>JACYYJ010102216.1_pt1 | contig 11320 bp, 8 predicted proteins | sample 8236861 | NCBI WGS metagenome assembly JACYYJ01 (sample SAMN14103086, study PRJNA606662) | landfill metagenome | isolation source: landfill solid waste | place: India:New Delhi, Okhla landfill site | collected 2017-11-05
GCTCGGTTGGCGCCACTACGACCGCGGCTGGCACGCGACCTGCACCGCCGGCGCGCCGGCGGCGGCGGTGGCGGCGGGCGTCGCCGCCGGGCTCGACGCCGACGGCCTGGCGCGGGCGATGGCGCTGGCCGTGCCCGCGGCGGGCGGCAACCACCGCGCCTTCGGCACCCACGCCAAGTCGCTGCAGGTCGGCTTCGCGGTCGACGCCGGGCTGCGCGCCGCCGCGCTCGCCGCGGCGGGGGCGACGGCCGACCCGGAGGCGCTCGACCACTGGATCGGGCTGCTCGCGGACGGCGATGCAGAAGGCGACGCCGATGCGCACGACGCGGACGACGGGGGAGTCGGCGATCGGTCGGCTGCGATCCCGGGCGGGCTCGCGATCAAGCTCCATCCCTGCTGCTACGCGCTGCAGCGGCCGATCGCCGCGGTGCGGGCGGCCGTCGCCGAGCACGGCCCGGTCGCCCCCGGCGAGATCTCGTCGGTGACCGTCTGCGCCCCGGAGGGGACGCTGCGGCCGCTGATCCACGACCGTCCGCGCGCCGGCCTCGAGGGCAAGTTCAGCGTCGAGTACGCGGTCGCCGCGGCGATCCTCGACGGCTTTCCGGGCTTCGCCTCGTTCACCGACGACGGCGTGCGGCGGCCGGACGCGCAGTCGCTGCTGCGGCGGGTCGAGGTTCGGCGCCTGCCCGGCGACGGCGACCTGCTGATCGGCTCCGTCGGCGTGCAGCTGCGGACGACCGGCGGATCCGCGCTGACCGCCGTGGTCGCCGTCCCGCCCGGTGCGCCCCGCCTGCCGCCGACCGCGGCCGAGTTCGCGGCGAAGGTCGCGGACTGCGCCGGCAGCGCCGCGGACGACGTCGCGGCGCTGACCTGGAGCGACGCCCTGCGAACGGTGCCCACGCTGCTCGCCGCGGCGCTCCACGGGTAGGGCGCGGACGTCGGCAGAGGAGTCGCGCCTGCGCGTCGAGCCGCTGGATCTCGTCGTTCGAACACGCGTAATCAATAGAACACGGATCGTTTTCTGTGTTCGGATACGGTTCTGAGCGTGAAGCGCTTCCCCGTCGCCTTCAAGGGTTGTTTTGGTTCGCGCGCAGGGCGCCAGAATTGCGCAAAACCTGCTCGGCGCGACATCATCACCCGTCGGTAGCCCGGAGTTGTCTGTGCCGTCCCGAATCCTGACGATCCTGATCGTCGTTCTCGGTGCAGTATGCGTCGTCAGCGGGGTGATCGCCGTGGCAGAGTTCTCTGGGCGTGGACAGGGAGCACAGCTCGCATGTCGCCTCGAGGGGGCTCCGGCGCAGCGGGCTCGGGCGGATCCGCTTGCCCCGGACGTCCAGAAGGATTGCGAAGTTCGGTCGAACGAGGACGGCCAGCCGTGGCCGTGGATCGCGCTGGCGCTTACGTCGTTCGCGGCTGCTTCGGCAGCGGCGGTGTTCGCCCGCCGCCGGGGACGGCGACGCACGCCAAGCGAGCCTCGGTCGCGCTGACGGGCTCGGCAAACGCCGCGAGAGCGACGAGTGCTACATGGCGGAATTCGACCGCGAGACGGCCGAGAGCGGTGGTCCGCAGAACCCGCCGCCGGCGATCTTCGCGCGGCCGAAGGTCGGTAGGAAGGTCACCGTCTCGGTGCTCTACCGCCGACCCGGGCACAAGTTCCGGTCCTTCTCGACCGCGGCGGTGATCCGTCGACCGTCGCAGGCGTCGTGGAAGGCCTTCGAGCGCCGCGGCCTGCGGCAACAGGGCTGCAAGCGACGGTAGAGGAGACCGGAGGCACCTCAGCTCCGCGGGTCGTCGGCCGGCTCCGGGGAGGCGAGCCGCTCCGTGACCAGCGCCCGCAGACGCTCGAGGCGCAGCTTGCCGGTCGCGGTCATCTCCAGCTCGTCCTCGGTCACGAAGAGCACGTGGCGGGGGATCTTGTAGCCGGCCAGCTCGTCGCGCAGCCGCGTCCGCACGTCGTCCGCGGTCAACGACGCGCCCGGCTTGAGCACCAGGCAGGCGACGACGACCTCGCCGTAGTCGGGGTCGGGAGCCCCGATCGCGGCGGCGATCTTGACCTCCGACTGGGCGTAGAGCGCGGCCTCGACCTCGGCCGGCGAGACGTTCGCCGAGTTCGTCCGGATCAGGTGCGCCATCCGCCCGGTCCAGTGCAGGTAGCCGTCCTCGTCGACGTGCCCCGCGTCGCCGGTCCGGTAGTAGCCGTCCTCGTCGAGGTAGGTCTCCGGGAAGCGCTTGTTGTAGCCCTTCATCAGCGTCGTGCCCTTGAGCGCGATCTCGCCGCGCTCGCCGACGCCCAGCGTGTCCCCGGTGTCGGGGTCGACGATCTTCAGCGACGTGCCCGGCAGCGCGCGCCCGTGGGTGGTGCGCCGCAGCTCGACCGGCGCGTCCCACGGGATCGACGCGGCCAGCGTGAGCGTCTCGGTGAGCCCGAGCGACGCGCCGCCGAAGACCGCGTCATGGGGCATCCCGAGGTGGTCGGCGAGACGTCCGCGGGGGAGGATCCGCAACGACGAGAGATCGGCATCGTGGTCGCCCAGCGCCTCCTGCATCTCGTCGAGCTGCAGCGGCGTGGCGTGGGCGACCGTCACGCGGTGGCGGGCGATCAGGTCGAGTGCCTCGGTCCGCTCGAACCGCTCCTGCAGCACCACCGTCGCGCCGGCCGCGAGGCCCGCGCCGAGCACCCAGGCGATCCCGGCGCTCCAGAACAGCGGGTAGCTGCCCCAGACCACGTCCTCGTCGGTGATCGTGAACTGCCCCGGCAGCCGGTCGAACTGGATCGCGATCCCGCGGTGCCCGTGGAGCACGCCCTTGGCCGTGCCCGACGTGCCCGACGTGTGGATGATCAGCGCGTCGTCGGTCGGGTGGATCTCGCGCTGCAGCGCGTCCAGGTAGCCGTCCGGCAGCCGGGGCGCACGGTCGAGCGCGTCGCTCCACGCCAGCAGCCGGCCCTCGCTGCGGTCGCTGCCCAGGTGGATCACGTGGCGCAGCGCGGGCAGGCGCACGTCGAACGGCTCGCCGTCGGTCGCGGTCAACCCCGGGACCTCGGCCAGCAGGTCGTCGAGGAACGCGTTGCGCAGCATCTGGTCCTGCAGCACGAGGATCGCGACGTCCGCCTGGCGCAGCAGCTCGTGGCGCTGCTTGGCCGGCTCGTAGGTGCTGATCGGGACGGCGACCGCGCCGATCCCCATCGCGGCGAAGCTCGCCACGACCCACTCGGGGCGCATCCCCATCAGGACGCCGACGCGGGTCCCCTTGCCGGCGCCGAGACCGAGCAGGGTGGCCTGCATCCGCGCGGTTTCGTCGGCCAGCCGGCGGAACGACCAGGGCTCGCCCTCGAAGATCAGCGCCGTGCGGTCCGGGGCCCGCTCGCAGGCCCGCCGGAGGAACGCGGGAACGGTCAGACCCGGGTCCAGGTGGTCGGGCTCGGTGGCCGTCGGGGCGTCGGTCATGGTGTCAGTGCTCATCATCGATCAGGGCTGCCATTCGTTCGCCGATCATCACCGCGGTCGCGGCCGGACCGCGGCGGATCCGCGGGACGATCGAGATGTCCACCACCCGGAGGCGCTCAACGCCGTGTACCCGGCAGTGCTGGTCGACCACCGCGTCCGGATCGGTCGCGGGGCCCATCGCCACGCTGTTGACCGTGTGGAGGGCGGTGCCGAGGTTGCCACGGATCCAGGCGTGCAGCGCGTCGTCCGACGCCAGGTCGCGATCGGTCGGCGCGACGCGGCGGACCTTCAGCGCGCGGAACGCCGGCGCGTCGAGCAATCCGACGGCGGTCCGTACGTTGGCCGCCAGGCGCGGCAGGTCCGCCGGATCCGAGAGGTAGTTCAGGGCGATCCGCGGCGGCGCGGCGGGATCGGCCGACGTCAACGTGATCTCGCCGCGGCTGCGCTCCGCGTCGAGGCTGCAGAGCAGCATCAGGTTGTCCTGCATCCGCGCCTGGGCGAGCACGACCCGCAGCGGCAGCCTGCGCAGCGCGCGCAGCGTCGCGATCGGGCGCCGCAGGTACGAGGGCAGCCGCCGGAGCGGGCCGCGCGCCCCGGACGCGTCGCCGATCATCTGGCTGAACGACGCGGCGCCGCAGGTGATCTGCAGGTCACTCTCGACGTCGGAGCCGGGGGCGGTGTGGTTGAGGCAGGTCTGGAACGTCATGAAGTCGTCCGGCAGCGGCGCGCCGTCGTCCTTGACGCGGAAGTGCACCGTGACCGACGGATGGTCGCGGACGTTGCGGCCGACGCCGGGGCGGTCGCGGACGACGTCGATCCCGTGCGACCGCAGATGCTCCGCCGGCCCGATGCCCGAGAGCATCAACAGCTGCGGGCTCTTGATCCCGCCCGCCGACAGGATCACCTCGTCGCCGTGGTAGGCGACCCGCTCGCCGCCCCGCTGGGCCTCGACGCCGACCGCCCGGGTTCCGTCGAAGAGCACGCGCCGGACCTCCGTCCCGCCGAGCACCGTCAGGTTGTCGCGGTCGCGGGCCGGGGTCAGGTACGCGGCGGCGGTGTTGACGCGGATTCCATCGACGCAGTTGCGCGGGATCGGGCCGACGCCGAGCGATCCGCGGTCGTTCTTGTCGGGGTCCTCGGGGTGCCCGGCGGCGCGGCAGCTCGCGACGAACGCCCGCGATACCGGACGCAGCTGGTCCGGTCGCGGGCGGACGATCGGCATCGGCCCGTCCTGCCCGTGCAGCTCGCCGTCGAAGTCGTGGTCGCGCTCGCAGCGCCGGAAGTACGGCAGCACCTGGTCCCACGACCACCGCTCGCTGCCGTTGGCGGCCCAGTCGTCGAAGTCGGCCGGCCGGCCGCGGATGAAGTACGTGCCGTTGACGGCGCTCGAGCCGCCGACGACCTTGCCGCGGGCGAGCGGGTAGCTGCGGCCGGGGGCGAGCTCGCCGACGAAGTTCCAGCTGCTCGGGTGGCCGGGGAATGTCGCCGCCATCGAGCGCGCCCGGCGCAGCTCGTCGGGGAAGTCGTCGAGCGTCGGGTGGTCCGGGCCGGCCTCGAGCAGCAGCACGCGGCGGGCGGGATCCTCGGACAGGCGCGCCGCCAGCACCGAGCCGGTCGACCCGGCGCCGACGACGATCACGTCGTAGCGGTCGGTCATGCGTCGGCGGGCGCGGCGTCGACCGTCGGCTGATCGTGTCGGGCGCTGCGTCCCGTCGTGTCGTCCGTCACGTCCCCCTCCGGAGCCGAGTTCGCTCTACCGACCAGATGTTCGGTAGAAATTGATTCGATGGACGTCAAACTATGGGGACGGTCTCCGCCTGTCAAGTGCGCTCGGGTGTCGGTGGGCGGGCCGGATCGCAGCTGGTCGCGGGGCCCGATCAATCAAACGGACGCTTGACAGACTGCGGAGCGGACGATTTGATCAATATCGAAACGAACCCCCCGAGAGGATTCCATGGCCACCACCGCTGCTCACCCGATCGGCAGCCTGCCCCCCGTCGGCGAGGTCCCCGAGAGGATGCTCGCCCAGGTCGTCCGCCAGGACCGGATGGGCGAGCCCCGCGACGCGTTCCGGATCGAGGAGGTCGCTACGCCGTCGATCGCCGCCGACCAGGTGCTCGTCGGCGTCATGGCCGCCGGCATCAACTACAACAACGTCTGGGCCGCGCGGGGGATCCCGATCGACATCGTCGCCCAGCGCCAGCGAGCGGGGTCGAGCGAGGACTTCCACGTCGGAGGCAGCGACGCTTCCGGGATCGTCTACGCGGTCGGCGACGACGTCAGCGGCGTGGCGGTCGGCGACGAGGTCGTGATCCACCCCGGGATGTGGGACGCCGGTGACCCGTGGGTCACCGCCGGTCGCGACCCGATGATCGCGCCGAGCGCGAAGATCTGGGGCTACGACGGCCCGAACTACGGCGCCTTCGGGCAGTTCGCCGTCGTGCAGGGGCATCAGGTGATGCCGAAGGCCGACCACCTGACGTGGGAGGAGGCCGCCGCGCCGACGCTCGTCGGCACCACCGCCTACCGGATGCTGTTCGGCTGGGAGGGGCACACGGTCCAGAAGGACGACGTCGTGCTGATCTGGGGCGGCTCCGGTGGACTGGGCACGCAGGCGATCCAGCTGGTCAAGCACGCCGGCGGGATCCCGGTCGCGGTCGTCTCGGACGCCGCGAAGGGCGAGTACTGCGTGTCGCTGGGCGCGGCGGGCTACATCGACCGCACCGAGTTCGACCACTGGGGAGTGCCGCCCCACTGGCAGGACGCCGCCGGGCAGAAGGCGTGGACCGCCGGCGCCCGGGCCTTCGGCAAGAAGATCTGGGACGTCGTCGGGTCGCGGCGCAACCCGGCAATCGTCTTCGAGCACCCCGGTGAGGACACGGTGCCGACGTCGATCTTCGTCTGCGACGGGGGCGGCATGGTCGTCGTCTGCGCCGGAACGACCGGCTACAGCGCGACCGTCGACCTGCGCTACCACTGGGTCCGTCAGAAGCGCCTGCAGGGCTCGCACGGCACCAACGACGCGCAGGCGTACGCCTACAACGACCTGGTCCGCCAGGGCGTGATCGACCCGTGCATGTCCCAGGTCCTGCCGTTCGACCAGATCGGCCGGGCGCATCAGGAGATGGACGAGGGCAAGCTGGGCTTCGGCTGCACGTCGATCCTCGTCGGGGCCGCCGAGACCGGGCTCGGTAAGCGGTCCTGAGCGGTCGGGCCGGGGCCGGGCTCGGCGGGGGCGCTCCTCGTCGCTCGGCCCCCGGTGCTTGACGCTCGCCACCGCGGTGATCTAGCGTTCAATTTGAAGAACAATCGTTCCTTTTAAAGAACGTCGATCGCACGGGGAGCCGAGGATGGCGAGCAGCGGAAGCACGGCACAGCCACGCGTCGAGTCAGCCGGGGACAGCGAGCCGCTCGAGCGGGTGCTCGAGCCGCTGCGGATCCGCGAGGTCGAGATCCCGAACCGGATCGTCCGGACCGCCCACGCCACCGGGCTGTCCTCCCCGCCGTCGCGGATGGTCGGGGAGGACTTCGTCCGCTTCCACGCCGCCCGGGCCCGCGGCGGCGTCGGTCTGACGATCCTCGAGGCGACGGCCGTCCACCCCAGCTCCGGGGCACTGGCGATCTCGGACGACGCGACGGTGGCCGGCTACCGCGACCTGATGGACGCGGTACGGCCCCACCGGATGCGGGTCTTCCAGCAGCTGTTCCACGCCGGGCACATCAACCCGGCGGCGGACGGCGGCGCACCGTGGAGCGTCTCGTCGGTGCCCGGCGTCTACGGGGTGGTCGCGGAGCCGATGCGGACCGACCAGATCGACGCGGTGGTCGCAGGCTACGCCGCAGCGGCGCGCCGTTGCCGGGACGGCGGCCTCGACGGCGTCGAGCTGCACGCCGGGCACGGCTACCTGCCCCACCAGTTCCTCTCGCCGCTCTACAACACGCGCACCGACGGCTACGGCGGCAGCCTCGTCAACCGGATGCGCTTCACCCGGGAGGTGCTGGGGGCGATCCGCGCGGCCGTCGGCGAGCGGTTCGCCGTCGGCGTGCGGCTGAGCGCGAGCGAGATTCCCGGGAGCACGGCGGAGGACGAGCTGGTGACGGTGATCGAGGCGCTCGAGCGCGACGGGTTGATCGACTTCCTGACGACGTCGTTCGGCGACCACTACCGGACCATCTCGAACCTCGAGGGGATGGAGTCGCCGGCGGGCTACGAGCTGCCGTCGGCGGGCCGGCTCGCCGCGGCGGCGACGGTTCCGACGATCGTGGCCGGGCGGTTCCGGACGCTCGCCGAGGCCGAGGCGGTGCTGCGCTCGGGCGTCGCCGACATGGTCTCGATGGTCCGGGCGCACATCGCCGATCCCGACCTCGTGCGGAAGACCGTCGAGGGGCGGGCGCACGAGGTGCGCCCGTGCATTGCCTGCAACCAGGGGTGCATCGGCGGGACCAACCGGTTCCCGCCGCGCGTCGGCTGCACGGTCAATCCCGCCGCAGGGTTCGAGGGCACGCTGGCGGACGAGCTGATCGTGCCGGTCGACCGCCCGCGGCGGGTGCTGGTCGTCGGTGGCGGCCCGGCCGGGCTCGAAGCGGCCCGGGTCGCCGCGCTACGCGGCCACCGTGTTCAGCTGGTGGATGCGGCGGCACGGCTCGGCGGCGCCGTCGACGTCGCGAGCCGTGCGCCGCGGTACGGCACGCTGGGCGACATCGTCCGCTGGTACGAGGGCGCGCTCGAGCGCGCCGGCGTCGAGGTCGAGCTTGGCCGGCGGATCACAGCCGACGAGATCCGGGCCGCTGACGCCGACACGGTGGTGATCGCCACCGGCTCGCGTCCGCGCGGCGACGGATTCCAGCCCCAGCGACCGTCCGAACCGGCGATCGGTGTCGACCGGGTCCACGTGCGCTCCTCCGAGGCGCTGCTCCGCGACGGGCCGCCTGCCGGGGCGCGGACCGCGCTGGTGCTCGACGCCACGGGGCACTTCGAAGCGGTCGCGGTCGCCGAGCGGCTGGTCGCCGACGGTCTCGCGCTGACCTACGTGACGACGCTGCCGAGCTTCGCCCCGTACGTGCAGACGACGTTGCGCGACAAGTCGGCGCTGGAGTTCCTGCATGCCGGCGAGTTCACGCTGCTCGTCGACCACCATCTGGTCGAGGTCCGCGACGACGACTGCGTCGTCCGGCCGTTGCGCGGGCGCCGCGAGCACGAGGTACCCGCCGACGTGGTGGTGCTCATCACGCCCAACCACCCGAACCGGGAGATCCACGACGAGCTCGCGGCCGACGGCACGCTCGATCTGCGGCTGATCGGCGACGCGGCGTCGCCCCGTGACATGCAGGCGGCGATCGCCGAGGGGCATCGCGTTGCCCGCGCGCTGGACTCCGCCGCGCTGCTCGCCGGCTAGTACATCACCGTCCCCGGGTCGCGCTCGAGGCCGAGCGCGAGCCGGCTCCAGTGGGTGTAGTTGTTGTCGGGTCCGATGCCCTGGTGGCTGGCCATGAAGTGGATGTCCCGCCACGCCCGGCCCAGCACGCTGTCCTCGGCGAACGCCGCCGTCCCGGCCAGGGCCATGATCGCGTCGATCGCGCCCACGCAGAGCCGCGCGGCGTGGGAGTAGTCGCGTAGCGACTGGGCCCGCTGGGTCAGGTCGGGGAGCGTCGGCTGCTCGGCGATCTCGATGCACCGGCGGAGCAGCAGGTCGGCGGCGTCGATGTCGCCGGCCAGCCGGCCGACGTCGTGCAGCAGCCGCGGCCGCTCGGCGTAGCGGCTGCCGTCCGGCGCGCGCTTCGCCTCGATCATCGCCCGGAACTCGTCGTACGCGCCCTGGGCGGCGCCGAGGATCGCGATCGAGAACCCGAGCGGACCGTAGGACGCGATCGGCAGCCGGTACATCGGGTTGTCCGACGGTCGCGGGCCGGGCGGGTCGCCCGACACGATGTCGCGGACCCGGAGCACGCGATGGTCGGGCACGAACAGCTGCGAGGTCGCGATCACGTTGCTGCCCGTGCCGCGCATCCCGATCGTCGACCAGGTGTCGAGCACCGCGTAGTCCTCGGCGGGGATCAGGAACCAGCACCACTCGGGGGCGCCCGTCTCGTCCGGCACGAGGCCGCCGACGAACGACCACGCGCTGTGCAGCACGCCGCTCGCGAACGGCGAGTGGCCGTCGAGCAGGTAGCCGCCGTCGGTCGGCGTGACCGTGCAGGTCGGCGGCAGCGCCCCGGCCACGGCGAAGTCGATGCCGTTCGCCCACATCTCCTCCTGCCCGGCGAGCGGGAAGTAGGTGAGGTAGTGCGGGTTGTGGATCAGCAGGCCGGCGCACCAGCCGTGGGACGCGTCCGCCTTGGCGATCTCGCGCGTCACCTCGAACCAGGTGCGCAGGCCGAGCTCGTAGCCGCCGAAGCGTCGCGGCACGAGGATCCGGGCGAACCCGGCGTCGAGCATCGCCTGGACCGACTCCCGCGGAATCGCCCGGCGCCGCTCGGCCTCGGGCGCGGCCTGGCGGAACCCCGCCGCGAGCTCGCGGGCGCGCTCGATCATCGCGTCCGGCGTCGCGTCGTCGACGCTCGGAGGGGTCTCCAGCCGCGGCGGGAGCTCGTCGCGGCGGTGGATCAGGCGCGCAGCGGCCGTCTCGGTGACGTCGGACATCACGCTCGCGCCCCGTCCGCGGACCGTCCCGCGACGGCGTCACGGCCCTTCGCGATCACGTCCATGTTGCCGCTGCGCCAGATGTTCTCGACGGTCCGGTCGGCCACGCGCCAGCCGTCGTCGGTGCGGACCACGCGGTCCACGTAGTAGCCGCCGCCCCGGGCGATCTCGCCCCCGGGGCAGCCGGTCATCAGCATCGTCGAGGTCACGTACGAGCGGAAGATCGCCCCGTCGCCGTCGGCGATCACCCACGGGTTCGCGATCAGGTGCTGGGTGCCGTCGTGCGGCGCGTGGAAGGCCTCGACGTAGCGGGCGAGCGCTTCCACCCCGACGATGGGCTCCACCAGCGGGTAGCGGACGACGGCGTCGGCGGTGAAGGCCTGGCGCAGCAGGTCGAACTGCCGCTGGTCGATCGCCCAGGCGTAGATGCTCTGCAGCTCGATGATCTCGAGCCGGTCGGCGGCGGTCAAAGCGGTCATGCGGACTCCTTGTCCTGGGATTGCGTGAACCCCCGCAGCAACGTCACGAGGGTGCGGAAGATGTCGGTCACGGCTCCGTCGTCCTCGGCCACGGAGCGGATCAGGGCGCCGTCGGCGACGGCACGGCCGAGCAGCGCGACCGCTGCGACGAGACGCAGGCCGTCCGCGTCGCCGTCGGGCGCCAGCAGCGGTCGGAGCGATTCCTCCCAGCTGCGCAACGCGCGCTCGCGCATCTCGGCCACGACGCGGCGGACCTGCTCGTCGCCGTCCTCCTGCAGCGTCAGCGTCAGCAACAGCTTGAGGTGCTCCGGCTGCTCCTGGACGAGCTGTCCGATGCGCTCGCTGAGCCGGGCGAACCGCTCGATCGGCTCGCCGTCGAAGTCGGACGGCTGCGGGACCTGCGCCAGCAGCTCCTGGACGCCCTGCTCGACGACGGCGGCGAGGACGCCTTCCTTGCTGCCGAAGTGCCAGTAGATCGACCCGGCGGAGACGCCCGACTGCTCGCAGAGCTGCGAGACCGTCATCCCGGTGTAGCCGCGTGTCGCCAGCAGCGTCCGGGCGGCGTCGAGCACCTCGCGGCGCGAGCGCTCGCCCTGCCGCTGATGCTGCGTCGGTCTGGTCGGGTCGCCAGCGTTCCGCACGGTCAGTCGAGGAGGTCGGCGAGGACGTCGGCGAGCAGCTCGAGCTGCTGGATGTCGGGCGAGCAGGGATTGAGGAGCAACTCGTCGCAGCCCCGCTCGCGGAACGCCTCGACG
>JACYYJ010129690.1_pt1 | contig 11317 bp, 10 predicted proteins | sample 8236861 | NCBI WGS metagenome assembly JACYYJ01 (sample SAMN14103086, study PRJNA606662) | landfill metagenome | isolation source: landfill solid waste | place: India:New Delhi, Okhla landfill site | collected 2017-11-05
GCTTTGGTGTTCATGCTGTGCTCGCGCGAACTCAATGGCGGTACCCTGTCCGATGCGTGGGGTGATAAGACCAACAAGCCACTGGCAGAAGCCCGCCCGTCCGACTACGGCATTATTGGCGCTACAGCCAAGTCTTTGATCGAGACGCTGGATGAGTACTATGACTTCATCCAGACTTTCTGGGTGACCGACAACCTTCCCGCCTCGGTCTTCCATGCCACCGGGTTGCTGCGCCGTGCGGCCGTGGTGTCCGATACGGACTCGACCATCTTCACCGTGCAGTACTGGACCGAATGGTACCGGGGGCAGCTGGACTTCACCAAGGAGTCGGAGGACATTGCCAGCGCCACGGTGTATCTGGCCGGTCAGCTGATTCGCCACATTCTGGCCACCACCTCCGGTGCCATGGGCGTGGCCAAGCAGTACGTGACCAAGCTGTCGATGAAGAACGAGTACTACTTCCCGGTCTTCGTCGTCACCTCCCGGGCCAAGCACTACTACGCCTACCGGGCTGCCCAAGAAGGCAACGTGCTCAAGGAGCTGGAGCTGGAGATCAAGGGCGTGGCGCTGCGCAACTCCAACGTCCCGCCGGAGATCACCAAAAAGGCCCACAATCTGATCCGCCACATCATGGATTCGGTGATGGAAGGGCGCAGGCTCAGTGCGCACCGGATCTTGCGGGCCGTGGCCAAGGTGGAAGATGAGATCAAATCCAACGTGCTCAACGGCTCCTACGACCTGCTGCCTAAGATGCAGATCAAGGGACAAGAGGCCTACAAGAACCCTGAGTCCTCCAACTACCTGCACTACGATCTGTGGCAGTCGGTGTTTGCCGAGACGTACGGCCATGCGCCAGCACCTCCGTACGTGGCGGTGAAGGTGCCGGTGGATCTGGAGCGCAAGCCCAACGTGGCGGCGTGGATCAAGAGCATCCGCAAGGAGAATCCGGCCATTGCCGATCGCATGGAAGCGTGGATGGAGGCCAACAACAAGACCACCATGGCGGTCATGCTCCTGCCCGAGCAGGTGCTGGCCCTGACGGGCATCCCCAAGGAGGTGGTGGCTGCGGTCGACATCCGCCCGCTGGTGATCCAGACTGTGGAGGCATTCTACTTGATCTTGGAATCCATCGGCATCTTCATGAAGAACAAGGACCAGACCCGACTGGTTTCCGATGAGGAATGGCTACTGGCCGACGACTGGCACTTGCCAGAACTGGATCTTTCCTAGTCTACAGGCAGCATAAATCCCCCTCCCCGCTGGGGAGGGGGTCCTCTATGGCGTTCTAGCGAAATTCCAACGAATCAGAGTTGTCCAAGAACGGGTCCACGCCGTGGTTGATCAACACGATCACGTCCTCGTAGAGGTCGCGCGGCATGGCCGCTCGCATGGTGGTGTTGGTGTCCATGTAGCGCAACCAGCGCTTGAGGTAGTTCAGGTACTTCTGGTTGCGGTGGTTCTCGGTGGTGCGGTTGTACTGTACTAAAAAGACCACCAATGCCAAACGAGCCAAAAGCACGCCCCATTGAACTTGAGTGGAGAATGCTTGTTCTGGCAACCTAAGCACTTGATGTAAGTTTTCAGAGCATACCGTAGGAATGTGAGACACCAAAGTGTCAAAGTCCCATCGCTTGGGTCCGGTCTGGAGCAGCCACTTCTCCAACACCCGATCAACCTCCGTAGACCAGTCGGTCAGGTAGAAAGGATGACGGAAGGTCTGCGCCACCGGCTCGGTGTCAAAGTACAGACCCATCAGGCGATTGAGGATGGCGAGATCCACTTGGGTGTCAAGCATGTTGGGCAGCGGGTAGGCTTGCAAGAACTGACCGACCGTCCGAGGCGACTCCTCAGTCTGGGCGGTTGCCAAGCGCCACGCCCGGTATTGACTGGCCAACATGGGGACATTGATCGTGATCACTGCCACCCCGCCCTCAGTAGACGCGAACTGGGCGTCGGGGACCGGCAGACGCAGGGTGCTCATCGGATGATAGAGAAAGCGAATTGGGCTCAGCTCCTCCCAATTGGCAATCCCTTCTTCCACATCCCACGCATCAGTGGTGGCAATGAGGACTTCGGTGACCTCCTTGCCCAAGAACGGACCGGGTCGCCACACCTGCCCGCGCGAGAGGGTGGAGGTGAACTTCAGGCTTTGAGTAAACAGCAAAGCATTGTCGGCGATCTTGTCATTGTACGTACGAGCATCCAGCTTCAAGGAAACCGGGATGCTCTGCAACAGGCGAATGAGGATGTGTCCGCCGGGCAAGTAGCGGGGATTCATTCGTCGGTACTGCTTGACGCGTTCCACCGACAACCGCAGGCCGTCTCGCACACGTCGGAATTCGGGGTAGATCAAGCCCCCGCCGATTTGGAGGGGAGACTCTTGCAGCAGGTGGTACATGTCGCCTCCAAAGCAAGGAAATAGAGTGCGGTTAAAAGAAGGGTCATACTATTCGGGCTGACAAGACACAATCGTGATCTTACGTTTTTTCTTACTCCGATTGCGCATATCTTGTAGGAGACTCTGCGCTCCAGACGACAGCCGCAACCTGTCGTCGAGAACCCCGAGGTATATTCTCGGCTTTCTGTCACAGCAGTAAAAACCCCTGGGCCTTGGATGGGGGCCCGATCCCGCCAGTGGGTCCGATTGAAAAAGATTTCACTGACATACCATCCACATGACATTGGTAGCGAGTCAATCGAAACCGGTGTTCGCGCGAACCACCCTAAGTAAACCAATCATCCAACGAAGGAAACGCAACATGGCCATCAATCGTGGCGACAACAACGACAACAAGAAGCAGGGCGACAAGAGCTCCGAGGTCTTCGGCAGCTCCTTCCAGCAGACGGGCAACGCCCAGGCCGCTGGCAGCGCCCAGGGCACCGAGCAGCCGCGCCGTCCGTCCGGCATCCGCGGCATGGGCCGCCTGCAGTCCCTGCGCACCGGCATGGGCCGTCGCCGTCCGGCCGCCGACCTGACCGCGATGCGCGATACGTTCGAGGAGGAGTTCAAGAACTTCGCCGAGGCCGCCGCCGGTTCGCTGGCCGAGGCCCAGAACTTCAAGCTCATCATGGTGGACCGCAACCGCCTGGGCAAGAAGGTCGACATCCTCCTGGCCGTCCTGCCGATCAACACCAACGGCCAGATCAACGTCGCGATCCACACCCTGCTGATCGCCGATCCGAACGACACCTACGAGCCGACCGCGATCAACATGCCCTCGCGCACCCTGCGCTACAGCACGGTCGTCGGTGACGTCTACACCCCGGAGCTGTGGGGCACGATCGTCGGCGTGGTCTCCGAGTCCATCGGTGCCAAGATCCAGGCCTTCGACGCCGGCCACCAGACCCTGCCGGCTGAGATGGACATCAAGGACAAGGACGCGATCCACAAGATCGCCTTCTTCGCCTCCGAGGCCCTGACCCGCACCGCACTGGGCGAGATCCTGCAGTCGCAGGCGGACATCCTGGCCCTCAAGGACCTGGGTGAGAACATCACCGCCTCGGCGGCGATCGACTTCCGTACCGTCCCCAGCCACACCGCAGCCGGCCTGCCGCTGCGTTCGGACTTCGCCGTCAACCTGCGTTACAGCGAGGGCGGTGGCAAGGCCGAGCAGTCGGCTGACAAGGCGTTCGACCTGGGTTCCTCGATTCCGCTGGGCGGCGCCGAGGGCTTCATCGACCTGTCCTACCGTCAGCCGGAGCGTGCCGGGTTCGGCCAGCAGCAGGCCACGCAGCAGTACTACGGCCGCGTGATCCTGACCCGCCTGGACACCGAGCAGGACGTGATCACCCCGGAACTGCAGATGCTCTCCCTGCTGGGTTCGACCATCCTGAGTCGCAACCTCAACTGGGCGCGCGTGTGGTCGCCGTCGGTGCGCGGGATGAACCCGGGCATGCACGACATCGGTTCGCTGGGCTACGAGGTCCCGGATCCGAACGGCGGCTTCCTGGGTCGGATCGACACCTCCTCGGCGGCGTTCGACGATGCGGCACTGGCGCAGCTGGTGGCCACCACCATCCACGAGCGTCCGATCATCTCGATGGACGTGGAAGAGTCCGGTGAGCTGACCTGGCTGAACCGCACGCTGCTGGATGCGGCTGAGAACAGCATCGATGCCAACCAGGCGGTGGTCAATGCGCTCAACAACCTGACCAACGGCAACTTCAGCCGTCTGTGGAACCGCAACGATCAGGTCTGCGTGGCTGACGAGAACCGCATCCACCTGGGCTACTACGAGACCGACGAAGGCCGCCGCGACATCCGCGACCTGGACTACCTCGCCGTCCTGACCCGCTACGGCGGCGACGATGCGGAGATGGTGGCCAAGTGGCAGGCGACCTACGACGACCTCGATGTCCCGGCCGATGTGCGTCTGGCCGAGCGTGAGGAGATGATCCGCAAGATCCTCGGTCCGACCGTGGTCATCACCGGCTACGCCCGTCGCATCACCTTCCACCCCGATGCGCTGGACCTCGCCCTCGAGGCGGCAGCCGAGGCGGGCCTGCGGGTGCGTCCGGAGCACGTGCTCATCGGCTTCGGTCAGACCACCGCGCGTGGTCGTGCCGACCTGGGTGCGTGGGCGTTCGGCGGTCAGGGCGGTCGTGCGTTCTTCACCGCCGGCGGTGCCACCAGCACCGGCCGCAGCTTCCACCGGGCCTACACCGGCCGCGGCAGCTGGCAGCGCTGAGCGACGCAAGTAGTGTGAACTGAGAGAAAGGGGGCCTTCGGGCCCCCTTTCTTTTTTGCCCATTAGGTGTAAAAAGCAACACATCACAGCAATACAGTGACCGTGATTTCCCTAGGTACGCCGGTCACCACACCCACCCGCCTGTCAATAGGGGTAGCTACCATTAACACCAAACCCAACCGTCAAGCGACTTCCAAGGCGCCGCCTCGCCCTGAAGAGGACCTCCCTGAGTTCCTGCGTGCCACGCCCCGTGTGGGCCTGAGCCGCAAGCGACGCTACGACGGCGTAGCCATGCGGCTGGTTGACATCAACCGCGTGTTCGAGACGGCCACCACCCCACCGGTCATCATCAACTCCTTCGACATCAACACCCTCCAAGACAAGGAAGCGCTGGATTCTCTGATCTACACCTACTACGAGGGCGATAGCCTGAACGTAGTGCCGCATTGTGAGTGCGGAAAGACCCGTGGCGCAGCCAAGATCGATTCGCGCTGCAGCTACTGCGGTACGATCATCCGTCCAGTTAGCGAACAGCCGCTGGAGTCCCTGCTGTGGATTGCCCCGCCCGAAGGCGTGGCCACGTTCATCAACCCGCAGGCATGGACGATGTTGTCCAAGGCCCTCACCCACGGCGGCATTAACGGACTGGCCTGGCTGTGCGATCCCCGCATGCCGGTGGGACCTGAACCCCACCGGGAGATCCGACGGATGATGGATCTGGGAATCGAGCGAGGCATCAACCACTTCTACGAGAACTTCGATGACATCATCGAGCGCCTGTTCCGTTCTGGAGTGATCTCGGGCACCACCCGGCGCCAGAAGGACGACTTGTACGAATTCATCCGGCTCAACCGCGACCGGATCTTCTGCAAGCACCTGCCCATTCCTTCCCGACTGGAGTTCGTGACCGAGAAGTCCATCACCGGTTCGTTCGCCGACACCACCATGAAGTCGGCCATCGATGCCATCCGGACGATTTCGGCCACGGTGCATTCCCAGACGCCGCTGGATCTGCGCCTGCGTCAATCGCGGGCCATGAAGGCCAACGAGTATCTGGCGACCTACCACCAAGACCACATGGCCACCCTCGCCTCCAAGCGTGGCTGGTTGCGCAAACACGTCTACGGCTCCTCGCTGTACTTCACCTTCCGGGCAGTGATCTCCTCGCTCTCGGAACGGCACGAGTACGACGAGCTGCACCTGCCGTGGGGCGTGGCGGTCTCGACCTACCAGATGCACCTGATCTCCAAGATGTTCCGGATGACCAATCCGGATACGGGCCGGCCGTTCACTCCCAACGAGTGCCTCAAGCACATCCGTGAGCACACTCTGACCTACAGTCCCTTGCTGGATCAGCTGTTCCAAGAGCTGATCGAGGAATCCCCACACAAGGGCCTGCCGGTGCTGTTCAACCGCAACCCGTCCTTGGACCGCGGATCGATCCAGGAGTTCTTCGTCACCAAGATCAATCCCGACCCCAAGGTCAACGCTGTGGCAATGTCGGTGCTCACCCTTAAAGCACCGAACGCGGACTTCGATGGAGATGCTCTCAACGGCATGCCGATTCTGGACAACCGTCTGGAGCGACACTTCCGGGCCTTGGCCCCCCACATGGGGACCTTGGATCTGGACCGTCCGCGCCAGATGTCCAAGAACCAAGTCATGGCACCGCCGGTGGCGTCCACCATCGCCAACTGGTACCATCGCGGCAAGTAGGCGGCATATGCGGAGGGCCTTCGGGCCCTCCTGCTTTTGACCTGACTACTCAACCGCATCTTAGAACTATACCATCTCCTTGCACCCCACCCCGCCAAGTACACTTGCACCAGGAGAACGACATGAGCGAGCACCCGCATTCGCAAGACATCACCGGCGTGTCCATCACCCGCGTGGAGGCCTTCGGTCCGATGTCCGAGGAACTACTCAAAGACCTACCCCAGACGGTCCAAGAACAAGTCCGGGAAGCCCAAGAGCAGGGCAAGCTGACCCAGTTCCTGGGGGTCGCACTGCGCGGCGTACTGCCTTACGCCGAACAGGAAGTACGCAGCATCCACGAGGTCGCTCGTCGGGACAATGACGAGGAGGCTCGCGCCGAAGCCGTCGATGGAGACCGGGTCCTCGCCCGCGCCCGGGTCGCGCTGGACCGCCTGAACGATACGTCGGCCACGATCGCGGATCTGGACGATGACGTCTTTGACGATGACTTTCAGGTCAACTTCGAAGACGATGAGACCGAGACACGTTGATTTTTACAGCCCTCGGTAAAGCTATAGGAACCGAAAGGAAACGAAATGCCCCTGATACTCGATGGTGACTCCAGGTCGTTTCGCGCGGCGGCCTACGGTCGTCCCAGCGAACGCAAGATCAGCTTCCTCCGTCAGCAGTTCGAAGATCCCTCCCGAGCACTGCGCTTTGCAGACCAGTCGTTCTTCGAGCGCTCCCGGCAGATTTTCGAAGATAACTTCAGTGCCTCCGCACTGGCCAAGATCGAAGCGGTGCGACGCAACCTGTCGGGTGTGTGGGACCTAGACGAGATCCAGTATCTGGACTCGGTCGAGAAGCTTCAAAATGCCCGTCCGGTCATGCAGCGTTGGATCATGGCCAATCCGTTCATCCGTGGACTGTACAAGCAAGGACGCGTGGTTGGCTACGGCGAGTCGTACCTGGACCATGCCAAGCAAGGCGTGGGGGCAGACCACTACGACTACCGACTGGTCATGTCCGGCATGGCCGAGTACAACGACGAGGACGGATGGACGGCCACCACCTACTTCGACGAATTGCTGGACGAGGACGAGGAACCCACGTTCAACGAGAAGATCGACATCTTCCGTACGTGGTGTGAAGCCGAGTACGCACTACACACTGGCAAGCGCGACATCACCTCACCGGAAGACAACGAGTGGGGTTGATGAGTTCAAGCCGGGACCTTCGGGTCCCGGCTACCTCCCCCCCATCTTTGTTTTTTCCCATGACCAACAAAAAAGACGCCAGAGACCTAGGCCAGCACTTGGCCCAAGCCTTGCGCACCTTTGCCGACCAGGCCGAGCAGCCCGATCAAACCGCGGCCAACCACCTGGCCAAACAACTGGAAGAGAACGAGAACGCCAGTTTGCAGATTGAGTTGGACAAGGGTGAGTTCAAACTGCGCTGCGTGCCCCTCAAGCACACAGTGCGGCGCCGCAAGCGTAGAAAACCACCACCTAGGGACCTCCCATGACTCAAGTCGTTCCTTCCATGTCGCTGTCGGGCTACGTCTCGGACGTACCGACCATGATCGACTACATGTTCGCGTACTACCTGACCAGCGACTACTCCCAGTCCAACCTCTTCCACGGCAAGATCGTTTCCCTGCAAAAGCAGATCCAGCAGTACCAGCACAACGACACCGAGCTGACCACCCGCGTACGCGAGGAGCTGGAGGGGTATTTCAAATCCATCGTGGACGACGCTACCATCGAGGTCGCCACCGACAAGCCCAATCCCGACGACCCCAACCGCATCAACCTGCGGTTGTCCGCGGTCTTGGTAAAGGACGGCAAGTCCTACAGCGTGGGCCGCTTGGTGAAAACCCAAGACTCCAAGATTCTTGACATCGTCAAACTCAACAACGAAGGCTAACACACCCATGGACAACACCCAGACTTCTTCCGTCAGCCCGGAACAGTCAGCCGATGCCCCCATCCTCACCCGGGAGGAGTTGGCTCAGACGCTGGCCAACCCGCCGCGTACGCCCAAGGAAGCCAATGACCAGCTGACCCAGCTACTGCGCCGTCTGGTCAGCGACACCGGTCGCCATGAGAACCAGATCCAGTACTTGGGCCGTCGCCTGCAGGACAACGACCAGCAGGATCAGGAACACCTGCAGTACATCGAAGCATGCCTGCGCGTGCTGTTTGAGCACCTGCACCTGGAGATGCCGCAGCGTCGTCCGCCCATCCTCGATGCCAAGGTCGAACTGATCGCCCCGAGCGAGAAGGACGAGGCCGAGCAGCTGGAAATGCGAGCTGCCTACAACACCAAGCCCCACCCGGTGCGCGGACACTACGAGATTCTGCTGGGCGAGCAGAGCGTGGCGCTCGATGACTTGCATCCCAAGGTGGTGGTGCGTCTGGTGGAAGCCTTCGGAAAGCTGCTCGAGGCCGGGACTTTGGAGGAGAGCGAGTTCTACTTCGTCCGTCTGCACACCGTCCACAGCCGCCCCATCGACGAGCGTGCCGTACAGGTTCGCGCCGACACGCTCGAGCCGGTGGACCAGTAAGGTAGAAGGAGTCAACATGTCGCAACATCCCGATGACCTCCCCAGTGCCCTGAAGCCTCCCGTGCCCACGCCGCCGGAGGTTGCCCAAGCGCTGGAGAGCATTGCCGAGTTAGGCCGCCACGACGTACCGCGCATCCCCGAGACGGTGTTCAAGAACACCCTACTGCCGGCGCTTAGTGCCCCGGCGGGCACTCGCGTGGACCTGACTTCGTGGCTGGAGATCGCCGGCACGCCCCTGCGAGCCATTGACGTGATTGGTACCGACGGAGAAGTGCTCTTCCGCGTTCCCCCGCTCATGCGCTCGCTGCCCACGGCCCACCAAGAGGACGTGAACTTCTACGACATGGTGCACGAGTCCTTGTTGCAGGAGAACGTCCATCCGGCGCTGGGACAGCGGTCTTTGGACAGCAGTCTGCGCCGGGTAGCCACAGGAGCTACGCTGCTGGATGTGGAAACTGCCAAGCAGTGGAACACCATCCGCCATCGTTACAACCTGCCCTTGGTCCCTATCCCGGGGGAGACCGGCTCCCTGATGGCCGCTACGGCTCCGACCGCGCAGGTTACCAGCGCACTAGGCATCTCCGACGAACAAGAGGATTTCTAAGTCCGTGGCAATCAAGCCTGATTTGTATCTAGCCTCGGTCTCGGACATCCACTTGGGCCATCCGAAGACCCCGACATTGCACATCACCACCAATCTGGGTCGCGCCTTCCCGGATCGGGAATCGACCCACGAGCTGGACCTGATTCTGTTAGGTGGAGATCTCTTTGATCGGCTGCTGAGTCTAAATCAGGTGGACGTGCCCCAGATCCTGGAATGGGCGGGGCACTTTATCCAGATGTGCGAACGCGAGCAGATCCATGCCGTATTCCTAGAAGGTACCCCCGGGCACGACTGGGGACAGGCACGGATCTTGGAAGTCCTCAAGACGCTGGGGATGGGCCAGCGGTACTTCCATTACGTCAGCGAGCTCAAGATCCTCACCATTGACGATCTGGGCGCGGACATCTTGCTGGTGCCCGATGAGTGGCGTCCCGAGCCGGACGATACGTGGCGGGAGGTACGTGAGCTCCTGCGAGAGCGCCAGCTCGAGCAGGTGGATTTTACGGTGGTCCACGGGGCCTTTGATTTCCAGTTGCCCGAACATGTCAAGGTGCCCAAGCACCAAAGCGAGCGCTACGAGGCCATCACTCGCTATCGGGTGTACGGCGCGCACATCCACACGCCCTCCTCGCGTGGCAAGATCCGCGTCAACGGCTCGTTCGACCGCTTGGCCCACAATGAGGAAGAACAAAAGGGGCACTGGCGCCTGCAGCTCCAACCCGGCAAGCCGCCGGTGGATACCTTCGTGGTCAACGAACACGCCATGGTCTACAAGACGATCGATTGCACCGGCTTGGAAATTGATGCGGCGCTGGATCGGCTGACCTTGGAAGTGGGCAAGATTCCTACAGGCAGTCACCTACGCATCAAGGCCAACAAGGGCGATCCAATCCTAGCCGGCTTTGATACGTTACGAAAGCGCCACCCTGACATCCACTGGTNNTCCTCCAAAGCGGTGGAAGTCGATGCCGTCCAACCCAACTTGCTGGTTGACCTGCGGGCTAGCTTTACCCAAGTCCAGATCACGCCGGAGAACATCCGCGAGCTGATGGAGCGCAAGCTCCAGGAGCTGACCAGTGATCCGGTACTGCTCCAGCGGTGCACGACTCGCATGCAGGAGATCTTGCCGCCATGAATCCAGTGAAGATTGCCGTTGACAACCGAGAAAAGGGGCAGGTGCCGGTTTCGATCGGCACCTCCCTGGCACTGGAGGCCGGCAGTGGGACCTACCCGGAACGGCCGGAGTCGCCTCCGCCTTTTACCCGCGCCAAGCAGCTGTGGGTAAACCTTCGCACCTTGGTCCGTAATCTGTATGCATGCCTTCCCACCGAACTGAAGGACAACGTCCTGCCGGACGAACTGTGGGAGTATGTACTCGAGGAGATGGCGATCATTCCGGCAGCAGTGAACGCCGGTTCGATGGGCAATACCTCGGTGGTGTACTACGCCAGCGATTACAAGAACCTCAAGCGCCGCTTTCCGGATGCCAGCATCCGCGAGCCGCGCACGACCAAGCAGTTGCTCCAGCACTCGGTGGAAGAGACCACCTTGAAGATGGCGCTCAGTCGCAACCGCGATTTCAATGTCCAGTTGTTCGACTTTGAGATCGAAGGTCAACACCCCGCCAGCTTCATTCTCACCCACCTGCCGGTAGACCTACTCTCGCGCTACCGATTCGAGCGACTGGAGTTGTTGGAATCGCACACCGGCGCCCTCAAGGGACCGGCGGCGTGGAACACCAAACTCACCAACGGAAAGGAACTG
>JACYYJ010049628.1_pt5 | contig 11297 bp, 10 predicted proteins | sample 8236861 | NCBI WGS metagenome assembly JACYYJ01 (sample SAMN14103086, study PRJNA606662) | landfill metagenome | isolation source: landfill solid waste | place: India:New Delhi, Okhla landfill site | collected 2017-11-05
CCCACGACGAGCAGCTGCGCCGCACGTTCCCGGGGCGAGAGCCCGTCGATGACACTCGCGCACTCGCCGCCCGGCTCGCCCGTGGGTGAAGGCCGCGGCGATTCCTGCTGTGGTCCCGAAGGTTGGGGACTCGGCGCGGCGGTGTCCTCACCGGCCCCGTCGTCGCCACCGCACGCCGTCGTCGCGAGAACAGCGGCACACGCCGCCGCCAGCATCGTTCGCTTCATCACACCGTCACGCTATCGCCGTCGCGGGGCGCTCGCCCATCGCCCTTCGGCGGGTGTCCGCGGGTCGCTCCGCCGGCCTTCCGCGGGCCTGTCGACGGACCGTAGTGCCGAACCCACTCGACCGTGCCGTCCATGCGTTCGACGGTCAGTTCCGCGCGGATGGCCGCGCGAGCGAGCCGCGTGGCCTCCCGGACGGCGTCCCGCTTGCGGCAGTACCGGGACACCACGGTGCGCTCCCGGCTCACGAGCCAGGTCAGCGAGTCGGGAGAGAACCGGAAGACAACGGAATACGGCGTGCGCATCCACGAACCCCCTCGTGCGTCGTTGCAGTAGTGGGACACTGTATTGGAAGAGCAACGCGTGTGGCGCGGGTGACACACCCCTGTGATAGTGAAAAGGAACGGGGAACGGCTTCGGCGTGGAGGACGGCGACATGGAAGGCCGCATGGACGCGCGGCGTCTCTACGAGGCGCTCGATGCCGGGCGCCGAGCGCGCGGCCTCTCGTGGAGGCAGCTCGCCGAGCAGGCGGGGGTCAGTCCCTCGCTGCTCAGCAGGATGGGAAACGGGCTACGCCCCGACCTGGACGGGTTCATCGCGCTGGTGCAGTGGCTCGGCGCACCCGCCGAGGAGTTCATGGTGCGCCCCGGCGACACCGCCCGCACCGAGCCGCAACCCGCGCTGGAAACCCAGCTCTCTCTGCTCCTCCGCGCCAGGAACGACCTGAGCGACGCCGACAAGGACTACCTGCTCGACATCGTGAGCGCGACGATGCGGCGCATCAAGGCGGACAGACAGGAGAGCTGACGTGGCGCTGCGGCGCGGCTTCAAGGCCACGGCCCGGCGGCTCGCCGCCGACGTACGAGCGGAACTCGGCATCCGCACGTTCGCGCCGCTCGACCCGTACGCCCTCGCCGCGCTGTACGGCGTCGAGGTGTTCACGCTCGACGAGCCGTGGTTGCCCGCGTCGGCCGTCGCGCACTTCACCGGTCCCGCCGTCGAGTCGTTCTCGGGCGCGCTGGTGCAGGTCGGCACCGGGTGCGTGATCGTCGAGAACCACACGCACGAGCGCAACCGGCGCCGCTCCACGGTGGCGCACGAGATGGCCCACGTGCTGCTCGAACACGACTTCGGCGTGCTCGTCACCGCCGGCGGATCGTGCCGCTCCGGCGTGGAGTCCGGGCGCGAGGCACTGGAGCAGGAGGCCGCGGAGCTGTCCGGTGAACTGCTGCTGCCGTGCACCGCCGCGCGGACGGCAGCGTTCCGGGGCTGGACCGACGCGAGCGTCGCCCGCTACTTCCGGATCAGCGAACGGATGGCCCGCTGGCGGATGAACGTCACCGGAGCCCGCCGGATCGCCCGGCGCTCGCTGGCCGCGCTCGCACCCGGCACAGCGTCAGGGCCGCCCGAGACGTGAGCCCGGACGGCCCTGACGTGTCCTCGACGGTCAGACCGTCTCGCCTCGCTTGCCGTGCACGGCGATCGCGTAGATCACCACGATGTCGAGTGCGATCACCACGAGCGCCCACAGCGGGTAGGCAGGGATGAACGCGAGGCTCACGATCGCGCTGAGCGCCGCCATCGCGATACCGGTCACGCGTGCCCAGGTCTGCCCGGTCAGCAGGCCGAAGCCCGCGGCGACCGCGATGACGCCCAGGGCGAGGTGCACCCATCCCCACGCCGCGTAGTTCACGTTGACGGCGAGTCCGCTCGCCGTGACGACGTAGAAGTCGCTGTTGAGGATCGCGGTCAGGCCCACGATGATCTGGTAGGCACCGGCCAGGAAGAGCAGCGTGGAGGCGAACGCGATGCCACCCATTCCGCCCATGTCCGACCGGCCCTCCCTCGCGTAGGAACGCTCACCCGTCGTGGACGCCTCGTCCATCCGGCCACGTGTCTGCGGCGGTACGTGTTCCGTGCCGGCAGCCTCCTGAGCCCTGGAACGGGCCTGTGACGTCTCGCTCATGCTTCCTCCCGCCTACGACCACGGATGTCCTTCCACGATGCGGCGGGCGCGGCGCGCGCACATCGTCTGCAGCGGATGAAGTATCGGGCCGAGGCCCTCGGGCAGCCGGGTCTTTGGTCCGTGGTGCCCCGCCGGGACACCTTCTACGTTCGGGGCCGAGAGTCCGCGAGAGTCCGAGAGTTCTTCAGCCCAGCGGAAGGCACCTCACGGTGAAGGCCACCCGTCTCCACCCGATCGCAGCGACGGAGTCGACAGCGTCGGCGAGCCCGGCCACCCGCGCCGCGGACGCGGTGTGGGCGTGCCGGTTCGACGTCCCGGGTCTGCCCCGGCACCATGTGCACCGCCAGCGGGCACTGGAACTGCTCTCCCGGACCGACGACGTACCTCTCGTGGTGGTGACCGCGCCCCCGGGCACGGGCAAGACCACGCTGCTCGCGGAGTGGGTGAAGGCGGAGGGACGCTCCGGTGACACGGCGTGGGTGACGTTCGACGGCCCGCCGGACGTCCTGGCCCAGCGGGGCGTGTTCGCGGCCTGCCTCGGGCGGTGTCTGGCCGACCTCGGCGTGGATGTCGCACCCGGCCACGACGATCGGCCGTCCGCGGCCTGGGTGTCGTCGCCGGCCTCGGCGGTCGTCGCGGCCGGACGCCGGTTGACGATCGTGCTCGACGATCATCACCGCCTCACGGCGGACGTGGCCGACGACGTCGACCTCCTGCTGCGCCTCACCCGGGGCCGCCTCCGGCTCGTATTCGCGGGGCGTCGGCCACCGGCTCTGCCCCTGCACCGCTACCGGTTGGAGAACACGCTGGTGGAACTCGGGTCCGGGGACCTGGCCTTCGACGACGGCGAAGCGGCGACGCTGCTGGAGACACCGGGCGAGCCCCCGCAACCGACCGCCGCGGTGCACGACTGGAACGCCTACCACGGGGGTTGGGTCGCGGGCCTCGTCCTGAGCCGCCGCTCGTGGCACGTGGGTCGGCCCGGTGGCACGGCCGAGTCGGACGTCGACGACTACTTCCGACACGAGGTGTTCGACCCGCTCCCCGTCGAGCTACGCCGCTTCCTGCTCGGCACGTGCGTGGTGGACGCGTTCGACGACGAGCTGGCGCGCGAGCTCGCCGGCCCGGCCACCGATCGCCTGGTGCGGCTGGCGGAGTGCTCGGCGTTCGCCACGACCACGCGGACAGGGGACCACGCCTACCCCGGTGTGGTCCGGGACGCGCTGCGCCGCGAACTGGAGCGCGGGGCGCCCCGGCAGGTGTCCGCCGTCCGGTTGCCCGCCGCCGCCTGGCTGCGCCGACGCGGCGCCCTCGAACGGGCTCTGCTGGAGTACGCCGCCGCGGAGGCGTGGGACGAGGTGGCGGGGCTGCTGATCGACGGGCAGCTCGTGAGCCGCCTGCTGTGCGAGGGCGACGAGCGGTTCGCAGGCCCGCTGCGCCGAGCCTGCGAACCGCTCGCCGGCAGCGAGAACAGGGCCGCTCCGGTGGTGCGGGCGGCCCTCCGGCTCGCGGACGGTGACGCGTTGGGCTGCGCGCAAACGCTTTCGTCGGTGCCGGAGGACGCCGACCCGGCGCTGCGGGCGTGCGTGACCGCGCTCGACGCCGTGCGGGCCCGGTTGACCGCCGACGCCGACGGGGCGCTCGCCTCGGCCGAGGCCGCGCAACGGGACCTCGGGGGCACCGGGGCCGTCCACCCGGCCGGGACACTCCCCGCACTGGTGCGTGTCGCCCGCGGGGTCGCGCTGCTGCGGCACGGGGACTTCGACCTCGCCCGGGCGGTGTTGGAGGACACGGCGGCGCGGCCGGACGGGCGGACACTCGCCGCGGTGCACGCCGACTGCCTCGCACACCTCGCGCTGACCGACGCCGTCGAGGGCTACCTGACGCGAGCGGAGCACACGGCCACCGAATCGCTGACCGCCCTGACACGGCACACATCGCCGTTCGACGGGCACGCCGCCGCGCACATCGCACTCGCGCTGGTGGCCCTCGACCGCTGCGACCCGGGCACGGCGTGGAGCCACGCGACGACGGCCGAACCCGCGCCGGAACCGCTCACCCGGCACCTCGCCCACCGGATCACCGCCGGAGTGGAGGCGGCCGAGGGACATCCGGCCGCGGCCGCGAGCCGCCTGCACGCCGCGCTCACCGAGGCCGCTCCGACCGACCCCTGGGCGGCGGACCATCTGCGGGTCGAAGCGGCGCGGCTCGCCCTCGTGGAGGGCCACCCGGACCTGGCGTTGCACGAACTCGGCTCGCTCGGCCGGGTCGACGGCGCCCCGGCCCCCGCGGCGCATCCCGATGCGGCGGCCGTGCGCGCTGCCGCACACCTCCGGCGCAACGAGGACAGCCGAGCACAGCAGATCCTGGCGACGGTGGCCGACGGGTCCGTCGCCCTGCGGCCGCGCGTGGCGGCGCTGCTCGTGGAAGCCGAACGCCGCCTGCGACACCGCTCACCGCTTCGCAGCGCGCCCGTGCTCGACACCGCACTGCGGCTGGCCGCACCCGAACGGCTCCGGCTGCCGTTCCGCCAGGCCGGACCCGACGTGCGCCACGTGCTGGCCACCGACCCGAGGGGCACCCAGTACTGGCTGGGACGACTCGCCGAGACTCCCCCCACACCGCCGGTCGAGGCACTCACCGCCCGCGAACGCGAGGTGCTGCGCCACCTCACCGACCTGCTCACCACCGAGGAGATCGCCGAGGCCATGGTGGTCTCCGTCAACACCGTCCGCACACACGTGCGCGGCATCCTGCGCAAACTCGGCGTCAACCGCCGCTACGCCGCCGTCCGGCGGGCGAGAGAACTCGGCCTCCTCGACGACTGAGCCCGGAGCGGCACTTTCCGGCCGGCCGATGAGTTCCGGGCCCCACTGTGGTCACACCTCACGAACCACCGCGCTCACACCCGAAGGAGCCCCATGGCCAAGCTCGTCTACTCGATGGTCTCCTCGCTCGACGGCTACGTCGAAGCACCGGACGGCGGCATCGGCACCGGAGCCGAGGACGAGGAGGTGCACACCTTCGTGGGCGACGTCTTCCGCTCGGTCGGCACCTATCTCTACGGCAGGCGGATGTACGAGACGATGGTCTTCTGGGAGACCGTGCCCCAGGAAACCGACGTGCCGCCGCACATCCGGCAGTACGCCCGCGACTGGCAGGCCGCGGAGAAGATCGTGTACTCCACGACGCTGGAGTCGGTGTCCAGCGCGAAGACCCGGATCGAGCGGACGTTCGACCCGGACGCGGTGCGCGCGCTCAAGGCCGAGGCCGAGCACGACCTCACCGTCGACGGCCCGAACCTCGCCGCCCAGGCGATCGCCGCCGGCCTGGTGGACGAGTACCACCTGCTCGTCACCACCAGCGTCGTGGGCGGCGGCAAGCGGTTCTTCCCCGACGGCGTGCGCCTCGATCTCGAACTGGTCGAGCAGCGCACCTTCGACAGCGGACTGATCTACGCGCGCNNGCGGAAGCGGAGGGATTTGAACCCCCGGACGGTTGCCCGTCGCTCGCTTTCAAGGCGAGTGCATTCGGCCGCTCTGCCACGCTTCCCTGCGGGCCCTAGCCTAACGTCTCAGTCCGCCAGCTCCGACAGGTGTGCGAGGACACGCGAGAACGCGCGGCCCATGATCTGTTGCTCCTGGTCGGTCAGCAGGTTCACGAAGTGCGCGCGCACACCGTCCACGTGGACCGGCGCCGAGCGCTCCAACAGGCGCGCGCCCTCCTCGGTCAGTTGCGCCGCCACACCCCTGCGGTCGCCGAACTGGCGCAACCGCCGCACGAGGCCCGCCGCCTCCATGCGCCCGATCTGGTGGGACAACCGGCTCTTGGTGGAGCCGAGCATCGTGGCGAGTTCGGTCATGCGCATCGCGCCGCCATCGGCCGCCGACAGGCACACGAGCACCTCGTAGTCGATGAGCGACACGTCCCGCTGGTCGACGAGCTCCCGGTGGAGGCGTTGCCGGAGCATCAGCGTCGAGACGATGTACGAGCGCCAGACCGTCATCTCCTCGTCGCTCAACCACTGCGCCTCGCCGTTTCTCTCGCCCATGAACACGCAGAGTAGACACCCGCGATCACACCGTTGAGAACGGCATCCCCATTCGGGAATCGTCGAAAGAAATCGTCGCTGAAACGTTGGCGAAAGTGGGTGTGAAGACGCTCCGGATCGGGCAGTCGAGTGTCAACGGTTCGGCCGGATCGGACAAGGGCCTTCACCGAAGTCCCGGTCCGATCGGCCCCCGGGAAAGGTCAGGTGGTGTGGTGACGAATGATTCCACGCGGTTGACCGTCCCGTTGCACTGACGGCGGGAGCTGTAGCCCCACGGCCGAGGTGGCTTGATCCGGCCGGTCGTGAAGAAGGGCAGTCCGGGACGCGAGAAGTGCTTGTCTTCGCATGTGGCATCACGTCCGGATCCGCCGCTGGCGTTCGGGCGAATGCCCGTCCCTCCGGTGCAACCGCATTTCGCACGAAAACCTCGGTAAGCAACCCGGGTGCGGGCAGGCAGTGCGCTGCCACCCGCACCCGGGCTGACGTGTGTGCGACCAGCGCCGATCAGGCGGTCACCGCGTCGCCGTGCGCCGCGGTGGTGGCCAGGACACTCTGGGCCGCGCGCTGCTCGGCGATCTTGGCCCGGTTCTTGGGGGCCTCCGGCGCGATGCCGTTGATGTCCTCGGTGCTCAGCGCGTACGTGGCGGTCACGTACGCCATCGCGTCGGCGTTGCGGTCGAGCGCGACCCGGTCGACGTTGCCGAGGTCGTCGCACGCCTGGTGGTAGCAGGAGTCGTACGCCTCACCGGCGGTGCCGCCCCACAACGCGGCCTCCTCCTCGGTCTTGATGCCCTCGGCACCGGTGAACAGGCCACCGGCCGGGATGCCCACCGCGATGAACTCGCCGTAGTCGGAGCGGCCGTCGAAGTCCTTCTCACCGGTCGCGACGCCGACCTCGTTCTCGAGGTATTCGACGAACGCCCGCTCGATCTGGGCCGAACCGTACGGGCCGGGGCCGGAGCCCTCCTGCGCCGAGTCGTCACCGTCGTACACGAAGTAGCCCGCGTTCGGCGAGCCGATCATGTCGAAGTTCAGGTACAGGGCGATGTCGAGCTGCTCCTCGAAGGACAGCGAGTTGACGTAGTGCGTCGAGCCGACGAGGCCGAACTCCTCGGCGCCCCACCACGCGAACCGCACCGCGTTGTTGACCTTCGGCTTCGAGCCCATCGAGAGCGCGGTCTCCAGCAACGCCACCGAGCCGGTGCCGTTGTCGTTGATGCCGGGGCCTGCCGGGTCGCTGTCGAGGTGCGCACCCGCCATCACGACGTTGTCCTTGCGGCCGGTCTGCGTCTCGGCGATCACGTTGTAGGTGGTGCGCTCCTCCATGAGGGCGCGCAGCTCCAGGGTGATCTCCTGGCCGTCGAGCGCGGCCAGCGCCTCGCCGTCGGCCTGCGTGATGCCGCCCGAGGGCACGTGCCCGTCGTTCACCTCGCCGAGCGTGCCGTTGACCGGCCCGTCCTCGTTGTTGTAGACGAGAACGGCCACGGCGCCCGCCTCACCGGCGGCCACGCTCTTCTCCGAGAACGAGCACGAGCCGCGCTGCACGAGCGCGATCGCCCCGGTCACGTCGCCGTAGTCGGACGCCTCGCAGCCCGGGGTGTCGTCCGGGGCGACCGCGGCGATCGGCGCGGTGAGACCGCCTTCCTCGGTGGACGGGCTGTAGCTCATGATCGTCACCGGGATTTCGGTGCCGTCGGCGACGAGCTTCTCGGCCAGCGTCTCGGAGTAGTAGAACGGGAACTCCTGGCGCGTGACGTCGAACCCGGCCCGCTCCAGCTTCGTCGCGACGTACTCGGCGGAGGCGTTGTAGCCCTCCGTGCTCGACGCGCGGTTCCCGTCGTGGGTGTCGGCGATCCGCTGCAGGGCGGTGAGGTGCCGGTTCATCTTCTGGATGTTGACCTGCTTGGTCAACCGGTCGGGAAGCTTCGAGTCGGCCTTCGGCGCGGCCATCGCCGAACCCGCGCCGACGAACGCCAGACTCACGCACGCCGCGACGGCGACGGCCGGTCTCAACCTCGATCGCAGAGATGACATATGCAATTCCCCTTCGTCACAGTGACGGGTCACTTTTGTGCTTTCCGCGCAGAAAATCAAGGACCATTGGTAGGAACGTGTTCGGCCGGCGTCCGTACGGTGACATAGAGTCGACGCATGCGCGCGATCATGCTCCACGAATCGGGTGACCCCGACGTCCTGACATTGACCGAGGTCGACGATCCGAGCGCGGGCCCCGGCGAGGTCGTCGTCGACATCGCGGCGAGTGCCGTGAACCGGGCCGACCTCCTGCAGCGACAGGGCCATTACCCGCCCCCGCCGGGCGCGAGCGACATCCTCGGGCTGGAATGTTCGGGCACGATCGCCGAACTGGGCGAGGGAGTCACGGGCTGGCAGGTGGGCGACCAGGTGTGCGCTCTGCTGACGAGCGGCGGATACGCGGAGAAGGTCGCCGTGCCCGTGGGGCAGCTGCTGCCCGTGCCCGGCGAGGTGGAACTCGTCGCCGCGGCGGCTCTGCCCGAGGTGGCGTGCACGGTGTGGTCGAACCTCGTCATGACGGCCCGCCTCGCCGAGGACGAGACACTGCTGGTGCACGGGGGCGCGGGCGGTATCGGCACGCACGCCATCCAGGTCGGCAAGGCCCTGGGCGCCACGGTCGCCGTCACCGTCGGCTCCGACGAGCGGGCCGAGCGGTGCCGCCGGCTCGGCGCCGACCTCGCGATCAACTACCGCGAGCAGGACTTCGTCGAGGTCGTCAAGGCCGAGTACGGCGGCGCCGACGTCATCCTCGACAACATGGGCGCCCGGTACCTGGAGCGCAACGTCGACACGTTGACCGACGGCGGCAGGCTCGTCGTCATCGGCATGCAGGGCGGCCGCAAGGCCGAGCTGGACCTCGGGAAGATGCTCCGCAAGCGCGCGAGCGTCACCGCCACGGCCCTGCGTTCCCGGTCGCTCGAACAAAAGGCCGCGATCGTCGAGGACGTCCGGGAACGCCTGTGGCCGCTGGTGGAACAGGGCGTGGTGCAGCCGGTGATCGGCGAGGCGTTCCCGCTCGCCCGCGCGAGCGACGCGCACCGGGCGCTCGAGGAGGGCGGCGTCTTCGGGAAGGTGCTGCTGACGGTGCGCTGAGCGCCCGAGGAAACGCTCAGCCCAGTTCCTCCAGCACGCGCACGAGCTGGTTGACCTCGAAGACGTTCGAGTAGTGGGCGAGGCCGATGCGCACGGCGCCACCGACCTCGCCCACACCGAGCGCGGCGAAGACCCCGGTGCTGCCCTCGTCGGCGAACGCGCAGACGTTCCTCGACGACAGGTGCCGGGCCACGTCGGCGGCCTTGCGGTCGGCGACGGTGAACGCGAGGGTGGGGATCCGTCGTGTGGCACTGCCGATGACCATGACGTGTGGCAGCGCGTGCAGTTCGGTGGACAGCTGCGCGAGCAGGCCCGCGTGGTACGACTTCGCCGAGCCCAACGACGTGAGCAGCCGTTCCCGGCGGGAGCCCGCCGCGGCGTCGTCGAGCCCGGCCAGGTAGTCGATCGACGCCACGACGCCCGCCAGCAGCGGGTACGCGTGCGGTCCGAGTTCGAGCCTCTCGGCTCCGGTGGCCAGCGGGTCGAGCGCCCTCGACGGGATCTGCTCCAGCAGCCCGGGGTCCCGGAAGACCAGCGCTCCCACCGCGGGGCCACCCCACGCCTGCGCGGACAGCACCACGACGTCGGCGCCCAGGGCGTCGAGGTCGAGGGGCACGAACGGCGCCGCGTAGGTCGCGTCGACGACCACGATCGCGCCGGCCTTCTTGGCGATCTCCACGACGGTCGCCACGTCGGGGCGGGTGCCCACGGACCCGGACGCGCACGTCACCGACACGGCCTTCGTGCGCGGCCCCACCAGCTCCTCGTACTGCCAGGCGGGCAGCTCGCAGGTCTCGATGTCGATCTCGCCCCACGACACCGTGCCGCCGACCCGCTTCATCGCCCGCACCCACGGCGCGATGTTGGCCTGCTCGTCGAGTCGGGAGAGCACGACGTCGTCACCGAGCGTCCACGTCTCCGACAGCGCGTCCACCAGCCGGTCGAGCAGCACGGTGGCGCTCGGACCGAGGACCACGCCCTCGGGTTCCGCACCGGCCAGGTCGGCGATCGCCCGCCGCGCGGCGGCCACGATGCTCTCCGCGCGTTCGGAGGCCGGGAACGTCCCGCCGGGCCCGGAGACCGGCGCCCGCATCGCCGTCGACACCGCCGAGGCGACCTGTTCGGGCACCAGCATTCCGGCCGAACCGTCGAAATGAATCCAGCCGTCACCCAAAGCGGGAAACAACCCACGTATCCGAGCGACGTCGAACGCCATGCGGACACCGTACGGACCAGTAATCTCGCAGTGCGTTCGGGGTTGGAGTCGATGAGTCCGGCGCCGCTGCTGAGGCCGGATCACGCCGAAGCGCCACTATCCTGGATGGCGGAGCGAGGCGTCCCGCAACAACCAGGATGGAGCCCATGACGGAGCCGAACGCACACAACAAGCAACTGGACGGGTCGCAGCACGTCGTGGTGGTCGGGCCGGACGGATCGCCGGTGGGAGCCGCCCGCCTCGACGCCGACCAGGAGAAGGCCGAGTCGGTCGGCGACATGGTGGAGGAACCCGCCAAGGTGATGCGGATCGGCACCATGATCAAGCAGCTGCTGGAGGAGGTGCGCAGCGCACCGCTCGACGACGCCAGCCGCAACCGCCTCCGCGAGATCCACTCGACCTCGGTGAAGGAGCTGGAGCAGGCGCTGGCGCCGGAGCTGCAGGAGGAGTTGGAGCGGCTCGTCGCCCCCTTCACCGACGACAGCACGCCGTCGGACGCCGAGCTGCGGGTCGCTCAGGCCCAGCTCGTGGGGTGGCTCGAAGGCCTCTTCCACGGCATCCAGACAGCCCTGTTCGCCCAGCAGATGGCGGCTCGGGTGCAGCTGGAGCAGATGCGTCGCGGCCTGCCGCAGGGCGGTCACCACGGTGGCGAGTCCCACGGTCCGAGCCTGGGCAGCACCGGCCAGTACCTCTGAGCTTCGGAGCTCGTGAGC
>JACYYJ010008556.1_pt2 | contig 11290 bp, 11 predicted proteins | sample 8236861 | NCBI WGS metagenome assembly JACYYJ01 (sample SAMN14103086, study PRJNA606662) | landfill metagenome | isolation source: landfill solid waste | place: India:New Delhi, Okhla landfill site | collected 2017-11-05
ATTGAAATGAATACGATCACGATGCATCATAATCTGTATGCCCATAATAATGATCGAAATCCTAAGACGAAAGGGCAAATTGATTTTGTTAATAATGTTGTATACAACTGGGGTGGTTATCCTTATGTGGCTGGAGGAGAATCCGGTACAAAAGGATATGGGAATGTAGAAGGGAATTACTTTATTGCAGGTATAAACTCGGCTAATCCGGAATATGCGGTCGTACGAGGGAACGAAAATTATAGCTTATATCTTCATAATAATCGAATTGATAGTAATAAAAATGGTGTTTTAGATGGTACCGATACTGGAACAGATATGATGGAGGCGGAAAGGCCAAGTGTTATTGTGGAGGATCGATTCGCTTACCCGCTTACAAATGTAGAGGAGCCAGAAGCCGCTTATGAGCATGTTTTAGATTACGCTGGTTCTTCCTTAATAAGAGACAGGGTCGATCAAAAAGTAATCCATGATGTGCGAAACCAAACAGGAGCGATTATAGGACATGAGCAAGATGTTGGTGGTTTTCCTGATTTGGATAAAGGAAAGGCTCTGAAAGATACGGATCAGGACGGGATGCCTGATGAATGGGAGCTAGCGAAAGGGCTTGATCCGAATAATCCAGCGGATCGCAATGGAGACAAAAATGGGAATGGTTATACGAATTTAGAGGTTTATTTAAATGAATTAGCAAGCTCTGCTTTTCCAGAGGGCTATCCAATGGAACCGCCTGTTTGGGATGAAGATCCTTTCGTTCCACCAGTGGAAGAGCCTGATCCAGAACCAGAGCCAGATGATGAACCACTGCCACTATTAGAAGGGACACTCGCAAAGAATGTAATTGTCCATGATAATAGTGGGAATGGTAAGGAAAATGCAGGTAAATGGTCAGTGGAGAAAAACCTTCAAATAGGAGACCTTGTAGCAGGGGACAGGGATGGTTATCATTTTACCTCTATACCTGATACTTTGCTGGGTGTCGAATGGATTCGGTCTGCTGTTAATTCCAGAAGTGCCTCGAGTGACGATTTGGTTTCCTTTTACTTAGCGGCAGATACGGATGTCTATGTTGCACATGACTCCAGAGTTAGTCCAAAACCAAAGTGGTTATCTGAACATTATGAAAATACTGGGCAAACAATAGTGGATGATCAACCTGTTACTTTTGAGCTTTATAAAAAGAACTACCCTGCAGGATCTCATGTTGTGATGGGGCCAAATAATAACACCAAACGGATGAACTATTTTGTTTTATTAAAGCCGACTGCTCCAGATACCGAACCACCTGCTGATATCCCTGCCGATCTGAAAGCAGAGATGAATGGGGAGGACGTTTCACTGAATTGGTCTGCTGTTTCACAAGCGGAGCAGTACCTCATCTACCGCGCTTCATCTAAGGACCCTTCCTTCCGGGCGATTGCAACTACAGAGCAACCTGCTTATCAGGATGATACGGTGGAATTAGGTGTTACCTATCAATATAAGATTTCTGCAATCAATGCGGGAGGAGAGTCAGAGCACTCAGATCAAGCGGAGATTTTCTTCTATGATCCGAACCAACCAAAACCTGCTACGCCTAGTGGCGTTACGATAACAGAAACTAAAAGTATTACCGTAATGCTGGAGTGGCAACAGGTGGAAAATGCTATAAGCTATAGTATTTATAGGTCGACTGATCCTAATGGAGAATTCACGAAGGTAGCAAATTCGACGACACCTTCCTATATGGATAAGCCAGTAGAAGCCTCGACAACTTATTATTATAAGATTTCTACAGCAAGTACTGGAGGAGAATCAGCATTATCAGAAGTGGTATCAACGACCACAGAAGAGGCGATTGAGATTCCGAAGGTGCCAACAGGGTTAACCGCTGGAGAGATTACCACCTCAGCATTTGAGATCAATTGGGAGGACGTTGCAGAAGCAGAAAGCTATAATGTTTATCGTAAAACAAATGAAGACGGAGATTATCGTCAAATTGCGAGTACCGATGAATCTGCTTATATCGACGAAAGTGTGAGTATCAGCGATACAGGCTATAGTTACAAAATAACTGCCGTTAATGAAATGGGTGAATCGAATCTGTCAGAGGCGATAGCCATCAAGATGCCTGTTCCTGGCACGCCAACTGAGTTAAGGGTAACAATGATCGGAAATAATTTTGTTGGGCTTGCCTGGGAGTCAAATGGTGGTGCGAATCAATATAATGTCTATAGAGAAGCAGATGGTGAGGTAGAGTATTTGGGTTATGCAAAAGTAGATACTTTCTATGATCGAACCGCAGAACCAAATGTTACTTATACCTATTACATTAAAGCAGCCAATGCAAGTGGAGAATCGGAAACATCGAATGTGGTAGAAGTAACAACCGGATATCTTACCGTTTTGACTAACCATATGGAAGAATATGTACGAACAGAGGACATTACAGGGACCGCCGTTTCTCAACTAACGAATACATTAAAACAAGTGAAACACCATGTAGAAAGAGGCTCAACAAATCAAGCGCAAAAATTTCTCGCAAAGTTTAGCAAGCAACTAGACAAGGCAGAAGGAAGAGAAAATGTTTCCCCATTAGCCTATGCTTATTTAACACATTATTCAGAAGCGTTGAAAAAACAGCTAAAAAATCTATAGTTTTAGCAAGGAAAGTCCTGTTCAATCGGAAACAGGACTTTTCTTTTGCTTTATTCATCCATTCTCCGTTTTTTCCAGCTTTCTTAAGGTATGCTTTGTTCCCCATTCATGCATGGCCTCTAGAATAGGTTGAAGGCTTTTTCCATAATCTGTTATCGAGTATTCCACTTTAGGTGGAACCTGAGGATAGACGACGCGCTCAATAATATCTTCTTCCTCTAATTCGCGCAATTGCTTTGTTAGCATTTTTTGGGTAATACCGGGTATACTACGTTTTAACTCATTGAATCGTTGTGTTCCTTCATTTAATAAATGTAATAAAATGAGAGGTTTCCACTTTCCAACTAGTATACTCAAGGCATCCTCTACCCGACATGCATTTGGATTATATTTCATCTTACATCTCTCCTATTAGTATCTTTTTGTATACTATATATCTTATAAGTGCGTACTTCACGTAAATGGTCATATGCTTCATAATAACATATATAGGAATAAGAGAAGAAAGGTAGTGTATGGCTTTGATGGAAAAATATCGTATAGACCCGAGAAAAGGTTTAGAATTTGGCTTATATACATTAGGTGATCATCTCCCTAATCCTGCAACTGGTGAAAGAATTTCGGCAGCACAACGAATCGAGGAAATCATCGAATTAGCTAAGCTTGCTGAGGATGTAGGCATTGACTTCTTTAGTGTAGGGGAGAGTCATCAGGAATATTTTACGACACAAGCTCACTCCGTTGTTTTGGCGGCAATCGCCCAAGCGACTAAGAAGATCAAGATAGCTAGCTCCTCCACTATTATTAGCACATTAGATCCTGTTCGTGTTTATGAGGATTTTGCGACGATTGATCTTATTTCGAAAGGTCGTGCAGAGATCATCGCAGGAAGAGCATCGCGAGTCGGTAATTTTGAGTTGCTTGGTTATGATTTAAAGGATTATGAAGGTTTATTTGAAGAGAAGCTAGCCCTACTATTACAAATAAATGAAGAAGAAGTAGTGAACTGGAGTGGAGAATTTCGTGCACCGCTTCAAAATGCGAAGGTCCTACCACGACCGGTTAATGGTTCTCTTCCAATTTGGCGAGCGGTTGGAGGGCATCCATCCAGTGCAGTTAAGGCTGGTTATGCAGGAGTACCGATATTCCTAGCAACGCTAGGTGGCCCTGTTTCTATTTTTAAACGGACCATCGATGATTACCGTCATGCTTTACAGGAAGCGGGATTTGACCCGAAGGAATTCCCTGTGGCAACAGCTGGATTTTTCTATTTAGCGGAAACCACGCAACAAGCGCAACGAGAGACTTATCCTTCCATTAATGAAGGAATGCAACATACAAATGGTAGAGGTTATCCGAAGCAGCATTTTGCTCAAGGTGCAGACAAGCGTAATGTGATGAATATTGGTAGTCCACAGGAAGTCATCGAAAAAATTCTGTATCAGCATGAGGTCTATGGTCACCAACGCTATATTGCTCAAATGGATTTTGGTGGCATTCCCTTTGATAAGCTCCGTAAAAATATAGAGCTAGTCGGGAAGGAAGTTTTACCAGCTATTCGAAAGTATACAGTAAAATAAGGGGGGATCATCATGAAAGTAGTAGCATTGTCTGGATCGACAGTAGGTTCAAAGACAAGAACGGCGATAGATTATACGACCAAAAAGATAATAGAATCCTATCCAGAAGTGGAAATAACTTTATTAGATTTAACCGATTATCAGCTGGAATTTAGTGATGGTCGACATTATTTGGACTATACAGGGGATACGAAATATGTAACAGAGAAGGTAATGGAAGCAGATGCACTAATCATTGGAACACCGATTTTTCAAGCGTCGATACCTGGAACATTGAAGAACATTTTTGACTTGTTACCAATCAATGCTTTTCGAGATAAGGTAGTAAGCATGATCGTGACAGCAGGCTCAAGCCGTCACTTTTTGATACCAGAGCAACAAATAAAGCCAATTTTATCCTATATGAAGGCGCAAATTGTGCAAACTTACGTCTATATAGAAGAAGTGGACTTTTACCAAAAGGAAATTATTAATGAGGATATATTATTTCGAATCGATCGCTTGGTGGAAGATACGATTATGTTAACAAAAACGTATCAACAGCTATTACAAGAAAAAGAAGAGCAATACGATTTTTAACGGCATAACCCGCTCGCTTGTCCCATATAGTTAAATGAAGGCGTGAATATGGGAGGAGAAGCGGGTATGTCACGTATCTTAAAAATCGTATTATGGTTAATTGGACTATTTGTATTAATTATATTGATTCAATACCCTATGCAAGATTCAATGGATTCTTGGGAAAGCTGGTCCCTGCCACTTGCAGGAAAAACTATTGTACTTGACCCGGGACATGGTGGTGCTGATGGAGGTGCAGAGGGCTCAGATGAGACACAGGAAAAAGAGATCACGCTGAAGGTATCGAACTTACTGAAGGATTATCTCCAGCAGGCTGGTGCTTCCGTATACTTAACTAGAGAAGGGGACTATGATCTTGCAGATGAAGGGACCAAAGGTTTATCGAGAAGGAAAGCAGAGGATATTCAGCGCCGTGTTCAATTTATTAGTGATAAAAATGCCGATTTTTTCTTAAGCATTCATTTAAATGCACTTGGTGACAGACAGTGGAAGGGTGCCCAGACCTTTTATTACCCGGGAAAAGATCAAAATGAAAAGCTGGCAAAGGCTATTCAAGCAGAAATTATTCGCAACCTAGAAAATACAAATCGTGTAGCTCTTCCTATTCATCAAATTTTTGTTTTGAAATATGCAAAAGCACCTGGTGCGCTTGTTGAGATTGGCTTTTTGTCCAATGAAGAGGAGCTTGGATTACTGAAATCAGATGATTATCAACGTAAGATGGCGGCAAGTATTTATAAAGGGATTTTAAATTACATTACAGGGAAGGAAGAAGAAAATCCATAATGCGTCCTGCTTAGAATTGAAGAAATTTGTGTTATACTAGCAGATAGGAGTACACAAGAATACAATCGAGGTGACCTATTTTGCTTTCGGAACAAAAGGTAAGAGAATTACTGCACAATATGAAGGATCCGTTTTTACATAAAACGTTCAAAGAGACAGATGGTATAGAAGAAATCACGATTAAGCCTGATAAGAATCATGTCAGTGTTAAATTAGCGATTGCGAAAACGAATACAGCAGAGCAGATGCAATTACAGCAAGAGCTTGTAGGGGCATTGAAGAATCTAGGTGCTGCGACAGTTGGATTAAGATTTTCTTCCTTACCAGAGGAAGTGATTAAGAAATATCAACCGACATCTGAGGATAAGCCTGGACTATTAAGTGAAAGCTCTACGACAAAATTTTTAGCGATCGCGAGTGGTAAAGGCGGAGTTGGTAAATCAACCGTAACTGTAAATACAGCTGTTGCTTTGGCGCGATTAGGAAACAAAGTCGGGATTATTGATGCTGATATTTATGGCTTTAGTGTTCCTGATATGATGGGTGTGGAAGAACGTCCGAAATTAAAAGGGAATAAAATTATTCCAGTAGAACGTTTTGGTGTCAAGGTAATGTCGATGGGATTTTTTGTGGAAGATAATTCCCCTGTTATCTGGCGTGGTCCTAGACTAGGGAAAATGCTAGCAAGCTTTTTTAAAGAGGTGGAGTGGGGAGAATTAGATTATTTATTATTAGATCTGCCTCCTGGAACTGGTGATGTGGCACTTGATGTTCACAATATGATACCAAGCTCGAAGGAGATTATTGTAACCACTCCTCATCCAACGGCAGCATTTGTAGCAGCGAGAGCAGGACAAATGGCGATTAATACGGATCATGAGCTGCTTGGTGTTGTGGAAAACATGTCCTTTTACGTGAGTAAGAAAACAGGCGAAAAGGAATATGTCTTTGGAAAAGGTGGAGGAGACAAGCTAGCGGAAGTTTTAGACACAAATGTAATAGGGCGCCTATCACTTCAACAGCCTTATGAAGAAGAAGGAATATTTGCCCCTTCTGTTTATCAGGAGGATCACCCTAATGGTCAAGAATATTTGTCCATTGCTAAGCAAATTATTGAACGTCTATAAATATTTACAAAAGGAGCATGCTCGGGCTGAGGGCATGCTCCCTTTGTTCCTACGCTCCTCCTCCTCCGCCACCTTGGTTGCCTTGTTCTCCCTGTCCGCCTTGCTGTTGCTGTCCACCTCCGGACTCTCCTTGTCCTCCAGATTGGGATTGTCCTCCTTCGCTAGGCTTCATTTCCTTCGCTGCATTTAATAACAATTCAGAGATTTTGGCTTGGAACATAGGGGAGCTGAACATTTCCTCCATAACCTTTTCCAGATGAGAGCGAAACTTTTGTCCTGTCAGAACGGTTAATGTTTGATCTTCCATTTCGGGATTGCTCAGTATTTCGATAAATTTTTTCTGGAATTCTGGATCACTCATTAAGGTCTTCATCACTTTCTCTTGTTGATCTTGTAGAGCGAGTGAAAAGGACTCAACAAATTTTGGATCCTGGAACATCTTTGTCCAGAACTCCTTCCCTTTGTCTGAAGTTAAGGCTTCTTGTACTGTTTGCTGTACTACCTTTGCATCAATGACATAGGTTTTTTGCATATCGTCACTAGATAATACCTCTGTTATGGCTTTTTTTCCTTCATCTGTTTTCAAAATATCAGCCACCATTTTCTTAGTGCCCTCATAATCACCCTCTTCCTTGCCCTGGGTATTGCCACCACCACCGCAGGCGCTAAGGAATAGCAGTGAAAGTATCGTTAGGATAAAAAACTTTGATAAATTCATTAGACCGCTACCTTTCTTTCCATATATCTCAAGTCGTTTTTTGAAATTTCTATGTACTCCTAATATGGGGTCTTTTTAAAATTAATATGTATTATAAAGCGAAAAAAAATAGGGTTCATGGTAAAATATCTAAAGAATAGGAAGTAAAGAATTAGGGGGATTTATTTTGAAAAGTCGTAATGTCGTACGATTGTTTTTTTCTACCTTGCTTTTAGGAGGAATTTCGACATTAATCACAAGTTTCTTTGTAAAAAGTGATGCTTATATTAAGTTCTTAAGCCCTTTCGATTGGTTTGAATTATTGGGTTTGTTGATCTTCTTCTTAGCTTTGGGCTTTGTTTTTAGTTTAGTTAGTCAAATGGGTTTTTTTGCCTATTTAACCGTAAATCAGTTTGCTTTAGGTATCTTTCGTGGATTTTGGCCAACTATACAAATAGGCCTGATTTTGTTTGCATTATTTGATTTAGTCTACTTCCGTTATAAATCGGTGGAGGATGGCACGATTACACCATTCTTGTTAACTGCAATCGCGTTGTTGGTTTATAGTATTGTCATCGCTCGAATCAAAGCAAAGGAAACGAACCAAAGGGCTTTTATTCCAGCTTTGTTTTTCATGGTTGTCATTACATCAATAGAGTGGGTTCCGGGACTGAGAACCAATGGAGGAGACTATGCTTGGTTAATGATCGTTCCATTAATTATCTGTAATACATATCAATTATTAATCCTTCACCGACTAACCGAAAAAACAAAAGCTACAAAGGGACGTTAAAAAAACGCATTCGCTTACAATACGAGCGAATGCGTTATTAATTTCATGAGTTTACTTATTACTTTTCAATTCACTTTGAGAACCATCTGCATTGGTAATCAATTGAGAGATCGTCACTATATCAAGATTTTTATTTTTTAACTCTGGTATGATAGCCTCTAAAGCCTTATCTGTTTGTTTGACGGAATCTGATGCATGCAATAAAACAATATCCCCTTTTTCTGTGTTTTTCAGTACATGATCCGTAATGGCTTTTGTACCAGGATTTTTCCAGTCGTTGGGGTTCACGCTCCAATGGATGACTTTCATCCCTTGATTTTCTGCGATCGATAGGATTGCTTTATTAATATGTCCATTAGGTGGACGTAATAAGTAGACATCCTCATAACCGAGCTTTGTAAAAGTTTCCTTTGCTTTAGCTATATCACTTCTTACTTGTTCTTCCTCTTGCTCGAGATACGACTTGTACTGATATCCCAGCATCCCTATTTCATGCTTGTCCTCTGCAATTTTCTCCAGTAGGTCTGGATGACGCTCAGCCCATTCCCCACTAACGAAAAAGGTGGCTAGTGCTTCTTTTGCTTTTAATTGCTCCAAGATTGGCTCCACTTGCTCTGTTCCATAGCTAATATTAAACGTTAAAGCAATAGATGCGTGCTTTTTATTCCCAGCACTTAGAGCTTTTGGCTCGTCTTGATTAGAGAAAACGGTAAAAGAATAATTAGATTCTAAAAATAAAAAAAGGGCAACAAAAAAAGCAATTGGCACAATGAAAAGAAGCTTTTTACTTTTTTTCATGTCTACTACATATAATTTTCTCATTTATATCCCCCGATTTTATTAGGCTTGTTCTATATGTATGAGCTTGTTCTTAAAATATGCTGTCTAATAATGTTTATTTTTGAAAAAAAGTAGGAATATATATAGTAATAGAAGGTAGGAGTGAACAATTATGTTGGGATTATTGATAAATGAAAAAGAACAAACGGAATTACAATATGTAATAAAGAGAGAATTAGAAGAATTGTTACTAGACCTAGAAGATCACCGTATCGATCAAATGGTGAAACAAAACATGCATGAAAGGTACAAGGTGCTATTTCAATTATATAGAAGAGTTGCATCTCAAGAAGAGATTCAAAAATATATTCCGAAAAGAATTAAGATAGAATGAGTGAGTCTGGTATGGGAAGTGGCCTTGAAATTTAAATGTTAAGATGAAGATCTTGTTTCTATTACGGAGATACGAGGTCTTTATCTGTTTTTAAAGAGAAATTTCTAAATTAAAAGTATGTGTAAAATAGTTCTCGGTGGTATTTCTACAAAATCCTAGCCAAAAAAGAAGAGGCACTCTATCATAAATGTATGCCTACCAGAGCAAATACATCGTAGAAAGAGGCCTCTTCATGAATACTATTATATCAAAATTATACAGATTAATACACCAAACAGATAATTTAATTGATTTCGAGGAAAGTGTTCGTACCTTGATGTATGAGTTGTTTGCGTCCTTGTTGGGGGACGTATTCACCAATATGAACACTGTCATTGTGAAGAAAAAACAAGCGGAAGGCTGGAGGGTTGAAAGAAATGACGAAAGGGAAATTCAATTCACTTTTGGTGGAGTGAGATTTACACATACGCTTATGCATGATTTAGAAGGTCATTCCCACTATCCTTTTGATGAATGGATTGGATTTAAAAAGTACAAGCGTAGAAGTCCTTTTGTAGAAGTAAAGGTTGCCGAAATGGCCGCTGAAAGTACCTACAGAGAAGTGGCTCATGTACTGAAGGAGTGGACAGCTGTAGATATTAGTCACGCAACGGTTGGAACGATTGTGAGAGAGGTTGGGAGAGCACAAGCTATAGCGGATAAGGACATGGTCATTGATTTAGAGGATTCCGCTGAATTGCCAGAAGGTGAAAAAGTTGAGTTTCTTTATGCAGAAGCTGATGGGGTATTCGTTAGGGGAACGGAAAAGAAAAAGAGTCACGAGGTAAGCCATGCGATTATTTACGAAGGCTGGGATAAGAGTGGGAAACGCGTATCTTTGCGTAATCAGAAAGTGCTTATGACAACCAAACCAACCTCGGAATTTTGGAAAGAAGTTCAGGCACTTACTGCCAATCATTATTCTTTGGAAAAGACACGAGTTGTAACGAATAGTGATGGTGGAGCCGGTTACACAGCTGAGAAGTTTCAAGAAGCCTTTTCCCAGTCAGAATATCCTGTTCTAAACCAACTAGACCCTTACCATGTATTCCAAGGGCTTAATCGAGCACTTGGTGCCAAACAGAGTGACTATAAAACGGAATTACGAAAAGCGTTAGAGAATCATGACTTAGAGCATTTTAACTTATGGCTGGATACTTACGAAAGCACGCTTGAAGACTCCAAAAAAACCGAAAAAGTTAAGGTGTTTCGTACGTATATCTTGAACAATTGGGATCGTATTTTGAATTGGAAAAAGCGTATAGATAATCCTCCAGAAGACGCAAGAAATCTAGGTGCGATGGAATCGAATCAGCGACGTGTTACTTACCGTATGAAGAAACGAGGCATGCATTGGAGTCCAGAGGGCGCAGAGGCGATGGTAAAGGTAAAACAAGGCATACTAAACGGCACCTTACGAGAAGTTTATCTTGCGGATCTTAAACGAAGTGCAAGAAAGCAACGAGAAGTGAAGAAGGTTGTCCGCATGTCTTCTTATTTGCATCAACCTACACGCCCGTCGATGGGTGCTAAGCAAGGCGTAATCGGTGTGTATGCACCTCATTCATCCGCCATAGGAAAGCTAGCTAAAAGTTTTAGATAACCATCCTGGCATTTTAAGTTAGGTTCTTGGTCTTTAGAACGTAACTTAAAATGACGGGGAACCAAGCGAAGACATTCGCGCGGTAGCTGGAAAAGCGTACAAATTTAGAGTGCCAGAAATACTGGGATGAATAGGGTACCGAGAAAAGTTTGACACAAACAATTTTAAAGTCCCGCTTTATTGAAAAAATTAACTATGTTAAAATAATCGTATCCTGGTATTAAGGAGTTGTTTTATATGGTCAAAATTAACCTTTTACATCATAACAAGAAAAA
>JACYYJ010106346.1_pt2 | contig 11286 bp, 11 predicted proteins | sample 8236861 | NCBI WGS metagenome assembly JACYYJ01 (sample SAMN14103086, study PRJNA606662) | landfill metagenome | isolation source: landfill solid waste | place: India:New Delhi, Okhla landfill site | collected 2017-11-05
GCGCATCCGCCGTCTCGCCGACCTCGGCGTGCCTCTCTCTCAGATCCGTGAAGTCCGGACCGGCGCTGACAGCACACCGCAGACGTTGCGTGAACTCGACGCCGAGCTTGAGGAGAGTATCCGCAGGCTGGAGAGGGCGCGAGCCGACATCGCCGTCATCCTGCGTGATGAGGTTCCGGCCGACACCCCGGCCGGGTTCGCGCCGGTGGCGGGCAAGCTGTCCGAGACGGACACCTCCATCGTTCATATCTACACGCAGTTGTACGACGAGGCGGCGCTCGCCGACATCCAGAAGATCGCTGAGGATGTCGAGGACGTGGCTGCCGATCTCGATCGGTTGTCTTCCGATGCCGATGAAGAGACACGCCGCTCGCTCGTCCCTCGGCTCGCCAAGAGTCTCGCACGCAATCTCATCGACTACCCGTGGCTGAATGATCCGGCGACTCACCTCTCCAAGAGCGGTTACGTCACCTCGCAGACGATGATCGAGGCCATCAACGAGCTGTACAACCCGGCGCAACTCGATGTGCTCGGACGGGCGCACGAGGCTGCGCGAGAGCTGGTGCAGACACTTCAGGAGTCGGAGGCGGGGCCGCGGCCCGGAGCGGGTTGACTGTGTGCTGGGGACACGGTGGAGACTGCCGTCGCAGGATTCGTCTGCAAGCACGAGAAAGGTGTGCAGAGTATGACCGATGAACAACGTGATCCCCGCACCTCCCCCCAGGACGGGACAGGCGGCCGTGTGGGCGAGCATACGCTCGCGGAGGATCTCCTCCTGGTGCTCTTTCAGCCGCAATCCGGCACGGTCGCGGGCGAGGGGACGCTCTATTACGTCCTCGCCGGTGCGGTTCTCGCCGACCTCGGCCTCGGCGGCCATGTGCGGACCGGAACAGGACGGCTGGGCGGCCTGACGGTCGAGGCCGTGGCTGGCAACCCGCCGTCCGACCACCTGCTGCGCGCCACTTGGGAGTACGTGGCCGACAAGCCTCGTGGAGTGCAGACGGTTCTGGCGGCGACGGGCCCCACACTCCGCGAGCCATTGCTGGACCGGTTGATCGAGCGCGGTGAGCTGCGTCGTAGCGCTCACCGGTCGCTCGGTTTCATCCCCTCTTCCGTGATCGAGGAGGCGGACCCCGCGCGCCGGCGGATGCTGCTCGCCGACATCCGCGCCGTGCTCGTGGACGGAGCCGAACCCGCACCGCGGACCGCCGCGCTCGCCGCGCTCCTCTACGGCAGTGGCACGCTCCCGCAGTTCGACCGCGACATCCCATGGACGTCCCAGGTGATCACACGGGCCGAGGAACTCAAGGACGGAAACTGGGGCGCGGGTGCGACCGCGAAGGCCGTGGCTCGCAGCGTCACCTCCCTCATCGTCAGCAACGTCGTCGTCGCTGCCGCCGTCCTGCCCCGCGGTTAGTGCTCCAAGTGCGGTGATCCCGCTGCTCTCGTATCGGTGATCCCGCTGCTCTCGTATTAGAGAATCCGAACGCACTTCTGGAAAGGAAGTAGAAAAGTGAACCCGATCGAACAGCTCATTCGGGGCTTTCAGGACCTCGTGGCGTATGTGCCCGAACTGGTGCAGCCGTTCGTCGTCATGCTCGCAGGGGCGGTCCCATTCGTCGAGGGTGAACTCGCGGCCATGGTCGGCGTCATCGGAGGGATCAACCCGATCGTCGCCGGCGTCGCGGCCGCCATAGGCAACTTCGCCAGCGTACTGTTCGTGGTTCTCGTCACCGCCCGCGCGCGTACGGCAGTGACTGACCGCCGAGCCGCGCGAGTGATGGCGACCGCCGGGGCAGTGGGGTCCGCGGAGGAATTTGCCGCGGAGAAGCCGGAGTCGAAGGGGCGCGCGAAGTTCAAGCGGTGGCTCATCCGATTCGGCGTTCCTGGCGCCAGTATTCTTGGCCCCTTCGCGATCCCGACGCAGTTCACGTCCGCCATTCTGGTCGCCGGGGGCACACCCCGCGCGTGGGTGCTTCTGTGGCAGGGCGTGGCCATCGTCATCTGGACGACCGTCGGTACGGTGTCTGTCTGGGCGGCGCTGACCTTCCTCGTCGGTGTGTGACCGCGTGACTCGACGATTGTTCACGCTCACCAACATCGTTTAAGTTGTTGCAGTAATTACTGCAACAACTTAAACTTCACGCATGATCGAGATCCGAGACGCTGCCGCCGACCTGGGCACGTCCGTGCTGATTCCGCAGTCAGAAGGCTCGCTCCGAGTGGTCACTCGTGGCGAGAACGGTCCACCCGTACTGCTGTTGAGCGGTGCTGGTAATGACAACATCTCCCTCAGCTGGCGGCGGCTGATCCCGGTGCTGGCGCGATCGCATCGGGTTCTCGCCCTCGACTGGCCGAAACAGGGCGGCTCCGTCCCGTGGGATGGCAAGGCAGATCACGAGCGGATGCTGGCGTGCATCGACGCCGTCCTCGATCACTTCGACCTGGACAGTGTCTCTCTGGTCGGGCTTTCGCAGGGAGGCGCCTTGACGCTCGCGTACGCGATCGAACGGCCCGAACGCGTCAACAGGTTGATTGCGCTCGCGCCGGCCGGGGTCATCTCGTTCCCGCCGGTCGTCCATCAGGCGCTGTGGTTGATGGCGAAGTCACGCTTCCTCAATCGCACGTTGATGTCGTGGATCTTCCGCAGCCGTGCAGCGTGCGCGTGGTTCGCCCGCACCGGTCTGTTCGCGGGGCCGGTCGAAGATTTCGATGAGATCGTCGACGAGTACCATGCGGATGTGGTGGCCAACGGTTCCGGATCATCTGACTGGCAGAACGGCTCCATCGGCTTTCGAAAGATGACGGTCGACCTTCGACCGCGCCTCCACGAGATCCGGTGCCCCGCTTTGCTGATCCAGGGGAGCAAGGATGCCGGAGTCTCTCCTGTGCACACGCGAGCGGCAGCCGACGTCATTCCGAATGCGACGTACGAGCTCATCGAAGGTGCCGGCCACTGGTCGAACCGGCAGTGTCCGGAACGGGTCAACGCGCTGATCACAGACTTCTTGGAGGGGACGGACGCATGACCGATCCACAAACTGCTGAGCACGACTTCGTGGACGAAGTGGCGGTGTTCTTCGCCCAGGAAGGGATGCCGCTGATCGCCGGCCGCGTGATCGGATGGTTGCTCATCAGCGACCCGGCCGAGCAGAGTGCGGCCGATCTGGCGCAGGTGCTCGATGTGAGCCGAAGCTCCATCAGTTCGTCTGTGCGGCTTCTCACTCCCAGCGGATTGGTTGAGAGCGTGCGCAAGCGCGGAGATCGACAGGAGTACCTTCGCATCAGCCCGGACGGGTGGAGCCGCATGCTCGCGAGCCGGTATGCGAAGACAGCAGCGTTCCGTCAGGTCGTCGAACGCGGACTCGGAGTTTTGNNGCTGGAGCATGTTGCAGAGCTCTATCGCTTCCTCGAAGAGGAGCTCCCAGCGATGTGGCGTCGCTGGGAGCAACGCGATCCCGGCCGTTTCAGGTGAACGGCGCGATCGCGAAACGTCCCCAGATCTCAGAACTTCTGCTCGACGCTCTCCATCACGTCTGGTCCAGCGACCTCCTGACCTACCCTGCAGAGCTCCTCGCAAGCGTCTCATCCTTGCTCTTCCCGTGACCGGGAGATCCACCTGCCGGTCTATGGTCGTCGCGAGGAGGACGCCATGAACAGACGGATCAAGATCACCGGACGCGGACGCACCGTCGTCTACAAGGAGGGCGACAGGGCGCCGTTCTGGCTCGAGCACATCGTTCCGCTCATCTTCATCGGCATCGGAGTGCTCGTCGTCGGGACGATTGTGCTCGCGTTGTCCGACGGGGGACGCGCCGCCCTGGTGTGGATAGGCCTCGGGTTCGGTGCGATCATGCTCGTGTGGCTCGCTCTCGACCCGTGGCGCAGTTTCCGAGCGGGTGTACCGGTGGCGGTCTGGGCGGGCGAAGCTCTCTGCGCGCTCGGATGGGGTGGAACGGCCATCTCATTGGCGGCGGGAATCCCCTACCTCTTCTGGAGGGGACCGGACAGCACCCCCGAGTGGGCGTTCCTCATTCCCGGCCTCGGCGCGGTCGTGTTCACCGGCCTCGTGTTCGTGGGGATGCGGATGCAGACGAGCGGTCCACTTCCCGCGCTCGATCGGACTCCACGTGAGGCTCGGGTGATCTTCAATGAGGATGATGACGACGGTCAGAACATCGAGGTGCGCTACCCGGGCGTCGACGGCAAGAAACACGACGCCGAACTCGCCGACCTCATCGACGACTCATGGCAGGACCGGTTCGCGCCAGGAACGACCTGGCAGGTCTTCGCATTCCGCGATGTCGCCCTGGCCGACTCGGTCGTGTTCCTCACAGAGCAACACGACGACGTCTGGCGAAAGGGCTACAAGCTCAACGGGGTGCGTCTGGGCGGCGAGGGGGGTCCCGTTACTCGGGGGCCTGGATCACCGTTCTTCCGCGCGGGCGCGAAGTGGACCTTCGAGGAATGACCGGCAGAACCCACTGCGCTCACAGGGAGTCGGGCCGATACTGGGGTGATGCTCGGCCAGCTTCCGGATCGCTCCGGTGCGATCGACCTGGTGCGACTCATCGCGGTCGCCGCCATCGTCGCCGGTCACGCCTTCACACAGGAGGCCACGGCCCTCTGGCTGTACTCCTGGCATGTGCCGGTGTTCTTCATCCTGACCGGCTATCTCTGGAAGCCGGATCGGACGTTGCGCGTGGAACTGTCTCGTCGAGCCCTGAGCCTCGGCCGCCCGTACATCTTCGGTTTCGTCGTGCTCACGGCGGTGCTGCTCGTCGTGGATCCCGCCGGAGCGCCGGAGCGGATCGTGGGAGGGCTGGAGGGCGGACGCTTCGCGCAGATGCCGTACGTCACCCTGTGGTTCATCTCCGCACTGTTCTTCACCGCGCTGGCGTTCCGCGCGATCTCGCGGCTCCCGTACGCCGTGCAGTGGGGCATCGGCATCGCCGGCGCCGTCGCGGGTTGGATATGGACGGAGCCGCTCTCGCACACGCTGCTCGGCGTCGGCTACGTCGCGACCTGCCTGATCTACCTGCTGATCGGTGATGCGGTCCGGCGCGTGCGGGGGAGCATCCGGCGCCCTCTGCTCACCGGCATTGCAGCCTTCGCCGCGGGGGCCGTTCTCGTCGCGACTGGAGTCGCGGCGCCTGTGGACATCAAGGTCGGCGACGACGGCACCCCGGTGCTCTCGTTGATCGCCACGAGTGCGATCTCGATCGGTATGCTCCTGATCGCCGAGAGCCTCGTTCGCCCCGGGAGCTTCTCGAAGATCTGCACGTTGCTGGCGCTGCCGCTGCTGACCGTGGTCCTGCTGCACCCGCTCATGCTGTGGCTGCACGTGCCGACCGGTGTGATGTTCGTCATCGGCATCCTGGCGCCGCTCGCGATCGGACTCGCCTCTCTGCGCACCCCGCTCGCCCCGTGGGTCACGGGTCAGAGCAGGATGCGCAGCGCGTCAGCCTGAGGAGCCCTACACCCGATGCGCGGCGTAGTACGCCAACAGCGCCTTCGTCGAAGCATCCTGAGCGTCGATCGCAGACGTATCGCCGTCGATGGCGGGGGCGATCTGCATCGCGAGCTGCTTTCCGAGCTCGACTCCCCACTGATCGAAGGAGTTGATGCCCCAGATCGCACCCTGGGTGAACGTGATGTGCTCGTACAGGGCGATCAGCTGCCCGAGGACTTGCGGCGTGAGCGACGGCGCGAAGATCGACGTCGTCGGCCGGTTGCCGGCGAACGTGCGCGCCGCGACCAGCGCGCCCGTCGTGCCCTCCGCCTCGACCTCGGCGGCGGTCTTGCCGAACGCGAGCGCCTTGGTCTGGGCGAGGAAGTTCGCGAGGAACAGCGCGTGCACGTCCTCGTCGCCGTCGGTCAGCGGGTAGGCCGGGTTCACGAACGCGATGAAGTCGGCGGGGATCAGTCGCGTGCCCTGGTGGATGAGCTGATAGAACGCATGCTGCCCGTTGGTGCCGGGCTCGCCCCAGAACACCTCTCCGGTGTCGGTCGTGACAGGGGTGCCATCCCAGCGCACGGACTTGCCGTTCGATTCCATCGTCAGCTGCTGCAGGTACGCGGGGAAGCGGCTGAGCTGCTGCGCATACGGCAGCACGGCGTGCGACTGCGCCCCGAAGAAGTTGTTGTACCAGACGTTCAGCAGTCCCATCAAGACCGGCACATTGCGATCGAGAGGAGTGGTGCGCACATGCTCGTCCACGGCGTGGAACCCGGCGAGCAGGTCGCGGAACGCGACAGGACCGAGAGCGATCGCGAGGGACAGGCCGATCGCGGAGTCGACGGAGTACCGACCGCCCACCCAGTCCCAGAATCCGAACGCATTGGACGGGTCGATGCCGAACTCCTCGACCTTGTCGAGCGCCGTCGAGACCGCGACGAAGTGGTGGGCGACGGCGTCGGTGCGTGAGGCGTCGCTCCCGTCGATCGCGCCGGATCCCGTGAGTCCCGCCCACAGCCAGTCCCGAGCGAGACGCGCGTTCGTGAGCGTCTCGAGCGTCGTGAACGTCTTGGATGCCACGATGAACAGCGTCGTCTCGGGGTCGAGGTCGGCGGTCTTCTGCGCGAGGTCGGTCGGGTCGATGTTCGACACGAACCGGGCCTGGATGCCGGCATCCGCATAGGGCTTCAGCGCTTCGTAGACCATGACCGGGCCGAGGTCGGATCCGCCGATGCCGATGTTCACGACGTGCGTGACCTTCTTGCCCGTCACGCCGATCCACTCGCCCGAGCGGACCCGATCGGCGAAGGCGCTCATGCGGTCGAGCACGGCCTGCACGTCGGCATCCACATCCTGGCCGTCCACGACGAGGGACGGTGACGCGCCCTTCGGCCGGCGCAGAGCCGTGTGCAGCACGGCGCGGTCTTCGGTGGTGTTGATGTGTGAGCCTTCGAGCATCACGGCGAAGCGTTCGGCGACTCCGGTCTGCTCGGCCAGCTGCACCAGCGCCGCAAGGATCTCCTCTGTGACGAGGTTCTTCGACAGGTCGACATGCAGGTCCGCGAGCGGGAGCGAATAGCGGGCCGCGCGATCGGGATCGTCGTCGAACCACTCGCGCAGATCGGGAGTTATCCGCTCATGCAGGTCGGTGAGCTGAGCCCAGGCATCGGTACGGGTCGGATCAACAGGAGCGCTCATGGCTACACGTTATCGCGGGCCGCGGGTCCGACTATCCTGGAGTGAGCATTCACAACAGGAGGCAGCCGTGATTCTCAGCTTCATCATCTTCTTAGGTCTATTCGTCGGCGGAATCTGGGTGATGGGCATCTCGTTCGGGATCGCGGGCATCGAGGCGCTGCTGTTCTGCGCGGGTCTGGCCATGGTCTGCCTGTCGATGGCATGGATCATGCGTGCAGGTCGCAGCGGTGCGACGCGACGGTCCAACAACTGGGATGGTGGCCCCGCCACGTCCTGAGCGACGCCTTCTCGGGTTCCGTACGCCGACTCAGTCCAGCGTCACGTCATCGATCACGAACGACGTCTGGAGAGAATAGTCCTCCATACCCGTGAACGAGATGGTCAGAGTCTCGCCGGCGACATCGGGTAACGGGACGGTGACCGCGGCGTAGTCCCGTGCGTCGAGATTGCTCCATCGGCGCTCTGCGATGATCGTTCCCGACTCATCGAGCACCTGCAGGGTCAGGTGGTCATACGGCACGGCCTGGGTTTCTGCGGTGGTGATCCGCAGCCAGAATGTCAAAGCGACTTGAGTGCACTCGTCCGGCACCGTGATGGTCTGCTGCAGGGTGTCGGTGTTCGCCCACCCGAAGCCGTTGAGCCAGGCTTTCCATGATCCGCTCCTGGCGGGTTCCAGGTTCGAGCGGGAGTCGACCACCGTCGGCGTCGACGACCACGGATCCGCAGCGCCGGTCTCGAACCCGCCGTTCCTGATTACGCCGTCAGCGTCGCACACTTCGGGGTCGGGGTCGGGGTCGGCGCCGCCGGTCATCGGGGACAACCGCTGCGATTGGACCACCGCGGGCGCCCAGACGAACTCATTGGCATCGCTGAAGACGTAATAGGTCGAGTCGTTGGGCATGAGTGCGACCGTGATGCCGCCGAAGCCCGACATGAACGGCACCGTGAACCGTTCGGTGAAGGCTGGATCATCCGCGGTGCTGAAGTCCTTCGCCCACACTGACATGTTGTAGCGGAGCGACGCGTCCCCGGGGATGCCGAGTCCGCGATCCGATTCATCGCGCTGCATCGCGGCGTCCAGCAGAGCGGGATGCAGGATCTGCTGGCCGTCGACCGCGCCGCCACGAGGTCCGAACAAATCCGCCACCTTGGCGATCGCATCAGTCGTCCAGAACATGCCGTATCCGCCGAATGGGGCGCCGGTCGGTGAGTTGTCTGTGCGCAGCGAGGTCAGCGCGTCCGGTCCGACTCCGGCGGGAACGAGCACCTCATCACGAAGCATCTCGAAGATGTCGGCGCCGGCCCCTTCATGGCTCTTGAGCACCGCATCCATGGTCTGCACTGCGAGGTACGTGTCAGACGTGTGGTATACCCATTGCGTTCCCGGTGTGCTCTTGCGCGGGAAGGACAATGCCGCGGCGGTCTTTCCCGCGGCGGTCTCCGCGAGGAAGAAGTCGCCCATCACGGCACCCGCTTCGTCGACCTCGTAGCCCGCCGAATCGTAGTTGCCCGTGGCCATGTCGAGAGCATCCCTGATGGTGACGCCGTTCCAGGCTGCGACCCCCGCAGCCTCGGACACGTGATCCTGGACGAGCTCATCGGCGACGGTCGGGGAGTACTTCTGCGCCAGGCGGAGCAGCGCCAGTGTGCCGAACGCTGACTTGGCCGTCGAGTAGGACGGCAGCAGCACCTCGCTGCAGTACGGGTGATCTCCCTGCCGCGTGGGGCAGGCGCCCACATAATTGACGCCTTCGTAGACGAAGCCGAAGCCGGACAACGCCGACGGGGTGATTCCGGAACCGAACGCCGCGACGTCGACACCCGAACCGGGATGGTCGACGGCGAGTTGCGCGATCGGGCGGGTCGGCAACCTGTTCGCCAGTTCGTCTGCCGCACGCGATCGGATGCCGTCGGCATCGGGAATCGCCTCGTGCTCGAGCGTCGCCGTCAACTGTCCCCACATGTCGAACTGGAAGTACTCGCAGGTCTCGCTGGTGACCTGATACCGCAACTGCGAGACCGCCGTATCCGAGAAGAGGAACATCATCAGACCGTTGTGGACGCAGTTCGCGTTGCGCTCGATGAGCGAGAAGGGCAGGGCGGCGCGTGTCATCCCGTCGTCGCCGTCCTCCTGCCAGGCGCGACCGAGGCCGAAGGCGACGTTCCATGCGGTGCTGCCCGTGATGCGCAGTCCGCGTTCCGCCGGTACGAGCACATCGTCGTTCTGCACGAGCGCGACCGAGACATCGGGCAGCTCCTTCACCGCGCCGATCGATGCGTACCCGTGGGGATCCTTCAGAGCGGTGAAGCCGCCGGACGCTGCGGTGCCCTGAATCGTCAGCGTGCCCTCGATCTCGTGCACCGGCGGTGCGGCGTCATCGGGAGCGGCGAAGGCGCTGCTGGGCACCGTCCCGGTTGCGGAGCCGCCGATGAGGTCAGCGGCCGTCAGCACCGTGCGCGCCATCACGGTCGCCGACGCTTCCCCGGAGCTGGCCACGGCGTGAGCCGGCAACATCGCGGCAGAGACGATGAGCGCGGCGGAGACGATGAGCAATGCGCTGAATGCGCCCGTCGCACGAACGGTGCGACGGAAGTACGGGATGAACGCACGCATGGATCCTCCTTGATCGAAATGCGTGCCCAGTCTGCGGGACAGTCGCCTGGAGTGTCCAAGACCTGTTCTCGTGCGATGCGATGCTCCGGAGGCATCATGACTCCGGGTGTGCGTCGGAGCGTCGCGCCGTCTGGGGATACAGTTCGGTGACGAATTCGCTGAGGTCGAGGAGGCAGCGTTCGATGCGGGTGCTCGCGAAATGGTCGTCGTCCCATACCCCGTACAGCGTGATGGCGAGGTCACCGTCTGCGGCGCGGATGGGGACGGTGCGCAGCCCGTATCGCGAGTCGTCCGAGAGGATGCAGATTCCGCGCGCCGCCGCGGCCAGAGCCAGTGCGAGGGACGACGACTCGGTCTCCGTCGCCGGGGTGTACGAGAGGCCGGATCGTGACACCGCGGTGTCGAACATGTTCCGCACCCCGTGCGCGCGACTCATGACGATCAGCGGCTCGCTTACGAGACGCTCCAGCGGAATCGCGTCGGCGGACGCGAGGGGGTGATCCGGATGGAGATGAGCCCACAGGTACGCGTAACCGATCACCCGGGAACGGAACTCCGTAGGGGGAATCCGCGTACCCACGGCGAAGTCCGCATCGCCGCGCTCGAACACCCCGTAGACGTTCTCGGGAAGGACCTCGACGGCATTGCTGATCGGGCCGCTCGCACCCTGGGCGACGACGAACGGCGCGAGGATATCGGTGACGGTGGTCCCCGCAGACGCGACGGTCAAACCCACTCCGTCACCGCCGGCGATTGATCGCGCCGTGGCAGAGGCTCGCTCGGCGCGGGTGAGGAGGTTCTGAGCGACAGGAAGGAACGCGCGCCCTGCTGCAGTGAGCGTGACCCCGCGTGGGGCGCGATCGAACAGCGCGAAACCGAGATCCTGTTCCAGACGTCGAAGTTGCCGACTTAATGAGGGCTGTGCGACGTGCACGGCGTCGGCTGCGCCGTGGATGGTGCCGTGTTCGCAGGCGGCGACGAAGTAGCGGAGAAGCCGGAGTTCCAAGAGATACCTCCCGGGCATCTAAGTGTTGGAGAACAAGTATTGGTGAGTCTCGACTCCATGTCCATAGACTGGCCGAAACCCGCCCTATGCGGTCATACCTGGAGGTCGACATGGCTGTCACCACGCGACGATCACGACGCGCTGCGCTGTTCGCACTGACCGCTGCTGCCGTGACGATGTCGCTGGCTGCCTGCACAGCCGGCGGTGCGGATGCATCGAATGACGGAGGCGGTACAGACGTACTGTCCGTAGCCGCATCGGCCGCCGTGACGACATGGGATCCGATCAGCTCGTTCTCGACCGAGGCCCTCTACATGGGCAACATCTACGAGCCATTGATCTGGAAGAACGCTGCGGGGGACGACGAGGAGTTCTCACCCGCGATCGCCGAGTCCTGGGACAGCAGCGACGACGGGCTCACCTGGACCTTCCAGATCCGTCCGGACGCCACGTTCCACGACGGTGAAGAGGTCGACGCCGATGCCGTCGTGGCGAGCATCGAAGCCGCGC
>JACYYJ010098188.1_pt2 | contig 11269 bp, 14 predicted proteins | sample 8236861 | NCBI WGS metagenome assembly JACYYJ01 (sample SAMN14103086, study PRJNA606662) | landfill metagenome | isolation source: landfill solid waste | place: India:New Delhi, Okhla landfill site | collected 2017-11-05
CTGCTGCTGAGCGATCTGAAGTCGAACAGCACGCTGGGACCGGTGGCTTCCATCGGCATCATCTTCGCGATGCTGTCGGCACTCACCCTGCTGCCGGCATTGCTGTTCGTGTTCGGACGCGCAGCGTTCTGGCCGCGCCGACCGAAATTCGATCCGGATGCCGCCGTCGGTGATGCAGACACCGTCACCACAGGCCCGTGGGCGCGGCTGGCCGGTGTGATCGGACGACGTCCACGACTGGTCTGGATTCTCACCACGCTCATACTGCTGGCCGGTGCGGCTGGCGTCACGCAGCTCAACGCCTCCGGCGTTGCGCAGTCCGACCTGGTGCTGGGCGCTTCTCAGGCACGCGATGGCCAGGTCGCGCTCGGTGAGCATTTTCCCGGCGGATCGGGCAGCCCGGTGTACGTCGTCGTCGCAGAGGACTCGCTGCAGCAGGCCGCGGATGTGCTGCTCGCAGAAGACGGCATCGACTCGGTGGCCGTGACGGCCTCGAACTCGCCCAGCGGCACCGCGAACGTCACCGAAGACGGCATCACCGCCATCGGGCCCCCGGGAACGCCCGCCCCGGAGCCGACCGTCGTCGACGGCGACGTGATGCTGCAGGGAACGCTGACGGATGCCGCAGACTCAGATGCCGCGGCCGCCACAGTGCGGGAACTTCGAGCAGATCTCGATGTGCTGGGTGCGATGGTGGGCGGAGTGACGGCAACGGCGGTCGACACGAACGACGCTTCGATTCACGACCGCAATCTGATCATCCCGCTCATCCTCGTCGTGATCCTGATCATCCTGATGCTGCTGCTGCGCTCGATCCTCGCCCCCGTACTGCTGATCCTGACCACGGTGCTCTCGTTCGGCACGGCGATGGGAGTATCGGCCCTCGTCTTCAACGGCATCTTCGACTTCCCCGGCGCGGACCCCGCCGTTCCGCTCTACGGCTTCGTGTTCCTCGTTGCGCTCGGAATCGACTACAACATCTTCTTGATGACCCGTGTGCGGGAGGAGACTGTGAAGCACGGCGCCCGCGATGGCGTGCTTCGCGGGTTGTCCGTCACCGGTGGGGTGATCACCTCGGCCGGACTCGTGCTGGCCGCCACCTTCGCCGCCCTCTCGGTGATCCCGATCCTGTTCCTCGTGCAGCTGGCGTTCATCGTCGCGTTCGGCGTGCTGCTGGACACCTTCGTGGTGCGCTCGCTGCTCGTGCCGGCGCTGTCGTACGACATCGGCCGAGCCATCTGGTGGCCGTCGAAGCTGCGGCACGGGCGCAGGTGATCCGACCGGTCGCTGAGCTCACACGAACGCAGGCACCATCGAGAGGATGAATCCGACGATTCCGAGCGCCGTGAAGACGATGCCGAGAGTCGTCAAGACTCGGCGGGCCACGGGTGGGTTCAACCGCGCATGACTCGGATTGCGTGCGCTGACGAAACCAGAATGCCAGCCGTCGCCGGCATCCTCTCTGGCCGTGAGCGGCCGCTCGTGAAAGTCCCCGCCGGCGAACCAGCGCGCGACCGTCTCGCCGGACAGTTCGATCACGGCGATGTCGACTCGCTCCCAACGCCCTTCCGCCAGCGCCACCATGGCGGCGATCACGAGGAGCGGGATGCCGGCGCCCAGTCCGATCCACGACAGCACCTCTCCCACTGCGGCGAAGGTGTCGATCACGTGCACTTCCCCAGTGTAGAAGCACGAGACCGCTAGCTCGTCGCCGCGCCCAGGTCAACCGGGTCTGCCATCAGCGCGCATCGTCGTAACATCCCAACCACCTGAGGAAAGGTCGTGTGTCATGTCGAATCCACTCATTCCCCCACTACCGCTTCCGGACGACGATCGCCTGCCCGAAGAAGGCGCGTCCGAACCCGGTGGCGATCCCGCGACCGTGGAACGCGACGGTGAGCGCACCGTCGACCCGGATGCTGACGAAAGTCAGATCGACAGCGCTGCTGCCGATCGGCTGGCGTCCGGGGCGGACAGCGAGGACGACATCCTGTGAGCGGTATCGAAGATCAGGGAATGCGCCCGCCCGGTGTCGATGCGGCACCGGCTGAGGATGCCGATGAAGCGCCGGACGGCGTCGAACAGGTGCCGGCGGGGCGTGCCGGTGCCGATTCCGGATCGGCGGACGCAGTGCGCATCGACCCCGACGATGACGCCGAAATCCCCGATTCGTCGGAGATGAACGACGAACCGGGCGTCGGTCCGGGCGATCCTAGGCGGTGGTCGCCACCTCGACGTACTCATCGACGAGGGTGACACCACCGCTGGAACTGGCGGAGTTCGCGAGATCTTCGACCCACTTCCTGCTGATCTCGGGCGGTTCGGGAGTGTCGAAGACGAAACGCAGTGGGATCGACGGGTGGAGCCAGATCGTGCTGCGTCCGGCCTGTTCGGAGTCCGGATGCCGCCAGGAGAGCGTGAAGCTCTCGTTACGCCGCAGCTTCGTCGCGATGACGATTTTGAGGTGCGCCAGAGCACGGTCCTCGATGTTGATGGCCTCGGCGGAATCGCCGTAATAGAGGCTTCCCATTACTTCTCACCTCTCGTTCACTGACGCCGACGAAGAGATCGTGCGTCGGTCATGAATCTAACCGGCGGTCGCGCGCTTTCGAGCCTCAGGCGCGACGCGGGTGCATGGTGCGCACATTGAGTGCGCTTTCAGTCACCACGGCCTCGTCGCAGCGTCTCCATCGGCACGACGCCGTAGGCGTTCCGATAGGCCGCCGCGAACCGCGAAGGGTGCGCGAATCCCCAGCGCCGGGCGACCTGCCCGACCGTCGATGCTCTCCCGTGCAGCAATTCCCGGTGTGCGCCGTCGAGTCGCGCGCGGCGAAGCTGGTCGGCCGGAGTCGTGTCCAGCGCGCGTCGGAATGCGTACTGCAGCCCGCGGGTGGACATGTGCACGGCGTCTGCGACGTCATCGACCGTGATGTCACGGTGGGCGTTCTCATCGATGAAGTCGATCGCCCGCCGGACGGTCGTCGTCGCGGGGCGCAGCTGCGACGCACCGTCGAGCGCCTCTCCGAAGCCGGTCTCGAACGCGGTGAGCGTCACCCACAAGGCATGACGGTGGAGCCCGGCGAGAATCAGATCGTCCCCAGGCTCCGCCTGATCGAGTGAGGTCGCCAGGTGTGCGAACGAGCGTTCCCATTGACGTGCGGCGTGCCGTCCGACTGGCGCCAGTCCCTTCACGCGCCGCCGATACGCGTCGTTTCCGCTCATCCGCCGCGCCAGCGTCTGCGCGGCGATGCGATCGAAGATCAGAGCGCGAACCCGGGCCGACTCGTGCCACCGAGCCCATACCTGGCGCCCGTCAGTCATCCAGGGAAGGTGCGCGTCGACGTCGGATTGTCCCGAGCCCAGTTCGGCGGTGGCCGACTCCACTCTGCACACCAAGAGCTGGTCCTCGGGTTCGACCACCGACCGCACGTCCGCCGAAAGTTCGTAGTCGACGAGCGCCATGCCGGGCAGACCGAAGGAACGCCAGTCGAATCGGAATCGATCGCGATCGACGTTCTGCAACGCGGCCGAGGGGATGAATTGCTTCCAGGTCTCCTCGACCCGGACGATGTCCTTCGACTCGAAGCGCAATGTGGACAGCATCCGTGTCGATCTCCTTGCGAACGTGGGCCTTCTCGGACCATAGCCGAGGTTCTATGCCGCAACCGTCATACCCGCCATGAGATGTCCGGTCAAGAGCCTTGCCGCCGCCTACGGCATCGACTGAGCTGTCGGCATGATCGTCATCTCGCCGCACCGAACCGTACGCCGTCGGCGCGCTCGACGTGCGGCCGGTTCTGCTTTTCTCGTCGCTCTCGCGCTGTTCACATCGGCGTGCGGGCTCACCGTCCCGACCGACCCGAACGGCACGCTGAACGCCGTGAGGGGTGCGACCATGCAGGTCGGCGTCTCTCCCGATGAGGGCCTCGTCGACGTCGAGGGCCCCGAGCCCACCGGCCCGCTCGTCGACCTCGCCGAGGACTTCGCCGCATCCCTCGACACCCGCATCGAGTGGACGGTCGGTTCCGAGGAGACGCTGGTCGGCGAGCTGGAGGCCGGAGAGCTCGATCTCGCCGTCGGCGGCTTCACCGATCAGACGCCGTGGAGTGACCGCGCGGGCGTCACCCGGGGGTACCAGAACATCCCGGGCGCAGACGGCCGGTCTGTGATCTTCCTCGTGCCGCTCGGCGAGAACGCGTTTCTCTCGGAGCTCGAAGCGTTCCTCGACGAGGAGGTCGGATCATGAGCGCGGTTCACCAGTTCGGCCGCGCCGACCTCCCCGAGGAACAGCGGGTTGCTCTGAAGAAGGCCGTGTTCTGGGAGTGGTTCACGATCGGCTATACGCTGTGCACGATCACGCTCGTGGCGTTCGTGGTGGGCAACTCACAGGCCATGCGGACGGCGTGGATCGAGGACATGCTCTCCCTCATCCCACAGGTCGCGTTCCTCATCGCGCTGATCTTCGTCCGCCGCAGACCCGACAAGAAGCATCCATACGGACTGCACCGGACGATGGGCATCGGGCATCTCGTCGCCGGGGTCGCGCTGCTCGTGGTCGGCCTCAACCTGGCTTTCGAGGCCGTCTCAGGACTGTTCGCAGCCGAGCATCCGACCATCGGCACCGTGCAGCTGTTCGGCCAGACGATCTGGCTGGGCTGGCTGATGGTGGGGGTCATGCTCCTCATCGTGATCGGTCCGGTGTTCATCTACGGACCGGCGAAGTCGAGGCTCGCCCCCGTGCTGCACAACAAGCTGCTCTACACCGACGCCGACATGGCCAAGGCCGACTGGCAGACCAACGCGGCGTCGATTGTGGGAGTGCTCGGCATCGGTGTGGGCCTCTGGTGGCTGGACGGTGTGGCCGCGCTGTTCATCTCGCTCGGCATCATCTTCGACGGGTTCCGCAACACGAAGTCGGCCGTCGTCGGCCTGATGGACCAACGCGCGATGACCTATGACGACAAAGAACCCCATCCCCTCGCGTCGCAGATCGTGGAGTTGCTGCGCGGAATGCCCTGGGTCGCCGACGCGGCGGTGCGGATGCGTGACCAGGGTCAGGTGTTCCATGTCGAGGCCTTCGTCGTACCCCGGAGGCGCCGGGTGACACTCAAGCACATCAATCAGGCGTCCGAGCAGATTGCGGCCCTGGACTGGAAGGTGCAGGACATCGTCGTCATTCCCTCTGATCGTCTTCCCGACGAGGCGGATGCTGCGCGTTGACATCATTCGAACGTCGGCGACCCCACTGCGTCAGGAGGTAGAGCACGACGCCGACGGCGAGCAGGATCGCCCCGAACAGCCACACCTCCGGACGCTGCTGGGTCAGCAGCAGCACGCAAGAGGCGATGCCGAGCACCGGAACGAAGGTCCACACGCGGAAGTGGTCGTGCTCGACGCGGTCGCGGCGCAGCACCAGCACCGAGATGTTGGCGCTCATGAAGACGAACAACAGCAGCAGCACGACCGTCTCGGCCAAGGTCGCGAGATCGCCGATGAGGGTGAGGAGCACGGCCACCACGGTGGTGGCGACGATGGCTACCCACGGGGTGCGGCGTCTGGGCAGTACCCGCGAGAGGGCTCCGGGAAGCAGTCCCTGCGCCGCCATGCCGTAGGCGAGCCGGCTGGCCATGATCATGGTGAGCAGAGCGCCGTTCGCGACCGCGATGAGCGCGACCAGACTGAACAACCAGGAAGGCACGCCGAGCCCGGTCGCTTCGACAACCGCGAGCAGCGGCCCCGTCGACTGTGCGAGCTCGTCCGGCGGCAGAGCGGCCGAGCTGGCCAGGCCGACCAGGACGTAGACGACGCCGGCCGTGATCAACGAGGCGAACAGGGCTCTCGGGTACGTCTTGGTGGGGTTCTTCACCTCCTCGATGATGTTCGCGGAGGTCTCGAACCCGACGAACGAGTAGTAGGCGACGATCGCTCCCCCGAGAACCGCGACGCCTACGGCTGTCCCCTCCGGAGCCTGGGTCACGCGCGAGATGTCTCCCCCGCCGCCCGCGACGAAGACACCCACGACGACCACGACTATGACCAGGCCGCTGACCTCGATCGCGGTCATGACGAGGTTGGCCCCCATCGATTCGCGGATGCCGCGGGCGTTGAGCACTGCGACCACGGCGAGGAAGATCATCGCGACCGGAATGACCGGCAGCGCGAAGAAGGTCTGAAGGTACTCACCCGCGAAGGCGATCGCGAGGCCCGCGGCGCTCACGACGCCGGCGGCCATCATGCTGAACCCGACGAGGAATGACACGACACGATTGCGGAAGGCGCGCTCGGCGAACACGGCCGCACCGCCGGCGCGCGGATATTTAGTCACCAGTTCGGCATAGGAGCCGGCGGTGAGCAGCGCCAGCAGAAGGGCGACCAGGAGCGGCGCCCACAGCATCCCGCCCACCTCGGCGGAGAGCACGCCCATGAGCGCGTAGATTCCGGCACCGAGCACATCGCCGAGGATGAACGCGAACAGCAGCGGCCCGGTGATCGCCCGGCGCAGCCGAGACGGCGACGCTTCATCCGTCGCCTTGAGTTCATTCGTCATCGTGTGAATGTAGTGCGGCCGGTCACGCCGACGCATCGGGCTTGACAACGGTGTTCAGCGTCAGCGCCGGATCCGTCGCGCCTGAGCCTCTTCCTTGCGATCGCGCTGCACCTTCTTCGCGATCCGTCTGGCGTCTCGCAGCGGCACCTGCACCTGGGTCTCGGCGGGGATGTCGGCCTGCAGCTGACGCACACGCTCCACTTCGGCATCGAACTCCGCGCCCACGAGGATCGCCATGTTCGCGATCCACAGCCAGAGAGTGAAGATGATGACTCCCGCAAAGGCTCCGTAGATGCGGTCATAGTCTGCGAAGTTCGAGACGTACAGCCAGAAGCCGAGTGAGGCGAGCAGCAGTACGGCGAGGGCGGCGGCGGCACCCAGGCTCATCCAGCGGAAACGCGCCGGCTTCACGTTCGGCGCGAAGTAGTACAGCACGGCGAGGATGACGACGATGATCACGGCCAGCAGCGGCCACCGCACGATGCGCCACACCAGCAACGCCGTCTCGCCCAGACCGAGCGCCTGCCCGACGGCTTCGGCGACGCCGCCTGTCACGGACAGCAGCACCGCCACCAGAGCGGCGCACACGATGATGACCAGCGCGATCACAAGCTGCTGCAGCTTCAAGCGCCACACAGGTCGCCCCTCGGCGACCCCGTAGATGCGGTTCATGCCACGTCCGAGCGCCGCCACATAGCGAGCGACGGCCCACAGCGTGAGCGCGAGACCGAAGATCAGCAGGATGCCGGAGAGCCGTGACTCGGCGATTCGCGAGATCACATCTCCGACCGCGGACTCCGGAGCATCTGGAGCGAGCGCACCGACGACGCTGACGACGACGCGCGCGGTCTCCTCTCCTCGCCCCAGCAGGCTCACGACGGAGAACGCCACCATCACGGCGGGAATCAGCGCGAGCACTGCGTAGAAGGTCAGGCTGGCCGCCACATCCGGACACTCATCGACGCCGAATGCTCGCGCGGCCCGGCGCACGGCCAGGCGCCAGGATCTCCCCTCGATCTGAATGGGAGTCTCGGGCTCGGAGGTGTTCTGCGATGGCATCCTGTTTCCTGACTCGGTGGCTTCGATGCTGCTCTGCGTCGGCGATCGAGGCACGCCCCTTGACATCCGGCGGCCAAGGGCCGTTTGTCAACCCTGTTCGCCCGGCGCCGCAGATCAACGAGGCTGAATCACCACCAGAGAGGGAGAACGTCATGAGTGATTCCGCCAGCGCCGACCGCACCCCGGACGAGCCCCAGCGTCCCGATCCCGACGAGATGCCGGACGCCGACCAGCTGGAGGAGCCGAGCACCGAGAAAGAGCCCTCGGAAGAGCCTCAGGCACCTCCACGGAACGAACCCGAACCCAGCCATGAGGCCGTGGGCATCGGGATCATCGGCCGTCCACAGGTCGAACCCGACGACAGCGCGGGCCTTAACTACGAGTAGGCCGCAGCGCGGCCAGACGAAGAGGCCGCCGCCCATCGTGAACGTCCGAGGAACGGCGGGTGAAGGGTTCCAAGATCGATCTCGTTCGATGCTTTATTTACGATACTCTCAATCGTAATTAGCATCAGGAGGCGCAGTGAACCATTCACGCCGAGCCGTTCTCGGGGTTGCGGTGACCGCCGCTGCGACCGCGGGATACGCTGTCGCAGCGGGGCAGACGGCCCCGGCCAAGAACAACAAGAACAAACTGGTGGGCGACGGCGTGAAGGACGACGCACCCACGCTCTCGGCGATGCTGCAGGAACTTGCCGCCGGAGGCGGCGGGCGGCTGACCCTCTCATCCGGAGAGTATCGCCTCGCCGGCGACGTGACAGTGCCGGCCCGCGTGGAACTGGAGTTCGACGGTTCCGCGCACGTGACGGTCGACTCCGGTGCGACGTTGACGATCGAGGGCCGGATCGCCGCACCCGCGCACCAGATCTTCCACGGCAGCGTCACACTCGCCACCGGTTGCGCACAGGTGCTCTGGCCGCAGTGGTGGGGCGCGATCGGCGACGGCGAAGCCGATGACGCCGGCGCGATCCAGTCGGCACTGAACGCCCTTCGCGATGCCGGCGGCGGCGAGGTGGAGCTCCTGCGCGGACGCTATCTCATCTCCACCATCCTGCGCATCTATCAGGGCACCACCTTCCGCAGCGACTCGCACGCCGTGATCCTGCGGGGAGCGGCGACATCCGGCATCTTCATCAACGGCGACGAGGGCGCGACGTATCCGGGCTACGAAGGCCACGGCGACATCACATTCGAGGGCGGCACGCTCGACGGCAACATCCAGGCGTTCCCCGATGCGTATTCCGCGGTGAGCATCGGGCACGCCGCGAACATCGTCGTCCGCGACGTCGAGTTCCGTGACGTGTCATGGGCGCATGCGCTCGAGATCAACTCGAGCACGCACGTGCTCATCGAGGACTGCAGGTTCCTCGGGTACCTGGATGCTCCGGATGCGTCGCGCTTCTTCTCCGAGGCGATCCAGCTCGACATCCCCACGTCCCTCTCCTTCCCCGCGTTCGGCGCGTGGGACGGAACACCGACCCGAGACGTCACGATCCGCCGCAACAGGTTCGGTGCGAGCGGCACCCCGGGCACAGCAGCGTGGCCATGCGGTGTCGGCGAGCACGGCGCCGTGCACGACGTGTTCACCGGAGAGGTGCGCATCGAGGGGAACACGTTCGACGGCGCGACCTACTACGCCGTGCGCACGTTCCAGTGGCGCGACATCCAGATCATCGGAAACCTCTTCACGGGTTGCGCGGGCGGCGTTGCGCTGTCGACGGCGACGCCGAACAGCCTTTCCACGCAAGACGTCAACGGTGTGCAGCAGGGAGACTCGCAGCCCAACTCGCGTGTGATGATCGCGAACAACATCTTCCGCGACACGGGAGGCAGTGGTGCCGTGGCCGCGTACGGGCGCGACCACGCTCTCAACGACGGGCTCCAGGTCGTCGACAACCTGATCGAGAACTGCGGCGGCAGCGGCGTGCGCGTGTCGTTCGCGCACGCTCTGGCCGTGCGGGGCAACACGATCCGCAACTCCCGACGGGGCATCCACGTCGACGGCCTGGACGACGCGGTGATCAGCGGGAACCTCATCACCGACACCGTCGTGAACGGTCTGGAGATCGTCGGCGGCACGGCGATCGTCGTCACGCACAACACCGTTCACCGTGCCGGATTCTACGGCGCGCTGTTCACCGAGACCGGTTCGCGGACGTGGGTATCAGACAACGTGATCATGGGTCCGAGCCTCAGTGAATCGGGTCGCTATGACGGCATCTTCCTCAGCGGAACCATCTCCGGGGGCGAGGTCGCGCGCAATCATGTGATCCCCCTGGACGACGCGGCGGTCCGGCACGGCGTCCAGATCGGCGCAGCCAACAGCGCGCTCATGGTCGGAGGGAACCTCTCCCCCGCAGGTTCGTCCTCGCTGCACAATCTCGCGGCGGACTCACCCGATGCTCTGCGTCTGGTGAGTGCGAACGGCACCCGATACACCCTGGCGATCGACGACGCGGGCGAGCTCGTCGTCAACGCGGAATGAGGACGACATGAACACCGCATCCGACACCACCTCACCCACGCTCACGATCCTCGGGAACCGTGCGGGCTCCCCCGGACCGGACGGCCCCGCATCGTCGTACCTGATCGAGTCCGAGCACGGACGACTCGTCGTCGACCTCGGAGGCGGCTCGCTCCCCGGTCTGCTCCCGCACCTCGCTGAGCGGCTCGACGGCATCATCATCTCGCACCGCCATGCCGATCATTCGGTGGATCTGGTCGCCTTCGCATACCACCGCTCCTTTCCGACCGTGCAGCCGCCGATCACCCTGTACGGTCCCTCCGGCATCGCGGCGTACGTCGCCGAACTCGATGCCGTGCACGGAATCCCCACGATCGAAGAGATGCGCACCCCGATCGCGACGCAATTCCCCCCTGTGGACATCGAGCCCGGAAGCAGCTTCGACGTCGCCGGCACACGCATCGACACGATCCGCGCAGCTCACGCGGTGCCCTGCCTGAGCATGAGGTTCCCGCAGTTCGGTCTCGTGTACACGGCCGATACCGCACTCACCGACGATCTCATCGCGCTGGCCGCCGGCGCTCCCGTGCTGCTCGCCGAGGCCACGTACCCGGGCTCCGCCGGGCGCGATCTCACCACGCACGGACACATGAGCGGCACGGAGGCCGGCATCCTCGCGCGTGAGGCCGGCGTCGCGCACCTGATCCTCACGCACCTCTCCGATTATGCCGACGCCGAGGAGACCGTCACGAACGCGCACGCCGAGTTCGGCGGGACCATCACCGTCGCTCGAGTGGGCGATCGGCACGACCTCCCCGGTCGGCTCACGTGAATCGCGCCGGGTCGAAAAGCCTCTCCTCAGCGGCATCGAGGCTGAGCCGGACGGCGCCCATCACCGGTGCATCCTCGGCGAGCGTCGACGCCAGGATGCGCGGCGTGCCGAACGTCCGCTGCGCCACCCCTGCCTCGAGACGCGTCAGCGTCGCCGCGTTGAGGTGGCGACCCGCGCCGCCCAGCACGATCAGTTCCGGATTCAGCGTCAGTGTCAGTGCGGAGATCCCCGGGACGAGCGCGGAGACGAACGACTCGAGCGCGGCCGCCGCGCTCTGCTCACCGGCTTCCGCGGCGGCGAGCAGCTGCTGCGCCTCCGAGGCGCGCTCCGGATGCGAGGAGTTCAGTCTGCTCAGCGGGTTCTCCGCC
>JACYYJ010042090.1_pt1 | contig 11261 bp, 10 predicted proteins | sample 8236861 | NCBI WGS metagenome assembly JACYYJ01 (sample SAMN14103086, study PRJNA606662) | landfill metagenome | isolation source: landfill solid waste | place: India:New Delhi, Okhla landfill site | collected 2017-11-05
TAAAGCAGGTATCCGCTTTTCGGAAGCATTTGGAGAAAACGTTATCAATGGGGAAGGTGCTCCCGTTCAAATATATGGAGACTCTGTAAGTGAAAACTCTGCTAGTTTAATGAGTCTACTAAACAATATACTAAGTGAATACGAAAAAACGGTAATAGCAGATCGTTTACAACAAGAAGAGGTTGATTTAGCTCTCATCCAGCCATTTACAGTGGAGCAATTCGAAATATCGGAGGATGATATTGGGTTATCCATGCTAGCCATGTTGATTCCGCTTATGTTAGCCATTGCAATTGGGGTTGGTTCTGGACCTTCAGCTTCTGACTTGTTTTCAGGAGAAAAGGAAAAGAAAACAATGGAAGCCTTATTAATGTCACCAATTAAGCGTTCTACCTTAGTATTTGCAAAATGGTTAGCGATCTCTACAATCGGTGCAATTACAGGTATTGTTACGTTAATTGTCGTATCACTTGAGATCGCCTTTTTAACGGAAAACCTAAAAAATGCAGTATCATTCGGTGATAATGCAGCAGTTATTATTGGAATCGGTGTTTTGATTACCATTGTTTATGCGATGTTTATTGCTTCGCTCCAAATGGTGACAAGTATTATAGCGAAGACAGTAAAAGAATCCCAAAGCTATAGTACACCAGTTATGATGCTGCCGGTATTTCCAGTTATGTTTGTAACCAACATCGGCATTAACGAATTAGCTTTTCATCATTTTGTCATTCCGTTTATGAATCTATTTAGTTTAATGAAAGAATTGTTATTCGGAATCGTGAACTATGAGCATATATTGCTTACAGTAGGTAGCAACATTGCTTTCATGATTGTTTTCTTTATAATTGGTAGAATTCTATTTATGAAAGATAAGTGGGTCATGAATTAACGGATGAATCCCTAGGCCAAATCCTTAATGGTGGTCTAGGGATTTGTTTTTCTAATTCGCTATGTTATAGTTTAAGTACGATTAGGAGGTTGATGCGATTATGCAAAACCATACATTTGAAGTGCAGCATCATCAAAAGACCATTCAGCTTAAGGCGACAAAATTGTTTATCTATCACCAAGCGGAAATCATAGAGGCAAAAAGCAAGAAAAGGGAAGTTTATTATTTGATTTTTTATAAGTATCAATTTATAAATGCTGTAAAAGCTACGAAAATACGACTCAACTCCTTTCTAGCACGAGCTCTTCAAACAGACATGGCCTATACACCATCACACCCATTCTGCGAAAAATTGCTATCTTCTCACAAACCATATAAAATGATGCCCTACCAAGCGCTACTGACAAAATTGAAAAAGCACTATACCCCACAAGAAATGGCATACATCTTAACCTTTTTTGAATCCTTTTACCCGAAGAAACAATTGTATCAGGAAATTAAATCCATTTTTTATGAATATCGACGCAATGGTCAGCTGTTCCTTGGCTATCGAATTTTGCGTGTTTTAATGGGATTTGCACCAGGAAGTAAGTTTGTAAAAGACGTAGCGAATGATCTGACTTTCCAAAAGTATGAAGCTCTGTATCGCGATATGTCTGATGAATTATACAAAAAGGATCTGCTTTTTACCGAAGTTTGGTTAAATCAACATCTCAATCATGACAAGAGCTTTCAGCAGTTGCTACATTTATTAAAGAATGAAGAAAGATGGATCGATGTTCTAGGCTTGTATGCACATAAGCTAATGCAAAATCCATCTGAGTTTTTCTATTTACCCCTTATTAATCTTCTTCAGGAACATTTCAATGAAAAGGAAAGACTGCTCTTTTTAGAACAGCTATCTTCTAAAACCCCGACATTTTTACCTTTGTTACAAGACTTATTTGATCTATACGTAAAGATGGAATATATGGATCAAGTACTTACCTTGCTGTCGACAGGATCCTTTAAGCTTCATAAAGAGCAAATGGTAAAGTTAAGCGAAATGCTCGAAACCCAAAAAATGAACACGGATGTATTGGAACCGAAAAAACTCCAAATCGTCATCAAACATATTCTTCATAAATTTCCGGAAAAAGCAGAAGGTTTACTTCATAAATATGTGAAGGAATTACTTGAGATTAAGGAGCCAGCCTATATAAAAGAGTGGTTAACTCCCTTTTTAGAGCTTTGCAGTGATCAAACGATTTTTGAACAAATTGAAGTTATGGAAAAGGAGAGTAGGGAGCTTGAAAATATGCAAGCCCTAGGTGAGCTTTATTATGAATTTCAGCAATTTGATAAAGCGCTCGAATGTTTCAGCTGGGAGATGGAATTAAATCCAAGTGATCCAAAGCCTCTACAATGGCTATCCAAGGTTTACGCTGATATGGGAAATACAGATGAAGCCGATGCCTATCGGAAACTATGTATAGAACTACAGAGGTTCGCATGAGCTTTGCTTCTCCTCCTGTTTCTGTGTAAACTACAGGATAGATACGAAATCGATCTAATAGGAGAGGGATACACATGGATTTACAGTTAAAAGGTAAAAATGTCTTAATCACTGGTGGTTCAAAAGGTATAGGAAAAGCAATAGCTCAAGGCTTTGTTAAGGAAGGCGCCAATGTAGGTATAGCCTCCCGAGGTATAGAAGCTTTAACAGAAGCAAAGAAAGAGCTTGGTGAACAGGTTTCCATTTTCCCAACAGATATTACAATCGCAACCGATCGAGAAAAATTAATGGAGACATTTGTTAGTGAGTTTGGAAGTATTGATATATTAATTAACAATGCTGGTGGTAGCAGTGGTACAACCGTAATGGAAACCGACATGGATTTATTTCACCAGGCACTGGAACTAAATTACTTTTCTGCTGTTCATTTAAGCAAATTAGCTGTAGAAGAGATGAAGAGAAAAGGAAATGGCGCCATTATTAATATTTCATCCATTTATGGTCGGGAAAGCGGCGGAAAGCCAACCTATAACAATGCGAAGGCTGCTTTAATTAGCTTTACGAAATCGTTAGCAGATGAAGTCAGAAAAGATGGGATTCGAGTAAATAGCGTTGCTCCAGGAAGCGTTTTACATGAATCTGGGAATTGGAAGAAACGATTAGAAGCAGATCCTGAGGGGATTGGTGCATTTGTGAAGCGAGATATTCCTGCAGGACGTTTTGGAAAGCCGGAAGAAATCGCTAACGTTGTCTTATTTTTAGCATCGGAAAAGGCTTCTTGGGTTGTAGGGACTAGTATTAATGTGGACGGTGGTCAATCTAAGATGAATTTTTAAGGATTACATTTTTTGAAAGTGAAAGGATAATAAGAAATGCTGTAAAGGGGGTGTTGTCATGCAAGAAATCAAAAAAGGACAAGGGCGTTTTTATGTTGGGGAAAGTGAAGATAACCTAAAGGCTGAGATTACATTTGTAGAATCGAAAAACAATGTTCTAACAGTGGACCATACATTTGTATCCGAAGAATTACGTGGCTCTGGAATGGCGGGGAAATTAGTAGATAAAATGGTGAACTTTGCGAGAGAAGAAGGCAAGAAGATTGAACCAATATGTGAATATGCAAAGAAAAAGATAGAGAAAACACCTGAGTATCAGGATGTTTTAGTATAGTAAATGAAAAGATTAAGTGGAAGGAACTTTCTGCTTAATCTTTTTTTGTTCTTATTTGTGAACGAAATCTGTTGAAGTTATGAAAAGTTTAAGTATAATAGAATTATAATGTTCTTAATTGAGAAAAATAATTCGTTGGAAAGGATAGCTGGATGAAAAAGAAAAGTATTACATTATTAGTAAATAGTATTACTACGATATGTATTCTCATTGGAATCATTTCTTTCATCGCAGTTCTCCAGTCAAAGTCCGGACAAGCACAACCACCTACACTATTAAACCATCAGTTCATGACAGTACTTTCTGGAAGTATGGAGCCTCTATTGGAGCCTGGTGACCTCATTATCATTAAACAAACAAATCAAGCAGAACGAAATGATGTTGTAACCTATCAAAAGTCTAATAATACCTATGTAACGCACCGTGTGACCGAAATTGTGAAGGAGAACGGAACAACAGCTTTGCGGACAAAAGGTGATGCAAATAATGTTGCGGATGCGAATCTTGTTCACTTGGATCAATTAGTGGGTACACTAGCGTTTACGATACCTAATGGTGGATATATCATTCAATTTCTAAAAAGTCCTATTGGAATCATAACAGTTATCTCAGCTTTTATTGTGGTAATAACCATTTGGAAAACAATCCAAAGACATAGGAATCTAACAAGGAAAGGTTCCTCATCATCGCTTTCAAATGGAAAAATATAACTCTATTATTTTGGAGGTGAACCATTTTTTGATGCAAATGAAGTACTTAATTTAGGAGGAGAAGAAATGATAGCTTATATGAAAAAGCATAAATTTTTATTTAGTGTTATAGGTTTGGTATTATTTGTGGCTGCCATTGCTGGAACTACAGCTTATTTTAGTAAAAGCTTTTCGAGTAAAAATACGGCAATTGCAGCAAGCTTTGATGTAGATGTTGTGAATGAGGATGGTACAAAAATTGGTGACGGACAGTTTAACTTAGATGAGGAGCTCTATCCTGGAATGGATACTTTGGAAGCGTACCATTTTGAGATAAGAAAAAATAATACAAGTCTTCCAACAGAGTATCATGTAAACCTAGAAGGTAGTGGAGGTTTATTCCCATCAAGCGGAGACTCACCAATTTCGTTAACACTAGAGAAGAAAAATGGTGATAAGTGGGAAGTAATCGATCATCAATCCTCTTTTAAGCTAGATCAAGACACCGAACAGTTCCGAATTTTAGTAGATTGGCCACATGGGGATAATTATATTCAATTCCAAGGAAAAAAAGGGAATATTAAGTTAGAAGTTATTGCTACACAAGTAGATGAGGAAGAGGAACCAGAAGGCCCACCATATTATACAGGAGCAATCGAATTTAAAGTGACACCGAATGGGAAAACATTTAAAACAGCAGATAAGGAAGTAAACTTTTATGTAGAGAATGGAATGAAAGTCATAGAGGTTTATATGGGAGAAGAAGATGAGGAATTCAAAGAAAAAGTAGGAGATCTCAGAATAGTAGAGTCTGTTGATGATAATGGAGAAACATGGTATCGAGTATATTCGGAAAATGAGTATTTTGCGAGTGAAAATCAAATGTGGCGAGTAAGAGATTCTAGTGTGGATGCTTCTACTAATGGCGTTCTTTTATTTGATAAAACGCTAGCACCATACTTATCTATTGAATCGCAAGTATTATACGATTGGTTTTTAGCGAATAAGTAAAAAGCAGGAAGACAATCATTGAAACGATTGTCTTCCTTTTTTAATGTGACTTATTTAATAGAATAAATAATAAAACCAATAGAACAATATCAAGTCTAGCTTGGAAGGCAAACTGTAAAAAGCCAGAATGTAGGATTGGAACTTTTGTAAATAAAATAGCACCAATCATAATAATCATTAAAGGAATTGTGGCGTATTTTACATATCTGTTTGTAAGGAGTAAAAGACCGCATCCGACTTCTAGAAAGGCGATTACATACAATGTTTGCTGAGGTAAAGGTAATCCTAAGCCCATAAAATGATTGGCAACTTCTGAGCTTAACACTTTCATAATACCTGAAACGATAAATACATAGGCAACAACATAACGAATGAAACGTAACGTTTGAACTGATGTATACATGTCCATCCCCTCCATAATTATTTGTATGCACCATTTCGGACAAACAGTATAAAAAACAGTTATGATTTTGTAAAATAATAATAAAATATTCTGAAAAAGTGTAGAAATTGGAAAAGATTCCTGTAAAATGGAAGAAGTGTATAATACGCTGAAAGTAGGGGAGAGCATGACCATATTAGAGGTTAAAGATTTACATAAATCCTTTGGGGAAGTTCATGCGGTACAAGGCATAAGCTTTACTGTTAAAAAGGGTGAAATTTTCACGATTATTGGACCGAATGGAGCCGGGAAAACGACAACATTAGAAATGATCGAAGGGCTAGTTCCACCTGACCAAGGAGAAATCATAGTTGATGAATTGAATTGGAAGGATCACGCAGAGCAAATAAAAATGAAGATTGGGGTTCAACCACAATCTAGCGCTATGTTTGACTTACTCTCACCAGAGGAGAATTTAAATCTCTTTGCATCCTTTTATGATAAGTCCCGCTCAACAGAAGAAATTTTGGAAATGGTTAGTTTAACAGAGCACCGAAATAAGCATGTGAAAAAATTATCTGGTGGCCAACGACAACGACTTGCAATCGGTTTAGCAATGATCAGTGATCCAGAAATTATTTTCCTTGATGAACCTACAACTGGCTTAGACCCGCAAGCACGCCGCAACATTTGGGATATTGTCCTCAAGCTTAAAGAATTAGGTAAAACCACAATATTAACAACCCATTACATGGAAGAAGCAGAACAATTAAGTGATCGAGTATGTGTAGTCGACCAAGGAAAAGTTGTTACATTAGATTCTCCTGCAGCTTTAATTGATAAACTAACGGAGGAAAGAGAAATTCGACTGTCTTTCCTTGATGGGGAAGAGGCAGCGATGGAAGGTGAACAATTCGCAAGCAATCTTAATACGGTTACGAAGACGGAGCGAGATGGAGCGGCCGTGAAGCTATGGACAATAAAACCGGAAGATACGTTATACGATTTGTTTGGTTTTACAAAAGAAAAAGCATACCAAGTAGAACAAGTGTCCATCCATGAAATGAGCCTGGAGGATGTCTTTATTGCCTATACAGGAAAGGAGTGGAGGGACTAAAATGAACCAGTTCAAGCAAATGTTTTTAGCACAATTAAAAATTACTTTACGGGAAAAGCAAGCATGGTTTTGGGGGATATTCTTTCCGGTCATTTTAATGGTCATCTTCATGGTGATTTTTAGTGGTAGCTCTGAGGAAGACTTCAAAGCTGAGGTTGCAATTGTTAATGAAAATCCAAATGCTACTTCAGAAATGATGCTCAGTCAATTGGAAGCAATTCCAGTATTAGAAATGGAAGAGGAATCGGTGAGCAGAGAAGAAGCAGAGGAGCTTGTAAAGGAACAAGAGATAAGCGCTGCAATCGTTTTACCAGAGTCAGAGGAAGCAACTGATATTCTGCTTATTGTCAATAAAGAAGATGAGCAAGGAACCACCACCCAAGCTGTGTCAGGAATTTTAAATAACTTCGTTCAACAAACAAATCTTTATGCTGCAGGGGCAACACCGGTTTATAGCCTAGACTTTGAATCTATATCTGCAGGAAGCGATGACTTAGATTATCAAGATTTTCTTTTAACAGGTATGATTGCATTAGCCATTGCACAAGGCGGACTGTTTGGAATGGTGGACCTTGTTGAGATGCGAAGAAAAGGGCTTCTGAAACGACTACGAATGACACCTGCGAAAATGGGAATCTTCGGGTTTAGTGACATGGTAATGCGTGTGATTTTTAGCGTCGTTCAGATTCTATTGTTGTCTTTAATTGGGGTTTTTGTGTTTGGAGCCAATTTACATATTAACTTTTTAAGTTTAACGATAATCTTTTTAATTGGCGCTTTATCCTTTAATGCTTTAGGATATTTCTTTTCCTCCTTTAGTAAAACAACGGAAGCGTATATGGGCATGGCGAACATTGTGAGCTTTGTGATGATGTTTTTAAGCGGGGTTTTCTTCCCAATTGAACAAATGCCAGACTGGCTACAACCAATTTCTCAAGTTTTACCTCTAACATATTTTGTGGAAGGATTACGTGATAGCATGGTTTATGCAACAGGCATTGTTTCCGGCCCACTGTGGATTGGTGTCGGCGTACTAGTTGCATGGGGAGCGGTTTCCTATTTACTAGGCTCCTGGTTATATAAAACAAAATCGATCGTTTCTACTAGATAAGGATGAAGGCGGTTCCTATGGGGGGCCGCCTTTGTTGTGGTTTTGTGAGCAGAGTCGGGGCTGTGGGGTAGAGTTGTGGCTGTGGAACATAAATGGGAAAAGGTGGTTGAATAAGGGCGTGATGTGAATCAATGGCCCGGTGCGGTGGAACATAAATTTGGAAAGGTGGAACATAAAATCCAGATTATGAATCATAAACCACATCCCTTTAAGAAACCTTCCATTTTAGCAGTTAAAACTCCGTATGTTATCATTAAAGAAAATGTCAGTCAGAAAAGGTGTATAATGATGCAAAAAGTAATCGTGGTTGGAGCAGGAATCTTAGGGGCGTCTACAGCTTATCACCTTGCTAAATCAGGGGTAAATGTGACCATTGTTGATCGACAGGATAAAGGTCAAGCAACCGATGCTGCAGCTGGAATTGTATGTCCCTGGCTTTCGCAGCGGCGAAATAAAGCCTGGTATCAACTTGTAAAAGGTGGAGCGCGATATTATCCAGAATTAGTAAAGGAATTAGAGAGCGACGGCCAATTTGATACAGGATATCGAAGAGTGGGTGCTATTAGCCTACATTCTGATGAAGATAAATTAGAAAAAATGGTAGAGCGGGCGAAGAAACGAAGAGAAGATGCACCTGAGATTGGGGAAATTAAGCGATTGACACCTACTGAAACGAAAAAACTGTTTCCTGCTATTTCCGATGAATATGGTTCTGTTTTTGTTAGTGGTGGAGCCCGTGTAAATGGGAGAAAGCTTCGTAATGCCTTGATTAATGGAGCGATTAAACATGGCGCAACATTTATTAGAGGCAATGCGGGACTTGTTCAGGAAAACAATACAATAGTTGGTGTAACGGTTCGTAATGCAAAATATTTCAAGGATCAAGTCATTTTAACTGCTGGTGCGTGGGCACACGATTTGTTAAAGAGTATCCATGTACATTTCAAGGTTACCCATCAGAAGGCGCAGATTTTACATTTAGAGTTAGAAAACCAACAAACAGAAAATTGGCCAGTTATCATGCCACCTAATGATCAATATATTTTGTCTTTTGAAAATGGGCGAATCATTGTAGGTGCGACACATGAGGATGAGGATGGGTTTGATCATAGGGTTACAGCTGGTGGATTGCAGGAAATATTACAAAAAGCATTATTGGTTGCACCAGGGCTAGCGGATGTTACAGTTGTCGAGACGAGAGTAGGGTTTCGACCATTTACTCCTGGCTTTTTACCTGTGTTTGGACCCATTCCTGGCATAAACGGAATGCTTGTTGCAAATGGTCTTGGCGCTTCAGGTTTAACAGCAGGACCTTATTTAGGTGCAGAGCTTGCTAAATTAGCCCTAGGGAAAGCGTTAGAATTGGAAATAGAGCGATACGATGTAGGACAAGCGATAGAATAATCGACAAAAATNNTGACAGGCACCCAAAAACCCAAATCGACAGGAGGTAGGATGGTGGCTAGGGAGCGGAAGTTTTCAACGGGGGATTTGTTTCAGGTGGTAGAGCGTCTTCTACTTGAGCATGGATATGATGGTTTGAACTTTGGTTTATTGGCAGAGGAGCTGCATGTTTCTAGAGGGGCATTGTATAAGTATTATGAGAATAAAGAGGATTTAGTGCTGGAATATATGATTCATAAAATGCATAAATTCTTTGATGATATTAAACAAATTAAGGAATACAAAAGCTTTCAAGAGCAGTTTGATTTCTTGTTTGATGTAATGTTCCAATATGCTACTATTGTTCAGTTATTGGCAAGAGCACATGAAAATCCGCAGACTAAAAAGGATCAGATTGCCAAGAACAAAAAAATAATGGATGAATACCATTTGGAGATTTACGGACATTTAGAAGATTTTATCGAGCTTGGTAAACAGGAAGGCGTGCTAAAGAAAGATATTCCAGATAAGGTTATGCTGGCTATGATTTTTCAAACCGTAATTATGCCAAACCATTTTGGCGTGCCAGAGGAGGAATGGGTCGGTTTTATAAAGGAAATATTAAGCAATGGTATGTTCGTTCATCCTAATTGACGCTTGTGTTACTTTACTACATACTGATGTAGTAAAGTACTCGCTTCATCGTAAGCAAGATGATATTCAAGGATTGGGGGAAAAATATAGAACAAAAATCTACACGAGGTTGTAGATTTACTTTATATTCAAAGTGACACTACTGTCACTATAAAGGAGTGAATTAGATGAGAAAAGGAATTCGTATAATTACAGATGCTGTAACGACGAAAAAGGGAATGTGGATCACACTCGTATCCTGGTTAATGGTTATGACCTTACTGATGGTTTTTACACCGGGTGCAAGTGATTATAAGGTAGGAAGTGTAGATTCCTTGCCGGATGATGCGAAGTCGGTTATTGCACAAAATAAAATCGATCAATACTTTGAAGGGGCAGATTATTTGCCTGCACTACTTGTTTATCAATCTGATGAAGGTGAAATCAATCCAGAAGAGCTTTATAACAAGCTTGTAGAGCTTACCCCGGAAAAGGTAGAGGGGCTACAGCAAATTATACCGTTTGAACAAATTCCACCAGAAGCAGTGGCTAGCTTTTTATCGGAGGATAGAACAACGGGAGTGGTTCCGTTTGGCTTTGATTCCAATATGGAAATCGATGCATTAGAGGTTAGTCTAGAACAAGTTACAAAAATATCGGAGCAAGGTAAGAATTTAAGCGTAACCATTACTGGTCCTGCCGGTATAGCAGTAGATACGGTAAATTTATTTAGTCGCGCTGATATTGTATTAATTTTATCTACAGTTGGCTTAATTTTAATATTATTAATTATCATTTATCGTTCCCCATTACTTGCGCTTATTCCGTTATTGGCAGCAGGGTTTGTGTATGGTGTCGTGAATCAAATACTTGGATTGTTTGGAGCAGCAGGGTTACCGCTCGCAAGTCAATCGTTATCCATTATGTCCATTTTGCTTTTTGCAGCTGTTATTGATTATTCTTTGTTTGTCTTCTCCCGATATCGAGAAGAATTGAAAAAGCATGAGAGTAAGTTTGAATCGATGAGATACGCAATGAGAGAGACTGGCACACCTGTATTTTATTCTGGTGGTACGGTGTTAGCTGCAATGCTTGTTTTATTTTTTGCCGAGTTTGGGGATTATCAAAACTTTGCCCCTATTTTTGGTACAACTATGTTTGTTGTGATGATTTCATCTATTACCCTAGTACCAGCGCTATTTACGCTATTTGGTAGAAAATCCTTCTGGCCAAAAATTCCAAAGGTTGGAGATGGAACGGAAGACAAGACTACAATTTGGCATAAGATTGGAAAATTTGTTGTTCGAAAGCCAGCTTTTTCTGCTATCGCAATGGGTATTATTTTACTTCTTTCCGCAAGTAATGTATTCCATATGAC
>JACYYJ010125802.1_pt4 | contig 11254 bp, 10 predicted proteins | sample 8236861 | NCBI WGS metagenome assembly JACYYJ01 (sample SAMN14103086, study PRJNA606662) | landfill metagenome | isolation source: landfill solid waste | place: India:New Delhi, Okhla landfill site | collected 2017-11-05
TCAACCTCTTCCCCAACATGAACGTGATGGAGAACCTCACCGAGGCTCCGGTCCACGTCCTCGGTCGCAGCAAGGCCGAGGCACGCGACCGTGCGCGGGAGCTGCTCGCGATGGTCGGTCTGTCCGACAAGGAGACCGCCCACCCCACGCAACTGTCGGGTGGTCAGCAGCAGCGGGTCGCGATCGCCCGTGCCCTCGCCATGGATCCGGAGATCCTGCTGCTCGACGAGGTGACCTCGGCCCTCGACCCCGAACTCGTCGCCGATGTGCTGGACGTGCTGCGGAGGATCGCCGAGACGACCGACATCACGATGCTGATCGTGACGCACGAGATGCACTTCGCCCGCGACGTCTCCGATCGTGTGCTGATGTTCGATCGGGGTCGCATCGTGGAGGAGGGGCCGCCCGAGCGCATCTTCACCAGCCCCCGGGAGGAACGCACCCGCAAGTTCCTCGACGCGGTGCTGGCGGGGGAGTGAGGCCGGCCGTCAGTCCGCGCGCGGAATCGCCAGGCGCGTCGGCTCGGAACGACCGCGCAGGGTGATCTCCTCACCCAGTTCCCACCGTGCGCGTTCGTCCTCGGGGGCGAGCTGCACGGTGCGGGCCGACGCCGCGACGTAACCCGGAACGGTCTTCGCGAGATCGGACAGCCTCGCTGCTTCGTTGACCGGATCGCCGATCACGGTGTACTCGAAGCGTTCCTGCGCGCCGATGTTCCCAGCGACCGCGCGACCTGCCGTGACCCCGATACCCGCGCGACACTCCGGTACTTCCTCGGCGAGACGTCGCGCCATCCTCCTCGCGGCGCCGAGCGCGGAACCGGCGGCGTTGTCGAGGGCGACCGGCGCCCCGAAGATCGCGAGCGCCGCATCACCCTCGAACTTGTTGACGAATCCTTCGGCCGCGTGCACCTCTTCGACGACGACCGCGAAGAAGCGGTTGAGCAGCGCCACCACCTCTGTCGGTGGGCGACTCGCGGCCAACGCGGTGGACCCGACGATGTCGACGAACAACACCGCGACATCCCGTTCTTCACCGCCGAGGACACCGGGATTGGCCAGCGCCGCAGCCGCGACCTCCCGTCCGACATGGCGGCCGAACGCGTCGCGCAGTTTCTCGCGTTCGCGCAGGCCTTCGGCCATCCGGTTGAACCCCGTCTGCAGCTGCCCCAATTCGGTTCCGTCGTAGACGACGACCGCGGTATCGAAATCGCCCGACGCGATGCGCTGCATCCCGGCGCGCACCGACTCGATCGGCGCGATCGTCGACCGGATCGTGAGGAACATCAGCAGCGAGCCGGTGAGCAGACCGAGTCCACCGATGGCGAGGATCGTGATCGCCAGGCGCGTCGATGTGACGGGACGGATGAAGCTGAACACCGCGATGAACAGCAGACCGACGACGGGCACCGCGCTGCCCAGGGCCCACGCGAGCATCACGCGTCCGGTGGTGCCGGCCAGGCGCGGGCGACGAGGCGTTCCGACCTCGAGCGCGCGCGCCGCGATGGGGCGCAGCGCGAAATCGGTGAACATGTACGCGAATCCGCACACCGTGACACCGGCCAGGGTGATGGTCAGCGCGACCTTCGGGATCGTCTGCGGGTCGATGACCCCGAAACCGACGGTGAACAGGATCAACCCGATGAACCACAGTGCTCCCTGCTGGAGGGTGGTACGCCAGGGCATCCGCAACGCGATCCGCTGTTCCTGCGGGGTGGGCGGCCGGTTCTCCAGCGCCCACCGCAGCCTGCGGAGCGTCGCCCGGGTACCGAGCACCGAGCCGACCACGACGGCCGAGACCACGTAGACAGGAGCGAGGATCGCGGTGATGACGAGGAAGTCGGAGGTCAGCACGGACGGGCCCGGGATCACGACGTTGATGAGAGCGGCCACGATCAGGGCACCGACGAGATGCGTACCGATCAGGGAGAACGTCAACAGGGTCTGGATCCTGATGCGTTGCCGTCGGATCGGTTCGGCAGGCTCTCCCAGGATGGCCGATCCGAGCGGGGCCGTGCGGTGACTGCGTGCGGGCATGGTCGTTCGAGACTAGTCGAGTGGATCCTCTAGGGTGGCTGTGTGCGTCTTGTGATTGCCCGTTGCCGTGTGGACTACATCGGACGCCTGACGGCTCATCTGCCGACGGCCCGACGTCTCCTCCTCGTCAAATCCGACGGTTCGGTGAGTGTCCACGCCGACGACCGTGCCTACAAGCCCCTGAACTGGATGAGCCCACCCTGCTGGCTCGAGGAGGAGTCCGTCGAGGACGCCGAGGCCCTGTGGGTGGTCACCAACAAGGCAGGCGAGCAGCTGCGCATCACTCTCGAAGAGATCGACCACGATTCGAGCCACGAACTCGGTGTCGACCCCGGTCTGATCAAGGACGGTGTCGAGGCGCACCTGCAGGAACTTCTCGCCGAGCACGTCGAAACCCTCGGGACGGGCTTCACCCTGATCCGGCGCGAGTACCCCACGGCGATCGGACCCGTGGACCTGTTGTGCCGCGACGCCGACGGGGCGACCGTCGCCGTGGAGGTGAAGCGCCGCGGCGAGATCGACGGCGTGGAGCAGCTCACCCGGTATCTCGAACTGCTCAACCGGGATCCGCTGCTTGCTCCCGTCAGCGGCGTGTTCGCGGCCCAGCAGATCAAGCCGCAGGCACGGACGCTGGCCACGGACCGCGGCATCCGCTGCCTCGTACTCGACTACGAGGCGTTGCGGGGTACCGAGAGCACCGAGTTCAGATTGTTCTGATCGTGCCGCGCCGCAACCGATCCCGCACCGGCCGCAAGCGCGGTGGGGCGACCGACGAATCCCCGACCTATTTCGGGGCGACGGTGCGCACCGAGAACGGTCCCGCGGGGGCCGAAGGTGAGCGTTTCACCGTGCGCACGGTGCCGGGTTCGCGTGCCACCAAGCCGTACCGGTGCCCGGGATGCGATCACGAGATCGCGCCGGGAACACCCCATGTCGTCGCGTGGCCGACCGATGCGCTCGGCGGTGCGGAGGACCGGCGGCACTGGCACAGCGGATGCTGGGCAGGACGCGGGACCCGTCGGCCCACGCGACGCTGGTCCTAGGCCACGACGGATCGCTGTGGGACCGGTCGTAATAGACCTGTCAGCGGGCAGTACCCGGTGCGGACACTCGCGGCGCGGTGTCGCGGTCGGCGGTCGCCTGCCGCACCTCGTGCACGGCTGTGCGGATGGTGTCGCCGTAGGGATCGTCGGGGAGCGCGGAGAGGTGGTCCTGCGCGCGGTCGAGATGTTCCGTGGCTGCCCGGAACGACCCGAGACGACGGAGGTCGTCGGCCAGGTTCAGGTGCAGGCTCGGATAGAAGCCCGCGACGCGGAGAGATTCGTGGTGTTCCCGGGCACGCTCGTCGGTGAGGGCATCGGCAGCGTCGAGGGCGCGGACATCCCAGACCAGGGACTCAGCGGGATCGTCGTACAGGTCGGCAAGGTAGTGCGCGAGCGTGCAGCGGTGGAATACGTCGCCCGCCGAACCGATTCGCTCCCAGAGGGACAGCAGGTCGCGTCGGGCCGACCCGGTGTCCCCGTCGCGACCGCGAAGCACTGCTGCGCTGATCGCGTCCATCGTGGGATCGGGTGTCGAGGGGGATGTGGACATGGCGGGGCTCCTGTCGAGGTCTTGGGCGGATCCGGAGGGCACTGTTGATGTGGGCACTGTTGATGTGGGCACTGTTCGAGGGAGTGCTTCAGGGCGCGCTGCGCGGCATGACGAGTGTGGTGAGATCCCCCTCGTCGGCCGACCGGACGGTGACCGGCAGCTCGGGGCCGCGAATGTCGAGCATCAGGTCGTCGCCCAGCGCGTGACTCCACGCGGGATACACGGTGACCAGGTCGAACCAGATCGTCAGCTCCGGTCCGGTGGCCGTGCCGTCGAGCGGTATCTCGTCCCCGTCGGGGAATACCAGGACGGGCCGGTCGGGGGAGGTTCGTAGGCCGACCGTCTCCGGTGCTCGCTGTTCGAGCACCGTCACCACCCGGCGTTTGCCGAGGGTGACCCGCTGTGTCGCCGCGGGGAGCGAGTCCAGCAGGAGTCGGTGGTCGGGGTAAGGCTCGGGAAGCAGACGGCAGTGGAGGACGTCGTCGCCGGAGGTGCGGAAGGCGACCGCCCGCTCGTCCGCTTCGACGGTCACCGACGGACTGCGTCGGAGCCGGGACGTCGCGACCCGCAGGTCGTCGCCGGCGAGGGTGCCGGCCCAGGACGGGCAGGTCGGATCGGTGGGCACGAGCGTCCGGGTGGCGAGCCGGTACCGGTCGGTGGCGGTCAGCCTCACGCAGCCGGATCCGGTTTCCATGTGCACGCCGTTCAGTACCGGGATGTCGGGGTCGTGACCGGTGGAGGCGGAGACCTGATCGACGGCGCCGGCGAGGACGGGTCCCGGCACCGTGCAGATCACGCGGCGCGATTCGGCACGCAGGGACGCCGCGAGGGTCTCGGCGGCCCGTCGGAGCCGCTCGGCCTCCGTGGTCATCCCGGTGACGTGGTCGTCGAGCAGTCGCGCGGCCTCGTCCGTGTCGGCGGCGAAGAACTCACCGATGGCGGGCAGCGGCATCCCGATCTCCCGCAACTGCCGCAGCCGGCACGCACGCGGGACCTGGGAGCGGCTGTAGAACCGGTATCCCGTCGACGGATCGACCTGCTCGGGACGCAGCAGGCCGGCATCGTCGTAGAACCGCAATGCGCTCGCGGTCAGTCCGACGAGCTCGGCGAACACGCCGATCGACATCATCTCCGGGTCGGTCACCGGCCCATCATGGAGCTTCGACCGACTCGAAGGTCAAGCCCGACGGCCGGCGACCGTCAGTTGCGGACCTTGCTGGCCACGGCGGGAGAGCGACCCTGCGCACCGGCGCCGACCGAGGGGGAGCGATGCGGTGCCGAGGCGTTCGGCGTGCGTGGAGTGGACTGGGATCCCTGTGCGCCGCTGTTCGGCTGCGCGGCCGAGTTCGGGCCGGAGGCGTCGCTCTGGGGGATCCGCGCCGTCCGGTCGGCCTGCGGCATGGGCGTGGTCTTGTCGGTCTGCGGCAGCGGCGCGGTCTTGTCCGCCTTCGCGTCGGCCTCGGAGGATGCCGGCTCCTTCGGACTCTCGTCGTCCGAACCCTGCTTGTCGCTGCCCTGCTTGTTGTCGCGCGCCGTGCCGAGGACGGTCGTGCGGGGCTCGTCGAGGGAGATCTCCCGGTCGAGCAGTTCGCCCTCGCGGTTGATGCCCGCGAGCAGCGTGGGGACGTCGTCGAGCTGCTCGCGAACGGCGTCGAGCTGGCCGAGGATGCGTCCGCGCAGCACGCGGAGTTCCTCGGTGAGGTCGCGCGCGTTGGCGACCTTCCGCTCGGACTGTTCGGTGGCGCGGGCGAGCCGTCGTTCGGCTTCCTGCGTGGCTTCCTCGATGCGGCGCTCGGCTTCGGCCTTACTCGTCCGTTCGAGTTCGTCGAGCGCTCCGAGCAGCTTCGTGCGGCGCTCGGACATCGTGATCTCGAAGTCCTGCTGTACCTGCTCGCGCTTGGCCTCGGCCTCGGCGGCGAGTCGCTCGGCCTCCGCGCGGGCCGCCGCCACGATCCGCTCGGCCTCTGCGCGGGCCGCGGTCATCGTCCGCTCGTGCTCGGCCGCGAAGGCGACGCGGGTGTCCTCGAGTTCGGCGAGCTTCTTCTCGTAGTCGCCCCGGAGTCGGATGCCCTCCTGCTCCGCCAGCGAGATCATCTCGGCGGCGTCGGCCTCGGCGCGGGCGCGCAACTCGGAGGCCTCGTCGGAGGCGAGACGCAGCATCCGGGAGATGCGGTCGCTCATGCCCTCGGCGGTGGTGGGCGGCACCGACAGACGGTCGACGTCCTTGCGGAGTTCGTCGATCTCGTTGCGGGCGTTCTCGAGCTGTCGGGCCAGATCGCGGGCCTGCGCGGCGGCGGCGTCGCGGTCGGTGGCGGTCACGCGCAGCTCGGCCTCGAACCGTGCGAAGTAGTTGGTCACCTCGTCGCGGTCGAAGCCCTTCCGCACGATGGAGAACGGCAGGTGGCTGGGTGCGCGATCACGATCGAAGACCATGGAGACAATCTACCCGGTCCCTGCGGGTACGACCCGGGTGCGCTCCCGCCCCATCCGTCTTCGGGAGCGCACCGGAACGGCCGTCAGTGAGCGGGATGTGCTGCCGGCTCGACGAGCTCGACGAGGACGCCGCCCGCGTCCTTCGGATGCAGGAAGTTGATGCGCGAATCGGCGGTGCCGCGACGGGGTGCGTCGTACAGCAGGCGGACGCCGCGCTCACGAAGCGCAGTGGAGACGGCATCGATGTCGGAGACGCGGTAGGCGAGCTGCTGCAGACCCGCACCGTTGCGGTCGATGAACTTCGCGATCGTGGAGTTCTCGTTCAGCGGGGCGAGCAGCTGGATCATGGTGGACCCTTCGGGGGTCCCCGGAACGGCCAGCATCGCCTCGCGCACGCCCTGCTCCTCGTTGACTTCCTCGTGGGTGGACACGAGGCCGAGGTTCTCGGCGTACCAGGTGAGGGCGGCATCGAGGTCGGGCACGGCGATGCCGACGTGATCGATGGCGGTGACGAGTCCGGAGGCGAGAACGGACGTCGCCGGAGTGGATGTGGGAGAGGTCTCGGTCATGCTCTAGACGGTAGCGGTACCGTTGAGTGCACTCCTATCGGGATTCAGGTGAATATCCGAGGGGAGTTTTCCGATCACATGCCGATCTTTCGGAGGAATGTCCCGTGAGCAATTCTGTCATCGTCGCCGGAGCCCGTACGCCCATGGGGCGTCTTCAGGGCTCGCTCAAGGATTTCTCCGGATCGGATCTCGGTGGCGTGGCGATCTCCGGTGCGCTCGAGCGCGCCGGTGTGGCTCCTGAGCAGGTCGAATACGTCATCATGGGCCAGGTGCTCACCGCCGGCGCCGGCCAGATCCCGGCCCGTCAGGCGGCCGTCGCCGCCGGCATCCCGATGGACGTCCCGGCGCTGACCATCAACAAGGTGTGTCTGTCGGGCATCAACGCGATCGCGATGGCCGACCAGCTGATCCGCGCGGGCGAGTTCGACGTCGTCGTCGCCGGCGGCCAGGAGTCGATGAGCCAGGCCCCGCACATGCTCGAGAAGTCCCGCGCCGGCTTCAAGTACGGCGACGTGACCCTGCGCGACCACATGGCCTACGACGGTCTGCACGACATCTTCACCGACCAGGCGATGGGCAACCTCACCGAGTCGGCCAACTCCGGCGACCGCTTCGTCTCCCGCGAGGAGCAGGACGCCTTCGCCGCTGCCTCGCACCAGAGGGCTGCCCGTGCCTGGAAGGACGGGCTGTTCGAGGACGAGGTCGTCCCGGTGTCGATCAAGCAGCGCAAGGGCGACCCGATCGTCTTCGCCGCCGACGAGGGCATCCGCCCGGAGACCACCGCCGAGTCGCTCGGTTCGCTGCGTCCGGCCTTCTCGAAGGACGGGACCGTCACCGCCGGTTCGGCCTCACAGATCTCCGACGGCGCCGCCGCGGTCGTCGTGATGAGCAAGGCCAAGGCCGAGGAGCTCGGCCTGAGCTGGATCGCCGAGATCGGTCGCCACGGTGTCGTCGCCGGGCCGGATTCGACCCTGCAGTCGCAGCCGGCACGGGCGATCGCCAAGGCTTGCGAGCGCGAGGGTGTCGACCCGAAGGACCTCGACCTCGTCGAGATCAACGAGGCGTTCGCCGCCGTCGGCATCGTCTCGGCCCGCGAACTGGGCATCGATCCCGCGAAGGTGAACGTCAACGGCGGTGCGATCGCGCTCGGCCACCCGCTCGGCATGTCGGGTGCGCGCATCGTGCTGCACCTGGCGCTGGAGCTGAAGCGCCGCGGCGGTGGCGTCGGTGCCGCCGCACTGTGTGGTGGTGGCGGCCAGGGCGACGCGCTCATCGTGCGGGTGCCCAAGAGCTGACCCTCTTTCCTAGAGCATGATCACGGCCCCGGCGCAAGCATGCCGGGGCCGTGATGTCTCTCACTGAACTACGGCTTGTCGTAGGCCTTTCGGCACAATGGCCGCATGACCAACATCCTCGACGTGTCCACGCCCGCGAAACGATTCCGGCTGATCGCGATCTGGGAGGCGGTGACCTGGCTCGCCCTCCTGATCGCCATGTTCTTCAAGTGGGTGCTCGGCTACGAAGAGGCCATCGCGATCCCGGGCATGGTGCACGGCGTGGCCGGTTTCATCCCGTTCGTGCTCATCGCGCTCCTCACTGCGCTGTCGCTGAAGTGGGATCTCAAGACGACCTTCCTCGCCCTCGTGTCGAGCGTGCCCCCGTTCGGCACGATCGTCTTCGAGCGCTGGGCCGTGCGCACCGGCCGCCTCGGAGAGCTGTCCGCTCCGGCGACCCGCGAGGACGTCACCGCGACCGTCTGACCTCACGGCGACGTCCCCCGGTCCGCGCAGCACGATTCGGACCACTCGTGACAAACTGGTGGACGTGACTCGACCCGGTTCCCGTCCAGCACGTTCAGCCGCCGTCGCCGCGGCGATGTCCGGCGCGGTGGATCTCTCACCGCTCAAGGAGAGGGCCTCCGCGCCGCCGCCTCCGCCTCCGTCCGGTGGCGACGGCGCCGCACCCGCTGCCATCGCCCCGATCGTGGACGTCACCGAAGCGACGTTCGAGACCGAGGTGCTGCAGCGGTCGACGCAGGTGCCCGTGATCGTCGACCTGTGGGCGACCTGGTGCGAGCCGTGCAAGCAGCTCTCACCCGTTCTCGAGAAGCTCGCGAACGAAGCGAACGGTGCATGGGTCCTCGCGAAGGTCGACGTCGACGCGAACCCGCGGATCGCCCAGGCGTTCGGCGTCCAGTCGGTGCCCACGGTGGTCGCGATCGCGGCCGGCCAGCCGCTCGCCGACTTCCAGGGCGTGCAGCCCGAGCCCGCGCTGCGTCAGTGGCTCGACGCCATCCAGAACGCGGTCGCAGGCAAGCTGTCCGGCCCTCCCGGGGCCGAACCGGAGGAACAGCCCGCCGACCCGCGCTTCGAGGCCGCCGAGCAGGCACTCGAGAACGGCGACTTCGAGGGCGCGGAGGCGGCCTACCAGCTCGTACTGAACTCCGAGCCGAACAACACCGAGGCGCAGGCCGCGCTGCGGCAGGTGCGTTTCCTCGCCCGCGCGAGCAAGGTTCCCGAGGATGCGATCGAGCGCGCCGATGCCGCTCCGAACGACCTCGAAGCCCAGTTCACGGCGGCCGACGCCGAACTGTTCGCGCAGCAGCCGGAGGCGGCCTTCGGTCGTCTCATCGAGTTCGTGCGTCGAAGCGCCGGGGACGAACGCACCGCCGCACGCACCCGGCTCCTCGAACTGTTCGAACTGTTCGACGCCGCGGATCCGGTGGTGGTGTCGTCGCGCCGCAAGCTCGCGATGGCCCTCTACTGATCCCTACCGATCGATTCCCTACCGATCTATCGGCCCGGCCGCTCACCATTCGTGGTGGGCGGCCGGTGTCGTCTCAGCGGTAACGCCCGGTGCAGGCCGCTTCGCCGCCGAGGACGCCGGTGCGGAAGGCGTCCACCCGCGCGAATCCGCTCGGCACCGTGTTGCCGTTGACGTCGCTCGCGGCCAGGCCGTCGGTGAGCAGACCCGAGACTGCTTCGTCGAGGTCGCCGGGGGACAGCCACACCAGCACCTGGCTCGGGTCGACGTTCGAGGCGAGGGTGCTGTCGGGGCTCAGCGCGGCACTGATCACCCCGGACAGGCAGGCCGCCCGCAGGGCGGTGCGCGGCTCGGTGAGCGACTGCCCGGCCTCCTTCTGCACTGCGAGTGCGTAGCGCGAGGCGACGAGCACGTAGGCGTTGTAGTCGCCGCGGACACCGGGGTCGAAGCCGCTCCCCGGCGGGGCGGCCGTACCGCGCTCGCTCAGTGCGTCCATGTCGACGCCCACGGTGTTGGTTGCGGGGCAGTACGACACCGGCGAGGTGGCCCGTGCGTCCGAACACCCGAGGTCGGCGCCTGACAGATCGAGTTGCGGCAGCGCCGCGAGGTCGAAGACCTGGTGGAACGACTCGAAGATGGCCTCGACCGACTCGTCGGTGACCGGCAGTTCGCCGTCGTCGGCGGCGTCCTGGTACTGCGGCAGATCGGCGCGGCGCGACTCGATTTCGGCGGCATCGATGCGCGCACACGAGCCCGCCCCGTCGGTGAATCCGATCTGTACGGCCGTCACCCGTTCGAAGGCCGAACCGTGGATCGAGTCGGGATCGTTCGGATCGGCGTCGCGGAAGAGCACCATCGATGCGAGCACGTTGTTCAGCCCGTCGGAGGTGTCGAGCTGGAAGTGCGTCGACCGGCCCTCCGCGACGTGCCGCATGAACGCACCGGCGAAGCAATCGGCCTGCTGCTCGAACACGATGCCCGGATCGTCCTCGGCGACCAGCCCCGCCGAATGCTGGACGGCGTGCCCGTATTCGTGGGCGAGGACCGTCACCGCGGCCATCGGCCCGAAGCTGTCGATGAGCTGCGGCATGAGGTAGGTGCGGTCCCATCCGATCTCGTCACCACCGCTGCAGTAGGCCGCGTTGATGAAGTCGTAGGTGGGTTTGCCGCAGAAACGCGGTCCCCGCCGCTCGGACGGATCCCACGACACGATCGTCCCGACCGGACGGAAGGTGCCCCTGGCGACGGAAGCGAACTCCTGACGCCAGTACTCCTCGATGTCGGCGATGGCGTTGCCGGCCAGGACGTCGACGGGACCGCCGTCGGTGTTCTCGATCTCGATGTCCGCATCGGGCACCCCGTTGCGCGGGCCCGACGCCCCGGAGGTGACGGGCAGCCCCGCCACGGTGAAGGGGTTGTCGTAGATCGACACCGCCGTTCCTTCGATCCGCTGGGCGCATCCCGCCAGCAGGACGACGGTCAGTGCGGGCACCACCAGTCGCGCGAACCGGTGCGTCCGTCGCATGTCGTTGTGCTCCTGTCGTCGGGCAGCGTCACCTCCGCAACGACAACCAGATGGCGCCGTGCGCAGGCAAGGTCACCCGAGCCGAGGCGGGACGCCCGTGCCACGAATGTTCGTCCGCCTCCACGGCGCCGAAGTTGCCCGCTCCGTTGCCCTGGTAGGCGGTCGCGTCCGTGTTGAGGACTTCCTCCCACGTGCCCGGTTCGGGCAATCCGACACGATAGTCGGCGTAGGTCGTGCCCGAAAAGTTGTGCAGGCACGCGAGCACCGAGCCGTCGCTGCCGTAGCGCAGGAACGACAGGACGTTGTTGTGCGCGTCGTTGGCGTCGATCCACGAA
>JACYYJ010067423.1_pt1 | contig 11228 bp, 13 predicted proteins | sample 8236861 | NCBI WGS metagenome assembly JACYYJ01 (sample SAMN14103086, study PRJNA606662) | landfill metagenome | isolation source: landfill solid waste | place: India:New Delhi, Okhla landfill site | collected 2017-11-05
AGCGCGGTGAGCGCGTCGTCGAGGGCGTGTTCCACCGGCGTGCCCGTGAAGACGGCAATGGCGAGGGGTACGACACGATCTCGGCATCCGGACCGCACGCCTGCTATCTGCACTGGACGCGCAATGACGGCGCCGTGATCCCGGGCGATCTCATCCTCGTGGATGCCGGCGTCGAGGCCGACAGCCTGTACACCGCCGACATCACTCGCACGCTGCCGGTGAACGGCACGTTCTCCGACGTGCAGCGTCGTGTCTACGAGACGGTGCTGGAGGCCGCAGATGCCGCGTTCGCCGCGGCGCGCCCCGGTGTGCGGTTCCGCGAGGTGCACGAAGCGGCGATGGCCGTGATCGCTGCACGGACGGCCGACTGGGGGCTGTTGCCGGTCACCGCCGAAGAGGCACTGGACGCGGATGCCGGCGGCCAGCACCGCCGTTACATGGTGCACGGCACGAGTCACCACCTGGGAATCGATGTGCACGATTGCGCCCAGGCGCGTCGCGAGATGTACTACGACGGCATCCTGGAGCCCGGCATGGTCTTCACCATCGAACCCGGGCTGTACTTCCAGATCGACGATCTGACCGTTCCGGAGGAGTTGCGCGGCATCGGTGTGCGCATCGAGGATGACATCCTCATGACCGACGATGGTCCGGTGAACCTGTCGGCCGACATTCCGCGCACGGCTGACGAGGTCGAGGCGTGGATCGCTCGAGGACAGCAGGTTTGAGAGAATCCCGCGGCGTCGTACGCCGCCTGTTCTGGACCGGCTTCGCGACATATACGGCGTTCGCTGCGTGGGCGGAGTACGTGCACTGGCGTTCGAGCTGGCGGATGCTGGGTACCCGAGCGCCCGCGGATGACGCCGCTGCTGCGGGCCGCACCGAGGCCGTGGTCGTACTGGGCTACGGCAACAGCGGCGAGCGAGCGAACTTCGTGAATCGCTATCGCGTGCGTGCCGGCATCCGATCTCTGGATCGCGGGGCGGACAGCATTCTGGTGATGTGCGGCGGAACGGTGGAGGGCGACGTCCCCGAGGCCGAGATCATGCGGCGTTACGCGCGCGAGGAGCTCGACTACACCGGACGCGTCGTGCTGGAACCGGAGAGCCGCTCGACGTGGGAGAACATCGAGAACGCCATTCCGATGATCGAGGACGCAGATGCGATCAAGATCGTCTCGAACTCACCGCACGCCGAGGTGGGGCGAGAGTATCTGTGGCAGCAGCGGCCGGATCTCGCTGAACGTCTCGTCCGCGCCGACGAGCACCGCTTCGGCGAGATCGTGCCGATGAAGATCGGCGCCGCGCTCCGGCTGCTGCTGTTCCGCTGGCAGCACCGCTGAGCGGCACGAAGCGACTCCTCTCGAGCGCGCGGCGACGGCTCAGCGCGGGGCGAACTCGGCGACGCGCGGGGCAAGTGATGCCCCGACCTCGGCCGGAGCGCGCTTCTGACCCTTGATCTCGAAGGAGTGTCCGCCGCCCTCGACCCATTCGACCCGCGCGTCCTGGCACATCGCCACGACGTCGTCGAACTGTGCGAGCGGTTGGATGAACGGGTCGTTCGTCCCCTCGACGAACAGCTGCGGCACGGAGATCGTCGGCAGGTGCTCGGCGCGGAGCTTTTCAGGCTGCCCCGGCGGATGAAGCGGGTAGCCCAGGTAGATCAGCCCGTCGACGTCGAGTCCCTCCGCGACGGCCATCGAGGCCATCCTGCCGCCATACGACTTGCCGAGCGCCCACAGCGGGTCGTCCGGCTTCAGCGAACGCGCGTGCGACACCGCGGCACGCCACGTCGCGATCGCGTGGGCTGCGGGCCCCGGCATCCGTCGCCCCTGCTCTCGATACGGGAAGTTGAACCGCAGTGTCGAGTAGCCGGCCTCATTGAGCGCATCGGCGAATCCGACGAGGAACGGATGCTCCATCCCCGCACCGGCACCGTGTGCGACGACGACCGTGCCTCGGCCGGATCCCTCGGACCAGACGGCCGAGACCTCGACCTGGCCCTTGGGAAGCTCGACCACAAGGCTCATGCGCGGATGTACGGAATCGCGAACGGCACTCGCATCACCTTGCCGCTCGAAGCCTTCACTGTGCCCACGATCACGAGCACGACGTGCAGGATCGAGACGGCGAAGTAGAGCATGATCGGGATGCCGATCGGGAAGAAATCGTCCCCGAACCTGCTGTTCGAGAAGGCGAAGAGTGCGATGAAGTGCCCGATCACGAGCACCAGCGAGAGCGTGACGTAGGTGAGGCCCCAGTTCGCGGCCGAGCGTGCGTTCTCGCGTGCCACTCCCCCGTGCTTCGCGGCTGCTCCGAATGTCAGCGCCATCGCCGCCCCGGAGATGATGCCGCTGAGGAACGGGATCAGCAGGAAGATCAGGAATCCCAGTGCCCAGGAGAGCGTGCCGGTCGGAGTCCGCACGGGCTGCGCCATCGGGTAACCGTACGGCAGACCGGGCTGGCCCACCGGGTACGGGTACGGCCCCGGCTGTCCAGCGGTCGGCTGAGCACCCGGATACGGCTGAGCGGCTTGTGGCGGCACTGGGTGCTGACCCGAGGATGCCGGCGCTGCAGTGGGCGGCGAGGCGTACGGCCCGTCGGCCGGCGGCGCTGCGTAGGACGGTTGCGCCGGAGTCTGCGGCGGGAACGTGTGCGATCCGTCTGCCGGATGCTGCTCAGCGCTCGGCTGCTTCTGGTTGGACTGCGACGTCTCGTTCGACTCGGGCGTGGTCATTCGTCCTCCTCGTGTGGCCGTGTGAGCCGGTCAGCTCTTGCTGTCGTCGTTCTTCTCTGCCGCGGGCTCTGCATCGGCAGCGTCCGACACCTCCGCAGCATCCGATACCTGATCAGCGTCTGATGCCGGCCCCTCCGGCGCGGACGCGGGCTCCGGCGCCGACCCGGCCTCAGGCGTCTCGACCCGCTCACCGTATCGCGGCGCCGGGTCGGCCGGACGCGGCGGGATCACGTGCCCGGCGGGGGCGCTGGCTGCGGCTCCGGCATCCGCACCGGGAGCGACGCGCTCACCGTACCGCGGTGGTTCATCCAGATCCACCGGCGGGCGCACCACCTGGGTGCGCGCAGGCGTCCCCAACGCCTCGCGTGCCTTCGCCAGCGACTCCGGCAGCACCGTCACCTCGTAGCTGCCCGCAGCGAGCTGCGTGACGCTCGCGAAGTCGCGGCGGCGGCGGATGATCGCGTAGGTGACCAGGCTCAGGATCATGCCGATCGCGACACCGATGAACACGAATCCCACGAACAGCTGAATGGGAGCATCCGGATTCCCGATCACGAGGATCGCCGACAGCAGCAGACCGATGAGCACGCCGTTCACCGCTCCTGACCGCGCGGCAGCGGCGTAGCCGAGCCGACCGGTCACTCGTTCGATGGTGCGCACGCCCTGACCAACGATCGCGATATCGCGTGCGGGAACCTCGGCTGCGATCAGCTTTGAGACCGTCTTCTGGGCGGCCTCGTATTCGGGTACCGATGCGACGGTCTCGCCGACAGCCGTGGAATTGGCCGGGCGGTTCAACATGCTCATTCCCCCATTGTTCCACGCGCACCTCTGCGCAGTCCGTGTTCTGCAGTCTGCGGGCTACGCTGGACGCGTGAGCACACAACGGGTTTTCGTCGCGCGCCTGGCCGGGTGCGCCGTCTTCGATCCCGTCGGCGACCGGCTCGGCAAGGTCCGGGATGTCGTCATCGTGTACCGAAGTACGTCAGCCCCCCGCGTGATCGGCCTGGTCATCGAGATTCCGGGTCGCCGGCACGTGTTCATGTCCATCGGCCGGGTCACATCGATCCGCGCCGGCCAGGTGCTGACCACCGGGCTCATCAACGTACGCCGCTTCCAGCCCCGCCCCGGTGAGGTTCGGGTGCTGGCCGAGCTGCTCGGTCGCCGCGTCGAACTCACCGACGGCAGTGGGTCCGCGGTCATCGAGGACGTCGCCATCGAGCCCAATCGCCTCGGCGAGTGGAATGTCGGCCAGTTGTTCCTGCGCAAGCCGAAGACGAGCGCTTCACCGTTCGCGAAGGGGCCGACGACGTTCGCCGCGTGGAGCGAGGTCGCCGAGAAGCGTGCTCCGGGCGAATCCCAGTCCGCCGAGCAGCTGGTCGCCTCCTACTCCGAACTGCACGCCGCCGACCTCGCCACCACCCTGCTCGATCTGCCGCAGCAGCGCATGATCGAAGTCGCCGAGGAGCTTCCGGACGATCGTCTCGCCGATGCACTCGAGGAGATGCCCGAGGAAGAGCAGGTGCACATCCTCGATGGACTCGGCGATGAGCGCGCGGCCGACATCCTCGACCACATGGAGCCTGACGACGCGGCCGACCTGCTCGCACAGCTGCCGAAGAAGCGCCTTGAGCAGCTTCTCGACCTCATGGAGCCGGAAGAGGCCGAAGACGTGCGCACCCTGTTGAGCTACGGTCCCGACACGGCCGGCGGTCTCATGACGACCGACCCGATCATCCTCTCGGCCGACGCCACCGTCGCCGAAGCGCTCGCCCTGATCCGCCGTCACGAGCTTCATCCGGCGCTGGCCGCGGCGGTGTTCGTCACCCTGCCCCCGTTCGAAACGCCCACTGGCCGCCTCTTGGGTGTCGTGCATTTCCAGCGGATGCTGCGCTACCCGCCGCACGAACGTCTCGGCTCGATCGTCGATGAGACGATGGAGCCGATATCGGCGATGGCCTCCGCAGCCGAGACGGCGCGGCTGCTGGCCAGTTACGATCTCGTCTCGCTGCCGGTCGTCGATGCCGCGAACCGACTCGTCGGCGTCGTCAGCATCGATGATGTTCTCGACTATCTGCTGCCGGACGACTGGCGCACGCAGGATGCCGACACGGGTGTGACCTCGGGAGGTGGACGATGATGGCCAAGAACGACCGCTCCGCACTCGACGCCCCGCTCGGCCGCGGCACGACGCGTCAGAAGCCGGCCTCCCGCGACCGTTTCGGCCGGTTCACCGAGTGGGTCGCGCGCGCAATGGGAACCCCGACGTTCCTCGCGATCCTCACGCTGTTCTGCGCGCTGTGGATGTTCTACACGTCCCTTGCCGAGGCGAACGGCTGGTGGCGATTCGACTCGGCGGCGCTCGGCTTCACGGCGCTGACCCTCATCCTCTCGTTGCAGGCGTCGTATGCCGCTCCTCTCATCCTGCTTGCGCAGAACCGGCAGGACGACCGCGACCGTGTGCAGATCGAGCAGGACAGGCAGCGCGCCGAGCGCAACCTCGCCGATACCGAGTACCTCGCTCGCGAGATCGTCGCGCTGCGGATGGCCCTCGAGGAACGAAACAATCAGGCGGTAACGCGGGATGTGCTTCGCCATGAACTGCGCGCCATGCTGGCCGATCTCGACGACGAGCAGGATGCCGAGGGATCCGACGCCCGCACCGGCCCCATCACGACCAGACCACGGCGTTCGCACCCATGAGCGTCGCGGACCGCATCCGTCAGGTGGTCGGCGCAGTGTCGGACCCCGAGTTGCGCCGCCCGATCGGCGAGCTCGACATGCTCCGTGACATCTCCGTCGACGGCGACCACGCGACGGTCGGGATCGCGCTGACGATCGTCGGCTGCCCGGCGGCAGACCGCATCGAGTCCGACGTGCGGCGTGCTGCGGAATCCGTGGCGGGCGTCTCGGACGCCACCGTCGAGGTGGGTGTCATGACGCCCGCAGAACGCAAGGCGCTCACCGAGAAGCTGCGGGAGGGGCGTCCACCACGGCAGATGCCGTTCGGACCGGAATCGCTGACCCGCGTCATCCTCGTCTCCAGCGGCAAGGGCGGGGTCGGCAAATCGACGATCACCGCGAACCTCGCGGTCGCCCTCGCCGAGCAGGGCCTCGCGGTGGGTCTGGTGGATGCCGATGTGCACGGCTTTTCGATACCCGGGCTCCTCGGCATTCCAGCGGGCACGCAGCCGACACGCATCGACGACCTGATGCTCCCGCCGGTGGCACACGGGGTGAAGACCATCTCCATCGGGATGTTCCTGCGCGACGATGAGGCGGTCGTCGCCTGGCGGGGGCCGATGCTGCACCGCACCGTGCAGCAGTTTCTGACGGACGTCTTCTTCGGCGACCTCGACGTGCTGCTCATCGATATGCCTCCCGGCACCGGCGACATCGCNNCCATCGGACAGCTCCTCCCGCACGCCGAGGTGGTCGTCGTCACCACGCCGCAGTCCGCGGCATCGGATGTTGCGATCCGCAGCGGCCTGGTAGCCCGTCAGACCGGTCAGCGCGTGATCGGCGTCGTCGAGAACATGGCGGCGTACACCCTCCCGGACGGCACCGTGATCGATCTGTTCGGCACCGGTGGCGGGGCCGAGGTCGCCGCTGCCCTGTCGCAGAACGATGACACGGCGCAGCAGGTGCCGCTGCTGGCGTCCGTTCCGCTCAGCCCGGCGCTGCGCGCGGGCGGGGATACCGGCATCCCGATCGTCGCCGGCGAGCCGGACGATGCCGCCGCGAAGACGATCCGCGTCCTCGCCGACCGGCTCGCGCATCGGGAGCGCGGCCTGTCCGGCAGGTCGCTTCCCGTGTCGGTCTCGCGGCAACCGGCATCCGAGGATGAAAGACTCGTGGAGTGACCGCTGAACCCGCCCCCCGTTCCGTCACCGTCGATGCCGAGCTGATCCGCGGAATGACCTCGGATGCCACGATCTACACGCTGACCAGGCCGCTCGCCGTCATCGCCTACACCGCGCTGATCGCCGCGTTCATCGTCAACGCGATCGCTCTGGGCATGATCGGCGGCGCCGACCAGGAGCGGAGCACCACTCTGACGTGGACGCTCGTGGCGATCGCCGCGCTGATCGTGGCGTCGATCATCTTCACCCGCGCGTCCGCGCGACGCGGGATCACGGCAGCGATGCCCTCGGGCTCGTCGGTGCGTGCACGACTCGGCGAGCAGGCGATCGAACTGTTCACCAAACGCGGAGTCTCGCGGATGCCCTATGCGACGTTCCGCGCCGTGCGCATCGGCCGCCACGCCGTCATCCTGCTGCTGCGCGGCGCGTCGATCGTGACCACGGTGCCGCGCGCCGCTCTCAGCGACACCGACATCGCAGAGCTCAAGTCGAGGATCTGATTCAGGTCGCTTCGAGGTCGAACGGCGGCGGGGAATCGCGGGTGAACTCGGGGCGCAGTCGCGGCGGTCGCACTGCAGCGGCAGTCGTTCCGGCGTCCGGGCCCGTCCCGGCGGCCGGCTCCGCCGCAGTGGGCGTCGTCATTCCTGATGCAGCCGTCGCCGTCGCGGTCGCCGATGCGGTGGACGGGCCGTCCTCCATCAGTGCGTCGCGGATGATCCGGCGCGGGTCGTACTGACGCGGATCGAGCTTTCGCCAGTCGACGTCATCGATCTCCGGACCGATCTCATCGCGCATCCTGGATCTCGTGTCGCGGAGGTACTCTCCGGCACGGCGCACGAACTTCGCAAACGACTCGGCCGCCTTCGGCAGACGCTCCGGGCCGATGATGAACGCAGCGATGACTCCGATGAGCAGAAGCTTCTCGAAGGTGAGGCCGAAATCCATGTACACAGGCTACCCGCCGCGCCTGCCGGGGAAGCACTCACGGGGCGAATACCCTGGGGGAAGCAGCCGAGGAGAATGTCATGAGCGAGAACGACGCGAACGCACGCTACATCCGCGAGGCGATCATCGAGCCCGCGCCGATCGCGCGTGCGCGCACCCATGCGCTCGAGCTGGGCGTGGCCTCCGTCAGCGCGGCCGTCGGCGCGCAGCTCGCGGTGCTCGCCGCGACCACGGCAGCACGATCCATCGTCGAGATCGGCACGGGTGCAGGCGTTTCGGGCCTGTGGATGCTGCGCGGAGCGCCTCAGGCCGTACTCACCTCGATCGACAATGAGCCCGAGCATCTCGCAGCGGCCCGTCGCGGGTTCGTCGAGGCGAAGATCGCGTCGACCAAAGCGCGCTTCATCACCGGGCGCGCCTCCGACGTACTTCCCCGTATGAACGAGGGCTCCTACGACATCGTCCTCGTCGACGCCGACCCGGAGAACGTCATCGAGTACGTCGAGCACGGGCTGCGTCTCGTCCGCAACGGCGGCGTGGTGGCCGTGCCCCGTATTCTCGCGGGCGGCAAGGCCGCCGATCCGGTGCAGCGGGATGCTGTGACCAGCGCCTACCGTTCACTCGTGCAGGAAACACAGGAGTCCCCGGCCGTGCTCGCGGCGATCTCGACTGCCGGCGAAGGCCTGCTGCAGCTCGTCAACATCAGCACCGACTGATCCCCGGCATGCAGAAGGGGCGACGGATCCGAAGATCCATCGCCCCTTCGTGGGAAAGCCGGAGTCAGCTCACCACGCCCGCCAGGACGTCGTGCAACTCCTTGGCCTCTGCGTCATTGACTGAGACGACCAGACGACCGCCGCCCTCGAGCGGAACGCGCACGATGATGAGTCGTCCCTCCTTCACGGCCTCCATCGGCCCGTCTCCGGTCCTCGGCTTCATCGCTGCCATCGTGGCTCCTTTTCCCTCGGTGGTATGCATCAAGTTTATCGGTATGCTTCCGCCCCTGTGCTCGCGGCGGAAGAATACGAAATGAACACTGCTTTCGGAGCCGGCCGAACAGGTTACGGAACCCGCCAGAAGGTGTTGCCGAGGGCGTACACCTGGTGGATCCACACCCACTGCCCCAGCAGGCAGAACACGAGCACCCCCACCCGGTACAGCCGCGAGCGCGGCACGGCGAGCGCCCCGGCCAGCGGTGTGAGCGGCAGCAGTAGCCGGAAGACGCTGGACTGCGGGAAGAACACTGCCAGCAGGTAGAGCAGGTAGCTGGCGCCCCACAGCCGAAGGTCGGGTCCGAGACGGCGCACGTGCCGAGCGCACAGCATCCAGATCATCGCCGCCACGAGGATCACCAGGGCGATCAGACCCCACCAGCCGGGCATCCCCCACTGATCGAACCAGAACCGGGCGGCCTGCACCCAGCCGTCGAACGGGATGAACGCCCCCTCGCCGATCCCCCAGTTGCGGCGCCAGGCGAGCTCGGTCGCCAGGTATGCGCCGGGGTCACCGGTGACGAGTGCGGCGATCACCTGCCACGCGAAACCGGTTGCGGTCGCCAGCGCCCCCAGCGCGACGATATGCAACACCTCACGCGCCGAGAGCGGATCACGGCGGCGACGCATCCAGCGCAGGATGCCGTAGAGGGCCAGGTACAGTGCGAATGCGAGGACGCCAGGACGAGTGAACGCCATCACGGGGATGACCAGATACAACCAGCCGAATCGGCGCCGCGCGACCAGATCCAGAGCGATCAGCAGCAGGAGCACGAACAGCACTTCGGCATATCCCACCTGGAACAGCGCGGCCAGCGGCCCCCAGGCGAAGAAGGCCACCGCCCACAGCGCGGCTGCGCTTCCGATCCGCGATCTCAACAGGCGGTGCAGCGCGACACACGCGAAGAAGCCGGCGACCAGCGAGATCAACAGTGCCCCAGCACCCCAGGAACCGAACGGCACACCCACCACCTGTGCCGCATATGCGTACACCGGCATGAACGCCCAGGCGTTCTCGGCGACCTGCCCCCATTCGGTGAGAGGCAGCGTCTGTGGATACCCTTCCCAGGCGACCAGCCAGTACCACTGGGCGTCCCAGCCGACGATGAAGCTGCCGATGCTCGCTTCGGCGCCGAACCGAGAGCCCGGCCCGGAGAGGCTCGCGGCCAGCAGCAGGAACGCGGTCGTGATCACTCGCCCGAGCAGGTAGATGCCGGCGATCCGCGCGATCACCGGCATGCTCGACCAGCGTCGCGCGGCGCGGAGCACCGCGCGGCGCGTCGCCGTGTCGCTCGTCACAGGTCTGCGCTCACCTCTGCGCTCACCGCGCGGTGAGCCACGTACGCAGGCCGCGCTCGACTGCGGCGATCTGCACGAACGGCACGCGCTCTTCGTCGTGGTGCGCGAGATGCGGGTCGCCGGGTCCGTAGTTCACCGCGGGGATGCCGAGCGCAGAGAACCGTGCGACATCGGTCCAGCCGTACTTCGGTCGCGGCTCAGCGCCGACCGCCGCCACGAACTGCTGTGCGATCGGAGCGTCGAGGCCGGGGCGCGCGCCGTCAGCCGCGTCGGTGATCTCGACCTCGAAGCCCTCGAGCACACCGCGCACGTGCGCCTCGGCTTCGGCTGCGGACTTGCTCGGCGCGAAACGGTAGTTCACCTCGACCTCGCACAGGTCCGGGATGACGTTGCCGGCGATGCCCCCGCCGATGCGCACGGCACTGAGGCTCTCCCGGTAGGCGAGCCCCTCGACCGGCACCGACTTCGCCCGGTATTCGGCCAGTCGCGAGAGGATCGGCGCCGCAGCGTGGATCGCGTTCTCGCCGATCCACGCCCGGGCGCTGTGTGCGCGCACGCCGCGAGTGCGGACGATCGCACGCAGTGTTCCGTTGCATCCGCCCTCGACCTGCCCGTTGGACGGCTCTCCGAGAATGGCGAAGTCCGCTTCGAAGAGATCGGGGCGGTCGGCCGAGAGCAGGTTCAGCCCGTTCAGGGCGGCGGCGACCTCTTCGTTGTCGTACCACATCCAGGTGATGTCGACGATGGGATCGACGAGCTCGGCCGCGAGCTTCAGCTGCACGGCGACGCCGCCCTTCATGTCGACCGTGCCCCGGCCCCACAGATACTGCTCGCCTTCGACATCGACCACTCGTACCGGCAGGTTGGCGTTGATCGGGACGGTGTCGATGTGGCCTGCGATCACCACGCGCTGCGAACGGCCGAGGTTCGTGCGGGCGACGACGGTGTTGCCGTGCCGGATCACCTCGAGATGCTCGAGCGGCGTCATCGCGGCTTCGATGGCGTCGGCGAGCAGAAGCTCACTGCCGGAGACACTCGGAATATCGCAGATCGCGCGAGTGAGATCGACGGATGACGCGGTCAGATCGAGCAGCATGCGTCCAGCCTACGGCGCGGAGCGTTGCGCGAGAGCCGGTAGCTTTGAAGGCATGAACAACGCGCGCACTGTCTGGGGAATCGGCCTGACCACGATCGCCGCCGGCGGCACCGTACTCGATGCCTGGTACCCGCAGATCGGCGAGGGTTCCCTCCCGGATGCCGACATCGCCGAGCTCGAGGCGCAGACCGGCCCGGATGAGCGCCGGAACGTCCGGATCGAGATCACGCGGTTGCAGATCGATCTCGATGCCGCTCCGGCGTCGACCGCCGACGCCTACCTGCGCCTGCACCTGCT
>JACYYJ010092683.1_pt1 | contig 11219 bp, 20 predicted proteins | sample 8236861 | NCBI WGS metagenome assembly JACYYJ01 (sample SAMN14103086, study PRJNA606662) | landfill metagenome | isolation source: landfill solid waste | place: India:New Delhi, Okhla landfill site | collected 2017-11-05
CCTCAATACGCTCCTTCGCCAACGCCAACTCTCCAATCCAATTATCAATGCATTGAGCTTTATCCTTCGCCCACTGTTCTTCAGTCTTCATTCCCCACCTCCCTTTGCTCTAATGATGCCCACTCGCACCCCAATCGGCAAAAATGGCAGTATCACGTATTTCCTTCTCACCAACCCACTTATTCCAAGACTCCCCATTCCCGTATAGACTCGACCGAACAAGTAATTTATTCTTGGCCTGTTCCAATCGACATTCAACGAAAGCTAAATCCTTCTTCAATTCCATCTGATTCCTCAGTAGTTCCTCATACTGATCGGTCAGGTACTTGATATCAGCAAATGTAGGGTTCATGTGTCTTTCCTAATCTTACCAATTACTGTGTCCCATATATTTAACTTTCCTCTGGTAATCAGCCAACTCCTCGTACAATATCGACATTTCCTCCTCCAACTTCAACAAATCGTCCCAATCATCCGGGATGTACTCCGCTTCATGTCTCTCCGTCAGTCTGCTTATCTCCTTGCTAAGCTCTACAATTTGATCCATAATCAAACCAACTTCTTCCTTGTATTCTCCGAATGGTTCCAAGTATTTACTTCGCATGTCATCGCTCATTCATCAACCTCACATTCAAGGTCCGAAATCGTGTCCTCCAGATCAGAGATAACCGACTCCAAATCCTCAACCTCCTTCTCAAGGTCGGTCACTTCATCTTCCTTCTCGCTAATCAAGACTTCCAAATCCACGATCTCATCCCGCAGACTCCCAATCCTCTTCTCCATCCACTCACATTCACCGACGTAGTAATCAAGTCGGTCAGCAAGACGTTCCAATAGTTCGTAGGGAATACTTACTCCCTTCTCAGCGTGTGGATACGGTACATTGTTGATTGTTTCCATCACGGAAGTGATGAGGAGGTAGTCGTCGTTATTCTTCATGTGTCTTTACTTTCTCCAAGAGATTGATGTAGTCGCTACGAAGTTCTTCTAATTCCTTGCCTGCTTCCTCAAGCCAGCCTTGAGTAAGCTCAAGCCTCTGTTTCAGCTTTTGATTTTCCTCAAGCAACTCATCACGCTCAGCCTCTACCTTCTGAACGGCAATAACCCAATCGTCCGCTCTAGACCACTCGATCTTCACCCAATCACCATTGAATGAATGAATCATTGAACGAAGAGAATCACTTAATACGCCCTTTGACTGGATGTATTTTTCCTCTAACCATTCAATTCGTCCATTTAACCCATCCTTTTCTATTAGGTGTTCACGTTCTCTCTTGTAGAGGTATGCAAGCTCCCTCTCAACTTCTTTCAAGTGCCCCATAATGGTCTTCATCTTCTCATCCATCCAAATACTCCCAGCTAATATAAATCAATACTGAAACGAGTAGGCACGTCATGTCACCTATCACCACTCCCTCTTTGTAGGTGTGAGCAGTACCCATCCAAATACAAGGATGGCGAATAAGACACATGTGAGTATTAGTGTGAAGTCCATCTCACCACCTTTTGATTGTGCCTTTGTATGTCTCTAGGAATTCACAAAGCATGTAGTCCGCATAGGTTTCCGATGCGTGAGTTGGGGGGTTGGATCTGGTAGCAAGTAACGTATGGATTCGCTCGAAGAATGCCTCCTCAACCCCCTTCAGATAGTAGTAGTGTCGTGGGTGTACTTTGATCTCCAAGTCATCCATTAGTCACCACCTTTCTCGACGCTGTTAATTCGTGCGGATCGGATAATATCCATATACTCTCCTATCATGTCATCAACAGCTTGCATTCCATCCCCACCATCCATAATCCAATCGCCCCACTCTTCATCAAGTTGATCCAAGCGATCGCGAATACAACACTCCAAGGACACTAGGTACTTGTAGTAGTCCATAGACACAGTGATGGTAGGTTCTTGCTTTGAGAAAGACACATCCTGTGGATCGTACTCAAGCTCCGTGTCGCCCTTCTCCATCTTCTCCCGTAGCTCGGTAGTCATCTTGGCAAACTCGGTAGCTACTCCTGTGTCTTTGCTACTGTCTTCCAAGTCGCATGGTACGCATACAACTGGTGGACGACGATAGGATTGAATCCATAGTTTGAATAGTTCAGCTATCATCTTTCATACTCCCCAATAAGTATCCGGTGAACAGTCCCACAACGAATCCCATCCCCAGCACCGCCCATATGATTTTAATGGTGACGTAGGTTTCAACCATCAATCAAACCCTCCTTGGTACGCCCTTCATTGAATTCCTTGATGGCATACATACGGAGGTTTTCGAGTGGGTCACTCATGGTCCAATCCTCGAAGAATTCAAGGTGTCCCTTCAGCTTGGTGATCAACTTCTCGGTTTCCTTATTCGCTGCAACGAAGCCATAATCCTTTATCAGCCGCATTTCCACCCTCAACGCCGCAACAAGTGCCTTGTGTAGAACTCCGGTTGTGTCGTAAAGAAACTCGTAGCGTCCGTCATGTGGCTCTACATAATCCTCGGACGAGTAATACCAATCCGTGAGGAGGGCAACATCGTACCAAGAAAAACTTTCGCACAGTTTGTAGAGTTCCTTTAGGCGGTCCTTGTGGAACTCGTTGATCTTAATGCTCATCGGTCGTCTCCTTAATGAAGTGATACCACCCCCTACCCTCACAGTAGGGACAGTCCATGTGAACTACCCCGACCCTAAAGAGGTCGGGGCTTCCCGCTTCACCCTGAGCCGAGAGACGATTCCCTCAGTTTTGTTTCTCAGTCTGCGGGCTTTACTTTCCGTAGTTCCTACGGTAGTTGTTTCTTACCTTGAAGTAGTATCATCTTAGCTGCATTGACATCTCGATCATGGTGTGTGCCGCACTTAGGACAAGCCCACTCACGATCTTTCAATGTCAAATCTTGCTGGATGAAATGACACTCACTGCAAGTCTTACTGCTTGGGAAGAACCGATCAATTTTCACAATAGTTCTACCATACCAAGCAGCCTTATACTCAAGTTGTCGTGTCAATTCAGACCAACCACAATCCTGTATTGCTCCAGCGAGGTAAGGGTTCTTCATCATGTTCTTGACAGCAAGTGTTTCCAGATAGATGACTTGGTTTTCGTCAATCAACTTTTTGGTTGTTTGATGTAAGTGATTTTGTCTTACATCCTTTACTTTCTGGTGCAGTCTTGCCAATTTACGACGAAGTTTCTCAATTCGCTTCGACTTTGTATTTGTGGTCTTGTGTCTCCGTTTACTTAACTTCCGTTGTGTCCTCTTAATCTTGTGATTCAATGTTTTCAGCGGGCGAATGTTCTCGTATTCATTACCATCGCTGTCCACTACCAAAGTCTTGATCCCAAGATCAACACCAACTTCCTTCTTTGCTTTCTTGTGTTGTTCGACTTCCTTCTCAACCAGTAATGTACAGTAATATTGTCCGCTCTTATTCTTAGTGATTGTAGCAGACGATATTTTTTCATTGACAGGTCGGTGTACTCTACACTTAATTCCTTCCAAGAATTTAGGAATTACAAGTCTGTCTCCAACTAACTTGATGTTCTGTGGGATACGGAAACTTTGTTTAGCATGTTTGTTCTTAAACTTCGGGAACTTGGCTCGTTTATCGAAGAAATTACCATAGGCAGCGTCAAGACTCTTGATTGCTTGTTGCAGACTTTGGCTGTTGACTTCCTTGAGCCAAATATACTCATCTTCTTTTTTAAGTTCAGTCAGTTCTTTGCAATCTCGGGAAAAGTTGTTAGATCTTCCTGTTGTGAGATATTCTTCCTTTCGGCGGGCAAGAAAATGATTATACAAAAAACGACTACACCCAAAATGCTTGGAAAGCAGGGCACATTGTTCCTTGTTAGGATACAGTCGAAACTTGTATGTGTATTTCATCCCCATAGCCTTATTAGAGTAATTGCGAGAGATCCCATAACAAAATTACAATAAATTTTAATGGATTATTGATAATCTGTATTATTTAGTGGGATTTTTTACCCCATCTATTCATGAGACGGCGATTCATCCTACTACCCTAAAGAGGTTTGCCTGTAGCAGATCGTTCGCTTCGCTCACGATCTACTATGGGCAAACTTTTCTCACGCAGAGAAAAGTAGGGGCTTTCTCGTCGTTCAACCATAAATAACTCGAATAGATACGTCTCGTGGGACGTTGGTACTTCCTTGTACCCCGTTAATCCGTTTAAGTCCCTTACAGACGTGGCATAACTTGGTGACTTCAGGTAGATGCTTCATGTGTCTATCCAATCCCCAAAAGGTTCAATTTGTCCAGACACTCTTGGCGCTCCCGCTTGTTGTTGAAAACGTCATCCAGAGTCGCATCACGATCCGCACCCCGTTGGATGTTAGTAATCGCCCTAATGTCTAAGCGAGTCAGTTGCATCGCCTCCAATCGGTAGTCAATGTATGCGTTCCAGGTGATCGGAAACAGCTTGGATACGATTTCATATCCAATTACATCAGCATAGTCCCGAATCTCTTTCTGAGCGTGTTCATTCATGCGAAGACCGAGGAAGTGAAGCAGATTGTGAAGATCCATCTTCCAGATAGCTTCCGTGTAGGTGCTAAGAGGGAGATCCTTCCGGGCCTGCTCTCGTGCTACCCCCATAGACAAACGCTTTTTGTAAACCATACGGGCATGAGAGTGTAGCGACTCCTCATCATCCGACAGAAATTCACCTGGTGTCATCCCTGATGGGCCTGCTTCGTGATAGACCATCTTTAGACCTGGTGATTCATATATCACATTACAAGAAGCTCCAGCACCTACTTCCGGGTCGGCATCGTCATTATCTTCTGTACGCCAACCCTCCGGCCATTCTTGCAGGGTTCCTCCACTCCCTTGCTTGTTATTCGTGGATTGAAGCCGCCATTCTCCGGGGTCAGTAACGGCCATCTCATCAATAGCCTCCGAATACCTTGTGGAGTATTCATTGACATTTGCCGTTCTGTGTCTAATCCACTGTCTCCAGGTGTCCATAGGGACTCGAACATGGAACTGAAGTTCGGCCTGCTCTACAGGGCTACTGTGGTGGTGTCTAAGGAGATAGCGAATCAACGCCGTGTCGTCACTGACACTCTTAGTCCCCTTTCCGTAACTGGTTCTAGCGGCTTGTGCGATCGAGTGATCGCTTCCCATGTAATCCAACAAGATCACATGCCCGTTATCGAGTACGGGGAACTTCTTACCAATTAAGTCAGATTTCATTTACCCAACCTTTCCAAAACAAACTAAACATAGGGACAAAAAAATAGAATCACTCTTCCTCATCCCATGTGTCTTCATAACCGAACAGAACAAAGTCCTGGTCCGTTATAAGGTCATCGCGGATGCGGTCATACTCATCGCCTTCCATTTCCCATTCTTCGTAGGACATGGCGAGCCAGTCTGCGTATTCGTCATCATTCATGTGTCTAATCCTTTCCTACCGTGGGTCCAGGCAATCAACCCATTCCGAACTAAATGGATCGTAGTATTGAAACAGTTGGCTAGTCTTAATCCGTGTTTGGCGTGCCTCTTGGTTCACTTCCGTGTACCATGAATAGACACATTCTTGTCGTAGTGCTTCCAATGGCTTCTTCTTGGATAGTGTTGGGCCACTAGGAGAGATCTCTTGGTAGGTGTCATCCTCTGTGTCTATCCGAACTAGGACAAGCGTATCATCGCTCCTACGAGCTAGAATGACGTTCCCTGGTTCATCAGGAATTCTGTCAATCGGCATATATGGGAATGCCCAATTCAACTCAGTAGGTGCAAGGCCGTTACCTTGAACTGGAGAGTCATGGACAACACCCATACCATGAGCAATGGCTTCCTCACGCTTAACCCGTCGAAAATCCTTCTGGTTAATCACTGCCCACTTAGGTTGATTCTTGGGGCATTCGTAGCGGAGAGAGGGAAGATCGCGACCTTCCCACAAGACTGTCGATTCCGTTCGTTGCGTAAATGGATTCGATTGAATCCCTGTTGGTTCTCTGAAATGAACCGTACAAACAAGCCGATGTGTGAAAGGCTCATTACGGAGAGATTGACGTTCAATCTTCTCCAATTCCGATGGACACCAGATGATAGCCTTGGTGACTGCCCCGGTTCCATCAATGTTGAAGGTAACTGGCTGTCCCTTCAGTAACCTCCGTGTCTCTTTGACCTGTACTAGGCCATTGAAACCATACTCCCATTTCTTGAAGACGCATCGTTGGAACTTTCGTTTCTCATCGTCGTGGAGAATAGTTCCTTTGACGACCGTTTTCCCTCTCTTGGTCGCCACTTTGACATGATCAATAATGCCTACATGATCCAGGGCATATTTCTCGTATGTGTCAAAGTCAGTAAACGCTTCCTCTAAAGCACATTCCGTCATACTCTCAGAATCCGACATAATTCGTCCTCTGTCCCTCGTCGCATGGCGAGAATGGATATACCAGATCCAATTCCCATAATCAGAATGTAACAGATCCAAACCCCGGTGTCCAGTTCATACGTCCAACTTTTCCGAAACAAACTAAACTTAGGGGAAATAAAAAATAGGGGTTTCCCCCTATTGAAAACATGTTCAGATGTTTTTCCTTGTATTACTCCTCGATTGGTTCTGGCTCGTAGTAAGCGTAGACCGTGAGAAGTGAGTCTTGCAAATCTCCATCCTCCAATTCCCCTGACAGGAATTGAAGCATGTCCTCGGCAAAGTCCTTCAGGATGCCTGGATGATCAGTAGCGGGGTCGGCATACTGTTGGAAGAATTCTCGTACCTCATGGATATCCCGTTGTACGGTGCGTGTCCTAGTGGTTTTACTCTCCCGTTTCTTCTTGGTTCGTGTAGATCCAACAGGGGTATCCTCTACCAATTCGCTGGGGTCGTCCAGAACCGCTTCTGCGGGGTCGGAATCCTTACTAGACACATCGGTTGTCTTAGTGCTTCGGGATGCTCTAGCGGCGTTCCTACGAGCTTCACGGATAGATCCAGAGTTTGCACGTCGGCTACCATTGTTTCCCGCCTTAGCTGACTCCAAACTCGCCTCAAACGCCTTCTCCCTCTCCTTCTCATCCTCAATTGCAGCCAGGTCCAGTCCGGCCTTCATACTCAGTTTACCGCCACTAATGGCATTTTGCATCTTGGGCGACAGAGTGAGTAGCTTCAACTTTTGACTGACGTTAGCTGGGGTACAGCGGTAGACTTCAGATGCCTGCTTCTGGGTGTAACCGAATCCCCCTTCCTCAACGGGAGTGACCAGTTTCTTGATGTTGTGGGCATCGTCAATTGGAGTGGTTTCCTTACGTTCCAAGTTCTCCTTGACACTACGAAGGAATGCTTCTTCCTCGGTAGCCTCACGGATCACGATCCATAGTTTCTGTTTGTGTCCTTGTTCTGCCAGATGGCGACACCCCAGCAACCGGCCTACACCGAACGTGACACGGAGGGAACCGTCTTCCTGTTCTCGCACCTCAACCGGCTGGAGTTGCCCGTCTTTGAGTAGTGTGTCCGCTCGTTGTTTAATCTCAGCCTTGGTGTAAACCTTGGCCCGTGTGTTATCCTTCTCATCCATCATCAACGCTGGATCGTTGGGATCAATGAGAGTGCGTCCGCTAGTGTCGGTGGTGAGTTTGGGTTTATGCGATTTAGACACAGTTTGATTCCTTATGTTTGCTTGGTGTTTCCAACTGTTTCAGACAGTTCTCGTAATTGACGCCTCAGTACCCTATTTTCTTCACGAAGGAAGTAGTTCTGATCTAAGACATGTTGATACCGCTCCCTGTGTCTTTTCAACTGTTCGTGAAGAAACTCAATATGTTTGAGTGTTAGAGAAATGGTAGGCATAAAACGGTCTTGAAGGGATTTACCTACCCTCCCCCAATACTCAAGAGCTTTAATGACATCATCCAGTGGTTCACGCATAGATCCAATCCAGGGTTATAGATCCAATTCGGGAGGGTTAAACGGTTTACTCATCAATACCGTAGTAGTCCAATCGCTGACGCCACAGGTTTTCATCCTTGATTATCAATCCCTCCTCACTGTCAAGTGTGGCGACAACTTCTCCCCATTCACTCATGTCTTGGGGATCAATGCCATCCTCATCGTGGATGCCCCAGTATTTCAACTCCTCCGGTCTTTCAAATAAAAAATACCCGAAGTCTGCCTCTTCACCGTTGATTGTCCACTGACTGACAAGTACACCATTCTTTTCAAGGATGAGGCTGTCGTAGGCGTTATTGGTGACGAAGTGAAGTTTCATTGTAAGTTCTCCTGTGTCTAGCAGTATTTATGTGTAATGGAAACGAGGCTTCGGGGGACATTCCCCTAAAATAGGAACCCCTTCGCTTTGCTCGCGTGCCTTTTCGTGGTATTCGTAGTTAGCTATAAACAGATTAACACTTTCTTCTAATGTTGGTGCAAGGTTATCATACTCCAATGACCACTGTACCCGCGAACTTGTATTTACTGACTGTTGACACATCCAGTATCCTGCATACTTAGGAATTTCGGTTCTTTCACAGTAATCCTTTTCTACCCACTCCCAAGTACCATTCACTTTATCCTTAACACGGCGTCGAACAATCGTGTCACCCACCTTGAAATGTCTCATGGCGTACACTGAGACTATCTTTAATGGGATTTGCCGAACCGACAGGCCATAAGCCTTAATCAACTCTAAGGTTTCCATAACACTCCCCTTATATTTAAGGATCTAATTCCCTGATAGGGATCTAAACCGTACTCACTGAGCCATTTCAGTTTGACGGTCCACGATACGCTTTACGGTCATGGGATACCACTGTTCGCCCCTAGGTGGCTTGATGCCCCGATTATTCAGACTCTCGGCAACCCCAGCGAATGATAGCCCTCGATTCAAGCCGTCTAGCATCGTCTGTATGACGTGCTGTTCATCCTCACAAGGGATTAGCCGGAAATCCTCCTTATCGCCCGTTAGGAACGATTCTGTGCGATATCCGTAGACGCTACGGCAGTATCGTAACCCCGACTTCTTCCGGTCGTTAGATTGGACCGTGACTCTCTCCGAGACTTGACGCCTCTCCATCTCAGCTAGGCCCACGAACATGAGGGTGGCGAACCATCCGCTTGCCGTTGACATGTCGATCTGTTCTGACAAGGAGATGACAGTCTTACCCTTTTCAAAGTAGGAGTGGGATAGGCTGCTCCAGTCCCTCACGCTGCGTGTAAGGCGGTCTAGCTTCGTGACGATGATTGTGTCGGCTTGCCCCTCTCGAAGCATTCTGAGGGCATTCTGAAGCCCTGGACGCTTCAAATTCTTGCCTGACTTACCCGGATCAGAGAACTCCCCGACGACACATAGGGAATTAGATTCCGCATAGTCTTGGAGTCGTCTACGTTGGGAGTCAAGGGACAACCCCTTAGAACTCTGCTCCTCGGTTGAGACTCTTGTGTACAGGATTGCACTCATGTGTCTATGCTCCAGTAGAACCAATAGGTAAAACCACTGCCGGGGGAACGATCCCCGGTTCGCCTACCAGTGGTGTATAGATCCAAACCGTATGTGTAGATCCGATTAGGGTGTTATGGTTGGTTTCCTTCCGCGATCACTTTCAAGGGTATATTTCTCCGTTTTCAAGGAATTCTAAATCGTTGGATTCAGTGAAATCACTGAACGCATCCTCGTCGTCATCGTAGAAAGCCTCATAGTCTGCATTGCAAACTTTCATCAAACTACGAAACGCAGCTTCCATCAATTTAGGCAACTCTCGTTCGCCCTCATGCCAAGCGATACGGAATCCGTCGATCGCATCCTCATCATAACAAACGCCAGTCAATTTACAGTCGCCTACCCCCTTGAGATTCTTAGGGTTATATTCCCCAAGCGAGTCAAGAATCTCCTTGATCTCTTCCTCGCTCATTTCGTACTCATCGGGGAGTTTGAAGCTCATTGTTGAGTGACATATACTGTTTGACCAATCTATTTCGTATTGGTCAATACTCCCTCGGAAAGCCTCGGCTAACTCTTTCAGAGTTTCGATAGCTTCGCCCTCATGCATAAAACCATACAAGTTGGATACCGCAATTCTCGCATTTGATTTCGCAGAATCCGACAACTCGTTGTACTTAAAGACCTGAATTGTTTTGACGATCTCTCGCATGATGTTCCCTTCACTTCAATGGTGGTAGTGATTTCAACTAGGGACTCCCGTAGGAGTCCGGGGTAGAAGCCACTGTAACAGATCCAACAGGTTGTGTCTAGTTCATTTTTGAAAGATTGTGGAGATCCAAAATCTCTCTAAGTTTTGGTTGTGATCGTGAGTTCAAGTCCTCAAAACGGTGATTAGGCCACCGCCATAAACGGATTACGTCACCAATCAATTGATAGTTCGGCATATCCTTCAAGATTTCTTGTGTCACATCCTGCCAATCTCCCAGGGCGAGGAGTAGGAACAAGAGATCCCTAGCCTCCTTGTGAGATGCACAGTAGGCGACACGACCACCTGTAGGAATATGATGGATCTGATCTCCCTCAACCGCTAGTGGTCCATAGATTGTAGCCTTAACTGGTTTAATCAGTTCATTTTTCATGTTGACGATCTGCACTTCCCCCCGTTTCCCCTTGATCTTGTGATCGTCAATGAACTGGCGGAGCAAGGTATTGTAATCGGTGGCTGTTGCTGTTGGCATTGTATTTTCCTGTGGATCTAATGGGAAGGTGGGGATTTGATTGGTGTAGGTCAGATGGAATCGAATTCTACTCGCATTCCGTCGCAACGCACTTCAATAATGGAAACCTGATGGAGACGGTAGGTGTATTCATCTATGATCTCCTGCGGGTTATCAGTCCTCATGTAAAGTTCCCAACTTTTGTCAGTGTAACCGAACAAAGAATACACCGGATTGATCCTAGTGGCTGCTGCCTTATTCAATGCGTCGATGAGTTTCATTGTTTTCCTCTCCGTGAGTTAAACCGTTTAAGTGATGGGTGAAGTCTACACTCTCAATCGTCCTGTGTCTAGTCCATTGTCCAAAGATTTTGGAATTATTTTTGATACGTCATAGACACATTGAGTTAAATGTAGATCCAATCGGGGGTTAGAGATCCAATCGGGGTAGTGAGCATGGATTGAATCAACGGATCTAATGGGGGATTGTGGATCCAATCGGGGGTGACGGATCTAATCCAGGGTAGCGAGATGGAGCGGATCGGTGTAGCAGCCAGTGGGTGCCGGTGGCTAGACTGTCTACTACTGGACGGATCTCTAGTGTCGGGT
>JACYYJ010013126.1_pt2 | contig 11214 bp, 11 predicted proteins | sample 8236861 | NCBI WGS metagenome assembly JACYYJ01 (sample SAMN14103086, study PRJNA606662) | landfill metagenome | isolation source: landfill solid waste | place: India:New Delhi, Okhla landfill site | collected 2017-11-05
TCGACGACCCATCTGTCGGTGATCGACGCCGATGGGCTCGGCTGCGCGATCACCTGCACCAACGGCGAGGGCTCCGGCGTGGTGGTGCCCGGGACCGGGATCCACCTGAACAACGTGATGGGCGAGGAGGACCTCAACCCGCGGCTGCGTCCGGGTGGGGCCGCACGGCCGCGTCTGCCGGCGGGACGGCGGATGCCGTCGATGATGGCGCCGACGGCGGTGCTGCGCGACGGGGCGACCGAGGCGGTGCTCGGGTCGGCGGGGTCGAGCCGGATCCGCTCGGCGCTGCTGCAGACGATCGTCGGCCTCGTCGACCACGGCCGCGATCCCGTCGCCGCGGTCGACGCCCCGCGGCTGCACGTCGAGGACGGCACGATCTACGTCGAGCCGGGGGTGGATGTCCCGGCCCGGCGCGGCGGCGAGATCGTCGAGCCGATCGTCCGCTTCCGCGACCGCAACCTCTACTTCGGCGGCGTCCAGGTGGTCCGTCGTGACCCCCGCACCGGCGCGCTCAGCGCGGCGGGGGATCCGCGGCGCGGCGGAGCGGTCGTCGTGGCGTGAGCGGCGCGGCCGACCGGCTCAGCCGAACCGCACGACTCCGTTGCTCGCGCCGCGGACCTGGGCGAGGTCCGCGAACTCGAGCCGCTTGAGGGCGGCGCGGAGCAGGCTGAGCAGCTGGTGCAGTCGGGCGTTCTCGGAGCGTGACTCGAGCAGCTGCTGCTTGGCCTCCGGTGCGAACTCGACCGACGCCGCCAGATCGTAGGCGCTGGCCGCCATCAGGTCGGCGGGCGTGACCTCGTGCTCGGTCGCCTGGTTGGCCAGCGACGCGAAGGCCTGACGGACGGCCGCGGCGGCGTCGTGGTCGAGCGCCTCCGACTCGTCGTCGAGGAACTCCACCGCCGCCGACGCGTAGGCGTGCGTATGGTGCTCCTCGATCACCCGGAACGGCCTGGTGCCCCGGGTCATCACGTCGAGCCGGCCGTCGTCGAACTCCTGCAGGACCTCGGTCACCCGGACGGCGCAGCCGACCGTCCGCGGGCCGTCGACGTCCATCAGCACGATGCCGAACTCGCGGTCCTCGGCGATGCACCGCGAGCCGAGCTCCTTGTAGCGCTCCTCGAACAGGTGCAGCGGGAGCGCCTCCCCCGGAAGCGCGACGATCCCGAGCGGGAACAGCGGCAGGTCAGGGTCCCGTTCGCTCATGCCTCTCCGAGGATAGGGATCGCGAAGTCGGACCCCGTGGGGTGCGGCGATCGTCACCGCATAGGCCGGGGCGATGGCCCGCGCGCAGGTCGTGGGCCAGCGTTCCGGACAGGGCCGACCCCGAGCGCAGGCCTCCGACGACTCACCCGACGGTCCGCGTCAGGAACTCGATCTGGTCCCCGACCACGTGCTCGAAATACGGGTCGAGGTAGGGCTCGAAGTGGGTGCAGTCGTAGGTCTTCCCGGTCGCATTGGGGATGCGCGCGGCCGCCTTCTTCGCGACCTTGACCGGGGTCACGATGTCCTTGCGGGCGATCTGCACCAGCGTCGGCGCGGTGATCCGCTTCGCGCGACGGCCGGGGGAGTAGGTCGCGATCCACAGGGCGATGCGTGCGGCGACGTTGTTCTCGCGGTCGAACCGGGGGAGGTCGGCGGCGGCGAGGCGCCGCGCGAGTGGCCAGGCGTCCGGGGCGGTCATCATCGCGATCTCTCCCGGCTTACCGACGGCGGGGACCCGGTAGGGCGCGCGGCCGAGCGCCGCACCGAGCGCGTCGCGGAGTCCGGCGGCGATCAGGCGGGCCACGGTCCGGACCGGCACCGAGCGCACCGCAGCTGGTCCGCTGACGTGGGGGATCTGGGCGATGACCGCCGCGATGCCGTGATCCTCGACTGCGAGATGCAGGGCGTGCCCGCCCGCGAACGACGTGCCCCACACCGCGACCCGAGACGCGTCGACGCCGGGGATCGTCCGGGCGTAGGCCACGGCGGCCCGCCAGTCCTCGTGCTGCATCGGGACGCTCAGGACGCGTCGGGGCTCCCCGTCGCTGTCGCCGAACCCGCGGTAGTCGAAGACGAGGGACGCGAAGCCGGCTTGCGCGAAGCGCTCTGCGTACGTGTCCAGGCGCATGCCGCGGACGGCCGCGAAGCCGTGGGCCATGACGATGATCGGAGGGGCTTCGACCCCCTCGGGCCGGTAGAGCCAGGCCGCGCACGACGTGCCGTGGGACGCGAAGGTCACGTCCTCGCGGGTGAAGGTGGCGGTGCTCGTGGTGCTCATCCGGACGTCGATCCTCGGCAGTTGTTGAATGCCATTCAAGGCACTGGGTGCACGACCATACACCTTTCTTGAATGGCGTACAAGGGTGGTAGGGTCGGCCGGTGCCGCCGACCAAGCCGAAGCAGGATCGCGAGGAGAAGCGCTCCGAGCTGGTCGACGCGGCCCGCCGGCTGTTCATCGAGGACGGCTACGACGCGACGTCGATGGCCGCCCTCGCCCGCGCGGCCGGGGTGGCCGCGAACACGATCTACTGGTACTTCGACGACAAGGACGACGTGCTCATCGCCGTCCTGGACGCCGTCCTCGCCGATGCGCTGGCCGACTACGCATCGCTCGTCGATCAGCCGCTGCAGGATCAGCTGCTCTGGACCGTTCAGCAGCTCCAGCAGATGCGACGGCTCGTCACCACCGTGCATGCCCGGATCGGTCGTTCGGAAGCGCTGAACGCTTGGCACGACGCGTTCCACGCGGCAACGGAGGGGCTCTTGCGGGCGGAGCTCGGACGGCGGATGGATCCGGCGGCGATCGACGCCGAGGTCAAGATCGCCGTCTTCACGGTGGAAGGGCTCCTTACCCACGAGATGGAGCCGGCAGAGCAACGCATGATCTGCGAGCAGCTCGCCGCGCGCTGGCCCGCACCCTGAAGGTTCCGCCTCGGTCCGATCGTGATGGCTTCCATCAAGCCATCCGGCTTCCCGCCGGCGGCGCGCTACCTCGAGGCGGGCGTCGGCTGCGTCGTCCCGGCGGCCGCGATCGCCTCGTCGTAGACCGTGGCCGTCTCGCGCGCGATCTCGGCCCAGTCGAAGCGGCGGATGTGCGCGCTCGAGCGGGCGATCACGTCCTGCCGCAGGCCCTCGTCGGTCAGCAGCCGGACCATCGAGCCGGCGAGCGCGGCGGCGTCGCGGGACGGGAAGCGCATGCCGGCGAACTCGTCGGGCACGACCTCGCGCAGGCCGCCGGAGTCCGCCACGATGCACGGGCAACCGGACGCCATCGCCTCCAGCGCGACCAGCCCGAACGGCTCGTAGATCGACGGCACCACGCAGATGTCCGCCGCCCGGTAGAGCGCGTGCAGCACGTCGTCGCCGACCCAGCCGAGGAACCGCCCGTGGTCGTCGAGCCCGAGCTCGGCGGCCTGGGCGTGCAGCTCCTGCTCGTGGGTGCCGGATCCGGCGACCACGAACCGCACGTCGCCGACCCGCGCGATCACGCCGTCGGGGCCGGCCAGCGCCTCCAGCGCGTGTTGGAACCCCTTCTCGTAGACCAGCCGGCCGACGAGCACGACGAGCCGCTCGTGCGGCGCGGCGTACCGTGCGCGCAGCGACGCGAGGTCGCCGGCGGGCCGCAGGTCGTCGGGATCGATCCCGTTGGGGATCACGGTGATCCGCTCCGCGTCGCGCGCGAAGACCTCGGCGACGTGGTCGCGCATGTACGCCGAGCAGGTGATCACGCGCTCGGCGCGCCGGGCCATCCAGGTCTCGATGCCGTGGATGTGGCTCTGCGGGTGCTGCGCGACCCAGCCCTGGTGACGGCCGAACTCGGTGGCATGGATCGTCGCCACCATCGGCACGCCGGCGTGGCGCGCGAGCCGATCGGCGGCCGACGCGACCAGCCAGTCGTGACCGTGGATCACGTCGAACGACTCCGCGGCGTTCAGTGCCAGCCCGCGGCCGACCATGTCCTCGTTCATCCGGGCGATCCAGTCGATGAACGCGCCGAGCTCGGCGGGGCGCTCGGGCTCGGGCACGCGGTGGATCGCCGGGACGCCCTGTCCGGCTCCCGATCCCGCTGGTCCCGACACGCCGTCATGCTCGCCCCGGGTCAGGACGTGGACATCGTGTCCGGCGAGCGCCAGCTGAGTGGCGATCTTGTGGACGTGGCGGGCGAGGCCGCCTTCGACGATCGGTGGGTACTCCCAGCTGAGGATCAGGACGCGCATGGGGATCACGCCGACACCGGCACGCCGTCGAGGAACGGAGCGAGACCGCGGAGCCGGGCGGACGCAGACCCTAGCGCGTGCAGCTCGGCGAGCAGCGACTCGGCGTGCGCGGACGAGCGTATGTCCGGATACTCGCCCGCGGTCCCGCGGGTCCGCAGGAACGCCCAGTCGCTGGACTGCACGGCGAGCAGCTCGCGCCACGCGCGCGGGGTGGCGCGCCCGCCCGCGGCGACGACGTCGAGCTCCAGCCGGCGCGCCCGCCACGCCAGCTCCGCGACCGGTGCGCCGCTCCACGTCGTCAGGTCGCGCGGCGAGCCCCAGGTCGTGGTCGTCCGGGCCTCGGTCGGCAGGTCGACGGGGGCGACGTGCGCGGCGACGGCGTCGGCGTGGAGCAGGCCGAGGCCCTGAGCGGCCGCCTCGTCGAGCACCGCCTCCAGCCACCACACGCCCTCGAGCCACCAGTGCCCGAGGAACTCGGTGTCGAGCGCGACGGTGGCCACCCCGCCGCCGGCCAGCCGCTCGCGGGCGGCGGTGACGAAGCGGGCGGCGTCGGCCCGGGCGGCGTTGCGCGCGCGCTCGACCGACCAGACCGCCCCGTCGTTGGCCCACGGCATCAGGTCGAAGGTGCTGCGGCGGTGGGTGTCGCGGTAGGCGGGCCCGGCCGGGTAGGCGCCGTCGGCCCAGACCAGGTCGATCAGGGCGCGGTCGATCGGCAGCAGCGTGGTGCCGGCCGCCGTGCGGTACGGCTGCAGCTGGCGCGGATCGCCGTGGCCCAGTCGGTCGGTCAGGTCGCAGCAGGTGGTCGCCACGCCCGCGTCGCGCAGCGGACCGTCGAGCGCGGGGGCGTACGCGCACTCGGGCGACCAGAATCCGCCGTCCCAGCGTCCCGTCCGTCGGCGGTGGCTGCCGATCCCGCCGACGACCTGAGCGCGGACGCCCGTCTCGGTCGCCAGCAGCGGCAGCACCGCGTGGGTCGCCGACGACGTCCAGGTCGCGTGGCGCCGCAACCCGTCGCCGAGCGTGTCCGCGTCGCCGAGCGCCGCACGCGCCTCGCGGTAGAGCGCTCGCTGCTCGCGCAGCGCGTCCGCCTCGGCGGCGAAGCCGTGCTCGGTGAACCCGGCGATCTCGCGGGCATAGACGTCCTCGCGGACCTGGTCGAGGAACAGCCGGGCACGGTCGCCGACGCCGGGCGCCTCGAGCTGGTCGAGCAGGACGGGAGTCGCCGAGAGCGTGATCGCCGCCCCCGCCGGGTGCCGGTCGAGCAGCGCGACGAGCGGCGCGTAGCTGGTGGCGTGGGCCTCCCACAACCACTCCTCGCCGAACGGCCAGGTGCCGAAGCCCTCGACGTAGGGCAGGTGGGAGTGCAGGACGATCGCCAGCCGGCCTTCGCCGCCCGGCCGGCTCGCCGCCCCCGTCGCCGCGACGCGATCCCGGCCCGCCGCCGTCACGGCCGCAGGACCGCGACGAAGTCGAGCGCGCGGTCGAGGTCCGCGCCGTCGCGCTCCGAGCGCAGCACGAAGTCCGACGCCGCGATCGCGGGGGTGAAGCGGTCGTAGAACGGCTTGGTGATCCGCAGCGCCTTGTGGACCGCGTCCCAGCCGAGATGCTTGATCGCCAGCTCGTGGATCCGCAGCTTGCGCGCGTGGTAAAGCCCGAGGATCTCGACCTGCGCGAAGTGCCGCTGCAGCAGCTCGCGGTACTCGTCCGCGCGGTACTCCTTGACGTGCCACGGGTTCTCGGACTTCTCGGCGCCCTCCGGCGCGAGCGTCAGCAGGTTCGGCGTCGAGACGTAGGCTTCGCCGTTCGGTCCGATCAGCGCCTTGATCCGCTCGAGGATCGCGTCGGGATCCTGGACGTGCTCGATCGTCTGGAGGAAGACGACCACGTCGGTGCGCTCGTCGAAGGTCTCGACCAGCGTCCGCACGAAGCGGACGTTCGGCCGGGCGTAGCGCAGCCGCGCGTGCTCGTAGGCCTCGGGGTTGGCGTCGACGCCGACGGCCTCGATCGCCCGCTGGGCGAGCACGTTGGTGCCGTAGCCCTCGCCGCACGCCAGATCGACGACCCGCCGGGCGCCGACGCGCGCGGCGATCCACTCGTAGACGACGAGGTGCCGCCGGTACCAGTAGTTCTCGGCGGGGACGTCCGGCAGGGTCCGCTCTCCGGTCAGCGCGAGCGGCGGCACGCCGGGCGGCTGGTTCTGCTGGACGAAGTGCGGCTGCTGAGCAGACATCGGGACGTCAATCTATAGGCGCCGCGTAGACTTCGGCGGCCCATGAGCCCATTTCCGACCTCCGGTAGCGCCGCTGCCGCGCCCGAAGTCGCCGCGGAGATCCGCGACGTCAACACGCGATACCACGACGGTGCCGCCGCGCAGTACGACGCGAAGTGGGGCATCGACTGGGGCGACGTCGGGTCCGGGCAGGTCCTGCAGAAGGTCCAGAAGCTGCTGGGCTCGCCGCTGCCGCGGTTCGAGCGCGCGCTCGAGATCGGGGCCGGAACGGGGTACTTCTCGCTGCACCTGCTGAAGCAGGGCGTGATCGGTCAGGCGACCGCCACCGACATCTCGCCGGGGATGATCGAGGCGCTGCGCCGCAACGCCGCGACGCTCGGCCTGGACGTCGAGACGGCCGTCGCCGACGCCGAGCAGCTGCCGTTCCCCGACGACCACTTCGACCTGGTCTGCGGGCACGCGATCCTCCACCACATCCCCGACCTGGAGCGCGCGTTCGCCGAGTTCCTGCGGGTGCTCAAGCCGGGCGGCGTGATCGTCTTCGCCGGCGAGCCCTCGCGGATCGGCGACCGCCTGGCGACCGTGCCGAAGCGCGCCGCGCACTACGCCGCGCCGCTCTGGCGCCGGGCGCTGAAGGCCCGCCCGTCCGAGCACGGACACGACGACGGAGGCGAGGAGAACCACGCGCTCGAGTCGCAGGTCGACGTCCACGCGTTCGTGCCGGCCGAGCTGCGCGGGCCGATCGAGCGGGCCGGGTTCTCGCAGGTCGACGTCCGCGGCGAGGAGCTGGCCGCCGGCTGGTTCGGCTGGTTCAACCGCGGTCTCGAGTCGACCGCGCGCGACGAGGACGTCCCGTGGGGCTGGAAGAACTACGCCTTCCGCGGCTACCTGCTGTTCCAGCAGCTCGACCGCCGGCTGCTCGAGGGGCGCCTGCCCGCGGGCATCTTCTACAACCTGATGGTCACGGCGAAGAAGCCCGACTAGGGTTACGCCGTGGCGATCGACACGACCCCCGAACCGACGCCGATCGCCCCCGGCGAGGGCCTGGGCCCGGCGCCGGAGGTTCGCCGTCCGCCCGCCCCGGCGCGCGGGGGCCTGCTGCACCTGCTGGGCCACGCCCGTCGTCATGGCATGCTCAAGCCGCGCTACGCGGTGCTCGCTTACCGGGCGCTGCGGCTGAAGCTGAAGTACGGCAAGCGGGTCCAGTTCGACGGTCCCGCGTTCATCTGCTCGAAGGTCCACTTCGAGATCGGCCCGAACGCGGTGGTCCGGCTCGGCCGCTGGTCGTGGCTCGGCGACGGCACCAAGGTCCGCTGCCACGAGGGCACGATCGAGATCGGGTCGAAGAGCGTGATCGGCCAGGAGTGCACGCTCTCGACGTACGAGCGGATCACGATCGGCCGCGAGTGCATCATCGCCGACCGCTCGATGTTCATCGACTTCGACCACTCCGTCGCCTGGGTCGACGCGCCGATCCGCACGCAGGGGATCTACACCCGTCCGGTGACGGTCGGCCACAACGTCTGGATCGGCTACGGCGGCTGCGTCCTGCGGGGCGTCACGGTCGGCGACAACTCGGTGCTCGGCACCTACGGCGTCGCGACCCGCGACATCCCCGCCAACGCGATCGCGGCCGGCGTGCCGGCGCGGGTGGTGCGGATGCGCGACGCGCCGCAGCGGATGGCCTGGGCCGACTGACCGACCGGGTCCTCAGCCCGTCGGCGGCCCGCTGGGCGCCGCCAGCAGGTGCCCGAGGAACCGCCGCAGCTCCCGCTCGAACCGCTCGAGGCCCGGCGACTCCATCGGCAGGTGGCCGCAGCGCTCGAGCTCGACGAACGACGTCGGTCCGGCGATCCGCCGGAAGAACGGCAGGCTCAGCGCGGTCGGCGTCCAGCGGTCGTCGCCGGGGTGGGCGAGCAGCACCGGCCCGTGCTCCCACCGCTCGGGGGCGACCGCCGGCTCGTAGGCGATCCACGAGCGCAGGAAGCCGATCGCGATCCGGCTGCCGGTGCCACGGTGATCGGCGAGCAGTGCGCGGGCGACCGCCGGGTCGTTGGCGATCTCGTCCGCCTTGGCGACCAGCCGCAGCGGCAGCCGCAGGTCGTCGAGGCGCCGCGGCGTGGCGGCGAGCAGCGCGCGGAACCGCCGGCCGAGCGCCGCGAACCGCGCCACGCCGGCCAGCACGTCCGGGTCGTGCGGGTCGAGCAGGTTGGTCGCCACCACCGCGGCGACCGTGCCCGGCGGCAGCGACGCGGCGACGTCCCAGGCGAGCTTGCCGCCGAGGCTCATCCCGAGCAGCGCGACGGGCCGACCGGTCCGCTCGCGCTCGGCCCGCACCAGGTCCGCGGCCAGCGCCACCCAGACGTCGTAGCGGCGCATCGCCGCGGGCGCGGCGGTCAGGCCGTACCCGGGCAGGTCGGGCATCACCGCCGAGCAGCCCGCGTCGGAGAGCAGTCGACCCGCGCTGGCGAGCAGCCGGCCGTGGCCACCGCCCCCGTGCAGGACCACGACGGTCAGCGGCGCGTCGTCGACCGCGTAGCGATCCAGGTGGACGGCGGCGCCGCGCCACGTCCAGCGCTCCTCGTCCGGCTCGTGGTCGAGGGTGCGCATCGGCTGCGGCAGCAGCGGCTGGACCCGGCGCCAGGCGGCGTGGTCGTGGCGGTAGGTCGCGTCGGCCTCCATGCCCCGGAACGCTGACCGACCCGCGAACCCGCGGCAACTCGCGTTCGCGCCCCGTCGACACGGCTTCGCGAACCGCGTCGTGGCCGGGAATCGCGACGACCGGGCCGGGTGCCGCTGCGCGGCGGCTCAGGTTGACGGCGCGGCCGGCCGGCCTCGCCGTCCGACCCACGACGGCGCCACTCAGCCGGTCAGGTACGCGAGCAGCATCCGCCGCAGCTCGGCCACCGCGACCTCGGTCGTCACGTCCGCGGACGGCCGGATCACGACACCGTGGACCACCGACTCGGTGGTGCGCACCACCAGCGCGGCCGCCGTCGCGACGTCGGACACGGTGACCTCGGGGCGGGCCGCCAGGTAGCGGGCCACGACCGCGGTGATCGCCCGCTCGTCGCGAGCCAGCCGGTCGCGCAGCGCGGCCGGGCGCGGCGCGTCGTCGAGCAGCACCCGGTGCAGCGCCGGACGGGCCGCGTGCAGGTCGACCGAGACGCGGAGCATCCGGTCGATCCCCTCGGCGACCGGCGGCGGGTCGACGAGCAGCGCTTCGAGCACCGGTCGCAGCCGCACCGACGCGTCGTCGAGGTGCGCCTCGATCAGCGCCACGAGCAGAGCGTCCTTGTTCGGGAAGTACTGGTACAGCGAGCCGATCGAGACGCCGGCCCGCTCGGCGACGCGGTTGGTCGTCGCCTGCTCGTAGCCGAGCCGCTCGAAGGTCTGGGCCGCGGCCTCGACGATCGCCTCGACCGTCGCGATCGCGCGGTCCTGGACGGGAGTGCGGCGCGCGTGGGGCACCGGGCGATCCTACGGGCGCAGGACCGGCAGCACGCGCTCGATCCCGCCCCACGGCAGGGGCCCGGTCGGGGGTGCGGTGCCGACCGCGTCGCTGAGCAGCCCCGCGACCAGCAGCCAGGCGGTCGCGACGACGGTCAGGGCGCTCAGCACCGTCGCGGTGCGCGGCGCCCGCTGCCAGCCCCAGCCGACCGTCGCGGCGACGACCGGCAGCGCGGTCGCGGCGCCCGCTCCGCCCAGCCAGTTGACCTCCGGCCACGGCGAGAGGATCGCGTAGGGAACCGTCGCGACGACGAAGACCAGCAGCAGGAAGGCGGCGATCACCTCGACGTGGATCTCGTCGGCGAAGGTCCGGTGCAGCCGGGCCCGCCGCCAGCGGACCAGCCGCCAGGTCGCGACGCCGACCAGCCCGAGCACGGGGGCCCAGAGCAGCAGCCCGTAGTCGCGGTCGACCAGCAGCCCGAGCGGTCCGCCGAAGATCCGGGCGATCCCGTGGCCGAACCCGTCGAAGAACGTCGGCAGCGACCAGCCGACCTCGGGGAACCACGGCGTCGGGCCGCCGAACATCCGGTCGTGGACGGTGATGTAGATGAACGCCGAGATCAGCAGGATCTCGATCGCGATGAACCCCGTCAGCCCGCGCCGCCGTCGCCGCATCCAGCGCATCAGCGCGACGGCGACGACCAGCGCGACCGGTGCCAGCGGCAGCCAGACCCAGGGCAGCAGCGCGGCACACAACGCGCTGATCACCGCGAACCGCCAGCGTGGCTCGTCGCGCACCGCCAGCGCGCCCGCGACCGCGCCGGTCAGCAGCAGCGCGGCGGGCGCGGTCGGGCCGATCTGGGTCGCCCCGAGCACCGCGGGGGCCGAGACCGCGACGACGGCCACGCCGCGGCTGGCCCACGGGTCGGGCACCACGCGGCGGGCCAGCCCGAAGGCGAGCACGAACGCGCCCGCCAGCAGCATCGCGCCCCACAGCTGGACCGCCAGCCGTCCGCCGATCCCCGTGTGGAAGCCCACCCAGTAGGCGGGCGCGAGGGCGGCGCCGAGCCCGATCCCGCTCGGCTCGAGGAACCCGCCGGGAGCGACCGGCTGGCCGTTCGGGGCCTGCGGCGTCTGGCGCACGCTGACGTTGGGCGCCAGCGGAACGTCCTTCGTCACCCCGACGACGCCACCCCACTCCGTCCATGCCTGGGCGAGGTAGTCGTCGAGCAGGTCGACGTCGCCGTCGGTGACGATCGAGTGCGCGACCAGCAGGCGGTGCGCCTCGGCCGACGTCAGCTGGTGGCCCGGGGCGGCGGGCAGCAGCAGGCCGGC
>JACYYJ010051495.1_pt5 | contig 11210 bp, 11 predicted proteins | sample 8236861 | NCBI WGS metagenome assembly JACYYJ01 (sample SAMN14103086, study PRJNA606662) | landfill metagenome | isolation source: landfill solid waste | place: India:New Delhi, Okhla landfill site | collected 2017-11-05
CCGGGGCTCGACCCTCGGGCGATCAAGTGGCATCTCGTCGACATCGCTCCCCGGCTGATGCCCGAACTCGGGGAGAGCCTCGGTGACGCCGCGATGAACCTGCTGCGGCAACGCGGTATCGACATCTCGCTGGGCGTGTCGGTGGCCGAGGTCCAGGCCGACACGGTGAAACTGACCGACGGCCGGGTCCTGCCGTGCCACACCCTCATCTGGACCGCGGGGGTGCAGCCGAGCCCGCTGATCGGCACGCTCGACGTCGAGACGGTGCGCGGGCGCGTGAAGGTCACCGAGTACATGGACGTGCCGGGCAGGCACGGTGTGTTCGCCGTCGGTGACGCCGCCGCGGTGCCCGACCCGTCCAAGGGCGACGGAGCCGTGTGCCCGCCCACCGCGCAGCACGCGCAGCGGCAGGGCAAGACGGTCGCGCGCAACGTCGTCGCGGCACTGCGCGGGTATCCGCTGCAGCCCTACCGGCACAGGGACATGGGCCTGGTCGTGGACCTGGGTGGCGCGGACGCGGTCGCGAACCCACTCGGGGTGTCGCTGAAGGGACTGCCCGCGCAGACGGTCACCCGCGGCTACCACATGCTGGCGCTGCACACGCGCGTCGCCAAGGCGCGGGTGCTGACGAACTGGTTGCTCAACGCCACGGCGGGCGACGACTACGTCCGGATGGGCTTCCTCGCCAACCAGCCGGCGACGCTGCGGCACCTCGAGCGCACGGACGCCTACCTGAGCCCGGAGGAGTTGCGCGCCTACACGGAAGCCTCCGACGTGCGCGGCTAACCCTCCGACGGGGATTCCGGGGGTACGGACGGAAGCCAGGCTCGAACCACGTAGGCCACCACGACCGAGACGATGACCAACGGCATCACGACGAGGCCGCTGGAGAGCAGCAACAGCGTGGCCAGGAGCACCGACACCAGCGGCAGCCCGAGCATCGTCACGCACAGGGCCCCGATGCCCATGGCGGCGGCCGGAACGGGAGTCAGGCCGGGCAGGTGGGACAACGCCAGTCCTGCGGTGGCGCCGAGGAACATCGCCGGGAACACGGGCCCGCCCCGGAACGCGCTCAACGAGACGCCGTATGCGAGTGCCTTGGCTCCGAGCAACAGCACCAGCGTCCCGGCCGAGTACTCGCTGCTGTGCTCCAGCAGGGGGCCCAACTCCTCCTGCCCGGAGAAGAGCACGTCGCTCGTGCTCTTCCCGGTGAGGACGGCGTAGAGGCAGGCCAGCAGGCCCACGACCAGGCCCGCTGCCGTCGTGGCCACGACGACGCGTCGCCGCACCCAGCCGCGCAGCACCGCGCCGAGATGGCGGATCGCCGTCCCCAGCAACGCCGCCCCGACACCGATGACGACGGCCCAGCAGAACTGCGCCACGGTCAGCTCGCGGACCTCGGGCAGGTTCGGGATCACCAGCGACGGCTTCACCAGGCCGGTCACCGAGTCCAGGCCGACGAAGATGAGCGCCCCGAGCCCGGACGCCAGCAGCCCCGGCACGAGCAGGACCGACGTGAGCCCCGTGCCCGCGCTCGCGATCTCCATCAGCAGGAACGCGCCGAGGAGGGGAGAGCCGAGCAACGTGCTGATCGCGGCGAAGCTGCCCGCGGCGCCGATCAGGGCCACGGCCTGTTTCGGAGCACCCCGTTTCAGCGCGCGGACCGCCAAGGCCGCGAGCCCGCCCCCGAGCGCGATCAACGGTGCTTCGGGCCCGAGCACCGCGCCGAACGCGAGCGTGCCCAGTGCCGCGAGCGCGATGCCGGGTAGGTGCCGGGCCGTGGGCGGGCCGCCCGGGGAGAAGCCGTCCACCGGGGACTCGCCGCCGGATCCGGGCAGGTACCGGATCACGAGCCCCACGACCAGTCCGCCGAACGCCACCAGTGGCAGCGGCCACCACACCGGTTCCCGGCCGAGGCCGAGTGCGTGCGGCAGCTCGCCGAACAACCCACGCTGCGCGTACAGCGAGAGCTGGAGGAACCCGTACGACGCCAGTGCGACGGGGACACCGAGCAGACCCGCCAACGCGAGCGCGGCGAGGTAGTCGCGGGAGCGCAGCAACTCCGCGGGAGTGCGTGGCCGGCTCGCAGCAACTGAATCGGGGGGAATGCCCTGATCTCCCGGGTGCTTCGAGGTCACGGGGCCCCTCCCGCAGGTGGCCGTCACGGACGGGATCGGTCAGGCGCGTTCGAGAGCTTCGCCGAAGTCCCGCAGGAAGAGCGCGTGCCGGTTGTGGGCGAGGACGTGGCCGGTGACGAGCACGGCCACCACCGGCCAGTCGACCACTCCCACGGCCCCGAGGGTCACGACCCCGCCGAGGAACGCGAGCTGGTCCGAGGGCGGCAGTTCGAGGGTGCCGAGGAAGGGAACGTTGATCCGGCACGAACTGCGCTTGGCGGCCGTGCGCACAGCCTGCGCGTTGTCCCCACCGGTGTGACCGGTGCCGGTGGTCTGCTCGGAGGCGCCGCTGTGGCTGTCCATGTCCCCAGTGTGCGGCCGTGGCGGGTGAGGTGCACGCGACCGCGGCGTCGGTGGGGCGGCACGTCGTTCGCCACCCTGCCGGGGCGGCGTGGCGTGCGTAGGCTCGGTCGAGCAGAGACCCACCGGACCTCACCGGCGGCTCGGCGGCGACCACACACGTTCGGCGGCGGGCCTCGCGACCGAGCGTGAGGGGAGCACAGAGATGGCCCTGCAAGTGATCGATTTCCCCGGGGTGGTAGCGCTTCGGGCCCCCGCGAGCACGGTGACGGATTGACTCGTGCGCGGATTCCTCCGTAGGCAGGCCTGTGAACCACGGCGTGAGGTGCCGGGGCAGGTGCCCACGCCGGTCCGCCGGTTCCTCAGAACCGAGGCGGGTAGTGCGTCGCTGCTCCTCGCGGCGACGGTGGTGGCGTTGCTCTGGGCCAACTCGCCGTGGTCGGCGTCGTACGAGGTCGTGTGGGGCACGGAGCTGTCGCTGTCGTTCGCGGGGGCCGACCTGTCGATGGACCTGGAGCACTGGGTCGTCGACGGTCTGATGGCGCTGTTCTTCTTCTCCGTCGGGCTGGAGGTGCGCCGCGAGTTCTCCGTCGGGGAGCTCACGAACCGGCGCCGGGCCGCGATCGCGGTGGTCGCGGCGGTCGGCGGTCTGGTGGTGCCGACGGTGCTCTACCTGCTGCTGGCGCCCGCGGGCGACGCCGTGCACGGCTGGGGTGTGGTCATCGGGACCGACACGGCGTTCCTGCTGGGCGCACTCGCCGTGGTGGGCCCGCGGTTCTCGACCCAGCTGCGGATCTTCCTGCTCACCCTGACGGTGATCGACGACATCATGGCCGTCAGCGTGATCGGGATCTTCTACTCCGGTTCGGTCGATTTCCTCGCGCTGTTCGTCGCGTTGGTGTTCGGCGGGGTGCTCTGGGGGCTCGGCCGGCTGGGCGTGTGGCGGGCGACCCCGTACGTCATCGCCGTGGTCGGGTTGTGGCTCGCCACGGTGGAGTCGGGCCTGCACGCGGCCATCGCCGGGATGCTCGGTGGGTTGCTGGTGGGGGCCCGCAGTCCCGTGCGGGAGGAGGTCGAGCAGGCCGCGCGCTGGTTCCGGGCGTTCCGGCAGTCGCCGCGGGTCGAGGTGGGCCGCACGGCGCGGTTCGGGCTGGACCGGGCGATCTCGGTGAACGAGCGTCTGCAGGCCGCGATCCATCCGTGGGCCAGCTACGTCGTCGTGCCGCTGTTCGCCCTGGCCAACGCCGGGATCGACCTCCGCAACGGGGTGCTCACCGAGGCCCTCACCTCCCGCCTGACGTGGGCTGTGGTGATCGCGTTGGTGCTCGGCAAGTTCGTGGGGATCAGCCTGAGCACGGTGCTCGGCGTCCGGCTGGGCGCCGGTCGGCTGCCCCGGGGAGTCGGTCTCGGGCACGTGTTCGGGGGAGCCGCGTTGTCGGGGATCGGGTTCACCGTCGCGCTGCTCATCGCCCGTCTCGCATTCGACGACCCGGTCATGCGTGACGAGGCGATCGTCGGTGTCCTGCTGGCCGCGGTGCTCGCGACGGCGCTGGGCTGGGCGGTGTTCCGGATCGCCGTACGGTTCGGCGGGCAGACCGACGCGGACCTCCCGCGTCGCCTCGACCCGCCGGTCGACGCGGGACGGGACAACGTGCGCGGTGACGTCGACGCGCCGTTGACCCTGGTCGAGTACGGCGACTTCGAGTGCCCCTTCTGTTCCCGTGCCACGGGCGTGACCCGCGAGCTGAGGGCGCGATTCGGCCCGAACCTGCGCTACGTGTTCCGGCATCTCCCGTTGTCGGACGTCCATCCCCATGCCGAGTTCGCGGCTCGGGCCGCGGTGGCCGCACAGTGGCAGGGCAAGTTCTGGGAGATGCACGACGTCCTCTTCGAGCACCAGGACCAACTCGAGTTCGAGGACGTCGCCGGGTACGCCTCGGAGCTGGGTCTCGACGTGGAGGTCTTCCTCCGGGATCTGGAGTCCGAGGAGGCGGCCGCCGTGGTGCAGGCCGACCTGGTGAGCGCGGAGGCCAGTGGGGCGGTCAGCACGCCGACGTTCTTCGTCGGTTCGCGGCGGCACGTGGGCCCGCACGACACGGAGACGTTGGCGATGGAGCTCGAGGCGTCCCGCAACCGGTCGGAGGTCTGACGTGGGACGAGAGGCGTCACCACCGGCGGCGGAGGTGCTGGCGTTCGGCGATCCCGCCGCCCGGTGGGTGCTGGCGGCGACGGTGCTGGGGTCCGGTCTCGCGTTCTTGGACGCCACGGTCGTGAACATCGCGCTGCCCGCCATCGGCCGGGACCTGGGCGCCGACGTCACGGGCCTGACCTGGACGGTCAACGCCTACACGCTGACCTTGGCTGCGTGCGTGCTCGTCGGTGGTTCGCTGGGAGACCGCTTCGGCCGCCGACGTGTGTTCCTGATCGGAGTCGCGTGGTTCGGTGCGGCGTCGGTGGCGTGTGCGATGGCCACGGGCGTGCCCGTACTCGTCGTGGCGCGCGCGTTGCAGGGAGTCGGCGCGGCCCTGCTGACACCGGGTGCCCTGGCGATCCTGCGCACGACCTTCCGCGAGGCCGACCGGTCGCGCGCGATCGGTGTGTGGTCGGGGTTGGCAGGCCTGACCGGCGCGGTCGGTCCGTTCCTCGGCGGGTGGCTGCTCGGCGTCGGGTCGTGGCGGTGGATCTTTCTGATCAACGTGCCGATCGTGCTCGGTGTCCTGGCCATCGGGGCCCGTTTCGTGCCGGAGTCCCGGGACGCGCGGGCGCCCGAGCGCATCGACGCTCTCGGCGCCGCGCTGGCCGTCCTCGGGCTGGGCGCCGTCACCTACGGCTTGTCGGTGTGGCCGGTCGAGGGCGGGGGGTCGGCGGTGGTGCTCGCGGCGCTCGGGCTGGGCGTGGTGACGCTGGTGGGGTTCGTCGCCTGGGAGCGCACGACCTCCGTGCCGATGTTGCCGTTGCGCCTCTTCTCCGCGCCGAGGTTCGCGGTCGCGAACCTGGTGACCTTCCTCGTCTACGCCGGACTCGGCGGCGTGTTCTTCTGGCTCGTGGTGGCGTTGCAGGTCGTGGCGGGGTGGACGCCGCTCGCGGCGGGACTGTCGCTGCTTCCGATCACCGGGCTGATGCTGGTGTTCTCCCCGAGCGCCGGCGTGCTGGGCGACAAACTCGGACCCCGGATCCCCATGACGGCAGGGCCACTACTGGGCGCGGTGGGCGTCGCACTCCTGGCGCGCGTGGGGCCGGAGACGTCCTCGTGGCCGGAGGTCGTGCTTCCCGTGACGGTGCTCGGTGTCGGCCTCACCCTGACCGTGACCCCGTTGACCTCGACCGCGCTCGGTGCCGTCCCGGACGAGCACGCCGGGCTGGCCAGCGGTGTCAACAACGCCGTCGCGCGCACGGGTGGGCTCGTCATCGTCGCCGCGCTTCCGACACTCACCGGACTGGGAGCGGAAGGGTTCGGCGACGCAGGCGTGCTCGCACCGGCGTTTCGCATCGCGATGCTCGTCTGCGCGGCGTTGTTGGCGGTGGGCGGAATCGTCGCGGCGCTGTTCCTCCGCCCGCCACGACGGGCGCCCGAGGAGGAGAGCGTCTGCCCGCGCTATCACTGCGCGATCGCCCAACCTCCGGTCGCCGTTGCGGAAGATCGTTCGGGACGGCCCTCCGGCTGAGCCGGTGCGCCTGCATACCCGCCAGTCGGACGGGTAGTCGGGACACAAGACGACACCGGGTTCGGGAGATGCGATGGACGGCCCCTGCGAGCACGTCGAGCTGGTGAGCAGCGTCGAGCCGTCGGCCGACGGCTGCGAGGACTGCCTTCGGACCGGGGACCAGTGGGTGCACTTGCGCATCTGCATGTCGTGCGGGCACGTCGGCTGCTGCGACAGCTCACCGAACCGCCATGCCACCGCTCACTGGCAGAGCCGGCCCGAGCACCCGATCGTGCGCTCGTTCGAGCCGGGCGAGAACTGGTGGTGGTGCTTTCCCGACGCGCGACTGTTCGAGGTGGCGTCGGCGGCGCCCGCGCCCTCGCACTCCTGAGGAGGGTGATCCGGGTGGAGTCCCCGTGGCCCGCGCTCCCGGTGGCGACGTGGCAGCCCACGCGTGACACGTTCACGCTCTGGCTGCAGATCATCGGCAAGATCCGCATCGCGCGCACGCCGTTGATCAATCACTGGTGGAACGCGCCGCTCTATCTCACCGCGCGGGGACTGACGACCTCCCTGATCCCGGACGGCGCGGGGCGGAGTTTCTCCGTCGACCTCGATCTGCTGGAGCACCGGCTGGAGGTGCTCACGACGCGGGGCGAGTCGCGCACCGTCGAGTTGGCGCCGAAGCCCGTGAAGCAGTTCCACGCCGAGCTGGGGGAGGCGCTCGACGCTCTGGCATTGCGCACCGACATCTGGCCGATGCCCGTCGAACTCCCCGACGCCATCCCGTTCACCACCGACACGACGCACGCGGACTACGACGCCGACGCCGTGACCACGTTCTGGCGGATCCTGGTCGAAATCGAGCGGGTCTTCACCGAGTTCCGGGCGCGGTTCGTGGGCAAGTCGAGCCCGGTCCACCTCTTCTGGGGTGCGCTCGACCTCGCGGCGACCCGGTTCTCGGGCCGCCCCGCACCACCGCATCCCGGCAGGATGCCGAACTGCGGCCCTCACGTGATGCACGAGGCGTACTCGCAGGAGGTGAGCAGCTGCGGGTACTGGCCGGGCGGTGACGGCGAAGGCCTCTTCTACTCCTACGCGTATCCGGAACCGGAGGGGTATCGGCGGGAACCGGCCGGGCCGGCCGCGGCCTGTTTCGACGAGGACCTGGGGGAGTTCGTGCTGCCGTACACGGACGTGCGAACGGCTCGCGATCCCGACGGGATGCTGCTCGACTTCCTGCAGCGCACGTACGAGGCAGCGGCGAACACCGGCCGGTGGGCTCGCTCTGCCCTCGAACGCGGGCNNTAGGCGCGCCCGGCCCGGTCAGAGCAGGAAGTAGTCGAGGGTGAAGACGACGACGGCGATGGCGAGCACGCCCGCGACGAGACCCACTCCGATGAGCACGGTCGCGAGATACAGGTGCCGGGACGTCCAGGGAATCGCACCGGGATGCCTGCGCTGCACCTCCTGGTAGGACAGCACACCCGGGTAGGAGGTCGCCGGCAGTCGCAGAGCCACCGCGAGCCGGTGGAGATCTCGCTCCTGGTACAGCGGACCCGCGAGCCGCATGAGCGGCCTGCCCGCGTGGTCGAGCACGACGAGGGTCGGTGTGGGCTTCAGTTCGGTGCGCATACGCGGCGGCAGAGTCACCAGCAGCACGGACGCCGCGTCGGCCTTGGACCGCATCCGGGGGCGGCCCAGGAGCCCCGCCTTGCCGAACGCGGTCGGCGTGACGACGGCGTGGGAGTTGCGCTGCCGCAGCAGCACGGGAGTCAGGACCAGGAGGGTGGCGGCGCACATGATCAGCGCGCCGCCGTCACCGGCGTTCACGTAGCCGATGGCGCCGGTGATCGCCAGCGTGAGCCCGGCGAGCCCCAGCGTGGCCTTCGCGCTCGGGCGGGGAGGCCTCACCACGAGCGTGCCTTCCTGCGGTGTCCGCATGGACGTCGACAGTAAGCGGTCGGGGTAGGGGCGCGGGGCGCGAGTGAAGAGGTTCACGGCGTTGCCTTGCCCGGCCGGCGGGGGAGAAGGCGGGACAGAGGGGAAGGTGACGCGATGGGGCAACGCCGGTGTCGCGATCGACGACCTCGGCGCTGCGGGGGTGTCGAGGTCGAATGGGCCGCGGATCGCGCACGGTCACGCGGCGGCCCACCCGGCCCCTTTAATGTATAACATCCTATACGCCGGGGCGCTGCGCGCCAGTATTTCTCTGAATCTCGGCTTCCGTCATGGCGTCACGGCACAAATCGCTACAGACCTGAGTGGCCTTCCCGAAGTTGATCTTGATTACCAGGGGTATCCGCCCTTGGGGCGGACACCGTCGAAGTCGGTGTCCAGGGATCCGGCGTGGTCGATCACGGACTCGTCGTGCTGCTCCGGATCGACGGTCTGGTTGTGCCCGACCTGGTCGCTGTAGGCGATGCGCCCCTCGCCGTCGAGCACGATGGTCTCGCCCTGGTTGACCGCGTCGGTCACGAGTTGTGCCAACTCCTCGGGGCTGGCGTCGGGGTTCTGGACGGCGATCCGGCGCCCCAGTTCGTTGTTGTGCAGGTCCATGGCTTCGGACTGCATGTCGTTGGTCGGCCGCTGTTCGTGGGCCGTGGCGAAGGCCTCCGCCCACTCCTCGCCGAACTCCTGGGTCATGCGGGCGTTCCAGTAGGCGTGGCGGAACGCGTCGGTGTGGCTGTGCGTGGTGTGCTCCAGGTCGAACTGCTCCTCGCTGACGACGTACGCCTCCTGCTGCACGCGATACCACGTGTACATCTCGTCGGGTCGCAGCTGCCGGAAGAGTTCCAGCTCCTCGGCGTTCCAGTTGCTGGAGGGGATGTCCTTGCCGAACTTCTCGAGCAGGGGGTTGATCAGGTCGGCGAGGTCCTCGGGCGGGAACTTGACCTGCGGAGAGGACGAACCGGCGACCTGGTACTCCCGCAGGATCTCCTCCAGCGACCGGCGTCCCTCGGGAGTGTCGGCGACGAGTTCGCTGAGGGACCTGCCGCCGTAGAGGACGGTGCCGAGCTTCGTCGTCGCGTCGGCGGTGTCCTGGTGCAGCGTCGAGTACACCGTCGCCGCGTCCTGCAGGGCTGCGGCGGCGGGCCCGACGAGTTCGGCCGTCGCGGGGTCGTCGGGTGGCAGTGCCGCCGCTCGTTGGGCCAGGTCGGTCAGTTGCGCGTGCACGTCACCGTGTCGTTCGTGTGCCTGTCGGGTCGCGTCGGCGAGGCCGGTGAGGATACCGGCGGTGGAGCGGGCCGTCTCCGCCTCGGTCTCGGTGCCCTCGCGTTCGGTGTCGATCTTGTCGAGTGCCTTGTCGGCGGCCTCTCCCTCCCACGACTCGCGGATCTTGGCGACGACCGGGTTGAGCGCTTCGACGGCCGCGTCGAGTCCGTCCGCGACGCGGCCGCAGGCGAGGGCGAGGTCCTCGATGCCGTCCGGGTCGCCGGGGATCTCGGCGGTGGCGGTGACGGCCGAGGCCAGGAGGTTGGCGACGGTGTCGGTGGTGATCTGCCCGGACCAGCCGTTCAGGCGTTCGGCGAGTGCGTTCAGTTCACCAGCGGGAAGCTGGCTCACGTCAGTTTCCTCCTAGGAGATCGGTGATCCGGTTGGGTACGACGCGGTCGATGGCGTCGTTCACGGTCTCGGTGACGCGGTCGGTCGCATTGCTGACCGTGTCGGTGACTTTCTCGGCCGCGTTGCTCACCGTCTCGCCGATGCCGTCGACGGTCTCTCCGACGGCGTCCTCGAACTTCTGGTAGGCGGAGCGGCCGTCGCGGACGGCTTGGGCGATGCCCTCGTACTTGACGGCGCGGTCGCGGAGTAGGCCGGCGAGGCCGGACTGCAACTCGGTGAACGCTTGCCCCGCTTCGACGGTCGCGAAGGCGGCGGAGCGGTCCCCGGTATCGGAGTTCCAGGTGTCGCGGACTGAGCGGATGTCGGACTCGATGTAGTCGACCGACGAGGCGATGTCGGCGAGGTCGTCCTGCGACGCGAAGAAACCTGTCACGGGTGTCCCCTCGGTAGTAGGCGGAGCGTGATCATATCGGGACAGCGGTGACGGAAAAGCGCATTCCCGACAAGTCTCCTGTGGAGGTGACAAGTTCAGGCGCGGGCGCCTCTCGCCGATGTCGCGGTGATCGCCACGCAGGACGCGGATCATGTGGAGCCCGCGGTCGCGTTGGCGCGTCAGGGGTATCACCTGTTGTTGGAGAAGCCGATGGCGACCTCCGAGGCGGACTGTGAGCGCATCGTCGACGCGGCGGAGGGGGCGGGTGTGCTGCTGGCGGTGTGTCACGTGCTGCGGTACACGCCGTACTCGCGGCGGTTGAAGGCGCTTGTGGACGGTGGCCGGATCGGGGATGTCGTGAGTGTCGAGCATCTGGAGCCGGTGGGGTGGTGGCATCAGGCGCACTCGTATGTGCGGGGCAACTGGCGTCGGGAGGACACGTCGACGTTCATGTTGATGGCGAAGTCGTGTCACGATCTGGACTGGTTGACGCATTTGATCGGGCGGCCCGTGGAGCGGGTGTCGTCGTTCGGTGGGTTGTACGAGTTCCGTGCGGAGCGCAGGCCGGTGGGTGCTGCCGATCGGTGCCTGGACTGTGCTGTGGAGGCGTCGTGTCCGTATTCGGCGCCGCGGATCTATCTGCCGTTGTTGGAGGAGCCCGACCGGGTGTGGCCGTTGTCGGTGGTGACGGCCGAGCGCAGCGAGGAGGGTGTGCTCGCGGCGTCGCGGGAGGGGCCGTACGGGCGGTGTGTGTACGCGTGTGACAACGACGTGGTGGATCACCAGGTGGTGAGCCTGGAGTACCGCGGTGGGGTGACGGCGTCGTTCACGATGACGGCGTTCACGCCGTCGGATTTCCGTAGGACGCGGGTGTTCGGGACGCGCGGGTCGATCGAGGGGGACGGTCGTTCGATCACGGTGCACGACTTCGTCGACGGGGGGAGCGAGGTGATCGAGGTCGAGTCCGGTGCGGGTGCCACGGCCGACGACGGTCACGGTGGTGAGTGTGGACGATGGGAGTGGTTCTCGCGTGTGACGCGGCGGGGATCGTCGCGCGGTGACGTACGTCATGGGTTCGGTGGCGCGCTG
>JACYYJ010056852.1_pt1 | contig 11202 bp, 9 predicted proteins | sample 8236861 | NCBI WGS metagenome assembly JACYYJ01 (sample SAMN14103086, study PRJNA606662) | landfill metagenome | isolation source: landfill solid waste | place: India:New Delhi, Okhla landfill site | collected 2017-11-05
AAAACTGAAGTTACTCCAGAAGTTTGGAAATCTTTACAAGATATGGTTTATGGTACAGAGAGCGAAGAACCAAAATTACCAACTATTCAAGAAATTATTGCTCTAACTGAACCTACAACACCTACTGAACCATAAGTTTAATTCTAAAATTATATTTAACCCTTAGGAGGATGATTAGATGTTTAAACACACTATTGAATATACAGATTTTAACGGAATGCAAAGGAAAGAAGATTTTTATTTCCATTTGAGTTTACCAGAAGTTATTCGTATCGAGGCTGAACTTGGTGGAGTGTCTATAGAGGAGTACACAAGAAAAGTAGCAACTGATAAAAATTTAGATGAAATGCTTAAATTTATCGAGAAGCTAATTCTTAATTCTTATGGTAAAAAGACCTCTGACGGTAAGTCATTCCACAAGTCTAAAGAATTACGTGAAGAATTTGAGTACTCACAAGCATACGCTGAATTGTTTGAAGAGATGTTAACATCTCCTGATCTAGCAAGAAAGTTCGGAGCAGGAGTTGTTGATAATGGTAAAGCTAAAAAGAATCAAGTTACTCCTCAAGTAGTTTCGGCAGATTAGTATTTATCTAAGTAATAGGCTAAGACATCAACATAGCCTATTACTTTTTTTTGTCTATTGGAGGTGACGTTTAGTGATATCAATTGATTTAGGGACTATAGAATACTATGATACCACTACTAACCAGTTTAATTATAAAGAGGGCGGTATCGTAGACTTTGAGTATTCTTTAAAAGTGGTTTACGATTGGGAATGTAAATGGCGAAAACCGTTTTTAAAAGGTAAATTAACGGATAGTGAATTGTTAGACTTTTATAAGATGATGGCTATGACCCCGATTGATGAGGATTTCATTACAGATGAAGTTATAACAATATTGTCTAGATATATCACTGATCCACAGACAGCTACTACCTTCTCAACAAGTCAAAATGAAAACAAAAAGCCTAGTAGTAAGATATATACCGCTGAGGAGCTATACGCTATAATGTTTATGGAAAATATACCAATAGAATTTGAGACTAGAAACTTAAATAGACTATTGACTATAATAAGAGTTATATCATCTTATAGAGAAAAGCCTAAGAAGATGAGCAGGGAAGAAATCCATAAACAAAACGCAAAACTCAATGCGGAAAGAAAGAAACAACTACAATCTAAGGGGTGATATATACTTATGAAACTAACGTTTGACAGTAAGGGTAATTTTGATAAAGCTCTTGATTGGCTTTCTAGAGTTGTCAATCGCACCCCGACTAAATCCCTTCAACAGATTGCTAGAGACGGAGAGAAAATCCTTTCCGCAAATACTCCGAGAGACACTGGTGAGACTGCTTCTTCATGGGTTTCTGATATAACTAGTAAAGGAACTACTTCTGAAATAGCATGGAAGAATATAGCCCATCCAGAGGCAAATGTAAATGTAGCCAAAATAATAGATCAAGGTCATGGTACAAGAACTGGTGGGTTTATTCCCCCTAGACCATATATTCAGAAGTCTATGGATAATGTCTGGAAATCAGCCGGCGATAAGATTGCTAAGGAGTTGATTGATTAATGGCACGTCCAATAGATGAAAAGATTGTAGCTATGAAGCTCGATAACTCGGATTTCGTCAAGAAAGCATCTGAGACAACTAACATATTTGGTAAGTTAAGAGAAGCCTTGAACAAGATTCCAGGAGTTAATTTAGGTAAGACTGCACAGGACATGAGTTCTATTAATAAAGAGGCTCTTAGCAGTAGTGGTAGCTTTAATAAACTTAGTGAACAAGTCCAAAACATATCTAACCGATTCTCGACTCTTGGTTTAATTGGAGTTACAGCTTTACAGAACATTACTAACCGGGCTATTGATGCTGGACTAGCACTTGGTAAGAACTTAACATTAGACCAAGTAATGTCTGGTTTCAATGAGTACGAGTTAAAGATTGGTTCCATCGCTACAGTACTATCCAATACTGAATGGGCTGGAACAACTCTAGACGATGTTAAGAATGTATTAAACGACCTTAACAATTATGCTGACCAAACAATTTACAACTTCGGACAGATGACTGAGAACATTGGTCGATTTACTGCCGCGGGGGTAAGAATTGAGGACTCGGCTATAGCTATTAAAGGTCTATCAAACTTAGCGGCGGCGTCAGGGTCAAACGTACAACAACTTAACTCCGCTATGTATCAGATGTCTCAATCTATGGCGTCTGGTACAATGAATCTGATGGACTGGAATTCCCTTGTTAATGCTGGTATGGCTGGTAAGAAAACCCAGGATGCATTAATAGCTACAGCTAAAGAAATGGGTATAGTGGTTGATCTCACTGACGGATTCAGAAACTCTATTCAACAAGGATGGTTAACATCTGAGGTATTCTTAGAGACAATGAAAAAGTTTGGCGAAGATGAGTCAATGACTAAAGCGGCTACATCAGTTAGAACATTCACACAAATGATGGAGACTTTAAAAGAGTCTATTGGTTCTGGTTGGGCTGAAACATGGGAATACATCTTTGGTGACTTCGAGGAAGCTACTAAATTCTGGACAGACATGTCTGAATCAGTTAATGGTTTCTTCCAAAAGTCAACTGACGCTAGGAATGAATTCGTTAAGGGTATTGCCGACCAAGGCGGATTCCAAAACATCTTCGAAGGAATTCAAAATGCCGTCAAACCTGTTATACAGGTGTTCGATGCTCTAGGTGATGGCTTCAGAAGAGTCTTCCCACCAAAGAGTGTAGAACAGGTAGTGTCAATAACTGAGAGCTTTAAATCATTTACTGCTGGTTTGTCAATGAATGGCGAAACTATCGGTAAACTTACAACCATATTCCAAGGTGTGTTCTCTGTATTTAGTACTGGTTGGGAGATTGTCAAAGCTTTAGCAGGGGTTTTATCTCAATTAATACCACCTGGTCTTGGTGGAAGTGCTCTTGATATTTTAGAAAAGTTTGCAATAATGGCTATTAACTTCAATGAATCAGTTAAAGAGGGTAATGCCCTAACTAAGACCATTGAAGGTATCGGTGACGTATTAGGTGGAATCGGTAAAGCAATAAGTGAAGCTATAGGATTGGTAGTTAAATTCAGTTCAGCATTATTCACTGATTTAGGTGGAGCAATAGACTGGATTATGGATAAACTAGCACCTGTGGGGGCTTTTCTAAGGGATACATTTAGCGATATCGGTGGAGACGACCTACTTGGAGCAGGAGTAGTAGGTGGTATTATAGCCGTACTTACAACTGTAGTAGGTGAGATTTGGGGATTATTTGACAAGTTCGACGATATTACCGACAGTGTTAAAGAAACATTTGAGGGTATTGGAGATGCCGTTCAGAACTTTGCATTAGGTATTAAGATTGGTAACCTGGTGTTAATTGCGGGAGCATTAGCAATACTAGCGGCGTCATTAAAGACCCTAGAAGGTATCAGTACTGAGAACTTAACTAAAGGCATAACATCACTAGCTATAGCTCTTGGAGTTATGATTGGTGGTATGATGGTCATTGATAAGTTCAAGGTGACTGGTGGACTACGGGCATCTGCGAACCTAATAGCATTAGCAACGGCTGTCAACTTAATGGCTATAGCACTAAAGAACATATCTGACTTAAACCCTGACGAAATGAAACGTGGAATCGGTGGTCTGGTTGGAGTAACAGCAACACTGTCAGCGGCGATTATAGCTATGTCTAAATGGGGCGGTAAGATTGGCACGAGCTCACTACAACTCATTGCCTTGGCTGGGGCTGTTGTTATATTAGCTGAAGCAGTAGAGGATATGTCAGCTATTGATACTGGTAGTCTATTCAAATCAGTAAGTGCATTAGGAATCATATTTGCAGAATTAGCTTTATTCCTTAAGATAGTTGACCGTAATAAGTTTGGTATGGGTTCTGCATTAGGCGTTGTAGCTGTATCGGGAGCTATATTAATCATGGTAGAGGCTATAAAGGGAATAGCTGGTATTGATGTTAATGAATTGATAAAGGGTCTGGGAACAATCGGTATATTACTAGCCGAGATTGCTATATTCTCTAAAGTGGCTAGTGGTCCTACTATGTTAGCGGCAGGTCCTGGCTTATTAATGATAGCTGGTGCGATTAATGCACTTGTGGGTCCTATACAGACTCTAGGAAGTATGTCTTACGAAGAATTAGCCAAAGGTTTAACTTCAATGGGACTAGCGTTAGTAGCAGTAGCTGGTGCGGCTATGTTAGCATCTGGTTCAATTGGCGGAGCAATAGCTATTACAGCAATAGCAGGAGCCCTTAACCTATTAGTCAATCCAATCTCAACATTTGCTAAAATGTCATGGGAAGGAATCCTTAAAGGATTTGTTGGACTAGGCGGTAGTATGGCTGTTGTGGCTGGTGCGGCTATGTTATTATCACCTGCAATTCCTGGAATGTTAGGATTCTCCGGAGCAGTAGCATTATTAGGTTCTGGTATGTTGGCGGCTGGGATAGGTGTAGGAGCATTTGGAGCAGGTCTAGCAACCTTAGCTACGCTTTCAGCGGCATCAATAGCTGCAATAGTATCGGCTTTTGGACTATTATTAAAAGGCATGGCTGATTTAATACCAGCAACAGCAGAATTTGTAGTTAAAATGGGAATAGCTTTAATTGAAGGTATTGGTGAATTAGTACCGCCTTTAATAGACACCGCTATGGAACTAATAATTGCATTATTAGGAGCTCTTTCCAAAAACCTACCTAAATTTATTGAACTTGGTGCTACATTAGTCATACAACTTATAAATGGTATTGGTGAGTGGGTTCCTGCACTAGTAGATGCTGGTTTTAAAGCTATCATATCCTTAGTTCAAGGTCTATCGGATGCTGTTAGAAATAATGGTCCATTATTAATATCAACGGTATTAGAATTATTGGGTGAAATCATATTACTAGTTGTTGAAGCAGGAGTTCAAACAATCGATGCTTTATTTGGTTGGATACCTGGGGTTAAACAAGCTACTGCCGCAATAGGTGATACAGCCGAACAATATATTCGTGATAATTTCGGTGCTTATGATGTTGGTGTAGAAAAAGGTAATGAGTTTAATGCTGGTTTAACTAGCACCTCTCCTTCTGCTGAGACTTCGGGCGAAACTATAATTAAATCTGCCGAAACTGGAATAACATCAGTTGATTTGAATCCTCTAGGCGCNNAAGCAGGTCAAGATTTTGCCGATGGTTTAGCTAGTAAGAGTGTAGTTGTTAAGGATTCAGCAAACCTATTAGCAAATGTTACAACTGGTACATTAAGAACTGAACTAGATATTAACTCACCTTCAGGAGAAACTACTGAGCTAGGTGAATATACTGGTCAAGGGTTTGCTAATGGTATTAAATCCACTAGAGGCGATACTGCTAGAGCATCTAAATCAGTAGCAGACTCTGCAAAAGAAGCGTTCAAAGAAGCAATGGATGAAGCGGAATATAAGTTTGATATGGGTACAATTAACTCTGAAGAATATATTTCTGAAATCGAGAAGATTAAGAGGGCATATTCTACTTATCCTGAATTAGTAAGAGAAGCTAATCTTGAGATTCGTAAGATTGAAGAGGAAACTGCTAAACATAGAGAAGAACTTATCAGAAAACAATTCGAATACCAAAAGAACTTCATAAACGAACGTAAAGAAATGAATGAACTATCGTTAACCCAAGAACTTGCGGCATGGGAACGTATGACAGAACGATATAAAGATAACACCGAACAACGTAAACAAGCTGAACAAGAACTATTACGGGTTAAAAGAGAAATTAACGACCAGTTATTAGCTCTTAATGAAGAATATTCTACTAAAGTTGTTGAGGCTAATACTAGAATGCTTGAGAGTACTAAAGCTCTTAATGATGAGTATGAGAGAGCCATTGACTCTAAAGCTAGTGAGATATCGGGTAGTAAAGGTCTATTTGATGAGGCTACTGAGGCTAGTGAAATAAGCGGTCAAACTCTTATTGATAATCTTGATAGTCAAATCGAGGAACTTGAAGATTGGAGTAGAAATCTCCGAATACTTGCTCGTAGAGGCATCGATGAGGGTCTTCTTGAAGAACTTAGAAAAATGGGACCTTCTGCATCAAATGAAATCGAAGCTCTTACGGATTTAACCGATAGGGAATTGAATAAATATTCTAGATTGTGGCGTGAGAAGAATGAAATCGCTCGCAAAGAAGCTATTAGACAGTTAGAATGGATGAAGGAAGATACCGAGGAACAGATTGAAGACCTACGTAGAGATACAGAATATCAACTCGATACTTACAAGGAAGAATGGATTCAAAAGGTTAGTGAGATACGTAAAGGTACTGAAGAAGAGTTTATAGGTATTGATACAACCATGACCACAATAGGTGAAAACGTTATACAAGGTCTAATGGATGGTATGGAAAACATGGATAGTCCATTAACAGCTCGTGCTAAGACTATAGCTAAAGACTTAGTCAACACTATTAAAGACACACTAGATATTAACTCACCTTCAGGAGAAACTATGGAACTTGGTGAGTTTACTACTGAAGGATTAGCCGTTGGTATAACTAATAAAGTTAAGGACGTTGTGAATAGTGCTAAGAACCTTGCCACAACTGCTAAAGATTCTATAAACAAATTCCTAGAAGGCTTCAATTTACCTGAAAAGAGTAATGAAATTCACTTCAAAGTTGTTATAGACTACGATAAATTTGACCAAAACAGACTCAACATACGACCTACAACTGTTTCTCCAGATACTTCATACACTACTGGAAGTATAACGGCAATAAGATCTTCATACCGTCAAAATGACGACAATAACCGTACTGTTCAAACTAATCCACCGCCTGCAGAATCCAAACAAGTTAACATCAATCAACAGTTAACATTTAATAGTCGACAGTTGACTCCGTCGGAAGTAGCTAGAAAGAATCTTCAAGCATCAAGAGAATTAGCGATGCAATGGGGGGTATAAAATGCAACGAGTGACTTTTACTAGTTCACTAGGGGAGACGATAGAACTCTATCAATCCCCTTTTTTTCTTAATGAGATTGAAGGTTTGGGAGATGTTTCTGCCGAGATACATTCGCAAAAGTCTCCTGGACAGAATGGTAGTATGGCAATTGATTATTTACTTGAAGAAAGATATATTCCTATCGAGGTTATTATATTAAAAGACTTAGAGGCTAATAGGGAATTAATCTCAAGGGTCTTCAATCCTAATCTCGGACCAGGTAGGCTAACGTATCAAAACAATATAGTTAGACGTGAAATTACAGCTATATCTGAACACGTACCTAAGTTTCCTGATGAACGACCAAGACTAGGACAAAAAGCAATGATAGATTTAGTTTGTAACAACCCCTACTGGGAAGACCATATTTTGAATAATGTTAAATTAGAGGACTTCGTATCAAGCTTTAGTTTTCCATTTAGTTTTCCAGTTTCATTTGCCATTCGTGGGGATATGAGAACGCTTTTGAATGAGGGTCATGTTCCAACGCCTATTAAGGTTACATTTATTGGGGAAGCAGTAAACCCTAAAATAACGAACCTCACAACAGGTGAATTTATACGAATCAATCGTACAATACCAAAAGACTATAAATTAGTTATCACAACAGATGTAAACCATAAATCTGTTAAAATTATAGCCCCTGATGGTATTGAAACTAATGCTATGGGATATATTGATCTTGATAGTGACTTTTTCAGCCTAGATGTTGGTAATAATCAACTTAGTTTCATAACTGATGGTGGGACGCCTGAAGTATATATTGAATACCGAAATCTATATGTAGGAGTGTGATATTATGGCAGAACATTATAGCTTCTTTGACCCTCAAGTAGTTAATGGAGTGTTAGATAGAGAGTATAATGCTCAACAGTTCACCAATTATTTTAAATCGTTAGTAACCACAGGTTTAATGGTTAAGGAAGGCGGAGAATTAAGGGTAACAAGTGACGGTTCGAGTATGGTTACAACTATTGATACAGGAGTGGCTTTTATCCTAGGTCGATACTATGAAAACGATAGTCCACTAAGTTTAACTCATGATACGGAGACTTTAGGTAAGGACCGAATTGATAGAATCGTCGTTAGAATGAACTTAAATACTGAAGCTCGTTATGTTAAAGCATTTATTAAGAAGGGAATTGCTGGAACATCTCCAGTACCCCCAGAATTAACACAAACTAATGATTTATACGAATTATCTCTAGCTCAAGTTAGGATTATAGGTGGTCAGACATATATTTCATCTGACGACGTTATTAGTGAGAGGGGTATTGATATCATTTGCCCATGGGCTGGAAGTAATATATTACCTTCTTTTAATGATAATCTAATAGCAGAACATGTTAACAACTTCACAATGCACATTCCTTATGTGGTTACAGAGGGGTCGGCTAATGTTTATAGGGTATCAATGGCTGATATTAGATCGTACACTGAGGGTTTAGCATTAGCGGTAAAGATTAATGTTCAAAATACCGGCAGTTCCACTATAAACATAAACGATTATGGAGCCAAGAAAATCCTAAAATCTAATGGTACAGAATTATCTAGTGGTAATTTAAAAGCAAATAGCATTTACACTATTCGATATAATGGTGTAAATTTTATATTACAGGGTGAGGGAGGTGAGTACGGTACTGCAACAGCTTCAGATGTTCTCACAGGAAAAACTATTGGTACAGAGTCTGGATTGGTGACTGGAACAATGCCTAATAGAGGTAATCTAGGTACAATTACTCCAGGTACTACCAATAAGAATTATAATCCTGGATATTACCCTACGGCATTCACTGTCGCTGGTGATCCAGACCTACTAGCTGAAAATATAGTTNNGGTATGAATTTTAGGAACGGTAGTGGTTCCGTTGGTTCTGATGGTAAGATTATAGTACGTGGAATGCCATTTCAGCCTAAAATTGTAATAGGTAAATATAGGGATACTAATAGAGACTTCTCGGATGGCGCTCTTCCTCTAAAAAACGACGAAGAAAATCCTGATGACGTGCCATTTGATGGAAACTGGGCTCAGACGGTTCTTGTAATAGATAAATCGTTATTACCACAAACACTTTACGATATTAAAATGTTTATGAGAAGAGGATTTATTACATTTGTCGGTGGTGGAGAAATCGAGCATAAGGAATCTCCTGATCCTTATAGCGTACAATGGATTAAACATCCGGATGGTTTTGAACTTGACCTGGGTGGGAGCGACGACGCGACAAGCAAATTCTCTTGGATAGCAATTGGTTAATAAATTTCAGTAGGAGGGATTTTGTGAAAAAACCTATAAGAATCTTAACTCCTACAACTGAACTATTAGGAGAGATTTCAAACTATGAGTCTCTCTTTTTTACACGTTCGTGGAATGGGATTGGTGATTTAGAGTTAAGAATTAACCGATATATGAATTATACAGATACTCTACAAAAAGGAAACATAATTATAATAGGCAAAGATATTCATAAGGCTTATCAAATAAAACACCGAGAAATAGAACTTGATGAGGACGGTAAAATCACTGAAAACTGGCTTATTAAGGCTTTAGAATTAAAGTCTGTAGTAGGTCAACGTATAACTATACCACCACCTGATACAGCATACGACAACAAAAGTGGTCCTTCTGAAACGGTTATTAAACACTATATTAATAACAATTTAGTCAATCCGGTTGATGTTAACCGTAAAATTGAACAACTATATATTGCTCCTGATTTAGAACGAGGGACTAATCTATCATATTCAAGTCGTTTTAAGAACCTAGCTGAAGAGGTTGAGATTATATCCTCTAATGGTTCTTTAGGATGGGTAGTTTATCTAGATATCTTAAATAAACTATGGGTATTTGACGTTAAAGAAGGTCGGGATTTATCAGTAAATCAGAATGTAAATTCACCAGTTATATTTAGTCCTAAATTTGAATCAATCAAAGATATGAAATATGTACAGAGTGATTTGAATTATAAAAATTCCGCAATAGTCGCAGGTCAAGGTGAGGGTGTTGAGAGACGTGTCACAGAGGTTGGGACATTTAGTGGCTTAGACAGGCATGAGATATTTATTGATGCTAGGGACGTGGAAGAAGTTGATGATGAGGATAATCCTATTCCAGAAGAAGATATTATAAAGGCATTGACCGAACGTGGAGAACAAAAACTTAATGGTTTAACACAAGAGGAATATCTAGAAGCACAGTTACTTACTCCAATTGTAAGGACTAGGACTACTAATGAGTATAGCTTCCTTTCCACATTCCAAATATCGGAGAATCAAGTTAAGGAAACTGAAATGTTATCTCCGTTTAATTATGAAATCGACTATGATTTAGGCGATATTGTTACTATCCAAAACCCTGATTGGGGAATCACGTTAAATACACGAATTACTGAAATTAAAGAAATTTACGAAATTAATGGATTTAAACTAGAAGCATCATTCGGCAACAACAGACCAACCTTAATACAAAAAATAAAGCAAGAATTGGGTCAGATGAGTGGAGAGGTGAGAAAATAGATGTCTTATAATACAAAAACTCTTTTAACAGATATAAACAACAAACCTATAGCGCAATATTACAACCCCAAAACCGATACAATGGAACCGATTGAGGGAAGTTATGGTGCTAATAGATTTATCGAACGAGGTCGAATAATTAGAGATTCATTCACCGGGTCATCAACGGTAACTAAATCATATTCATCAAACATGTATGGGTTTAGTATTGTTAACGACGGCGAATCCGATTTAATAGTTACAATTAATACGTTTGATATTGTTGTTAGACCAAATGAATCGTTTGATGATTTATTTGACCCGTTCACATCAATAACTATTACTGGAGATTCAGAATTTAGAGCGGTGGTGAGAGAATAATGGGTTGGACGAAAGACGTAGGTAAACTTGCGGCTAGAAACGCCCAGGAAGCGGCTAATAAGATAAATGAAATATTACCAGAAGTTGAGGGATTTAAGAATTTAAAAACATATAATCCTGAGACTATATATTCCAAGAACAACATTGTTGAATTCGAGGGTAGCTCGTATTTATCATTAGTAGATGATAATGTTGGAAACACTCCTACTATAGAAGAGAATGACTATTGGAGCATACTTGCACGAAAGGGATTAGACGGTAAAGGTTCCGTAGTAACCGTAAATGGTGTTTCTCCTGATGTA
>JACYYJ010089461.1_pt1 | contig 11195 bp, 7 predicted proteins | sample 8236861 | NCBI WGS metagenome assembly JACYYJ01 (sample SAMN14103086, study PRJNA606662) | landfill metagenome | isolation source: landfill solid waste | place: India:New Delhi, Okhla landfill site | collected 2017-11-05
GCCGTTGATCCTGCGACGTGCTTACGCCTCCGGTTACGACGGTGGCCAGTTCTTCGGCCCCGGTTGGTCGTCGACACTGGATCAACGCATCGAGGTGTCCGACGACGCAATCCGGTATTTCGGGGACGACGCGCAAGTTCTTCGCTACCCGAAGCCCACCGAGCCCGGACAACGTGTGTATCCGGCTCACGGGGCGCGATGGCCCTTGCTCTGGGACGCCGACGGCACGGTTCGGATCGAAGACCCCCACGCGGGTTTGACCCGCCACTTCGCCGCCACCGAGGAATCTCGCCGTGTCAGGCCGATCTCGGCGATGACCAACCGGAACGGCCACCGCATCACTTACCTGTACGACGAGTCCGGCGCCCCGGTGGAAGTCCGTCACGCCGGGGGTTACCGAGTCGCGGTTGACACCGTCCAAACCGAGTCCGGCACGCGAATCGCGGGGCTGCGACTGCTCACTCGTGAGCCCGACAGCCCGGGGATCACCATCCTGCGGTACGGCTACGACCCCGGCGGCCGACTGAGCGAGATCGTGGACTCCTCGGGAGTCCCCCATCGCTACGAGTACGACGACGCCTCCCGGATCACCGCATGGATCGACCGCTCGGGCGGACGGTATCGCTATGAGTACGACGACGCCGGACGCGCCATCCGAGGAACGGGCCCCAACGGGTTCCTCTCCACCAGCCTGCACTACGACAACCGGCGTCGAATCACCACGGTCACCAACAGCCTGGGCCATTCCACCGAATACCACTACGACGCCCACCAGCACGTGGTCAAGATCGTCGATCCGCTCGGGCACACCACGACCATGGAGCGCGACCGGTTCGGCAGGGTGCACGCCAGAACGGACGCGTTGGGCAACACCACCCGGTACGAATACGACGATCACGGCAACGTCGTACGCGTCATCCTGGCCGACGGGACCACCGCGACCACCGACTACAACGACCACCATCAGCCGGTCCGCGTCGTCGGCCCCGACGGTGCCGAGTGGCGTTACACCTACGACGAGCGTGGCAACATCACCGCCACCACAGACCCCACCGGCGCGACAACGACGTACACCTACGACCGACGTGGTTTGCTCGCCGGGTTCACCGATGCGCTGGGGAACACCACGCGAGTACAGTCCGACGCACTCGGACTGGTCGAACGCATAGACGATCCCGCGGGCGGGTTCCTGCGATACCAACGAGACGTGTTCGGCCGCATCACCGAGGCGGTCGATGCCACGGGCCGCACGACACGATACGGATGGACCATCGAAGGCCTCCCCGCTTGGCGGGAGGAGCCGGACGGTTCCCGTGAGCGTTGGAGCTACGACGCGTCGGGCAACGCCATCGCGTACCAGTCCACGTCCGGACACTGGACCACCTTCACCTACACGCACTTCCATCTCCCCACCTCACGCACCGGGCGTGACGGCGGGCGCTACGAATTCACCTACGACAGCGAACTACGGCTGGTCTCGGTCACCAACCCACAAGGCCTCGAATGGCGTTACGAATACGACGCCGCGGACCGGTGGATCGCCGAAACCGACTTCTACGGCCGCCGTGTCTCCTACTCCCCCGACGCCAACGGCAACCTCGTCGAACGCGTCAACGGCGCGGGCCAACGCGTGCGGTACCAGCGGGACGCGTTCGGTCGAGTCGTCAAGCGGTGGGTGGGCGACCGGATCACCACCTTGACCTACGACCGGGCGGGACGACTCGTGCACGCCGTGGGCCCGGAAGCCCGCGTCGATCTGGTACGGGACCCGGTCGGACGCACGATCAGCGACAGCGTCAACGGGCACGCGGTCGTCAGCGAATTCGACGCCGTCGGACGGCGCATCGCGCGCACCACACCGAGCGGGACGACCTCGCGCTGGGACTACAACAGCGTGGGACAACCGGTCTCCTTCTCCAACCATGCCGGTTCGCTGCGCTTCACCTACGACTCCTCGGGCCGAGAGATCACACGCGCCATGGGCGACGCCGCGGTGCTGACCCAGTCGTGGGACCTGGCCGGGCGACTCGCCAGCCAGACGATCACGACCACCGCACGTTCCCGATCGCCTATGGCCACGGCCGACGGACGTCGTGTCATCCAGCACCGCGCCTACCAATACCGCCCGGACGGCACCCCCTTACGCATCGACGACCAACTCCGGGGCGAACGCACCTACAGCCTCGACCAGGTCGGTCGCGTCGCCGCCGTACATGCCGCGAGTTGGCGTGAGCAATACGCCTACGACTCCGCCGGAAACCCCACGTCGTGGCACGTCACCGGCTCGCTCGCGAACGACGAGAACGACGGCCGACGCGAATTCACCGGAACGCTCGTGCGGCGCGCCGGACGAACGGTGTACGAGCACGACGGTCAAGGCCGTGTGATTCGCCGGACCCGTCGCACCCTGTCCGGCAAGGAGAAGACCTGGCGCTACGTCTGGGACGCCGACGACCGGCTCACCGACGTCACCACCCCCGACGGCACGCGATGGCACTACTGTTACGACCCACTCGGGCGCCGGATCGCCAAGCAACGCCTGGATGAGGACGGAAACCCGGTCGAGGAGACACTCTTCTTCTGGGACGGCACCGTCCTTGCCGAGCAGTCCACACGGAATCCGGACGGTTCGGATTCGACCCGCACCTGGGATTACGCCCCCGAGACGTTCCGTCCCGTCGCCCAGACCGATCAGTCCCGCGCGGACGATCAGGAAGCGGTCGACACCGCTTTCTACGCCATCGTCACCGACTTGATCGGGACTCCCACGGAGCTGATCGACCGGGATGGACAGATCGCCGCCGCCCCCACGACCGCGTTGTGGGGGCAGGAAGTCCGGGACGACCACGCGCTCGTCGATTGTCCACTCCGGTTCCCCGGCCAGTACTACGACGCCGAGACCGGCTGGCACTACAACTACACCAGATACTACGACGCGAACACCGGGCACTACACGAGCCCGGACCCGCTCGGCTTGGACGCGGGACCCAACCAGCACGCCTACGTCGAGAACCCGTTGGCGTGGTGGGACCCGCTCGGTTTAAAGAAATCCGATGCGGAAATGCTCGCCGATGCCAAGGCGATCCATGAAGCCGTCAAAGTCGGAAAGTCTGAGATCGGCGCGAGAATAGCTTACAACGGAATGACCGTGGCCACCGGCGAATTCGACGGACGCTACGTCTACACCGTCAATCAAAACCTGACCTCCCCGGCCATGCGAGAAGTAGCGGCAAAACTCGGGTACGAACGAATATCCGGCAAGAAGTACACCGGGCCGAATCAGACCGATGCGGAACAGATCATGCTCAACGCCTACGACAAAGGCGATTTGACACTGAACAACGGAACTTCGGGACGTATCGCTCCCTCGCGTCCCGCCTGCGGCCCCAAACGGCAGGACTGTCGGGGCAGGATAGCCGGGTACCCGAACATCACGCTGATAGAATGACCGACATGCTGCTTTGGGATAGGGAAATGGCCTCGGTGCGGCCCCAGCTCGGCCAACTGACGCCCACGCAACGCTACGCGGCCGCCGTGCAAGCGATCGAAAACACGATGGCCTCGTTCGACCCGCCTATTCCCGACAGTCCGGCCGGCCAGCTCCTGCAGCAATGCTTCGATATCGCTCGTTCCGCGGTGAACGGAAATCACGCGGGGTTGGCGCTGCCCGACGGCGCCGAGGAAGAACTGACATCCATCGTGGCCGAAGGAGCGGAGCCGGGGATCGCGCCCCTCGTCCTCGCCGTCGCCAACTGCTTCGGCCTCCCGGAAGACGGCATGGAAGCCGAACACCTGTACACCGTGCTGAACTATTGCTATGCGGCTGTCGTCGACCGCGCAGGCCTGGAAGAAGGAACGCTGGAGGAAGAACTTAACAACCCGCAATGTCGCGCGGCCATCACCATGCAGAAGGAACTGATCACCGGCTGACGGTCTCCAAGGCCCGGTAGGCCATGGAGACCGTATGCGAGTGGCGGCCCCGCATGTACCGGAAGGGTGATCCACGACTTCCGGTCGCCACCGCGGACGCCACTCGCCCAGGGACCTCACCCTTGGCATGAAGTCCCCACTCGTTCGTTACCCGTGTATCCGTGACAGCGTCTCGCACTTTATCTTCCGGTCATAGCAGAGACTGCTACGCCAACCACCATTCACTTCAACAACGCCGTCCGATGAAAACGAAATCCGCAAAGAACAGCTTCTCGACCGAGCGAAAGAACAAACCCGAACCGCAAACGAAGTCACAGAACTCCACCCGAGAATCACAAAACGGATGGCACCGCTTCGAACGAAGTGGTAGTCGGAAGTGAACCAGTCTCCGAGGATACGGATATCCGAAAAGGCGCGAGACCGTGTGCCCCCTCCCCCGCCTCCCCTGGAGACGTCGACTCCGACCAGCCCCATCTCATGGCACACCCGTCGCCGAGCCGGACACGGGAAGCTCTTGAGCTCCCCGCCGCGACAAGCGCTCATCCGGGCGCACTCGTTGTTTTCGAAACGACCACACCGGAGCGTATCGGTCAGTAAACTGCCCCCGCAGATCAAGGAGGCCCCCATTGACGTACGACCGCAGTGTCCGCGCGCGCCCGATCAAGCTGGCCCTGGCCACATTGCTGGTGGCCGGCACGACAGCCGGGTGTTCCCAGACGATCTCGGGTGAGGCGAGTGCCGACTCGGCCGGTGCGCCGCCGTCGTCTCCCATGACCTCCGAAAGCGAGGAGCAAACCACCGAACCGGCACAATCATCCGTGGTCTACCACCCGACCCTGGAGCCGTTGCTCCCGGCGCTGGAGCAGATGCGGCAGTGGGACCCCTGCGCGATCCACGACATCGACGCGGCCGAGAAAATCTTCGGCGGGCCGACGAACTACCTCGTGCCGATCTCACGTATCGACAGCTGCGATCTGTCGATCGACCACAAGGCCGGAAACGAAGCACTGACCGTGGAGATCGCGCTGACCCGCGAACTACTGGAGCTCTACCGGTCGGGAAGGCTGGAGGACGAGTCGCTGGCCGAACCCATCCCGGTGTATCAGAGCAAGCCCCCGGAAGAGGGTGTCGCGACCTTCGGCACTTCCTGCAGCATGTTCTACGAGGTGGCCGATCCGTACGGGATCAAGCTGGACGTCCTGGCCGTCGACGAGACGCCGCGGGATCAGCTCTGCACCTACGCGGAGGAGTACTTCACCGCCGTGGCACCGAAGATCGTCGATCCGCCGTTGGCGACGGACGGCCTCAGCACTCCCCAAAGGACGATGCTGGGCACCGATCCCTGCCTGGGAACGATCCCCGTCCTGGAGAAGTACCCGAAGGACGACGCCGGGTACGAGACCTACGTCGTCAAGGAGTCGCCCTACCACTGCGCCGTCGAGAGCGACGCCGGGTTCGGCTTGAAAGGCTACGAGGTCGCCTACGACATCTTCGTCGGCGTAGCCACGGACGCCAGGGACATCACCTTCGGAGAGGACTTCCCGGCCCACGTGGATGAAGGCATCACGTGCCAGTACCAGGTCTTCGTCGACCCGTCGATCAAGTTCAATGTGGACGATCCCGACTGGCCGGGTGCCTCGCCGGGAATTCTGATCGGGATGAACGAGTGCGACGACGAACTGGCCGAACAAATGTTCCTCAAGCTGATCGACCAGGAGATCCCTCCCGAGATCACCCCCAGCCCCGACGCGATCAAACTGGGCAAGTACCGCTGAGGTGGCCGGGTCGAAGCCAAGAGGAAAATCCATCACTTAACCATTTCGGCCATCAGACAAACCGGCAAGGTCCTCAAATCCACTGAGTCCTCGGACAACAGTCACCCGACTGCTGACCCGAGGACTCATCCAAAGCAAGTAACAGAAGCGCATGCCACTGGCTTGCAGATCTTACCAGTAAGAGTCACAGACGGAAGCCACAACACGAAAATCACATTGATAAATATTTTTCGATGCGGAGCAATCAGATTAGGGGACCGTATCGCGCCTTGGAAGCTACGAAATTCATCTTTATTTCCCACCCTCCCGATAACACTCCGAAGACACGAACTAATTTCTATGAATCCACTGCTTACCTTCTGCAGCAATACCTTCGAGAACATGTAGAGCCTGGTCGAACCCAAAAGACTCGAGCGTTAGATTTGTTAGATCTTCCGGCCTCTCCTGATCCTTGGAATCTGTTTCCAACAGAGCTGGATCCTCGTCCACAACCTTTATTTTTCTCGGCTCTCCGTTGACCAAAGTCAACTCCAAGCTATGAGGAGTATCCCCACTCGTGATAACTCGCACTGAGGCGACCGCATCGAAACGATAATTTGTTCGCTCAAAACCGTTCAACTGAGACCTCTCGAAGTCTAGCTCAGCCCCAACCTCTCGCACTCCGTCAGCGGTTATCAAGAACAAAAGCATGCTGTACCGAGAATAACGCCACGGACCATATGAGACCCTGGCCCTACGATAAGTTTTAGAAGGAGACTGAAGGAACGTGTAAGCAATAATATCCCTCCACGCCAACTTGTATTCCTTTAAGGCGTGGTCAAGGAAGATTGTCTTGTCAGCATTGAGCCAACGTTCCATTTGTTCATCGGTCGGCTTAGCATGCTCCACCTTACTCTTCCAGCGCCTGTACTCTTTCTCCCGGTTGGCAATTTCTTGCGCATAGTTTTCGAGGTCATCGTCATATCGAATTTTCTCTAGATAAATTGACAAAAAAAGCTGCACAGAAATACCGCCAGAGATGATTAACGCCACTGTTGTCAATCCCGAAAGGACAGGTTCCGCTTCAAAAGCAGATTGAACGACAAAAGACATGCCGGCGAGCGCAAAGAAGATTCCTACGCAGCACTGGAACTTTATTTTGAACGGCGTCCAGTACCGTTCGCGATACTGAAACAGCACGCCTTCTTGCCACTTCTTTCGAACATCACGAACCAGATATCGAGCCAACCATTTAACACTTTCTGGACGAACGCTTTCATTCGAATATAGTTCAATTAATTCGTTTTGGAGAGATCTGCGGACCCCCCTGGTGTCTGCAAACCAAGACTTTCGTTCTGCCTCATCACGGGGAGCATACTTGTAAAAATAGTAGTCAAAGAATTGAACTATGCGCCTGGAGAAATTGTCATCATGCGAGGGTGGAAAACTTACAACTCCGGCAAACTCGTGCTCCTTTCTTCGTAGACGACCTGCTCGAAATTCCCATTCAGCAGCATTCCTAATCCCTACATATAAGCCTCCCATTGCCAGCGGAAAGGCAAATAAAGGAAGCAAACTTCCAGCGGAAAACACTCCCCAGGACAAGTACCCAAACGCGGCAGCAAAAGCTATTGTGGAAAATGCTAAATTAATTTTTTCCGAGAAAGAAGTGGACACCAACTCCGGGTAAACAGCCAGTGGAGTGACAGGATCCGGCTCGAAGAACGCCCATACTCGGTCTTTGCGTTCTTTTTCGGCTGCCACACGATGAGCAGCATCACGCATGTCCGCCCACAACGCGTCCTTGAGTGTTCCATTTAAGAACATCCCGAGATGCTCACCAATCAAGACACGTTGACGATCCGGCAATTCACGCAGCGCCTTTAACTCGGCTTCCGGATCTGACTCCGGGTCTTCCATCCTATTCAACAAGGAACAAATAACATCTATCCCCTGTTTCCATTCGTCTTCAGGATAATCGACCAATAACGCTTGCGCGTGACGTAGCTCCTCTTTCTCATCGCGACCAAGTTCACGATACGACCGTTTACCGAGTTTCGCTAGAAACCAATAAAACCTAGATTCACTGTTGTCATACCCCTCAGCTATTGCCTCGCTTATTAATTCGCTTGCCTTGGAGGGAAGTCCTCCTTTCAAATGGTTTACCCCTTTGCGAAACTTTTCATCAGCAGGCATGTCGGGGGAATTCATGTAAACTGTGGAGTTGTGCACCTGCTCCGCTTGTATGCCAACCGTTGAGTTATCAGTAGCCGTGTTGTGCGTCTCTGGTTTCCGAACGGACATCAAATCCCCCGAATAGCCGCGATCGCAGTAGCAACCTTTGCCGCCAGCTCTGCCATATCCCCGATGAGGCCTCGCAAGCGCTTGAGTGCGAGCATGACGGTGCTCTTTCCTTCGGGCGTATCACGTTTCAACGCTTCGCTAGCCAGGTTCAATTCCGCTTGTGCTGCTTCGTACGTGTCATCGTCAAGGTTTCCATTTGAGTGTTCCCTAACAACCAATTGACGAAGCGCAGTGAGTTGTTCAGCCAAACTTCTATTTGTCGAGTGTTCACTGTCGACACTCATCACGACCGTGCTATTAGTAACGTGTCCAGCTTGAATACCTACTGGGCCAGTCGCGTTATTATTGACCGTATTCCTACCTTGCATCCTGCTCCCCGCCCACGTTTCGGAAGTTTCCTCTGCGATCAGTTCCTGCGCAAGCCTGGCAGCGAAAGCCGCCGCGTTTTCCGCAGCACGCGGTTGCCAATCCGCTATATCGGTTTCAGTCTTGCTGCCGTCCGCGCGGTCGCTGATGCCTCTCACCACAGCCACTTGTGAACCATTCAAATGGCCTGCCTGCGCAACTCCGGCTGCCTCCATTTCGATCGCAATCGCGTCATTGTAATGTTGGCGAATCCATTGCGCCTCATAGGAGATACGCGAGTCGTGAACAATTTCTCCTGCGGCGATAGCGCCGAAGTGGACCTTCGGTTCAGTATCTCGTTGAAGATCGCGCCACCAGTCCCCGTTCATGGCTAAGTGATATGAGATCTGAAGCAGACCGTGTGTCATCTCCCAGACTCGGGGACGCGCTTTGAGTCCATCATCTTCGCTCGTACCCCCGTGGTACGCATAGATGTGCGTCGCTACTACCACATCCCCCAATTTTGTTTTTTCCCATAGCCCCCCGGCCACACCAACAAAAATGACAGCGATCGGTGCAAATTCTGTTATCGCACGCTCAGCAAGTACGGCAGCTGCATGATTCCCCTTGCCCACCAGTCCCAGAGCGATTCTGCACCTCGTGCCCTGGAGGGTTCCCACCTCGAACCGAGTTCCTGCTACATGACGGTGTATCTGCGTGTTCGCCATTCGTCGACGAACGGCCGCATATTCCAAGTCCAAGGCGGTGAGAATCACCACCACCTTGTCGTTCATTGCTTTTCCTCCCCAGTTCCCGTGCGTTCGGGACGCACAATCGGCGGATTGAGCACCGTGCAAGGACCTGCTCGGAAAACGCGTGCGGGTCGTCCTCTTGCCGTACGCCGCACCGATCCGGTGGCGACGATGAATCCCGGAACTCCTTGGACCTTGCGGTAGAAATTCCGCGGATCGAGCTGGACCCCCCAGACTGCCTCGTACACTCGCTGCAGGTCGGCAATCGTGAACGTGCTTCCGCAGAAAGCTGTCGCCAGGGCGGTACGCTCGAGTTTTTCCCTAGCACGCTCGACGCCATCGACAAGGATGTCGTAATGGTCGAAGGCCAAGGTGCGTCTCCGACACAGCACCTCTTGAACAGGCACCCAGCTAGCTCCCGCGGCATCAGTACCTGGTGCAGGCTCCGGCAATCCCGGCGCGATCGCTAGATAGGCCACCGAAACGATACGGCCTCGAGGATCTCGTCCCGGATCACCGTAAGTTCCGATCTGTTCGAGGTGTAGCTGAGAGCCGTTCAACCCAGCTTCTTCGAGCAACTCGCGGTGGGCTGCTTCCTTCAATCCCTCGTCTGAGTTGTTGAGAAAGCCACCGGGCAGAGCCCAAGCACCCCGGTACGGCTCTACTCCGCGTTCCACGAGCAGTACCTGCAGGAGCGAGTCCCTGAGGGTCAGGATCACCAGGTCGACGGCCAGCAGAACAGAAGGCGGGGTCCACCGATCTTCGGACATGGACCGGGAGGCTACTTTATTGTCTATCTGACAGAAAGTGGCTTGAGTTCACATCACCCGATAAGGCGAATGGCTTCGGGCGGGCACCTGCCGTATTCATCCGAAGTTGGGGGCCGGGCCGACATCCCCTTCAGACCGGCATTCCATCGCGTAACAGCGAGTCCCCAGCCCCAATGACATCCCGAACCGCGGAAGCCCCTACCCCCGCGCCGTCCTCGTCTCGTCGGCATCGCGCCGGAGTGACCAGACCGTCGTGAGGAGAACGGCCACGGCTCCCACGGCCGTCGCCGCGGACACCGCCCCCGACGGGGTCTTGACCGCGATCCATCCCAGGCCCCACGCCACGGCGGCGGCGAAGCCCACCACCGGACGCAGGCGCACCGTGGCGAGTGCCGCGATTGCCGCCGCGCCGAGTGCGACCACCACCGCGAGGATCGTGGCCACGGTCGAGGAGAACGTGACACCGAGCGCGGCACCGGTCGTCGCCGCGCCGGTCACGGTCGCCACCGTGACCCACCCCGCGTAGATGCCCACCGGCGTGTGCAGCAGAAGCCGGTCGGCCCACCCCTCGGCCGGCCGAGCCGCCAGGCGCGCCAACGCGACGCAGAGCACGACGAGCAACGCCACGATGATCACTTGCGCGGGCACGAACCCTCGCTGGGTGAACGCCACGACCCATGCCGCGTTCAACATTCCGGCCGCGACGAGCCACCAGCCGACACTGCGCTGCACGTCCCGTCGTCGCTGGCGCGGGAGAACGGCCCGCACCGCCAACGCGATGCCGAGGACGTAAATGAGGCTCCAGATGGAGAAGGCGGTACCGCCGGGCAGCAGGATGGTGGGATACGCCCTCGCCACCGAACCCACCGGTTCACCCCACGCTCCGCTGCCGCCGATGGCCCCGGCCACCGTCTGCAGGANNGATCATCGCGGCCAGCAGCGCGAAGGCACGCATCGCGTCGCTGACGCCTGCCTTGGCTCGGGTGCTTTCGTCACCACGCACGAACACACCACCCCCATCGCTTGCGGACTCGTCGGCGCGGCCGCACGGTCGCCCTCATGGGAGCGGGTGCTCGCTCGACCATCGAGGTATTGCCGGTGTGGATCCGTGCCGAGACGGCGGATACGGCATGCCCGAAGGATTACCCGCGTGCCTCGGGCCGAAACGGCCTCGACACTCGGTCCCGCACCGGTGTCTCAGATCCGCTCGGCCAGCTTCTCGATGAGGTCGCGGCACTCCAGCGGACCGAGCCACTCGGGTGGGATCGCCTCCGCCCCGTATCGCGCGCCGAGGAGGTTGCCCGCCAGGGAACCGGTCGAGTCCGAGTCGCCGGAGTGGT
>JACYYJ010047667.1_pt1 | contig 11178 bp, 7 predicted proteins | sample 8236861 | NCBI WGS metagenome assembly JACYYJ01 (sample SAMN14103086, study PRJNA606662) | landfill metagenome | isolation source: landfill solid waste | place: India:New Delhi, Okhla landfill site | collected 2017-11-05
TAATTCTTGCTCATTTGTTTCTTTTGGATCCACATTGGCTACAATTTTACCATCAAACATTACAGCAATTCGGTCACTCACATCTAGGACCTCATCTAATTCAAAGGAAACTAAAAGAATAGCCTTCCCCTTATCACGCTCTTCAATCAACTTTTTGTGAATAAACTCAATTGCACCAACATCCAATCCCCTAGTAGGCTGAGCCGCAATTAGTAGATCAGGAGAACGATCGACTTCACGAGCAATAATTGCCTTTTGCTGATTTCCTCCAGATAATGCACGTGCCTTTGTATATTCACTTGGCGTACGCACGTCAAATTCTTGAATTAGGGATCTTGCCTTATCAAAAATTTCATTATGCTTTAATACAATACCTTTTGAAAACGGCTTTTTATAATAGGTTTGTAGGACCATGTTTTCCCCAATGGAATAATCTAGAACCAATCCATATTTGTGTCGATCCTGTGGAATATGGCCTAAACCACTTTCCGTAACCTTTCTTGGTGAAAGATTACGAATTTCTTTACCTCGTAGTTTAATAGAACCAGAATCCGATTTTGTTAAACCTGTGATGGCTTCAATTAATTCAGTTTGACCATTACCATCAACACCAGCAATCCCAACAATTTCTCCTGCTCTGACATCTAATTCTAGTCCTTTTACCGCTTCTACTTTTCTAGCATCTTTTACAACTAAGTTACGAATTTCAAGAACAGGTTCCTTAGGATTCGCATTTTCCTTTTCTGTCTTAAAGTTAACTTCCCTACCTACCATTAACGATGCTAATTCATTTGGATTTGTTTCGGAAACGTTAACCGTACCAATCCCTCTACCTTTACGAATAACGGTGCATCGGTCACATACTTCCATAATTTCTTTAAGCTTGTGCGTGATTAGAATAATCGATTTACCTTCTTTTATCAAAGAACGCATGATTTCAATTAACTCATGGATCTCTTGCGGGGTAAGTACCGCTGTCGGTTCATCAAAAATAAGCACATCTGCTCCACGATACAAGGTTTTTAAAATTTCAACTCTTTGCTGCATTCCTACGGATATATCACTAATCTTTGCAGTGGGATCCACTTTTAATCCATAGTTATCAGATAGTTGTTGTATCTCTTTTTCAGCTTTTTTAATATCAATTTTGCCCGTTTTTGTTTTCGGCTCACTACCTAAAATAATATTTTGTGTTACCGTAAAATTTTCTACAAGCATAAAATGCTGATGCACCATACCTATCCCAAGTTCGTTCGCCTTGTTTGGGTCGGTAATCATAACTTTTTCACCTTTTACGCGGATTTCTCCCTTTTCAGGTTGATAAAGTCCAAATAAAACGTTCATTAACGTGGATTTCCCTGCACCATTTTCCCCTAGTAAGGCATGAATTTCTCCCTTCTTTAACTGAAGGGTTATATTATCATTTGCAACGATTCCAGGAAATTCTTTTCGTATGTTAAGCATTTCTATAACGTAATCCAATTAGACTCCCCCCTTAAACCATCTCTCAAAAAAATAAATAAAATTGCATGGGATTTTTTTAAAAATCGCCAAATGAAAAGGATATATAACTATATATCCACTTCAGTTGAAGATTTTTATTAGTAGAGGAGGCCTAAGCCTCCTCTTTAATTTTTATAGTCCAGCTTCGAAAGATTTTAATTCTTCACGAGTTTGTGGAACTTGAATTTCACCATTTAGAATTTGCTCTTTGTATGCTTCTACTTCATCAATAATTTCTTGAGTTACTGCTTCTTTGTTAGTAGTTGCATAAGCAATACCATCTTCTTCTAAACCATATTCAAGAAGTTCGCCACCAGGGAATTCATCTTTCATAGCACGATTTAAAACGTCTTGTACGGCAACGTCTACACGTTTAACCATAGAAGTTAATGTAATGTTGTGGTCACCAATTTGACCTTCTTCGTGTTGGTCACGGTCTACCCCGATTACCCAAATTTGACGTTCTGGATCGTTTTGCTTAATATCTTTTGCTTCGTTAAACACACCGTTACCTGTACCACCAGCAGCATGATAAATGATATCAATTCCATCATTGTACATGCTAGAAGCAATCATTTTACCTTTTGCAGCATCACCAAAGGATTCTGCATATTCAACAGTTACTTCGATTGATGGATCTACAGATTTAGCACCAGCAATGAAACCAGCTTCAAACTTGTTGATTAATGGAGAATCTACCCCACCAACAAATCCTAGTTTACCAGTTTCTGATTTAAGTGCTGCGATAACACCTACTAAGAAAGAACCTTGGTGCTCTTTAAACGTAATACTTGTAGCATTCGGTGCTTCAACAGTATCATCTACTAATGCAAAGTATGTGTCCGGATATTGTTCCGCAACCGTTTGAATATCTTCTTTTAGTTCAAACCCAATACCAAATACGAGATTGTAATCGTTACGAATTAAGCTAGTAAGGTTAGGCATGTAGTCTTCTTTTGCGTTAGATTGAGCATAGTCAAATCCTTCCCCTTGAGAAAGACCATTTTCTTCTCCCCATGCTTTTAAACCTTCCCATGCAGATTGGTTGAATGATTTATCATCTACTCCACCAATGTCTGTAACCATTGCCGCTTTAAAATCAGTTGTTGCTTCCTTCTCTCCATCTGCAGCTTCTTTTTTATCAGATGTACCACACGCTGCTAAGACAAGGCCTAAAACTAACATTAATGCAAACAAAATGCGTTTTTTAAACATATTTGTCCTACCCCCATTTAATATTTTTTAAGAAAGAACGCAAAATGCCAAGGTCTTTATATCCATCTCAAAACATTTTACAAACGCTTTCAGACCCTATAAAAAAATAAGTCCACTTATTCGTTTTGAATATTTTAATTATTCTAGTTAAAAATAAAAGATAACTAGAAAACAAAACCTGACAAATTGTGAGCTTCCGCATTTTAATATACCACTTATTCTAGCGAAATGAAATAACATTTTTTTTGAAATTGAGAAACACTTAATAAATCTAGCAAACTTTCAAAAAGTCTAATTCTTTTCGGTTTTTTGACTATTCTTACTTTGTTGTAATGGTGTTCGAAATGGGTAAAAATACAAAATCGTGTTCTGTAATACATTTTTTAAAAAAGTGATACGAAAGTGAAATTGCTAAAATAATTGAGTGATTGTTGGCTTTGTGCCCGAAACCGATGGTATGCGTATTAAACGGGAACATAGAGGGCGCTATGTGACCGAAACAATGGGGCAGTAGCATTAAACGGGAACATACAGCGTGGCTATGTTCCCAAAAACAAGGGCATCAGCAAGAACCCAGAACATAGAGGTTAGCTATGTGCCCGAACCAAGAGTACCTGCATTAACCGGTCACATAAGAGTTGGCTATGAACCATATTTTACAAGAATCCCTTTGCTCAAATACGTACGCAATTAACATCTCCATACGGCATTAACATTCTTTAAAAACCAAAAATCAGTGACGGTAATACAAGGAGACCCCTGGTGTTAGCAGTTTGTTTTTTTGTAGCGTATGCTTGCACAGCTGTATAATCATAGTCTGCTTTTATATCCAATTAAAAAACCCAAACCATTCCAATCCTCTACTAGGAGGATTTAATCGTGGCTTGGGTTCCTTACAAATAACTTATAATGTTTGCTCTTCTTTCACGTTAGTAACTAAAACCTTTCTTGGTTTACTACCCTCATACGGCCCTACGATTCCACGGTCTTCCATGGCATCGATTAGTCGAGCTGCTCGGGTATATCCAATACGAAATCTTCTCTGAAGCATGGATACACTTGCACTTTGCATTTCCATCACGAGTTGAACTGCTTCATCGTATAATTCATCGTCGACTTCGTCCATGACTTCATCTTGATCGTCTGGAATCATTTCTTCCTGGTACTGGACCTTTTGCTGTTCGATACAGTGATCTACGATTCGCTCTACTTCTTCGTCTGAGAGAAATGCTCCTTGTATACGTGTTGGCTTGTTTGCTCCAACAGGTAAAAATAACATATCCCCTCTACCTAATAATTTTTCAGCACCACCAGAGTCCAGTATTGTTCTAGAGTCTGTCTGTGATGATACACTAAATGCAATTCGTGAAGGAATGTTTGCTTTGATTACTCCAGTAATAACATCAACAGAAGGACGCTGTGTAGCGATAATTAAGTGAATGCCTGCTGCACGTGCCATTTGGGCTAGGCGAGTAATGGAATCCTCTACTTCACTAGAAGCTACCATCATTAAGTCGGCTAATTCATCAATTAACACGACGATGTATGGTAGTAATGGCTGCTTGTCCTCACTATCTGTGTTCATCCTTCTAACATACTCGTTGTACCCTTCGATATTACGTGTGCCAGTATCAGAAAATAAATCATAACGTCTTTCCATTTCCGATACAACCTTTTTTAAGGCGCGCGATGCTTTTTTCGGATCTGTCACTACTGGCGATAGTAAATGGGGAATCCCATTGTAAACATTTAATTCTACTTTTTTTGGATCAATCATCATCATTTTCACTTCATGAGGCTTAGCTCTCATTAAAATGCTAGTAATGATTCCATTTACACATACACTTTTACCGCTTCCTGTTGCACCTGCAATTAATAAATGGGGCATTCGGTTTAATTCCGCTGTAACAGCATCGCCGGAAATATTTCGACCTAATCCAAATAATAGCTTCGAATCTTTACTTTTGATTGTTTCATCTAGTACTTCTCGTAAAGCAACCATTGCAATTTCTTGGTTTGGAACTTCAATGCCGATTGCAGATTTACCTGGAATTGGTGCTTCAATACGTAAATCTTTCGCTGCTAATGCTAATGCTAAATCATCGTGCAAATTAACGATTTTACTAACCTTTACACCCGCACTTGGATACACTTCGTATTTAGTTACAGATGGACCAACATGTACTTTTGAAACTTTCGCTTTAACCCCAAAGCTGTCAAACGTCCGTTCCAATTTACGTACAGTTGCCTGAATTTGCGATTTCTCTTGTTGCTGCGAGTTATGGACTGGCTCTGCTAGTAAATCAAGAGAAGGTAATAAATATTCTTCATTTTCAATCTCTGTTAGTGGCAATGCTTGATCTAAAACCGTTGTTTCCTTTTCCTCTTGCTCGGTTGCATTTGGATCTGTAACATTTACTGGAGGTTGTTCCGTTGCTTCTTGATCTTCAATTATGTCATCTTTTGTATAAATTCGATTGGTAAAGTCCTCAATTATAGGTTCTGAATGATCATCATCTACTATCTCTACTTCATCATCCAAGGATGCATCTTCCGAGATTGACTTTTCCCTTTTTTGTAGTTCCTTTAATGCCTTCTTTTCATCCCATTTTGCTTTCATTTTTGTCCATGCTTCCGATAGTCTGTTTTTGAATCTCTCGTAAAACTTTTTAATCATGTCGCCTAGGGAAACCTGTGTAAGGAATAAGATACCTACTAAAATCCCCATTACCGATAAAATTTTTGCCCCTGTTGGAGAAAACAAATAGAAACCAAATGCAAACAAGCAGGCCCCTATCATTCCTCCACCCAAAAAGGAAGAACTAACATCTCCACTTAAATAAAGTGTGTAATGATTCCATGTCGTTTTTAGAATGGAAGGATCTTCTGGAGATACCATAATTGGCTCATATCTTTGGACATGTGTAAATAACAAAACAGATGCAAAGATTATGTAAAATCCGATTAGCTTGGGAGTAAAAAAGTTTGGCCAGCTTCGTTTAATCATTAAGTAAATACCCAAGCCAAATAAAAATAAGGCTGGAACCGTAAACCAAAAGCCAAAAAACAATCGAGCTATTTGTTCAAGGCCTCTTGGGATAAACCCTTGTCCAATAGCACTAATCCCGCTCGAAAAAATAGCAATTGATATAAAAAGTAGGCCTAACAGTTCAAATTTAAGACCTTTTCGTAGTTTTCGTTTTCGTCTAGTTCGTTTTTTTGCCATATCATCACCTCAGAAAAAAACACGACTCACCGCTTACATTTAGCGAAAAGTCGTACATATATGTAATATTCATCGCTCGTAATTATTGAGTATTCCTGTAGGATAAAATTTTAAGCAGCCACAAAATGGCTGCTTAAAATTTTTGTCTATCTTATTATATCATAGAAACCTTCATTTTGGTATAAAATCCTAAGGTCTACTAAATCTTACAGTTTCAATCTTGAACCTGGCATATACCGTGTATCTAAGTAATCATTTGGGTTTGTAGAGATCATTTGTGTTAATTCAACTGTCCCATCATTATGATCATATACTTTCATCATTTTCCCCTCTACATTTATCCATTTATGCTTTTCGTATTCCCTTTCATCTTCGGGAAAAATATCATCCATGCTAAGCGGTGTATATAGAATCATTGAATCACCTGATTTTCTTCATTTTTACGTCTTTCTTCAATCATTTCATTTAGCTTTTGTAAGGCTTCCTTTACGCCGCCAATTTCATTGATAAGGCCATACTGAACAGCATCTGTACCGACAACGTTCGTACCAATGTCTCTTGTTAAGTTTCCTTTTTCAAACATTAATTCCTTAAATTTTTCCTCAGTAATATTGGAATGTCCTGTTACAAACTTAATAACTCTTTCTTGCATTTTATCTAAGTATTCAAAAGTTTGTGGAACTCCAATAACAAGTCCAGTTAAGCGAATAGGATGAATGGTCATGGTCGCAGTACCGACAATAAAGGAATAGTCAGTGGATACGGCAATTGGTACACCAATGGAATGACCACCACCTAACACAATGGATACAGTTGGCTTGGAAATGGATGCAATCATTTCGGATATAGCAAGCCCCGCCTCTACATCACCACCAACTGTATTTAATAACACAATCAATCCTTCTATTTTCGGGTTTTGCTCAATTGCGATAATTTGTGGTATTAAATGTTCATACTTAGTTGTTTTATTTTTAGGCGGTAATTGTACATGACCTTCTATTTGCCCAATGATTGGAAGAATATGAATGTTCGAATCCGTTGCAGATGCTACATTGGACTGACCTAATGATTGAATTTTCTCCACCAGTGAACTAGCTGGTGAGCTTTTTTCTTCCTCTTGATTTTGATTATCATCTCTTTCAGTCACACTATCAGCTCTCCTTTTCATCATAGCTTTCTTATAGTTTCACCAGCCATGGCAAAAAAATGCACCATTACAAAACCAAGTGTTCCTAAAAAAATAAAGCCGACATGGGTATGTCGACTTTACCTTTTATGCATTTAATAATGTGGATAACTTTTCTAATTCATCCTCTGTTAGGTCTACTAATGGTAAGCGAGTAGAACCTACTTCAATCCCTTTCATATTAAGGGCTGCTTTAACAGCTGTTGGGGATGGTGTCATAAATATTCCGTTCATAATCGGTACGAGTTTACGGTGAAGTTGAGCTGCCTTTTGAACTTCACCCGCTTCAAATAATTGAATCATTTCCTTCATTTCATTACCGATGATGTGAGATGCTACGGATATGATACCGTCTGCTCCAATTGCTAAGGATGGTAACGTTAAACTGTCGTCACCGCAGTAGACCATAAAATCATCACTCGTACGTTCAATTACTTCTGCCATACTATCTAGATCACCTGTAGCATCCTTTAATGCAACAACATTGTCTAGCTGCGACAATTGTAAAATGGTATCTGGATCAATTCGAACAACCGTGCGTCCAGGCACATTATATAGCATTATAGGCAAATCAGTTACCTCAGCAATCGCTTTAAAATGTGCATAAATTGAACGTTGGTTTGGTTTATTGTAATACGGAGTTACAAGCATAATCCCGTCTACGCCAGTATCATTTGTAAGTCTTGTTGTCGTTATCGCATGTTGTGTATCGTTGCTACCTGTTCCAGCAATCACAGGTACACGTCCATTAACAAATTTTACTACGTGTCTGAATAATTCTACTTGTTCTTCGACTTTTAAGGTTGGAGATTCCCCTGTAGTTCCAGCAACAACTAGCCCATCCGTTCCATTTTCAAGCAAATACTCAACTAATTTTTCCGTTTTCTCATAATCAATTTTTCCTTCATTGTTGAAAGGTGTTACCATAGCCGTTAAGATCTTCCCGAAAGTCAAAGCTCCTATCTCCTTTCACTTAACTCAATATTGATCCAGTTCAAAAATATCGTGTAATGCAGAGACAGCTTGTTTTAAATCTTTCTCTTTTATTAGCACCCAGATTGTTGTATGACTATCCGCAGATTGTAAAATTTTAATTCCTTTAGATGCTAGTGTATGCACTATTTTAGCTGTTACACCAGGAACTCCTGACATCCCTGCACCAACGGTTGATACTTTGGCACATTCATTTTCAATAATAGGCTCGTGACCTAATTCCTTTAATAGCTTTACCGCTTTATCAGCCTGGTGTGATTGTACCGTGTACGTTACTCCATCTTTTGAAATATTGATAAAGTCCACGGATATATTTGCATTAGCCATAGTTTGAAAAACGTCAGCTTGCACATTTTCAATTTTTTCATCTGTATCAATATGAATTTGTGTTATACCTGCTAAATGCGCGATTCCAGTAATGAGACGGTCTGTGACATCTTTACCTTTTTCATCGGTTCTTGATGCTGTAATTAACGTTCCTTTATCATCGGAATAGGTAGACCGAATTCGCATTGGTACTTCAGCTTGCATTGCTAATTCTACCGCTCTCGGGTGAATTACTTTCGCGCCTTGATATGCTAAATTACAGATTTCGTTATACGTAACAACAGAAAGAGGTCTTGCATTATCTACAATCCTCGGATCTGCTGTCATAATCCCTTCTACATCGGTAAAAATATCGATATAGGTTGCTTGCAGAGCTGCTCCTAAAGCTGCAGCAGAGGTATCGCTACCTCCACGTCCTAATGTGGTAATATCACCATCTGCGTTTTTCCCTTGAAAACCTGCTACAACAATTACATCATGATTTTCTAATTCTTTGCGCAGACGATCTGTTTCCATTTTTTCTATCTTAGCGTTTGTAAATTCATCACTTGTTAAAAAGCCCGCTTGAGATCCTGTCAATGCTTTTGCTTTCAAACCAGCAACGTTAAGCTCATTCGAGAACACTACAGATGATATTATTTCACCACATGACATTAATAAGTCTCTCTCTTGATCCGAAACAATACTCTCTTTATCTCCAATTAAGGATAACAGTGTATCCGTTGCATAAGGGTCTCCAAGTCTTCCCATAGCTGAAACGACAACAACGACTTTATTGCCTTCATTCACTGCGTTTTGTATATGATGGATAGCATTCTTTCGTGTTTCTTTCGTTCTTACGGAAGTTCCACCGAATTTCTGTACTACAATCTTCATTTAGTCACCTCGTTAGCTTCTTCTAAAGCGTAAGCCTAAAAAAGGGATGGGTTCAATCCCATCTCCATTGCAATCCATTCGGAAGGGACTGGTTAACAGATTTTTTACGATATTTTAGCTTTCGTGGCTTACACGCTACATTTTTTTAGAATTGTTTTATTTATTTTTTAAGCCAATTGTTTTCAACTAGTCGCTCTGCAATTTGTACAGAGTTCCATGCAGCCCCTTTTAACAGGTTGTCTGATACAACCCAAAGGTGAAAACCATTTGGTCGATCAAGGTCTTTGCGGATTCTTCCCACAAATACATCTCTTTTACCTTGTGCCTTTAATGGTGTTGGATACGTTTGCGTAGCTGGGTCATCCTCAAGAACAATCCCAGGAGCATCCTTTAATAGACCTTTTATTTGGTCTACTGTAACATTTTCATCTTCTATTTCAATATATACACTTTCGGCGTGAGCTGTGAAAAACGGTAAACGAACACAAGTAGCCGCTACCTCTAATTCTGGAAGGTGCATAATTTTTTTCGTTTCGTTTATCATTTTCATCTCTTCAAATGTATAACCATTCTCTTGAAATACATCAATTTGTGGTAATGCATTAAAAGCGATTGGATAATGGTGCTTATCCCCTTTTACAGGGAGAATATTTGCTTCCATTTCCTTATCTTCTAGGAAGGCTTTCGTTTGTGTTTTTAGTTCTTCAACTGCCGCTGTTCCAGATCCAGATACTGATTGGTATGTGGAAACTATGACTCTATTTAATCCGTATGTTTTACGAATTGGTTCAAGTGCTGCAACCATTTGAATAGTAGAACAGTTTGGATTCGCAATAATTCCGTTATGCTCTTTAATATCTGCTTCATTTACTTCTGGAACTACTAAAGGTACATTCTCGTCCATACGAAATGCACTTGTGTTATCTACTACTACAGCTCCGCGTACTACCGCTTCTTTAGCTAGCTGTTTGGAAATGGAACCACCTGCTGAGAACAAAGCTATATCTACACCTGTAAAAGCTTCAGGTGTTGCTTCCTTAATTTCAATTTCTTGCCCTTTATATGAAACTTTCTTTCCTACTGAACGTTTAGATGCAAGTAAAGACAAAGTTTGAATTGGAAAATTTCGATTTTCTAACGTTTCAATCATTTTCTGCCCTACAGCCCCCGTAGCTCCAACAACTGCTACATGATATCCATCTGCTTGAAACATTATTTTTACCCCTCTCTAAATATGGAAAATTTGACAAGGCCCCGTATGATAACGGGCGCCTTTGTCATAAGATTGACGAACTACTGTAATCACTTTCTTTTGGATGGATTAATAGTTGTCATTCCTTTGTTTTTACTATTTTACCATATTCATAGCAATAAAAATACGGTTTATGCCTCATTTTCCTTGAACATTCGTTGGATTAAAACAGGCTGTAGTTGTTTAAATTCTAGCGCGTGCTCAATGGTTTCTTTTAGCTGACTCATATCTGCAACTAAGGAAGTAGGCTTCTTGAATGGGTGGTCTTGACCGAATGGGATAAAATATAAATATTTGGTCGCCATAAGCCTCATTAAATTTACACCATTTAATCCTAAAGCATCATTCGTGGAAATCCCTAAAACAACAGGTCGTTGATTACGAATGGTCGCTTTTGTTGCCATTAGTACCGGAGTATCGGTCATTGCATTAGCGAGTTTACTCATGGAATTACCTGTTAGGGGAGCGATAACCATACAATCTAGTGGGTTTTTTGGGCCTAATGGTTCTGCTTCCGGAATAGATGCAATTACTTTCTGTCCAGTCAACTCCTCGATTTTGGCAACGTGGTCGACCGCTTTCCCAAACTTTGTATCCGTA
>JACYYJ010059634.1_pt2 | contig 11170 bp, 12 predicted proteins | sample 8236861 | NCBI WGS metagenome assembly JACYYJ01 (sample SAMN14103086, study PRJNA606662) | landfill metagenome | isolation source: landfill solid waste | place: India:New Delhi, Okhla landfill site | collected 2017-11-05
CGGCGACGCCGGCCGGGGACAGCGCGGCGCGGTCGGTGACCGGCGTGCGGTGCGCGCCCAGCGGCAGGTCGGGCAGCAAGCAGCGGAAGCCCTGCTGTGCCAGCGGTGCGGCGACGGCCGACCACAGCCGCGAGTCGACGAGCGCGCCGTGGACGAACAGGATCGGCGGATGCGGTGAATCCGGCGGGCCCAACTCGCGATAGGTGACGGTGGCCTGAGGCAGCGTGATGTGCGCCATGGTGGGCTATCCTCTCCGTCGAGGCAACTTACAAACACTGAGTATGAAAGTTACGTGCAGCCAGTATGGAAGTCAAGAGGCCGGCCCGCCGGACCCAGGCCGAGCGCACCGCGGCAACCCGCGCCCAGCTACTCGAGGCCGCCCGGAAACTGTTCGCCACCACGGGGTTCGGTGAGGTCTCCACCCAGGCGATCGTCGAGGCCGCCGGCGTCACCCGCGGCGCGCTCTACCACCAGTTCGCCGACAAGGCCGAGCTGTTCGCGGCCGTGCACGAGCAGGTGGAGGCCGAACTGGTGGCCGAGGTCGGGGAGGCCGTGGCCGCCGCGGCGCCCGGCGGGGCGCTGGCGGCCATGCGGGTGGGGGCGCGGCAGTTCCTGGACCGGTGCGCGGCGCCGGAGGTCCAGCAGATCATCCTGATCGACGCGCCGTCGGTGCTCGGCTGGGAACGCTGGCGCGAGGTCGGGCTGAAGTACGGCCTCGGCGTCATCGAGACGATGCTGGCCCGGGCCATCGCCGACGGCGAGATCCCCGAGCAGCCGGTGCGCCCGACCGCGCACGTGGTGCTGGGCGCGCTCGACGAGGCGGCCCTCTACGTGTCGCGGGCCGCCGATCCGCAGCGGGCGCGCGCGGAGATGGACGCGGTGTGCGAGCGGCTCATTGCCGGGATCGCGGGCTGACCACCCGGCTGCCACGCAGGGCCAACACCAGCAGCGCGCCGGCGCCCAGCACCATGGTCGGGATGGCCCAGCCGCGCCGGAACAGCAACGCGGACTCGCACTGCTCGGTGAGCGGGCCCGGGCCGCCGTCGGCGATCTCGGGGTGCGACATATCGGCGAAAAAGCCGGAACCGCAACTGATCTGCAGGCCGTAGTTGTCGAATTCGGACAGGTGCACCGGCTGCCACATGGCCAGCACCCCGATCAGCAGCACCAGTCCCGCCGCGATCATCGCCAGCAGTCGACGCGTGGTGAGTTCTCCGCCCATCAGATCAACCTCTTTCCCCGCCGGACCCTCCTGCGGATATCCGCCAGCAGCACGTGGCTGCCGCCCTGTCGAATGAACCTGGGAAGGAAGCGGTTGCCGAAGGACACCAGCAGGAACAGCCGCTCGAACCACTTCTGGCGACCCGCCGACCAGCTCACCCCGAGCGCGTCGCGGAACACCGGCGCCAAGAAGCCCGCGGTGAGGAAGCGCAGCAGCGGTCCGAAGCCCGGGCGCAGCAGCCCGGAGACCATCCGCAGGTGCAGCAGATCGGTCAGGTAGTCGCGCACCGCGGTATCCATCGCGACCTGTTCGCAGGCGGTGTTCCAGTAGTCGTCGAACGCCGCGCGGGTGGGTGGCCACTGGTCCTCGGTGACCTGCAGCGTGGTGCCCAGCGTGAACGCCGAGCGGTAGAAGATCTCGGCGTGTTCGCCGGTGAGTTCGCCGCGCAGCAGCTGATAGGTGTCCTCCAGGCCGACGAAAAGGCAGGCGGCGACCCACATCTGCAGGTCCCGATCGAAGGCGTTGTACCGCACCGGGCTCTGCGGCGTCGAACGCACCTGCCGGTGCGCGCCGTCCACGGCCTCGCGGTAGGCGACCCGGTCGGCGTCGGTGCCCAGGATGGCCACGGCCAGGTAGCTGAACGTCGTGCGGGCGCGTTTCCACGGGTGGTGCATCAGGCTGCCCGAGGTGACTTTGCTCTCCACCACCCCGTGCCCCACGCCGGGCACGGACAGCTGCATCACCACGTTGGCCGCGCCCGCCGCGAACGACCAGAAGTCCATCGCGTCGGCGACGGTCGGTTCGCGGTCGTCCCACCGGGTGGTGCGCCGCCCGATGCTGATCCGGGTGTCGGCGGTGGACAACGGGCGCGGGGAACTCACGTCATGCACACGTTCGAGAACAGCAGTACTGGCCAGGAGACGATCGAGCCCAGGAAGGACACCACCAGATCGGCGCCCTGGAGGTGTTCGAGGTGGTCGGTGTGCGTCATCGACCAGATCGCCCCGATGATCAGGTAGGGGGTGCCGAGGATGATGCCGAGGCCGATGAGTTCCGCGATGGTGAACTGGTAACTCAGCACCGACCGAAGCTTGGCGAGCATATGCGCGTCCCTTCCCCTCACGTCCCACCCTCACGTCCCACTATGTTAACCAGGATTCGCCTACCGGGGTGGCGGGTTGGCGTCCTTTGGTCGTCGGCGTCGGTTCGGTGATGCGATCGCCGATGCCCGGTCTAATGTGGGTGCGTGCCGACCCGCCGAGCTGCCACCGCCGACGGCATCCGACGGCGCCCGAAGGACCGCAAGGCGCAGATCGCCCGCGTCGCCGCGGAGGCCTTCAGCAAGCGGGGCTACCACGCCGTGGGGATGGACGACATCGCCGCGCAGCTCGACATCACCGCCACGGCGCTGTATCGGCACTACACCAACAAGTACGACCTGTTCCGGGCCGCGGTTCTGACGCTGGGCCAGCAGCTGGTGGACGCCACCGCGTTCGTGGACGACGAGACCGATTCCCTGGCGCCCGCGGCGCAGCAGGAGCGGGTGGTCGGCGCCGTCATCGACGTGGCGATCGCCAACCGGGACCGCGGCGGGTTGTACCGCTGGGAGGGGCGCTACCTGCAGGGCGACGATCAGGCCCAGCTGATGACGCAGATCCGGCTGGTCAACCGGCGCATCCAACGGTCGCTGCGGCAGCTGCGGCCCACGCTGTCCTCGGCGGATCGCTGGATGTTGTCGGCCGGCGTCCTCAGCGTCGCGGGCAGCGTCGCCGACCACCGGGCGAAGTTACCCGTCGGGCAGATCCGGACGTTGCTGTCCGGGGTGGCCGCCGACATCCTGGCCGCGCAGTTGCCGACCGCCGCCGAGGCGGCCGAACAACCCGTCGTCGTGCCGCGGCCGGTCGCCGAACCGGATACCGTCGGCCGCTACGAGGCCGTGCTGCAGAAGTCGCTGGTGCTGTTCGACCAGCAGGGTTACCACGAGACCAGCATGGGCGAGATCGCCGCCGCCGTCGGCATTCCGACCTCGGCGATCTACCGGTATTTCGCGGGTAAGCAGGACATCCTCTCGGCGGTCTTCCACCGGGGCGCCGACCGCATCTCGGGCGAGCTGGCCTCGGGGCTGGCCGGGGTCGCCGACCCGGCCGAGGCCCTGCAGCGGCTGGTCGCGGCCTACGTGGCCAGCTCGTTCGCCAGCCCGGAGCTGGCCTATGTGTATTACACCGAGCGGGTCAACCTCAGCGCGGCGGATCAGGACATGCTGCGCAACGTGCAGCGCTCCACCATCGACTCCTGGGCGCGGCTGCTGATCTCGGCGCGCCCGGACCTCAGCGAGGGGCAGGCGCGTTTCACCGTGCACGCGGCCATGGCGCTGGTGGTCGACCTCGGCCGGTTGGTGGCCTACCAGGACTCCGCACAGGTCCAGGCCGTCGTGCGCCGGCTGATGCACGTGACGCTGGGCGTATAGGCGCCGGACACCCGGACGGTGTATATGAGAGCCATGACCATGCCTGGCACCTCTGACCGCTTCACCTCCGACGGCACCGACCGGGACGCGGTCACGCGTGCGGTCGAAGAGGCGATGGACGACGATCTCGACCTGCCGGAGTTGACGACGTTGGTGCGGTCGCTGCCCGCCGGCTGGGTCGTCGAGGTCCTCGACCGGTTGTCCTCGAAGCGCCGCGCGGTGCTGTACCGGCTGCTGGGCAAGGACCAGGCGCTCGAGGTGTTCGAGATGCTCGACCCCACCCTGCAGGGCGACCTCGTCGGCGCGCTGCAGGACGACGACGTCGCGGCGCTGTTCGCCGATCTGGATCCCGACGACCGGGTCGAACTTCTCGACGAGCTGCCGGCCAAGGTCGCCCGTCGGCTGCTGCAGGGGCTGCCGCCGCAGGAGCGGGACCTGACCGCGGGGATCCTCGGCTACCCGCAGCGCTCGATCGGCCGGCGGATGAGCCCCGAGTACGTTGCGGTGCGCCCCGAGATGACCAGCGCCGAGGCGCTGCGGCGGGTCAGTGCGCACCTCGACGACGCCGAGACCGTCTACACGCTCCCGGTGCTCGACGACGGCCGTCGCGTCGTCGGGGTCGTCGGGCTGCGTGACCTGCTGCGTGCGTCGCCGGCCGCCGCCGTCGTCGACCTGATGGGAGAGGCGCAGACCGCCGTCGCCCATGACGACGCCGAGGAGGCCGCCCGCCGGTGTGCGGACCTCAAACTGCTGGCCCTGCCGGTGGTCGACAACGAGCACCGGTTGGTGGGGATCCTCACGGTCGACGACGCGTTGGCGATCCTGGAAAGCGCGGACTCCGAGGACCAGGCCCGCATCGGCGGTGCGGAGCCGCTGCGTCGGCCCTATCTGGCCGCGCCGGTGAGCACCCTGGTGCGCTCCCGGGTGGTGTGGCTGCTGGTGCTGGCGGTCGGCGCGACGTTGACCGTCCAGGTGCTGGAGGTGTTCGAGGCCACGCTGGAGCAGGTGGTCACCCTGGCGCTGTTCGTGCCGCTGCTGATCGGCACGGGCGGCAACACCGGCAACCAGGCCGCGACCACCGTCACCCGGGCGCTCGCGCTCGGCGATGTGGTGCCCCGCGACCTCGGCAAGGTGTTGTTCCGCGAATTCCGCGTCGGGTTGTCGCTGGGCGTGCTGCTGGGCGTGCTGGCCTTCGCGGTGACCGGCCTGATCTACGGCCGCGACATCGGGCTGGTCATCGGGCTGACATTCGTCAGCCTGTGCGCCATGGCGGCCACGGTCGGCGGCGTGATGCCGCTGTTGGCGCGGGTGGTTCGGGCCGACCCCGCGGTGTTCTCCAACCCGTTCATCTCGACGTTCGTCGACGCGGCCGGTCTGTTGATCTACTTCGGCATCGCCAAGGCGGTGCTCGGGATCTAACGACCGCTGCGGGCCGCGTTCAGTCCCAGGTAGCCGATGTAACCGGCGCCGCCGAGCAGCGCCAGCTTGCGGGTCCGACGGCTGATCAGGCCCAGGCCGAGCGCCGTCTCGATGCTGCCGTTGGTGTAGATGTGCTGGCGCGTCTTGCGCGGGAACAGCGGCTTGGACATCGGCTCGAACAGCTGCGGACGGACGAAGTGCGCCAGCCCCGTGGCGGCCAGCACCACCCCGGCGATCCGGGGCAGGGCGGCGGGCTTGGTGGATGCGTCTGACACTGGACGAACCTTTCTGTTCAAGCGAATTCGTAGTCGGTGACGGGGTAGGTCGAGGCCTCCCGCAGCGCGGCCCGGGTGGTCATGGGTCGCAGCAGCGTGGCCTCACCGGCCGGATTGTAATAGTACGAGCGGGCCGAGGCGCAGTCGCCGACGGTGAACAACGAGTCGCCCAACAGCTCCGTCATCTGGTCCAGATAGCGGGCGTTGGCCTCCTCGGTGACCTCGAAAGTCGTTGCGCCCCGGCGCTTCAGCTCGCCGAAGAGCCGGTCCATGTGGCGCATCTGATAGTCCATGGTGTTGAAGAAGTTCAGCCCCAGGAACGCATACGGGCTGGCCAGGCTCAGGAAGTTCGGGAACCGCGGCACCGTGACGCCCTGATAGGCCTGGAATCGGGTGTCGCGCCACCACTTTCCCAGGTCGCGTCCGTCGCGGCCGATCACCTCGATGGCCGGGAAGTTGGCCTCCCACAGGTCGAAGCCGGTCGCCAGCACCAGGGTGTCGAGCACGGTCTTGGTGCCGTCGGCGTTGACGATGCCGTCGGCCTCGACGCGGTCGATCCCGTCGGCCTGCAGATGCACGTGCGGGCGGGTGAACGTGCGGTAGTAGCTGTTGGAGAAGGTCGGTCGCTTGCAGCCGAACTCGTAGTCGGGGGTGAGCTTGCGGCGCAGGTTGCGGTCGCGGATGGACGCGAACCGATGCGCGCCGGCCAGGAGACGGGCCGCGCCGTTGAGTCGGCCGACGCTGTCGTAGCGCAGCACCCCGACGTAGACCAGGAACTCGTAGAGACCGTCGGTGACGGCGCGCACCGCCCGTTGCGTCGCCGGGACCCGGGCGAACAACCGCCGCGCGAGGGCCCCGAAGCGGACGTCGATCTTGGGCACCACCCAGATCGGGGTGCGCTGGAAAACGGTGAGTTCACGGGCGCGGGCAGCGATCTCGGGTACCAGCTGCACACTCGTGGCGCCGGTGCCGATGATCGCGACGCGCCTGCCGGTGAAGTCGACGGGTTCGTGCGGCCAGTTACCGGTCAGCAGCACCTGCCCGCGGAAGTTGTCGATGCCTCCGAACTCGGGCTTCTTGGGAACCGAGAGGTTGCCGGCGCCGGAGATGAACCACCGGGCCGTCACGGTCTCGCCGGTGTCGGTGCGGACCGTCCACCACGAGTTCTCGTCGTCCCAGTGCACACCGATCACCCGAGTGCCGAATGTGATTCCCTTCCGCAGGTCGAAGCGGTCGGCCACATGGTTCAGGTAGCGGAGGATCTCCGGCTGCCCGGCGAACTTCTCGCTCCACTGCCACTCCTGCTGCAGGTCCTCGTCGAACGAGTACGAGTAGTGGATCGACTCGATGTCGCAGCGGGCGCCGGGATAGCGGTTCCAGTACCAGGTGCCACCCACATCGTCGCCGGCCTCGAAGACCCGCACGGACATGTTCATCCGGTCGCGCAGTCTGTGCAGCGCGTACAGGCCGGCGAATCCGGCTCCTACGACGACGACGTCGGTGTCGGGGGTGGTGGAGGAAGTGGTCATCTGTCCTGGCTCCTCGGTATCGGGGATGTCGCTCCGGCGTCGAACCGGAGGTCTGCATCGACGATGACGTGGATCACACACGAGGACGCGGGGTGAATTACCCCATTGGTTACCTGTGTTGGCCGTCACACGACCACCCGGGTATGTTGGGCCCACTATCTCTGAGAAGCGTGACGATGGAATCTGCCCTGCCGGAATCTGCACCACCCCGCACCCCGGGGCACACCCGTTCGGTGGCGACCTTCATCGGTCGCCGTCGCGAGATCGACGAGGCCCGGTCGTGTCTCCAGCGGACCCGGTTGCTGACGATCCTCGGTCCGGGTGGTGTGGGAAAGACCCGGGTGGCGGAGGAACTGGCGGTGCGCACCTCGCGTGCGTTCCGCGATTCGTTCCGCTGGATCGATCTGGCGGTGGTGCGGGATCCGGAGTCCGTTCCCTCGGCTGCAGCGGCCGCTCTGGGGGTGACCGACCAGTCCACCAGGCCTGTGATGGACAAGATCATCGACCGTCTCCGCGACGAGCACATGCTGATCGTGGTCGACAACTGCGAACACCTGATCGCGACCGTGGCCGATTTCGTCGCTGCCGCCCTCGGTGGCGCGCCAGAGGTGCGGATCCTCGCGACCAGTCGTGAGCCGCTCGCGGTGGCGGGGGAGGCGGAGTACGTGCTTCCCCCGCTGACGACACCGGACGGATCGACGGGGAACCGGGCGGCCGATCTCGGGCGGTTCGAAGCGGTGGGTCTTCTCGTGGAACGGGCCCGGCAGGTGGTCCCGGGCTTCGAGGTGACCGACGGCAATGCCGATGCCGTTGCGCAACTGTGCATCGCGCTCGACGGCGTGCCGCTCGCTCTCGAACTCGCGGCCACCCGGCTGCGTTCGTTGTCTCCGGCGCAACTCGTCGACCGACTCGATCGTCGTTTCGCGCTGCTCACCGGAGGCAGTCGCGTGGCGGTGCCGCGGCAGCAGACGTTGCGTGCGCTGATCGACTGGAGCTACGAACTGTGCTCCGATGCCGAGCGGACGCTGTGGGCGCGATTGTCGGTGTTCACCGGCAGTTTCGACCTCGAAGCCGCGGAGACCGTCTGCGCCGACGACAATCTCCCGAGCGAGCAGGTCATCGACCTGCTCGACAGGTTGATCGCGAAATCACTTGTGGGAGTCGATCGTTCGTCTGCCGTGTTGAGGTACTCGCAACTGGTGACCGTGCGCGAGTACGGTCACGAACTGCTCGACGCCCGCGGGGAGCGCGAGCAGCTGTACCGGCGGCATTGCGAGCACTATCTCGACCGCGCCCGTCGCTGCGCCGAGAGTTGGTACGGGCCGAAGCAATCCGCCCTCCTGTCCTCCATGCGCGCCGACCATGCGGATTTCATGGCAGCGCTCGACCGGTCGATCCGGGACGACGACGAACTCGCCTCGGGGGCGGCGCTCGCCGTCGCGCTGCGCTATCACTGGATCGCGGGCGGCTACCTGTCCACCGGACGGGCCCGGCTCGAACGACTCCTGCAGCGACTTCCGCGCTCGAACAGCGAGCGCGGGAACGTGCTGTGGGTGACCGCGTGGACGGCCCTCATCCAGGGAGACCGCGACGGGGCGGCGGTCCACCTCGACGAGTGTCGTTCGATCGCAGACGAATGCGACGACGTACGGTTGCGGGCCCACTGCGATCACTGGAGTGCCCTGCACGCACTGTTCTGCGGGGCGACGGCCGAGGCGATCGACCTCTACCTCCGTGCGGCCCGGGTCCATCGTGCGCACGGCGACCACGCCGCCCACCTGACCTGCCTGTTCCAGCTGGCCATGGCGCAGACCTACGACGGACGACTCGACGACGCGCTGGAGACGTGCGCTCGTGTCGTCGAGATGGCGGACCAGCACGGTGAGCGGTGGAACAAGGCCTACGCGCTGTGGGTTTCGGGACTCGCGCATTTCCATCTCGGACGCCTCGACTCTGCGGTCGGAGCGGCGAACGGCGCGCTCGTCGTCCAGCGCGATTTCGAGGACAAGATCTGCACGGCGCTGTCGCTCGAACTGCTGGCCTGGTCGGCGGGCGCCGAAGGCGATACGGAGAAGGCAACAAGCCTGTTCGGGGCTGCACGGACGGTGTGGCAACGTCTCGGTACGACGATCGCAGCATTCGGGCCGCACATCGAGCAGGACTCGATCGCAGAGGAGCGTCGTCTCCGGGAAAGGGTGGGGGAGACGGACACCGTCGGCTCTCCTCACCCGCAGTCCGGCATGAGCATCGTCGATCTCGTGGACAGCGCACTGGAGCCGAGGGAGTCCTCGGGAAGGCACGTCTCGCGTGCTCAGGCCTCCGACCGTCGGCACCGCGGTGCGGACGAGCCCGCCTCCCGGACCTCCCCGCTGACGAAGAGGGAACAGGAGATCGCGGGACTCGTCGCCGGAGGCCTGAGCAATCGCGCGATCGCCGACCGGCTCGTGATCTCACGCCGGACCGTCGACGGTCACGTCGAACGGATCCTCGACAAACTCGGCGTGCACTCCCGCACGCAGGTCGTCTCGTGGTTGCATGCCCACGGGGCGCCCGGAGCGTGACCGTGCGGGACGACGCTCCGGCTCAGGACCGGGCCGGGACCGATTCCCGGCGTGCCGCGGGCACCTTCGTGATCACCGTGAGCGCGACGGACACCAGCGCGATGATGCCGATGGTGGTGTAGGCGAGGGTGTAGGCCTTGTCGTCGCCGAGGAGCGTGGACGCGATGATCGGGCCGATGATGCCGCCGATGCTCCACCCGATGAGCATCAGGCCGTAGATGGCGCCGGCGTTGCGGACCCCGAAGAAGTCGCCGGCGGTGGCGGGCATGGTGCCGAATGCGCCGCCGTAGCAGAGGTAGATGATCGCGGCCAGGATCGAGAACAACACCACGCCGGTGGCATGCGGCAGCACGATCAGGCACACGCCCTGCAGCACGAGCAGTGCGGTGAAGGTCTTCATCCGGCCGATACGGTCGGAGATCGCCGCCCACACGATCCGGCCGGCGCCGTTGAAGATCGCGAGCACGCCCACGAGTGCCGCCGCGCCGGAGGCGCTGAAACCGGCGATGTCGGACGCGCTCGGCTTCGCCTGCGAGATCAAGGAGATGCCGGCGGTCACGCACAGGGTGAGGATGGCGGTCAGGAGATACCACTGGGGCGTGCGGAGGGCCTCGCCCTGGGTGTACTCCTTGCCGCGGTCGGTTCCGCTGCCGTCGCTGCCGGTGGGTTCGAAGCCCGGCACGGTGTATCCCTCGGGCGGGTTGCGGAAGAGTGCCGCACCGGCCAGCGACATCACGAGGTAGGCGATACCCAAGGGCAGGAAGGCGCTCGTGGGGTCGTCCGGATTCCGGTCGATGAGCCACTGCGCGACCGGCGAGGTGAGCACGGCGCCGAACCCGAAACCGCCCACGGCGAGTCCGGTGATGAGACCGGTCTTGTCGGGGAACCACTTCTGCAGCATGGCGATCGGGACGATGTATGCGAAGCCCAACCCGAAGCCGCTGATGATGCCGTATCCGAGGATGAGCAGCCAGTAGTCGTCGGCTCCGTCGGTGAACGAGGCGAGGAGGATGCCGAGCGCGTAGATGATGCCGCCGATCAACGCGACGACCCGGGGACCTTTCAGGTCCTGCAGTCGGCCACCGAGATAGGTGCCGATGAAGATCATGCCGATGGTGACGGTGAACGGCAGTGAGGCCCGGACCGTGCTCAGTTGCCAGGAGTCGGCGCTCTCGAGGGCTCCGCCGAAGACCGACCACGCATAGACCGCGCCGATCGAGAACTGCAGCAACAGACCCCCGGCGACGAGGAGCCAGCGGAAGCTGCCCGGAGGCTGTGCCGTCGGGGCGTCGCCGTGTGGTTCGCGCGTGGGCTTGCCGGAGTCCATGCGTTCTCCTTCGTCCTGCCCGCGAGCCGGATCTCAGCTGCGGTAACGAACGGGTTCCCCGCGATCGACTCGTTCACGCTGGGGAACGACGGTGTACTTGGGATCCTTCGCCGACGCGATGCCGGCCTCGTAGACTCCGACTCGCGTACACAGCGAACCGACCATGAGTGCGGCACCGGACACTGCCCACACCACCCGATTGCGGCGACCGACGAGTGCGCCGAGCGCGCCGGCCACCGTCAATGCCTTACTGGCCTTCATCAGTCGCCCGGGGCGGCCCTGGTGGAGCGTCTCGGCCGACAGGCCCATCGACTTCTCCATCTGCTGCTCGGTCGCGAGTTCGACGAGCGCGCCGCCGACGGCGAAGGCG
>JACYYJ010098302.1_pt2 | contig 11167 bp, 14 predicted proteins | sample 8236861 | NCBI WGS metagenome assembly JACYYJ01 (sample SAMN14103086, study PRJNA606662) | landfill metagenome | isolation source: landfill solid waste | place: India:New Delhi, Okhla landfill site | collected 2017-11-05
GTTGAAGATCGCCGTGTCGATCCACTCGAACATCTGGCCGGACTCGGTGTTCTTGCTCACCCAGTTGTCGAACGACAGCGCCATGCTGTTGAACGACTCGGCGAGGCCGGGCATGTACGACATGCCGACCGTCCCCAGCTCGATGATGGCGTTGGTGAACGGCTTGATCCCCTCCGAGGCGATGGTGATCGCCTCCGCCAGGTAGCCGAAGCTCTCCCCGAGGAGGTCGAGGTTCCCTGGGGAGGCGAGGGTTTCGGAGAAGCTCGCGAAGAACGTGCCCAGCGCGGTCGCCGTTGTCCCGAGCCCCTCCTCGAGCATCGGCAGCGCCTTCTCGGCGAGGTTCCGGATCGGGGCTTCCGCCTTGGCCCAGAAGTTGTCGCTGATGAGGTTCTGCAGATGGTCGTACTTCGGGCCGAGGTCCTCCAGCACCTTGCTGAAGTCCCACAGCGCCGCAACCAGGATCCCGATGCCGATCAGAGAGCCTGTGAGGATGCCTGGGAGCGCCAGGAGGCCCGGGATGATGGACAGCACCGACCCGCCGAGCGTGAGGAACGCTCCGCCCGCCCCGATCAGGAGCGCGCTCAGCGTCCCGACCAAGGGCAGGACGACGCCCAAGACTCCGGCGAATCGGTCGAGGTTCTTCGTCACCCGCCGGACCTGCTTGCTGATGTCGTTGAACGCTCGGCCTCCGGACAGCGCCGCAAGCGCGGTCGCGACGCGTGTGTAGGAGGTCTTGTTCAGCGTGACGGCGACGTTGACCAGTCGCGGTCGAGTCAGGTGCATCAGCCGCGTGCGCAGTCGGAAGGTGTTCGAGATGTGCGGGACGACCGGCACCTCAGCGTCGATCTGCTCGACCGACTGGCGCAGGGCCTCCAGCTCAGCCTGGAACCGCTCCGACGGGTCCACCCCGACGGGGAGGTCCGCGTCGATCGACTCGAGGATCGCCTCGACTCGGGGCTTCAGCCCCTTCGCATCGATCGTCGCGGGGATCTCCGCCTCGAGACCCTCGAGCTGGGACTTGACCTTCTGGAGGGTACCCTGCGCCAGCTCGACCGTCGCCTCGATGGAGACCGAGAGGCCGCGCTCCGCACGCTCCAGGGCCTTCTTCAGGTCCTCGCGGAAGCGCGTGGTGTCAGGGAGTACTCGGACGCTGAGCCGCCCAACCTGACCGGAAGCCATCCGATTCCTCCTCTTACCCTAGTCGCGAAAGCGCACTGCCCCACTGCATGTCAGCCACTGACTTCGATCGTACCTCGACGGGCTTCGACTTCGGGTCGGGGCGCTCCACCGGATGCCTGAGCTTCGCCTTCTTGTTGACGGCGGTGGCGGAGGTCTGGAACGCAATGGCGTCGATCATGTCGGCCTGAAGACTGGTCTCCAGGGACCAACCGAACCACTTCTCGCCGCCCAGCTCCTGAGCCCGCCAGACCGAGTGCGGCTCGACAGCGAGTCGAGCCATGCAGCTCACGAGCACGTCGACACGCGGAGCGTTGACGGCCTCGTAGAAGTCGAGTCGGTAGAGCGCCCAGAGGTCCCCTAGGATCGCTGGGCGCTCCTCGACCCACGACCTCAGGCGCTCTCTTTTCCCAGCTCACCGGCGAATCCGACGGCGAGGTTCACCGCCCGCTCCATGCCACCCGGGCCTCGAGTGAAGTCATCGAACTTGGCCGAGTTGACCGCGAACTTCTCGCTGACGTAGTCGATCAGGTCAGCGACCGCCTCGAGGTCCAGCGAGTCGATGGAGACGGACGACTCCTCATCGCCGCCACCCGTCTCGTCCTCCGAGAAGAGGCCGAGGCTCTTGAGCCGGTTCACCAGACGAGCCTGGTCCGAGCCCTTGACCTTCGCGAACGGGACGAGGAGCTCGCTGCCCTCGACCTCGCTGAAGTCCTGCTGCTTCTCCTCAGCGGCTGCCGCCTTCGTCGGCTTGCGGTCCTGGGTCTTCTTGGTGTTGTCAGCCATTTCTGTGGGCCTCCTTCTATCTCTGTGGGCCTAGAGTGGTGCGCCCGCCGCCCCGTCGGCCCACAGAAGAGACGAGGCGGCGGGCAGTCATTACCCCACCGGGAAGGCGGCGCTCCCAGGATAGGTGTCCGGCCCCGGAGTCACGCCGCCGGGGCCTCCACGAAAGGGCGCGGCGCGAACCAGCGCCAGAGAGCGCCCGTGGTCGGGGAGTTGAGGATGGCCCCGCCGAGCGGGAACTCCATGTACTCCTCGAGGTTGAACGACGGGAACGAGCCCGTCACGTCCACGTTCGGGAGGTACAGGGACGCGATGTTCTTGCCGTCCTCGGTCACGACCTGGATCGCCTTCGAGGAGGACTTGCCGGAGCCGGACACCTCGAAGGAGTCCGCTGCCTCGTCGTAGACGTGGTCCGCGAACCCGAGGTTGAACGTCTCCGCGGAGGCGTTCACGGAGTTGATCGTCATGGAGATCGTCTCGGCCTCGCGGGTCACGCTCGTGCGGAGCCGGTCCCAGGTGCGCTTGTAGGTGGTGTCACCGCCGTCGGTCTCGAACTCGATCAGGTTCTCGCTGGAGGTGTCCCCCAGCCAGGTCCAGTCGCCGTAGGTCGACTCGTCGAGGAACTTGAACCCCGTCGGGTCGATCGGGTCGGCGTCCACGTCGTTGTAGAAGACGTGGCCGATGCCAGCGATGTGGAGCTTCACGGTCTCTGCGGTTGCCATGGTGGCGATCCTTCCTAGTGTCGAGCGATCACGTTGAGCACGCAATCGAATCGGTAGACGTCATCAGCCTCCAGGTCCGACTCCACCGGAGTCGGCTGCTGCGAAGGCTTGGTGATCCGGGAGATCCACCCGTACTCGGTGACGACACCTGATCGCCACAACCGATGGAACCCTGCGAACATGGTATCCGCGAGCTGAGCCGCCTCGACTCGGTTCGGGGAGTAGCAGCGAACACTGATCGTGAACTCCGCTGAAGTGTACCTCGGATCGTTGTCCACCGACACCGGGGCCGACGTAGACACGATCACGAGAGGGAGCTGCCCGACCGCCGTCGGGCCTGCCGACGACTCGATGGCCACCCCATCCGGAGCGATCGCCGAAGCCATCGCGTAGGTGAGGGAGGGGGCGTCCACCGTCTCTCGAGCCATCAGAACCTCCGGGCCGCGTTGGTGAACACGAAGTTGCCGGTCACGTGCTCACCGGAGCGGTTGTTCACGTGGCCGAACTCGATCGACCACGCCTCCGGAGTGTTGGTCCAGACTGCTCGGTCCACGACACCCTTCGGGCCGGGGACGCGCCCCGACTCGATGGTGCTCTCGAAGTGGCCGGTCCGGCGGTGCTTCGCGGCCTCCGCCCGCACGGCCGACTCGACCTTGCGAAGCGCCCGGTCCATCCCAGGGTGGTGACCGGCGACTCGGGCTGCGTCGATCGCGGCGTTGGGGTACACCTTGGCCATCAAGGCACCTCCGTTCCGCGAGACGTGATGAGTACATCGTAGTGGTAGATCCGAGGCGACATGCCGAATCGGCGGGCTTCGCCCTCCTGGTCGAAGGTCCTGCCCTGGTACGGTCCCTTGGTGATCAGCACCTTCGCGCTGACCCCCTCGGGCCAGCCCTCTCGGCCGATCACCCGGCAGGTGGTCTTCGACTGGAGGCCCAGATCCGCCTGCTCGTCAGAGTTGAGCGGCTGGATGAAGACCTCGAGGTCGATGGGGTCGCCGGGGACTACCGTCGACCCCATCGAGTCCTTCACGGTCCGCATCGGAGTCACGGTGACTCGATGTGGGTTACGGTCCAGGAGGAAGCTCACAGGTTCCACTCCTCGGACATCTGGTTCCGTGCGGGCCAGCCGTACTGGAACCACAGGTGGGGCGGGATCGAGCCGTACCGACTCTGAGCGTACCCATCCGTCTCAGGAGCGATCGAACTCCACGTCGAGACGCCCAGGCGCTCCCACTCCGGTCCCAGGATCTCCAGGAGACCGCTGGCGACTCGGAGGTTGATGGAGTAGGAGTAGTTGCCCTCCGCCTCCTGTCGGATGACGCCGTTGCCCGGAGCGCGGAACACTCGGGCAACGGCCTCAGCCTCGATGTCCGCCACCAGGGCCGAGAAGGCGGGATCCTCCTCGGCCCTGGCACGGAGGTCGGGGATACGGGCCACGAGGATACGCTCCGCCCGGAGCAGGAGGTCTCCGACGTACTGTCGCTCAGCCGTCGTCAACTCCCTCTGCATCGCCGACTCCACGTTCTCTGGAGTAGCGATCGCGGTATCCCCGTCAGCCATCAGGCCGCGCCCCCACCTTCGAGCGCTTCGACGCGGGCAACCAGGTCGTTCCACTGCGCCTCGGACGGGAAACCGTCAGCACCAGCGGCACCGGTGTCGCCCTTCGCACCCTTCGGACCCTGCGGGCCCTCCGGACCCTCCGGACCCTCCGGACCCTGCGGACCCTCCAGCGAGGCCAGCCACTCGGCCTCGGTGCCGGTAAAGCCACCGGCAACCGCAACCTCGTATGCTGAATCTCCGTCAGCGCCAGCGGGACCCTGCGGACCCTCCGGACCCTGCGGACCGGTCTCGGCCTTCGCGGCTCCTGCGGCCTCGATTCGGTTGAGCTCGGCGGCGGTGATCGGGGTTCCCCCCGACTCGCCATCCTTCCACTTGCCTGGCGTGAATGCCATTACTGCGCACCTCCTGGATAGAGTGCCTCACTGGGATAGGTGGCCGGTCCCGGTGAGGCGATCAAGGGGACTCGACGGGGAGCTGGTACTTCGCGAACCCGTTCACGTCGGTGATGACCCAGCCGAAGATGGCCTCGACCAGGATCGCCTCGAGGTTCTGCTGCCAGAGGTGCACCATGGTGCCGCCATCGTTGATGGAGGCGACGTCCGTCCGCTTGAACGTGATGTTCTCGGTGAAGCCGAGCTTCAGGTTGCCGGCGAAGTTGCCACCGTACGCACGGGTGTTGGAGGCCTCCACCGCGCCGACCTTGCCGCCCACGGCCTTGCCGTAGGAGACCGGGAGGCCGAGGAAGTTGCCCATGCCGGCGTTCAGGCTGACCTCGTTGGAGTACACCGGGCGACCCTGCATGTCCGTGGCCCCGATGAGCTGGGTCCGGAGTCGCGGATCGGCGATGAACGCGTCGAAGTCGTACCCCGCGTTCACGACAGCGTCGTAGCCCGCGAGGAAGTCGGAGGTCAGACCGCCGTCTTCCTTGGTCGCGGTGCCCAGATCGACCACGTTGGTCGTCTGGTCGAGGTACTCGACACCGTCGATGGTGTTGCCGGTCAGGGCGTCCTTGCCGTGGATCACGGCCATGTCGACGGCCTTGGTGACCGCGCCGGTCAGGCCCTCGACGAAGGTGTCCAGGTAGCCGGAGGGGTTCGCGATGCGAGCCTCCTTGGACCAGTACATCAGCGCCGCAGCCTTGATCGGCTTGAAGGTCTTCAGGCTGACGCCGCCCTTCACGACGGGCTTCGCCTCACCCTCGCCGACGATGCCAGCGACGATGTCGCCGGTCTGCGTGGCGATGGTGTTGCCGGTGATGGAGACCGGCGTGGTGCCTGCGACTCGCTGGACGACGGAGTCCTCGGTCACCTTCCGGATGATCTCGCCGACGAGCGGCTTGGGGAGGATGCCCTGGTCATCCATCGACCCCAGGGTGGTTGCGTTGTCTCCGATAGCCATGGCGGCTGTTCCTTTCAGTCGGGATCTTACGACCCGAAGACCTGGTTGGCCATCTCGAGTCGCTCATCGATAGCAGGGTCAGCCGCCTGGGCCGGGTCGGGGGTGCGCTCCTGGCGCCCCCGCGAGTTGAGGGAGGAGGTGAACTTCTCGATCTGGGCGGTCCACGCTTCCTCGTCGTCGCCGGGAATGTTCTCAGCGAGTGAGAGGGGAAGCCCTGCCTCGTGGAGGAGAGCCTCCTTCTTGCGGGTCGCCTGAAGCTCGGCCAGTTCCTTGTCCTTCGAGCTCAGGGTATCATCTGCAGCAGCGGCAGCGGCCTCCAGCTCCTCGATCCGGGTCTGGCGGTCCTCCGACTCCTTCTGCGCAGCGGCGAGCTCGCTGGACAGGTTCGACTTGTCCGTCTTCAGGGACTTGATGTCGCTCTTGAGGTTCTGGATGAGCGTCCACGCCTTCTCGGCGTCGAACTCCCCGTCCTCCCAAGGCTTCTTGCTGTTGTCCTCTGTGGGCATTGCGTACCTCCTGGATACTTGGTTGAAGGTTACCCGCTTGGGCACCATTGCGAAAGTGCATCACCACATCGCCCGAACATCGGCGACTGGCAGCGACTCCCCGTTCTTCTCCATCTCGCGGAGGACTCGGTCCAGCTCCGCGATGACGTTGTTCTTGGCGTTGTGGGACTTGTCGTTGTACTTGAAGCCCTTGTGGACGTTGCCGTCCTCGTCGGTCCAGGTCCCCTCGTGGATGACCTTCTTGTACCACTCCTCGAGGGCCTCGTACTGGTCCTGGCCGACCCAGTCCTCGTAGTCGTAGACCGGAACGACGACGCAGTCGCAGTTCGGGTGGTAGCTGTTCATCCACTGGCGACCGTGCACCTCACGGAACGCCGCCGACGCTCGCACCCTACCGGCAGTCTGCGCAGTCTCGTAGACCGGCCCGCGACTCGCCAGCATGACGCAGAAGCCGCAGTTCTCCTGCCCGGTGAGGACTCGAGCCCAGTTCAGCGCGAGGGTCGAGTCGCGAGCGTACTCGGCCTCCTCCTCGGGGGTGCGGGCATCGTACGACCAGTGGTCCCGGTCCGCCGGGTCGGGGGTGCGGAAGTCCTCCACGGTGCGGGCGACCGTCTGCCGAGCGGCAGCCTCCACGTGCTGGACGAGGTGCTCCGCTGCCCGCTGGGGGAACTCCTCACGGTCTCGAGTGACGTTCCGCATCACGTCCCGCAGGACCGACTCGGCGGATCGCGAGGAGTATCCGCTCTGGTCGGGGACGTAGGGGTTGCTGATTCCCTGACGGGAAGCGGTCTCCCGGATGAAGCGGGCGGTCTCGTTGTAGGCGGACTGCCGAGCCATGCGGAGCGGCTCGGTGACCTGGAGGGCGAGGCTCCTCGACATCTCCAGCGCGGGGGTGTCCGGGTCGTAGCCCCCTCGGAGGATGCGGATCAGCGCCGCGAGCGCCGCACTGACGATCCCGTCCATCGCACGTCGATACGCCCCGAGCACGCTCAGGCCCCCATCTGCTCACGGACGCGGTTGTCCGTCACGCCGCGCTCGTTCTCCCGAGCGCGCTGCTCCGGGGTGAGCTGGAGGCCCTCGCGGGCGGTCTCGCCGCTGACGACGCCCTGGCTGTGCGCCTGGAGCAGGTTCGCGCTCTTCGCGGAGACGGATGCCAGCGCCGGATCGCGCCACTGCATCTCCAGCGACTCGGGGTGCTCGGGGAGCTTGTCCTCCATCTCGAGCTGGATGAGAGCGACCTGCTCGAGCGCGTCCCCGAACATGGACTGCTTCACCTCGGCGCGGGCGATCAGGCGGTCCTTGGCCACCCGCATCGCCTCGGCGGAAGAAGGGTTGTCCGTGGAGATGCCCAGCATCTGCGGCGGGATGCCGGTGATCGCCGAGACGATCTGCGCGTACAGCTTGTAGGAGTTGATGATGGACGTGAGGTCCGCGCCGGGGATCTGCCCCGCCTCGGCCCCGGCAGGTCCCGTGAGGAACCGGCCGAAGTACGCCGCGATCTTGTCGATCGGGTTGCCCGACTGGTCCTTCAGCGCCTCCAGACCGTCGCCGAACAGGTAGCGAGTCGGCATGGCGAGGAGCTCCTGCGCCACCTGGAGGTTGGTCAGGGAGCGGGAGCCCGCGTCGGTCATCTTGGCGACCTCGGCGATCTCGGATCGACCGTTGACATCGCCCAGCCGCGACTTGTTGATCAGCGGGACCATCGCCGGGCGAGAGGAGCCCGTGATCGTCGGCTCCCCGGCCTGCCGCCACTGGCCCTGGGAATAGCGGAAATACCTAGTCTCCCCCGGCAGGTAGTACGAGGCGAAGCGCTCGTCGCCGATCTTGTACCGGCGCAGACCCTCGGCGACGTCGCCCATGTGGTCGTAGGAGACCGCACAGCCGATCGGGCGGTGGACCGTCACTCGCGGGACGTCACCCCGCCCCGGCCCGACGATGAAGTACGACGACCCCTGGACCAGCGCCTCGGTGATGCCGAGCTTCACCTGGGTGTCGAGGTTGTTCGCGGCCCACCAGCGCCGCAGGAGCTTCGGCGTCTCGTTGTCCCCGCTGAGAATGTACCCCTCGGGGTTCAGGACCTCCGCCAGGACGTCCACGGCCATCTTGGGGAACGGGGCAGCCATCTCGAGCACTCGAACCGCAGGCGGCAGGGAGACGCCCAGCGAGTCGAGGCGGGTCGTGCCCTCGTAATAGCCCTCGTACTCGGCGACTTTACCGACGCCTGCCTGTCGAATCAGCGAATCGAAGCTCATACGTACACCGCCCAGTTGCCCTTGTTCTTGCGCTTCTCCCATTCCGGGGACGCCTTGACCGCACGGTATACCATACGCGCACCAACTACGCAAACCGCTGCGTCGATCTTGTTCGCCGACTTCGGCGACTCCTTCTTGATGGTGAACCGGCCTCGGACCTCGTGCACGCGGGCGTTGCCCACGTGGCGGGAGACCTCCCAGTTGCCGTCGTGGGTGAAGTCCCGCTCCTGGATCTCGCTGTAGCACATCTCCGCCGCCTCGGCGAAGATGTACGCGTGCGAGCGCATGTCCCAGGCGATCGGTGCAGGCTCCTTGCCCTTCGGGACCGCCCAGACGAGGAGGTCCTCGCCGTACTTCTCGGGCCAGGAGGTCTTCACGTACGACTCCCACTCGCGGACGTCCGCGTAGAAGGCGACCACCTTGTACATGGCGAAGGCCGAGTCGACCGCGCCGTCCACCTTCTGGTAGTTGATGACTCCGGTCGACTCCTCTGGAGCCCAGACCCCCAGCGTGAACACGTGGCCGTCGCTCATGCGACAGCCGATCAGCGCCGTGTGGTCGTTGGACTTCGAGCCGTCGAAGAACATGACGATCTCCTCGCCAGGCTCGACCTTGATCCCCGGATCGGCGAGTGCGGACCACTCCTGGAGCGTGACCCAGGCGTCCTCCGCAGCGTTCGGCTGGTTCAGGAAGAAGCGGCGACTGCGGGACTCCGGGTAGTTGGTCGCCCAGACCTGGTTCCGGATGGCATCGATCCGCTCCTCCGTGACCCAGGGGCAGTCGGAGTAGATCTCCCGCAGAGCGTCGCTCAGGCCGACCTCCCCCTCCTCGGGGTCGTCGTGGAGGACCGTGTTCGGCGGAGCGACCACCGCGTCGTACAGGATCGTCTGCGTGGCTCGGGTGCGGCCCTCCTCCTGGTCGACCCAGGCGTTGAACGTCTCCTCGGCGACCGAATCGGCGCCAGGGATCCATGCGTTCGACGTCTCCAGCACTCGCGCAGCCGACTTGGTCGCGTTCTGGACGAGGGTGTCCATCAGCCCCGGACCGCCCATGCCGGGAGTCCAGTGCTCCGTCTCGTCGCCGACCACGAAGCTCGACTCGGCACCTTCCGCCGAGCCCTCGGAGCTGGTGATCTGCTCGAGCTTGCCGCCGTTCGGGGTCTCGATGTACGTCTTGCCCGAGTCGAGGGCGTACTTCTTCGCCAGCGGGGAGCGCTTGTTCGCCATCGCCCGGACCATGCGCATGGTGTTCTGCGTCTGCTTCTCGGAGGTCGCAGCGATCTGCACCAGGGGCATCGAGACGGGCATGCCCTCGACTCCGCCGGGTACGTCGGGGTTGAACTGCGCCACGCGGACCGGCCCCAGCAGTTCTGCCAGCGCGAGCACCGCCGCGAAGGGCGACTTGCCGCTGCCCTTCGCGAGGCGGCGCACGGCGCGGTTGTAGACCCACCGGCCATGCTCGTCCACCGCGTAGAACCAGAGGATGAACTTCGCCTGGCCGATCGTCGGCTTGAACGGCGTGCCCGCGTGAGGCCCGTTCGGCTGGAGGAGATTCGTCTCGATCCAGTACAGCACTTCGTACCCAAGGGTGAACTCCGGGAGTCCCTCGGGCATCGTCCGCTGCCGCTCGCGGGGCGAGATCAGCTCAGCTTGCGTCGCCATTCGTCCATCTTGATCGTCTTGTCCACGGCGGCGGAAGCCGCGCCGGGTCGGGAGAGCTCGATCTGCACGCGTCGGCGGTCACCCTCGGTCACCAGCAGGTTGGACAGCGAGGACATGATCACCTGCAGCATGGCGGGCGAGCGCTTCCCCTGCCGCTTGTAGTCGCTGAGGTCGTCCATGACCGAGTACGCAACTGCCCAGTCCGACGGCTCGTAGAACTGCGACTGGCCGGATTCCCCCATAGCCTTCCACAGCTTCTTCACGATTGGGTGCCAGTCTCCGTCGCCTCGGGGCTGCTTGACGTCGGCAGCACCCGGTGCGCGGGTCGTCTCCATCGGTCGCTCGTTGGTGCGCTTTCGCTCATCGTCCCTCTTAGGGACGGGTCCTCGTGTTCCCATGGTTGCCTCCTGGGGTTCATCGTACCCTACGGGTTCCTCGTCTGACGTGCGGGTTCGTCGGTATGGTTCTCTTATGTCTCAGAGGTTGGTGACGAGTACGATAAACCGTCTGGTCAGCGAGGTGTAAACCCGTATGGGATCTGAGCGCCTAAACGCGGAGCGGGCAGAGCGATCGGGGTAGGGTATGGCCCCCCTAGCCCTTCTTATGCCCATAAGGCAGTCTTTATGCGTACATAAGTAATACTTTGTACCAATGTTTACATTCTTAGTTTATATTTCCTTTAAAATATCAAACATTTTTGAAGTTTTTATTTAAATCTTTTTATCAAACATTTTTGAAGTTTTTATTTAAATCTTTTTATCAAACATTTTTGAAGTTTATATTTTAAATGTTTTATCTTACACATTCTAAGTTTATATTTAAATGTAAATAAAGAATGCATTCTAAGTTTATTCGCCCCCTACCTATATACGCGAACGCGGGCGCATGCGCGCGCGGGCGCGCGTAGGGTACCCTACAACGCGCCGCCGCGCTACCGTTTTTCCAAAGTGAGGCGTAAGTAACAAACCCGCCCCCGGGGGTTGTGTACTTACGTAGTAGCGCGTAAGGTTCTATTCATACGGCGCGGGGAACGGCCCCGGCCCTACGGTAAGGAGTACGCGGTGAACGCTACCGATCAGTTCCGGGACCTCTTCTACGCGCTTGACG
>JACYYJ010074776.1_pt2 | contig 11135 bp, 8 predicted proteins | sample 8236861 | NCBI WGS metagenome assembly JACYYJ01 (sample SAMN14103086, study PRJNA606662) | landfill metagenome | isolation source: landfill solid waste | place: India:New Delhi, Okhla landfill site | collected 2017-11-05
CAGCACGGCGACGTCGTCGAGGTCCGGCAGCCGTTCCCGTGGACGCAGCTGCTGGTACGCGTCGGCGACTGATCGTCCTCCGTGGATTCGCGGTTCGAGGCCGGCGCGCTACCGGCCGACCCGCAGCTCGATCCGGCCGGCGCGGTCGCCGACGAGCGACTCGCCGAGGAGCTGACCGAGGCCGCGCACCAGCGCGGCTCGTACGGCCGCGGCGCGCGGATCCTCTCGATCGGCATCGCGTCGACCGGACTGCTGACGTTCCTCTTCTTCTCGGTCGCGTCGCACGCGCTCGGCGACTCCGCGCTCGGCCAGGAGCAGTACGGCCAGATCGCCACGATGTGGGCGATCCTGTTCACCGCGATGTGCGTGTTCTACCGGCCGGTGGAGCAGCTGCTGTCGCGGACGATCGCGACGGCCGCGGCGCGCCGCGAGCCGCACCCGCGACTGCGCGAGCCGCTGCTGATCCAGTCCGGGTTCGCGTTGGTGCTCGTCGCCGCGGCGTTCGCCGCCCGCGGCACGCTCGAGGACCAGCTCGGGTCCTCGACGCTGTTCTGGATCCTGGTGGCCGCCGGCGTGGCCTACGCCGCCAGCTACTTCGCGCGCGGGTTCGTCGCCGGGCACCAGTGGTTCGCGCTCTACGGCGGACTCGTGCTGTTCGAGTCGGTCGCGCGGATCCTCTTCCCCGTAGCCGCGCTGGTCGGGATCACCACCGGGCAGACCGCGGTTGCGCTCGGCATCGTCGCGGCGCCGCTGGCGTCGCTGCTGGTGGTGCCGTGGGCGATCCGCTCCGCGACGCGGCGCCTGGACGCCGAGCGAGCCGCCGGCGCCGGTCCCGCGGACGCGACCGCGCCAGGCGGCGGTGGGGCCGCGCTGCGCACGGGGACGTCGTTCGCCGTCGCCGTCGCGATGATCCAGCTCGGCGAGCAGACGCTGGTCAACGCCGGCACCCTGCTGACCGCGGACAAGGCGGCGGCCGGACTGATCTTCAGCGCGCTGCTCGTGACCCGCGCGCCGCTGCAGCTGTTCCAAGCGGTCCAGACGACGCTGCTCCCCCACTTCGCGACCCTGATCGCGACCGGATCGCCGCACGAGATCGGGGCCGCGATCCGCAAGGCGGTCGGGTTGATCGTCGCCTTCGCCGCGCTCGTCGTGGTCGGGCTGCTGCTGCTCGGCGGCTGGGTGATGCCGCTGCTGTTCGACGGTCAGGAGCCACCCGTCGGCGGTCTGGCGATCGTCGCGGTCGGGATGGGCGCGCACCTCGTCGCGGGAACGCTGAACCAGGCGGCGCTGGCCCGGGGCAACGCCTGGGCGGCCGCCGTCTCGTGGCTGGTCGCCGGAGCGCTGTTCGCCGTCTGGATGGTGGTCGGCCCGTTCGGCGACGACGCCCTGCTGCGGGCCGAGGTCGGCTACGCCGCGGCGACGCTGATCCTCAGCGTCCTGCTCTACGCGGTGTACCGGCTCGGCCTGCGCCCCGCCGACGCCCCGGCCTCCTGACCCCGGCCGGGCCCTACACCCGATCCCGCTGCGAGCGGTTGACCGCACTGACGATCGCGTCGAGCGACGCCCGCACGATGTTCGGGTGGATCCCGACGCCCCAGTACGTCGTGCCGTCGATCTCGCACTCGACGTAGGCCGCCGCCCGCGCATCGCCGCCGGCGCCGAGCGCGTGCTCGGCGTAGTCCTTGACCGTGATCACCAGCGAGAACGCCTCGAGCGCGTTGACGAACGCGTCGATCGGACCGTTGCCGATGCCCTCGAGGCGGTGCGGCTTGCCCTCGACGTCGAGCTGGACGTTGAGCCGGTCGCGACCGTCGGGCTGCGACGCCGTCTGGTGCTCCCAGACCCGGAATCGCCCCCAGGGATCTCCGGCGCCCGGCAGGTACTCATGGGAGAACAGCGACCACAGATGCTCCGGGGTGACCTCGCCGCCGTGCGCGTCGGTGTGCGCCTGGACGACCCGCGAGAACTCGGCCTGCATCCGCTTCGGCGCGTCGAGCCCGTGCTCGGTCTTCAGCAGGTACGCCATCCCGCCCTTGCCGGACTGGCTGTTGACCCGGATCACCGCTTCGTAGGTCCGCCCCACGTCGTGCGGGTCGATCGGCAGGTACGGGACCTCCCACGGCAGCTCGTCGAGCGGCGTGCCGGTCTCGACCGCCGTCTTCTCGCGCTTGGCGAAGACCTTGTTGATCGCGTCCTGGTGCGATCCCGAGAACGACGTGAAGACCAGCTCGCCGACGTACGGGTGGCGCTCCGGGATCTTCAGCTGGTTGCAGAACTCGACGACGTCGCGGACGTGGTTGATGTCGCGGAAGTCCAGCTGCGGATCGACGCCCTGGGTGTGCAGGTTGAGCGCCAGCGTGACCAGGTCGGCGTTGCCGGTCCGCTCGCCGTTGCCGAACAGGCAGCCCTCGACGCGGTCCGCCCCCGCCATCAGGGCGAGCTCGGTGGACGCGATCCCGGAGCCGCGGTCGTTGTGCGGATGGATCGAGAGGATGATCGCCTCGCGCCGCGGCAGGTTGCGGTGCATCCACTCGATCTGGTCGGCGTAGACGTTGGGCGTGGCAACCTCGACCGTCGACGGCAGGTTGAGGACTATCGGCCGCTCCTCGGTCGGGTTCCAGACCTCGATCACGCTCGCGCAGACGCTCAGCGCGACCTCGGGTTCGGTGAGCACGAAGGTCTCGGGCGAGAACTGCAGCCGGACGTCGGTGTCGGGGATCGACTCGACCCCGCGCAGCACGTCCTCGGCGCCCGCGATCACCAGATCGCGCAGGCCATCGACGTCGATGCCGAAGACGTCCTCGCGGAACTGCCTCGGCGTCGACGTGTAGAGGTGGACGAGCGCGCTGTGGGCGCCCTGCAGCGATTCGAACGTGCGCGCGATCAGCTCGGGCCGCGCCTGGGTCAGGACGGCGATCCGTACGTCGTCGGGGATCGCGTCCTCCTCGATCAGCTCGCGGACGAAGTTGAAGTCGGTCTCGCCGGACGCGGGGAAGCCGACCTCGATCTCCTTGATCCCGATCTCGACCAGCAGCTCGAACATCTTGCGCTTGCGGACCGCGTCCATCGGGTCGATCAGCGACTGGTTGCCGTCGCGCAGGTCGACCGCCGCCCACAGCGGCGCGCGCTCGATCCGCTGGTCCGGCCAGGTCCGGTCGGGCAGCTCGAACGGCACGCGCTGGTGGAACGGCTGGTAGCGATGCGAGGGCATCGGGCTGGACCGCTGGGGGTTCCAGGCCGGCTGACCCTCCGGAAGCAGGCCGGCCACGGAGGGGTTGCGTGACGTCGTCATGACCGGCTGCTCCTTTGGGTTGGGTTGATCGCACCGACGACGCCGAGCGGCGCGCCGGTGACGGTGATGTTGGCGTGGGTCGCGGCCATCGCCGCTTCCGGGTCACGTGCGCGGATCGCCGCCGCCAGATCGGCGTGCGCCTGCTGCGAGTCGACGTCGTTCAGGTCGACGTCGCGGACGACCTCGACCAGTGCGGCGCGCAGCACCGTCAGGAACGACGCGAACATGTCCTGCAGCAGGTCGTTGTGGGCCGCCGCGACGATCGCCTCGTGGTACGCCAGGTCGGCGTCGACGAAGGCCTCGATCTCGCCCGTGGCGCGGGCGCGCTCACGCTCGGCGAGCGCGGCGTCGATCCGGTCGGCGTCCTCGACGCTGCGGCGCTCGGCGGCCAGCCGGGCGGCCTGGACCTCGAGCGCCTCGCGGACCTCGTAGACGTCGAGCACGGCGGCGGCGCTGATCCGCGGCTCCCACTCCGGCGGCGGCGTCAGCGCGCGGACGAAGGTGCCCGAGCCCTGACGGGTCTCGAGCTGGCCGTCGTGGACCAGCACGCGCACGGCCTCGCGGACGGTCGAGCGTCCGATCCCCAGCTGCTCGGCGAGCACCGCCTCGGCGGGCAGCCGCGTCCCGACCGGCCAGGCCCCCGCCGCGAGCTGCTCGCGGAGCTGCTGGACGGCGAGCTCGCTGAGCGAGCCACGACCGAGGGGCGACAGGGACATTGCCGGGATCCTAGCAAGTCATCAGATGTCTGCCGTCTGACCTCCTGCGCTTCCCCTTCCAGCAACCCGGGCCGTCGCGACGAGCGGCGGCCCGCCGCCCACCACGCCCACGTTCGCCGCCCGCTCACCGCCGTGAAGCGTCGCGACCTCCATATATGCCGATTTGCTTATATTGCTGTATGCGCGATATCCCGCAGTTCAAGGCCGAGTTCTTCAAGACTCTCGGTCATCCGCTGCGCATTCGCGCGCTGGAGCTGCTCGCCGACGGCGAGCGCTCCGTCTCGGGGCTGCTCGAGCACGTCGCGGCCGAGCAACCGCACCTGTCACAGCAGCTCGGCGTGCTGCGCCGCGCCGGGTTCGTCACCACCCGCCGGGACGGCACGACCGTGATCTACCGCCTGGCCGACGAGCGGATCAGCGAGCTGCTGGCCGTCTCCAAGGAGATCCTCGTCGACATGCTGACCGCCACCCGCGACGAGCTGCGACTCTCGTGAGCGCCCGCTGGGCCGCGCTGCTGCCGGGGCGCCGGGACTACGCCGAGCTGCCCCGCAGCTGGCGGCACGACCTGCTCGCCGGGATCACCGTCGCGATCGTCGCGCTGCCGCTGGCGCTCGGCTTCGGGGTCGCCTCCGGGGTCGGCGCCCAGGCCGGCCTGGTGACCGCGATCGTCGCGGGGATCGTCGCCGCGGCCCTCGGCGGCTCGCACCTGCAGGTCAGCGGACCGACGGGCGCGATGACCGTGGTGCTGATCCCGGTCGTGGCCCAGGTCGGCCCGCACGGGATCATCGTGGTGGCGCTGCTGGCCGGGCTGCTGCTGATCGCGGCCGGCGCGCTCCGGCTCGGCCGCTACGTCCACCTACTGCCGTGGCCGGTGATCGAGGGCTTCACGATCGGGATCGGCCTGCTGATCTTCCTCCAGCAGGTGCCCAACGCGCTCGGCGTCGCGGCGCCCGACAGCCACAACACCGCCGTCGCCGCGGTCCAGGCGGTCGGCGACTGGGGCGGTCAGCAGTGGACGACGCTCGCCGTCGTCGCGGCGGTGGCGGCGATCATGACCGTCGCCCCGCGGATCCACCGCGCGCTGCCCGGGTCGCTGCTCGCGATCGCGATCGTCACGGCCGCCGTCGCCGTCGGCGGCTGGGCCGTCGCGCCGATCGGCGCGATCCCCGCGACGTTGCCGACGCCGAGCCTGCCCGACATCGCGTTCGCCGACCTCGGCCGGCTCGCGTCGGCGGCGATCGCCGTGGCCGCGCTGGCCGCGATCGAGAGCCTGCTCTCGGCCAAGGTCGCCGACGGGATGGCCGACGGCGTGCCGGCCCACGACTCGGACCGCGAGCTGGTCGGCCAGGGCGCGGCGAACGTCGCCGTCGCCTTCTTCGGCGGGATGCCCGCGACCGGCGCGATCGCCCGCACCGCGGTCAACGTCCGCTCGGGCGCCCGGACGCGACTGGCTGCGATCACGCACGGCGTGGTGCTGATCGGCGTCGTCGTCGCGCTCGCCCCGCTGCTCGGCGACGTCCCGCTCGCCGCGCTCGCCGGCGTGCTGATGGTCACCGCGGTGCGGATGGTCGACCACCGCGCGGCGCTGCGGATCGCCCGTTCGTCGCGGAGCGACACGCTGCTGCTGGTGGTGACGGCGGTCGCGACGCTGGCCTTCGACCTGGTCGTCGCGGTGATCGTCGGCGTCGTGATCGCCGCGCTGCTCGCGCTGCGCTCGGTCGCCGCGACCACGCGGTTCGACCAGGACCACCCCCACGACGCCACCCTCCGCGACGAGCGGGTGACCCACGCCCTGCACAGCCGGCGGATCGTGACCTTTCGGCTCGACGGCGCGCTGTTCTTCGGGGCCGCCCACCGGCTGCTCGACGAGGTCTCGCGGGTGCGGGACGTCGAGACCGTGATCCTCCGCCTGCGCACGCTGAAGGTGCTCGACAGCACCGGCGCCCAGACCCTGCGCGAGCTGATCGGCGAGCTCGAGGCGCGCGGAGTCACCGTGCTGATCGCCTGCGCCCGGCCCGACCACGAGGCGCTGTTGCGCCAGGTCGGCACCCTCGACGCGCTGGCGCACGAGAACCACCTGCTGCCGACGATCGACGACGCGCTGATCCACGCGCGCCGCCATCTGGACCGCCGCGACGACGCGCCCGCCGCGGTTCGCTCGTAGCCCGACGCGGGGTCAGTCGGCCCGCTCGACGGGGAAGCCCGCCGCCGCGATCGCCGCGAGCACGTCGGACGCGTGCTGCGGGCCCCGTGTCTCCAGGCTCAACCGCACCGTGGTGTCCCCCACGTGCAGGTCGATCCCGTCGCGGACGTGGTGGACCTCGACGATGTTCGCCCCCGCTTCGGCGATCGCGCTCGCCAGCTGGGCCAGGCCGCCCGGGCGATCGGCGATCAGCGTGACGACGTTCAGGCGGCGGCCGACCAGCGTCTCGTGCCGTCGGGCCAGCTGCGCCAGCAGGTTGGTGTCGACGTTGCCGCCCGACAGCACCAGCACCGTGCTGCCGGACGTCGGCGGCGGCACGAGGCCCCGCAGGATCGCCGCGAGCCCGACCGCACCCGCGCCCTCGGCGACCAGGTTGACGCGGTCGAGCAGCAGCATCATCGCCTCGGCGATCGCGTCCTCGTCGACCGCGACGAGCTCGTCGACCAGGGTCCCGACCAGCGACCCGGTCAGCTCGCCCGGGTGCTTGACCGCGATGCCGTCGGCGATCGTCGTCGCGACGCCCGATGCCTCGGCGACCCGCCGCTGCTCGTCACCGAACGACGACAGCGGCGACTGGCTGCTGCGCGCCGGCGAGAGCGCCCCACGGGCCGCGGCCCGCACGCCGACGACGCGCACCGCAGGCCGCTCCGCCTTGATCGCCGTGGCGATCCCGCTGATCAGTCCGCCCCCGCCGACCGGCACGACGACCTGGACCATGTCCGGGACCTGCTCCAGCAGCTCCTCGCCGATCGTGCCCTGGCCGGCGATGATGTCGAGGTCGTCGAACGGGTGGATGAACGCCATCCGGTTCGCGGCCGCGTGCTCCCGGGCGGCGCGCAGCGACTCCTCGACCGCGCCGTCGATCAGCTCGACGGTCGCGCCCAGCGCCAGGCACGCCTCGACCTTGGCGATCGGCGCGCCCGCCGGCATGAAGACGACGGCCGGCACGCCGATCGAGCTGGCGGCGAGCGCGACGCCGCGGGCGTGGTTGCCGGCGCTGCCCGCGACCACGCCGCGGGCGGCGTCGGGCCCGAGCGCGGCCAGCTTCGCCAGCGCGCCGCGGAACTTGAACGCGCCCGTCCGCTGGAGCGACTCGGCCTTCAGCACGACCGGGGCCCCGTGACGCGCGCTGAGGCCTTCGGACCGCACGATCGGGGTCACCCGGGCGGCAGCCGAGACCGCGATGCGGGCCCGGGCACGGCGGTCGGCGTCGGGGGCGTTCGGAGGAATCGCGGGCATCGCCCGACGACGGTACTCCGTCACCGGCCGGCTATCGGTCCCCCGGGCGTCGAATTCCCACCGGACGACGGAGAGCGGTCGAAGCGCCGCGGCTCGTCGCGTTCGCTCCGACGATCGGAACGCGCGCGCCGACCGACCGGGCTACCCCCCGCCGCCCAGCCACTGCTCGCGGGTCGCCGGCAGGCCGTGCGGCGCGCCGGGCTTGACCGCGAGCGTCTGCACGATCGAGATGTGGCCGACGTCGAACAGCACCGCCGCCGACGCCATGTAGAGCCGCCAGACCCGCTCGCGCTGGAACCCGACCTCGGCCAGCACCTGATCGTGCTGCTCGGCCAGATTGCGGCTCCAGGCCCGCAGGGTGCGGGCATAGTGCTCGCGCAGCGACTCGACGTCGCGGACCTCGAAGCCGGCCGATTCGAGCACGTCGGCGACGACCGCGACCCGGTGCAGCTCGCCGTCGGGGAAGACGTAGCGATCGGTGAACGACGCCTGCCGCTGCTTGCCGTCGTGCAGCCGGGTGATCCCGTGGTTGAGCAGCATGCCGCCCGGCCGCAGCAGGTCGTGGAGCTGCCGCGCGTAGGTCGGCAACGCCCGCTCGCCGACGTGCTCGTACATCCCGACGGACGCGATCTTGTCGAACGGGCCGTCGGTCACCGCGCGGTAGTCCTGGACCCGGATCTCGATCCGGTCCTCGAGCCCGGCGTCGCGCACGCGCTCGCGCGCGAGCACCGCCTGCTCCTTCGACGCGGTGATCCCGACCGCCTGGACGCCGTAGTGCTGCGCCGCATGGAGCACCAGGCTGCCCCAGCCGCAGCCGACGTCGAGCAACCGCTCGCCCGCCCGCAGCCGCAGCTTGCGGCAGATCAGGTCGAGCTTGCGCTCCTGGGCCTGCTCCAAGGTGTCGTCGTCGCTGCCGTCCCAGTAGGCGCACGAGTAGACCAGCGACGGCCCGAGCACCATCCGGTAGAAGGCGTTCGAGATGTCGTAGTGGTACTGGACCGACTCGGCGTCGCGATCGGCCTCGTGACGACGCCCCCGGACCTTCGCCTCGGCTTCCGGCAGCGGCGCCGGGCGCAGCGCCCCGATCTTCACCGCGGCCCGCAGCGCGTCGAGCTTGTCGCGGGTGGTGAACCGCAGTCCGCGGGCGTCCTGACCGCGACGCAGCGCGTCCTCGATGGCGCCGTCGAGGTCGATCAGGCCCAGCACCCACGGGCGGCTGATCCCCAGCTCGCCGGGCTTGCGCAGGACGTGGGTCAGCGCCTCGGGGGCGCGCACGATCACCGTCGGCGCGGCCGGGTCGCCGGCGGGCAGCTGGCTGTCGTCCCAGAACCGCACGTTCAGCGGCAGCCGCTTGCCGAGCCGGCCGAACATCCGGTCGATGATCGGCTGCAGCTCCGCCGCGACGCCGCCGTCGGGCCGCACCGGGTCGGGGCGCCGGCGCCGCCGTACCCCGGGCCCGCCCGTCACGGCACCCGAGCTGGTGCGGGTCGGCGAGGGCGCGATGGCGGGCGCGGCGTCCGCGCTCGAGGTCAAAGGCGACATGGCGGCTCCGTGGATCAGCCGCGCCCACGGCGCGGACGACAGCGTTGCGAACGACCGTACGCCTTCGTGCCCACCGTGACGAGGATCCGGACGGCGTCACCCCGCCGAACGCGGGGTGCGCGGGCATCGTTCCCGTCGGTCGCCTCGCCGCCGCGGCCGGCGCGCGATCGGTCGCGCGCGCTAGAGCGCGTGGCGCTTGAGCAGGCCCTTGGCGATGCCCATCCGCTGGATGTCGCTGGTGCCCTCGCCGATCAGCAGCAGCGGCGCGTCGCGGTAGATCCGCTCGATCTCGTACTCCTTGGAGAAGCCGAACCCGCCGTGGATCCGCAGCGCCTCCTCGGCGTTCTTGTGCCCGGCCTCGGACGCCGCCAGCTTCGCCATCGCGGCCTCGAGGTCGGAGCGCTCGCCCTTGTCCTTCAGCTCCGCCGCCTGGTAGGTCAAGAGCCGCGCGCCCTCCAGCCGCGTGGCCATGTCCGCCAGCTTCTCCTGCACCAGCTGGTGCTGACTGATCGGCCTGCCGAACGTCTCGCGCTCCTGGGCGTAGCGGATCGCCAGCTCGAACGCGCGCTGCGCCACCCCGACACCACGGGCGGCGACGTTGACGCGACCGACCTCGAGCGAGTCCATCATCTGCTTGAAGCCCTGGTTGAGGCCGCCCTCCTCGCCCCCGAGGATCTGATCCGCGGAGAGCTTGTAGCCGTTGAAGACGAGCTCCGTGGACTCCACGCCCTTGTAGCCCATCTTCTTGATCTTCGGCGGCACCTCGAAGCCCGCGTACTCACCCGTGTTGACCGAGACGCCCGGCTCCTTCTCGCAGACGAAGCAGGTCATGCCCTTGTACCGCGGGCGCGCGTCCGGGTCGGTCACGACCAGCACGAAGACCAGGCCGCTCATCAGGCCGTTGGTGACCCACAGCTTCTGGCCGTTGATCTCGTTGCGGCCGTCGTCCTGCTTGGTCGCGGCGGTCTTGATCGCCTGCACGTCGGACCCGCAGTGCGGCTCCGACAGCGAGAACGCCGCCCGCAGATCCCCGGTCGCCATCCGCGGCAGGTACTTCTGCTTCTGCTCCTCGGTGCCGAACTTCATCAGCAGGTACGCGCCGATGAAGTGCGTGTTGATGATTCCCGGGACCGAGATCCAGCCGCGGGCCAGCTCCTCGACGATCCGCGTGTAGGTCTGGAGGTCGAGTCCGAGTCCGCCGTACTCCTCCGGCAGCGTCGTGCCGAACAGCCCGAGCTCCTTCAGCCCCTCGACCATCGGCTCCGGGTAGGTGTCGGTCGAGTCGAAGTGCTCGGCCTGCGGAAGGATCTGCTCGTCCGTGAACTGCCGGACCAGCGAGACGATCTCCTCGCGGACCTCGGGATCGGTGGGCTCGGACGTGAACGCGGCGTTGGCCATGAGGCGTGGGCTCCGATGGTGAAGGGCGACCGCGTGGCCCTGCGGGGCTGAGGTGCCCGGGCCCGACGCGGAGAACGTCGCTGAGGATAGCTCCGCGACGGGGTGTACGACGGCCGACCACGGGTAGCAACCGCGGCGGACCCGCCGAGCGGCCCGCCCGGCGTCCCCCGCATCGCCCTTCGCGGCGGGAACGCGCGCCCGCGACGCCCGAGGCCCGCGGCCGCGTCTGTAGCCTGCCCCGTGTGCACCGTCCTGCTTCCGGCGTCACGCGGCGCACGATCGCCCTCCTCGTCCCGCTGGTCGTCGCGCTCGCCGCGACGTCCGCCGCCGCGGCCCCGTCCGCCGAGCCGCGGCCGACGGCCCAGTTCCGCAACTGCGGCACCCGCGCGCTGGGTCCGACGCAGTGCGCGAACGTCCGTGTCCCGCTGGACCGCAGCGGCGCCGTGGCCGGCGACGTCCGGCTGGCCGTCCGCCGGATCCAGGTCGGCCGCCGTCGGGTCGCCGAGCGCTCGCAGGCGGTCGTCTTCCTCGCCGGCGGCCCGGGTCAGGCGGCCACCCCGCTGCTGACCGACGTCGCCCCGCTGCTGCAGCCGTTCCTGGCCCACCGCGACCTGCTCGCGATCGACACCCGCGGCACCGGTCGCGCGTCCGACCTGGTGGTCTGCCCCGAGGTCGAGGCCCTGACCGACACCGTCACTGCCGACCCGCGGATCCTCGCGTCGTGCGCGCGCCGACTCGGCGCGGC
>JACYYJ010023502.1_pt1 | contig 11133 bp, 7 predicted proteins | sample 8236861 | NCBI WGS metagenome assembly JACYYJ01 (sample SAMN14103086, study PRJNA606662) | landfill metagenome | isolation source: landfill solid waste | place: India:New Delhi, Okhla landfill site | collected 2017-11-05
CAGACAGGGTCTCCAGCCATACGGATTAGATTCGGTATTGGCGAGTGCGGTGGCGAAATGGTCCATCCGCCTGGAGCCGGCTCGGACGGAAGCAGCTCCAGTACCCGTGGCATTCTGAGTCCAACAGGCATATCCATACGAGAAAGCTGCCCCGAAATAATCATCAGTGTAAGATGCGTACCGAGGGNNGAGTACGATACGAATCTATTTACAGCCATGATGGGGGCGAGCAATCTCGTCCATTCAGAATTTCGAGTTCCCTCCGGATCGTCACCGGAACTGACGTCGACCACTGGATCCTCATCCGCCCCAGTCAACAACCGAACCTTGAATTGGTATCCACTAATCTCGATAACCTGTTCTCCATACACAGCGCCGACTTCATTGATATGGTTCCAGCTGATGCTACGCCGAAGCGAGTACTGCGGGACATAGAGAATCTTCCCGTCAAGGACAAACTTGAGCCAATCCGAGTTAGTGCTCTGAGCGGATCCGGCGGTTAAACCAATTCTGTTAGCTAAGGTAGCACCGTCGATGAAGTCAGTCGCTGAAATCCCACCGAAGACCCCCATCGCAGCGTCGCCACCGACCAAATTACTCGAACCAGGACCAAGGCTAAAGCTCGTGTCGACTGTGAGTAGGTCTCCAAACACTTCCAGCTCGGGGCTGGCTCGATAGCTACTGACCATGTAGTAATACACCGAGTCTTCCTCGACTGTCGAATCCTTGTATTCCTCAACATCTGGAGCAACCGTATCGTGGATAGGTGGCAGGTTGTCCGAACTGAACGGTTCGGTCGATCGATAAATGCGCTGTTCTGTTTCTTCAATGGAGCGATCACGCCACCGAATAGTTACTGTACCCATTTCTTATCCTTCAAAGATCACTCGTGTCTGATACGTACACTGCTCTCAAGTCCCCTGGAGGGAAGAACAATTTATCCGCATCATAGTAGAAACTAGCTTGCGCTACAGGACTCAGCATCGTCGGATGCGGATCGAACCGCGGATGGGGGAACGGGTCCACCTGCGGATCGTAGTCACCGTCATATAGGAGACTGTCCGTAAACCGGAACTCCGCAATCTGACCAATGAACGCATCGGCGGTGGCCGAGTATCCGTGGTTGTAGCCCAAGGCCAGAGTCTGTGCAGTAGAGGCGGTACCAATGGAAGCGGTTTGACTCTGCATCTTCCCATCAACGAACGCCTGGACCGTACCGTTTTCGCACTGCAGGGCCAGATGATGCCAACCCGAACCCCATGTAATCGGGTCGGACAGCGTTGTCTGCACCGAGTTCACGAAGAACCGCAGAGTGCCACTGCTATGAACGAACAGGGCGAACTGTCGGTTCGTGTACGTTGACTGACTGCAGACCAACATCCCATATCCAGAGCTGCCGATGTTGTCCACGCGGAACATCAGTTCCAGTGTGAACGGCGTTCCAGCAACGAGCAATGGCCGGAACCGAGTGGTGTTGAATCCACCGTTGGCATTGAACACCATCGCTCCAGTGCCGTAAGGTCCGCCGTTCGGTAAGGCTGTCGCCACAGTACCCGAACGTACCCACGTTCCTCCGTCCGCCAGCATATCCTCAGGGATCTCGGTGCCCGGAGCAGGACGGCCATGGAGTAGGGACTTGATAGGAGTGACGAACACGTCAGTCCGCACCAACCCATCGTGAACGAACGGCGGAACAACCGACAGCTCACCTGCCGTATGTACTAGTCCGTCGTTCATCGACCATTGTCTACCTTCCAAGTCCGATCGGATAGCCGGATAAGCCTGACGACTTAATAGCTGAGGTCTACCGCTCGACTCGTAGACAATATGACCCAAGCCTTCAGTGTAGACACCGGGCATTTCCAGCAGAGGATCATCCTTGTCTACGTCTTCACTGAAGCCCTGATCACTGTACGCGAAGTTCTGTTGTTCCACCATCGTCGGCTGGTCCAATAGAATCTGCGTGGTCTCTGTGTCGAGCATGCGACCAGCAGGCATGTCCTGTACTACGATGATCGACCGAAGCATGTTCGGCACGTGCGGATTTTGTACAGAAGTGGCCGTAGCGTCCACGACCAGATTATTGATGCCACTAGGAGTGAACGCCCAGCTGATGGGTATCCGGTTAGCGTACAGCTCACCATCGGCGAAAACAGTGAGCCGGCCCGCGACATAGTCGACAATCACGTACAGTTGTTTGATCGACTTTAGGTTCGGGACATCCATCTCATAGAACAGGTTCGAGTCCGAAGTCTGCTGAATACGAAGACGGTCGGCCGACACTCCGCGAATAGTCACGTTGTTGTACAGGACCATGAAGCACCCGGTACTGGTGCTCGCTACATCGCCATTATCCTCGAACTCAAATAGGAAGTCGAGTCGTCCGGGAATCTCATCCAACCTACCGAGCCCGAGAATCGCATCGTTACTGGCGGCAGTTCCAGTACCGAGCCGCTGTAAGGGGAAGCAGTTGGCAGTGGGAATACCAAATGTTCCGTGTCGTGTGTCAGGATATCGCAGCGGAAGCGACTCCAGCGTATCGTTCTCAAAGTTCTCAAAGTGGATTACTTTCATTCTGGATCCTTATCCGACCTTGGCTCCGTACTGAAGGCTGTTGGCTTCTAGCGGAGTCCAGTTCAAGTTGGTCCAGGGGTTACGTTCCAACACCACTATGCCGAAATTGGGAACAAGGTCGGTCGGAATAGTTTCCTCTCCAAAGACATTGCCCCCAAGACGGAACAGCGGGGCGACGTCCCACGCATCCGGACTGTTCTTACGACTCACCACCTGAACCGCAACCGCCAGAACGTTCTCGCTACTTAGGTCGGTGTACGCTTGCGACCAGAAGACTTCCTGATCTGATGCGTTGACCGCAGTCAAGTAGCGACTGGTTGACGGTGGACTAACGTTCACTGCGTCGGCGTGAGTGTCTACCACGATGTTCGGCTGCATGGTGTTGGGGCCTATATCACCGTCCGGCTGGCGGCTGATGATTCGAACCCGACCCATACGCTGACCATCCGTCACTACCAAGTCTGTCGTACCATAAGCAGGAACTGTCGTGTTGGAATGGGACAGGAATCCAGTGCTAGACACAGTACCCGCAGCCTGAGTGTTTAGACCACCAAGGATACGAGCATGCAACGCACTAGACGCACCAATCTGACACATGATCTGTCCGGTATAGACTGGACGATTGTTGACCCAGAGATTGAACGCCCGATATTCGTTGCGGTCGTTCACTTCCTTCTCGAACGTCCATTCCACAGTGTCGTATCGACCACCTAGCGACGTCGGGAGAATGAACGGATCTTCTTCCACCGTACCGTCCGCACCAACGTAGCGAACGAATCCGTTCTTCGGGCCAGTAAACCCAAAGACCAGGATATGTTGTTCGGTCGATGGGCCGACCACAGACAGACCCCCGATCGCTGCACCGTTGGGTACGTAGTCCACCAGCTTCTGGCCGATGGTCAGTCGCTGGTGATTCATCAACAACTGGCCGAGCGGCAAGTAGACCGACCGCCGACCGGTGAATGTCGAAACGTTCTTCAGTACCGGACGCTGATAGGGGTCGGTCGTTGTGCTCAGGGCCAGACGCAGGCCAGTAGTCTGTGTCTGACTGATCACGTATTGCTTGCTGATCCACTCGAGGTCAATGCTGCCGCTGCTACGCACCACGTCATAAGCCTCGAAATCGTCGATATGCAGGATCGTCATCATTGACCTCTTCTAAGTTACGGACTAACAGGACGGGGGCGAACAACCGGGCCGAACGCCGTGGCTTCGACCGTTGCAGGTTCCCAGTCTTGATCTTCCACGTCTGTCTCGAATACAGTCTGGAAGTACGACGGTTGCAGCGGAACTTCAATGTCGTCGCCGAGCTTGTCCGTCGTTTCGTCGCTGACTGCCAGAGCTACGTACTGATCATCGATGTCGGTCTTAGCCAGCAGTGTCGTGACCGCAACCCCGTTGATGACTTCGTCCAGGTCGACAGGAGTGTTGGACTTGTAGAAGTCCTTAGTGCCCACGGTATCCGACTCGGTGTAGCGACCGTTAACCGGCGGCACGGCCGACATGATATCCACCCGGTTCATCTCGGGAGGTTCGGGCGACCAGCCGGGTTCCAGCGCTTCGGTCACCATACGGCTACGTACCTTGTGAGGGCCAAGGAAGTCGGTGAACTTTCCGGCCGACGAATCAGCAAAGTATATGTGAGACATGACGTAGGTCGCGGGGCTGCCAACCTCTTCCCAACCCCAGAAGCACTGAACCAGATCTTCGGTCACTGCTCCGACATTGGTCGTCAGGTACGGGTAGCCGTTCACATGAACGACGACATCGCCGGTAGACTTAGTGAGCTTCACTTCCACGAAGTACTTCTTGTTCAGAAGGATCGTGGCGGTGCCGATATCCGAACCAATCTGGAACTCACGCGGCCATTCCATACGTAGGAAGTCGGTCTGGCTTGCGGTCGACATGCGAAAGGTCGTAGCACGAGCCGTAGCTTGGAACGCCCATCCGACGATCATCGTGTCCTCCTCGGTCTCGAAGCGACGCTCCACATTGCCGAAGCTGGTCGTTGCACGAGACAGAGTCAGAGTCTTCGAGTCGGGTTCAAACCCTTCGGTTATAAGGATTGCACCCGATCCATGGGTGATCCACTGAGTGTTGAAGTTGGAGTTAGCTGCGGACAGAGGAGTTCCGGCCGGAGCGTACTGATAGAAGCTTTCGATGAACTTGAGCATTAGATCCTCGCAAACATGAGAACAAAAGAGAAGATGGCTGCACCGTGAAGATCTTCTGGCGCAATGATTTCCAAGACCGACCCCGGACTTATGGGATCGACGGTCAACTGCACGGATCCAGTAACCTGACCGGCCGTGAAGTCGATGGTACCGATAGATTGTCCATCCAGGAACACAGGGAATTGAATATCGGCACTAGGTGGAAGTTTGACGTTAGCTTCCCCTCCAAGGTAAGACAGCGGGTCAACCAATTCCTGATAGTAGACAGTTGAACCAGCTTCAGGTTCGTTGGGCACACTGACCGAGTAGTTCGCCATCTGTGGAAGATAGACGTTACCTTGGTCGTCAGGACCATGGTCATTGACGGACTTGACACCGCCAAGAGTTATGATGTCTACATCAATGTTACCCGCTTCGTCTGGTGGCTGACTGTTGACCGTGCTGACCAACGGGGGTCCCACAACGACAAAATTCGCGGACGGTCCGACCTCAGTCAGATCTGTGAGCTGACCATTTCGGTAGACCGTGCCGCGAACTTCGACAGTAGACGTGAGGTTGAAGTATACCTCGACCGATCGTCCTTCCTTCACAGCGTCGGATACTATCCGCTGATCAAGAATATAGAACCATCGATTGAGCCTCCAGATATAGAGCCCCTGTTGTGCGGTGCCCTGATCATTAGACAAGACTGCCAATGCGTCGTTCACCCGACTTAGGCTCGGTAGACTACATAAGNNATGGGGCGCGGGTCTGGTAGCGACTGTTGCCGCGTTGGACCTGAACTCCCAGATAAAACCTTGATTCGAAATTGATCATCTTGGTCCTCGGTTATCGGCTGCTTATCCATCGTATCTTAGTCGACCCGCCCGACAACAATCGTTGACATGGATAGCTACGATTAAATTGCAGGGCGGACACGACTAGCGCACGAATCGATAGCGGAAGGTTAAGTCGGCAGAGTGCTCGTTTGTCAGTTCAACGCCGGTCGTTGAATAGACAATGGATGCCACATCAGGACTGATGTCATACCAATCGTCAGTGACTTCGTCCTTCACTCGAACGATAAGCTGACAACCAATAGGATCAATGCCCGGAGGAACAGTCAGCGATTCGGTACTACCAACCGTCACCTCAATCTCTGTCATGGTGGTCGGTACAGGATTGTTGATCTTGTACCAACGATCACCTATAGCAACCACTAGATCACCTAGTTGCCAGTCGGATAGTCCATCCAATGAAGTTGATCCTGCGACCGACACTCGGAACAGCTTGCCGTTAGCAGGGGCGACGAACGGAACGGCAGTGCCCGGATCAGTTGCGTCAACGAGTTGGAATAGACCCCCATCTTGCAGTTCGATCAGATAGTCAGCGGTCTCAGCACTGTTGGCATCCGCATCCCATTCACCGTAGTAGACTAGTGCGCCGAGGGGCAACTGACCTTCGGGCAATCGCCCGAACCGATACAGCATCTCGTCGGGGCCGGGTTCAGGTGTCGGATCATCAGGGTCGTCGATCCACGCGTCAAGATAACCCGCCGCTCCACCAGGAACCCCTACCTGACTGGACGGAACTGCGTTGATCGACTCTGCCGTGATGTTGACGTTACCGACAGCGTCGGGACCTTGACCGTTCACTGTCTTGAATGTAGTAGACAACGTCCCGGACGGGTCGATGTCCAGACCGGAGCCCACCATCACCAGACCGGGTTCTACATCTGAGGCGAGGGGAATAGAAGCTGCACCACCGATCGTAACCCAGACAGAAGTCGATCCACCTTGGATACTTCGTTCGTAAACAGCACCAGACGCTTGCGACCACCGCTGAATGAACGAGCCGGAAGCGAAGCGGATAACTTCCAGACTTCCGGCCTTGATGTTGGGAGGACCATTAGTCAGAGACTCAGCGACCTGATCGGTCGGCGCATAGTACAGTCCGGGATTAGTGATCGTATCGAGGTCAGCGTTCTCCCACAGCTCAACTGGATCGATGAGCCCCTCGATCACTACATCACCACTACGACTGTTCACACTAGTGACCGGAGTGAAGCCCAGATTCAGGTTACCTGCTCCATCAACAACCAACGACGGACCCGGTACCCGAACTCCACCGAGAGTAGTCGGGCCGGCGACAGGGAGCGTGTAAGCCCCGATGTCGATATTACCAGACGGGTCGGGCGGTTGACTGTTGATCGTGAGGACCGAACCGGGAATGTCCGAGGCGTCCAGTTCCACTTCGCCCTGCAGACCGTTGACCGACCGGACTGTTCCGCCGTCAACTGAATCCAGATTAACAGACAGTAGGCCATCGGGCTGAACGTCCAACCCGCTCCCGACGATTACACCGCCTAATGACGTAGTTGTTGCAGGGTTCAACGTCAGGGAACTGAGAGACAGAGGTTCGCGCTTGAACCTCATGATCAAGTCACCTGCTTGTGGTACGATCAGCAACGGTGTACTGAANNGTACTGAACGTCAGCACCATCTCGGTAGGACCGACTGTTACCTGATCGACGTAACGGCAGATCGAGTAGAGCTGGCCGCTAGCGAACTGAATGATCAACGATCCATAGTACGTGTTATCCCAATTCTCGTCATAGTGACTAGCATCGATCGTGATGGACTGACTCGTACCCGACAGGATAGGAACGTGCGATCCGTAAGTCGTTGAGAACTTGTAGGCATCGAACATCCACAGACCTTGCCGATCAGTGTACGCCAGAAAGGTAGACTGGATACTGGTCAGGCCGGTGACCGCATAGACATTGGGATTCGCATTCCGGCTGGGAGGCAGCAAGTCTACGGAAGGAATGCTGGCAAGACGAAGATCAGAGGACTCACCGACGTCGATCCAGGCAACGAACGTACCGTCTACCGAAGTGACGTAGACGTCGATCACCATGGTACTGATGCCATTCAGTTTAATGATGTCACTATCCCCGCAGGAGAGACTAAAGAGGTCACCGTTCTGCAGGTAGAGGCCCATTTCACCGAAGGTGTAAGGACCAGCGTCTAGATCGAGGAACACACTGTAGCGAACGACGTTCGCATTGATAACCTGAGGAGCCTGAGGGACACCGGACGTCACGACCGAACCATGCAGGTCAGTGTCCGACTGATCAGGAACGTAAGCCTTTCCAGTACCTAGACGGTAACTACCGAGGACCAGTGAAGACGGGCTAGACTGAAGAGCAGCAATGCCCGCAGTAGTCAGAGCGATTCTCATTTTCTTAGCTCCAGAGCTAATAAGGAATATTGCATAAAATTGTGCAGTTGGATCGAAGATCGACCGGCACCAGCCGTTAGGAAGTCGGTAAGATAATGAGACCGGAAGACTACAAGTCTCCCACTTCCACACGACCTTCAGTAGCTTGATTGCGTTCAGTACCCTAACGATCTCCTCTCCTACGAAGAGCGAAGCTCGAAGCGCGAAGCGTGTTCCTGTGCCGGGTACGGAGCGCAGCGAAGTACCCAGGTCCTGGAATTATATCCACATGCTCACTGGACGGTAGGCTTGCGGAGACCGCGGATCCTAGCGACCGAAGGCGTAGCCGTAGGGCGCGGCAACCAAACGCCGCGCCAGTGTTTGAGCGTTTGTGGCTTAGTGGACAGAGTCCAAGTAGCGAGCTACGCTGACGCTCCGCCCGCTACCTTAAACTGAGAATCTAACCGAATATTCTCTACGCTGCTTGTGCCTGTAGGTGTTTGTTTTCCTTATATAGTTATATGTGAAAAACAAACAGTGTTTGTGACAAAAACAGCAGAAAAGACCAGTGATTCAGAGGTTTTATCCACTCTGGAAACAAATATCGTCCAAAACATACAAACATACAAACACCCTAGCGGTCAGGCCGGTGTTTGTTTTCCTTATAGGAAGCTGGTTCTGCAAAACATACAAACATACAAACACCTCAGCGGCCGACACGTGTTTGTTTTCCTTATAGGAAGCCGGTTCTGCAAAACATACAAACATACAAACACCCGAAGAACCGTAAATATCTGGTATGGCAACACTCACCTACTAACAATGAAAATCCACTACGTGTCTCAGGTCCCCGGCATCGGGAAGACGCATTGGGCGATCCGACGAATCGCCCAACTCTGCGCTAGAAAGAACAGCATCTGCTTCTACGTGGCACCGACTCATGAACTGTTGGAGCAGGTGAAGGCGAACTTGCAGGAAGAACTCGATGCGTTCAATGTTCAGAACTCCTTGATAGTCATCAGCTCGCAAACAGCTGATGGCTTGACCATCGGTCAAGCTGCATCACATGTGCTCGGTCAGTCTCCGGTCTCCAGCATTCGTGCTGCTAAGAAGGGAGACGTGATCTTCATGACGCACGAAGGTTTCTATCGTGTGGACGGTTCTACTTTCACTGACTGCGGAAAGCATAGTATCGTATTCTTCGACGAAGCAAAGCGCGAAGTCACAAGTGGGACAGCACTGTTCCTGTCGGAGGCGCGTCTTCGCCGGTTCCAGCGCTTCTTCCTACGTGGTGACCGAGTCGGCAGCTACTATCGCGGAATGCCGTTGGCGTCAACGACGTTCGAAGACATCGAGCCGGAACTCAATACGTTTCTCGCTACCATTCCCAGTCCTCGTACCCGTGCCAATGTGATATCGATTCTGCAAGATATCTATAACAGTCGTTTGTCCGTCTACTTGACGAGCAAGGGAAAGAGGTTCTATTCTGTTTCCACACCGACTCACGTGTTCTCGCAGATGAAGCGAGTCTATATCATGAGTGCCTACTTCGAGAACAGTCAGATGTATCATCTTCTGAAAGACCGGGGCTTCCAGTTAGTTGACTATACTATGAAGGTTCCGGGCGTGAAGTCTAGGCTGAAGGCGTTACGGGCTCGCTACAAGAAAGCTACTATTCTGCCGTTAACCAACAACGAGACGGTCTTGACCAAAGATCAGCTATCTTCATTGATTGTACCTGTTGATCAGGTCGCGCATGTGCGTGACCTCCTTTCGGTGCATGGTATCACGAAACGGGACTTAGCGATCATAACGAAAGCGCGTACAGGTCGTCGTCTCGACTTCGACGAGAAGTATCCCCATGCAAAACTCGTACAGCGTCTACAAGACATGGGTTGCTCGTTCGCACCGATCGACTACTATCTTGGATTGGCGAAGAAGGCGGTCAGCAGGTGGAAGCACCGCACTCCTGGTCAGCCTCTTCTCGTGTTCGCCAATTCAGTGTACGAGCGCCGGATAGACCGTACTCCCGGTCTCGAATCGTGCTCTGTCGCTGTTCGTGGTATCAACAAGTACAAGGAACGACATGCAGTCGCGTTCATCGCTGCCATCAATCCAGAAGCGCAGCACCGGAATCTGTTGGAAGCGTTGCTGCCGCCGGACTATGACGTGAACCGAGACTTCGTAGTCGACGTGTGCTTACAGGCCATCAATCGTTGCAGTTTGCGAAGTGCAGAATCCGATCATCCGGTTCTGATCATCGTGCCTGATCTTCAATTAGCTCAGTACGTGAAGGAGGGCTTGCATGGACTACCGAAAATTGCGAAGCCGTTGGACTCCAAGTACGCTAATCCTTCGCTCCATCGAACGGTCAATGGCAAGGGCGCGCGCCGTGCTGCTAGCTTGGGTTCTCTGCTGTCCCAGGTTCGTCTGTATCGCTTGAAGATCAAGAAGACGTCGTCCCTGGAAGAGAAGGAAGTCCTAGAGCGAAAGCTGGAACTCCTTCAAGCTCGGATAGAAAAGTTTCCCGCCGAAGCTCTGACGCTTACCAAGCGGCTAGAAAGTCTACGTACGTTACTCCGTCGTCATCGAGCCAAGGGTTCCGAGGATCGAATTCCTGAGCTCGAAGCAGAGATCCAACAGGTCCAGACCCGGCTGACCGAACTTGGTGCCTAACGTAAATGATAGGGTAAGAACAATGCGAATTCAGTTTGCACACCGTTTCATAATCAACTCAGTGCCACGCTCTCGACTAGACAAGTTAAACGTCGGTTCGCTGATGAAGGAAGCCGGACCTCTGGACCTACACGGTGCCTACAACGATCTCTGTTCGCTTGACTCGCGGATGCTGAAGAAGGCGTACCGTCGGTATCGACTAGCCGACAACAGTCCTGTGGTCAAGAAGCCTGTTCCCGAACCGAAGGGCGAACAGGTGAAAGTTCTCGAGTCGATCAGGCGTTGGCTCAACGGACCAGAACAGATATTCCGTCTGTACGGAAGTGCGGGCACTGGTAAGTCGACCGTCGGGGCTATGGCTTCCGACATCATGGGTCACGATGTGCTGTGGACTGCGCCCACCGGCAAAGCCGCCCAGAATATGCGGCTAAAGGGTATGGACTGTCAGACTCTCCATTCAGCAATCTACACTCCGATGCAAGATAGTGAGACTGGAAAGGTACAGTAT
>JACYYJ010119919.1_pt1 | contig 11074 bp, 10 predicted proteins | sample 8236861 | NCBI WGS metagenome assembly JACYYJ01 (sample SAMN14103086, study PRJNA606662) | landfill metagenome | isolation source: landfill solid waste | place: India:New Delhi, Okhla landfill site | collected 2017-11-05
GGCGCCCACGGGCACCGGCGAGGTCGCGAGGGCGCGCGCCAGGTCGTCCGGCCCGACCCGCGCGGGCAGCCCCAGGTCGTCCCGGAACCACGAGATCCGCGTCGCCGCCGTGTCCCACAGGTGCACGTGCGCGTCCACGACCCCGCCGAGCATGCAGTTGCGCACGTTCCCAGCCCTCAGAAGGTGCGCAACTGCATGGTCGGCGAGGCGATGGCGTCGAGCTCCGTCCACAGGCGGTCGGGGACGACGGCGTCGGCGGCGTCGGCGAAGACGTCGACCTCCCCGGGGGTGCGTGCCCCCACGATGACGGCCTCCACGCCCGGGACGCGCAGCGGCCAGCGGACGGCGGCGGTGGGCAGGTCGATCCCCTCGCGGTGGCAGGCGGCCGCCATGCGCAGGGCCCGGTCGACCTGGTCCGGCGTCGCGGGACGGTAGTCGAAGAACGGCGCGGCCACCGGGTCGGCGAGCAGGCCCGAGTTGTACACGGCGGCGCCGATCACGCCGACGCCGCGCTCGCGGGCGGCGGGGAGCAGGTCGTCCAGGGCCGACCGGTCCAGCAGCGTCACCCGCCCTGCGGGCATGACGACGTCGAGGGCGCCCGCCGCCTCGCGCACGAACCGCGCGACGGGCTCCGTCCGCATCATCCCCACCCCGACGGCCCGCACGACGCCCTGGTCGCGCAGCTCCAGCATCGCGGGCAGGGCGCCATGCCTCGGGTGCAGCGCCTCGTCCACGTCGGCCGGGTCGTGCAGGTACAGCAGGTCGACGCGGTCGGTGCCGAGCCGCGCCAGGCTGCCCTCCAGCGACCGGAGCACGCCGTCGCGGCTGAGGTCGCCGACCGTCGTGCCCCCGGGACCGCCGGTGGCGCCCGACGGGACGGGCGCGCCGTCGGCGTCGACGATCACGCGGCCCACCTTGGTGGCGATGACGACGGAGTCCCGGTCGACCCCGGCCAGGGCGCGCCCGAGCCGCAGCTCGCTGACGCCCTCGCCGTAGTGCGGCGCCGTGTCGAAGAACCGGATCCCGCGCTCGAGCGCGCGGCCGACCGTCGCCTCGGCGTCGGCCTCCGCCACCGGCGTGAAGAGGTTGCCGATCGGCGCACAGCCGAGCCCGAACGACGACGCGGCGAGCCCCGAGGGAGCCTCCTCGACCGGCGTCAGCGGGCGGAGTGCTGTGCGGAACGCCATGCCTCGAACTCCCCTCGGGTGTCGGGCGTGAGCGGGTAGTAGTCGCTGAGGCGGGCGCCCTCGTCGAGCCGGCGCCGGCTGAAGACCTCCCACTCCTCGTGGTCCTGCGCGGACGCCACCACCTGGTCGGCCATCGCCTTCGGGACGATGACGGGGCCGTCGTCGTCCGCGACGACGAGGTCGCCCGGCATGCACAGCACGCCGCCGACGGCGACGGGCACGTCGTAGGCCCAGGGGAACAGCTCGGACTGCGAGGCGTAGTGCGGGGTGACGCCGGTGGACCACACGGGCAGGCCGAGGTCGGCGATCTTGCCCGAGTCGCGGATGCGGCCGTCGACGATCATGCCTGCGCCGCCCTTGCGCTGGAAGTAGCGGGCGAGGATGTCGCCCACGCAGCCGGAGAAGCGGCTGCCGAACGCCTGGATCACCAGCACGTCGCCGGGCTGCACCGCCTCGAGCACGTGCCACAGCGCCGTGTGCCGCTCCACGTACTCCTGCTCGTCGCCGGCGGCGAGGTCCTCGCGCTGGGGCATGAACTGCAGCGTGAGCGCGGAGCCCACCACGCGGTACCCGGGCTTGAGCGGCCGCGGGCCCTCGACGAACGAGTGCCGGATGCCGAGGCCGTGCAGCTTGGCGCAGGCCGTCGCCGCCGACACCTGGCCGAGCCGCTCCAGCGCCTCCGCGTCCGCGCGCTCGTACGCCCCGCCGCGCACGGGCAGCGTGATCTCGGGGCGCACGAGCCCGGCGCCAGGGTCGGACGGCAGGGTGTCGACGGGCGTGAGCGCTTCGGTCATGGTCGGGCTCCTTCGTGGTGCTGGTGGTGTCGTGGTGCGCTGCCGGCGGGCGCGGTGAGCAGCACGACGTCGGCGCGGTGGCTCGGCGGCAGCTCGACGAGCAGGTCGGGGGCGTCCAGCGGGACGGTCGCGGCGGTCCGTGCGCCGGGGCGACCGGCCGACGCGGTGGACGGGCCGGGCCAGACGCCGCCGTCCTCGCCGCGCACGACGACGCCGGTCAGGCGCTCCTCGCCGAACCGCGACGGCCGCACGCGCACGCGCCGGGCGTGGGTGGGGGAGAGGTTGACGAGCGCGAGCTCGACGCGGCCGGCGCCGTCGGCGTCGGCGTCGCGGTCGAGGCCGGAGACGAGCGCCGCGACGTCGGGCGGCAGCCCCGGGCGGCCGCGGTCGGCGTCGGTGTACGCGACGGCGGCGAACGGCAGCCCGCCGTTGTACAGGGTCTGCGGCGTGCCGGTGATCAGCTGCCCCAGCACCTCCGTCACGACGGGGTTGGCGCGCTGCCAGAAGTGCAGGTGCACGGTCTCGGGGTCCACCGGCTCGGCGTCCATCACGGCGACGCGGCGGGCGAGCTGGCCGAGCGCCATCGACAGCGCGCGCTCCGGGTAGTCCGGCAGCGAGCCGTCGAGGAACGCGAGCCACGGGCCCTCGTGACCGGCCTCGACCTTGTCGCGGAAGGGGCGCACCTCGTCGGAGCCGGGGATGCCGTCGAGCACGCGGTCGAGGCGCTTGCGGTCGGCGTCGTCGCGCGTCCACCACCACAGCCAGGTGGGCAGGTCGAGCTGGAGCGGGCCGAAGTCGAACCAGCCGTCGGCGCCGAACCGGTACGGCACGAGCGTGGCGGGCTCCGCGGCGTGCGGGCCGAGGCGCTCCAGCCAGCTGCCGCGCAGGCTGAACGGCGTCTCCGTGACCGGTGCGGTGATCGCGTGGTCGAGGACCGTGTCGAGCATGGTGCGCACGAGGTCGAGCGGCCCGTCGTCCCGCGACCCGCCGGCCCCCGACACGAACGACGCGTTGATCGCGCCGATCAGCGTGCTCATCCCCACCGAGTGCAGGCCGTGCGGCCAGGTCCAGCCGTAGTGGCCGCCGTACCAGGCGCCGTCGTGCAGGCCGCCGACGACGCCGTCGGGCGCCACGTTGTCGGGCATGAGGCCGCCCGCCGCAGCGGCGCGCTCGCGCCAGCCGTCGACGTACCGCGCCACCCACGCGGCGGACGCGGCGTCGCCGTCGTACAGCCAGCGGTTCGTGACGAGCGACGTCGCGGCCAGGTTGACCGCCGTGTCGCCCGCCGCCCGGCGCTGGAGCTCGTCGCCCATGAGCTGCGCCTTGGCCGGGTCCTCGAGGTCGGACCAGCGCGCGATGCCGGGCAGCCCGTGCAGCGGGAGGCCGTACGGCTCCATGTAGTCGAGGGACGCGGGGTAGGTGAGCCACTCGGTGCCCAGCCCCTCCAGCGGTCCCCGCGCCCCGTTGTGCGGCGCCGTGACGATGTTGCGCGCGGGGTCGTAGTTGCCGTGCGCCGGGTCCGTGTACAGCGCCGCGAACCGGCGGGCGCGCTCGGCGAACCGCTCGTCGCCAGGGTCCGCCGCGCACAGGCCGTAGAAGAACAGCAGCGACTCGCCCTGGTGGAACCAGTCGTACCCGTTCTCGTACTCGCCGGTGAGCATGCCGCCCTCGGTGAGCTGCGCCGTCACGCCCTCGAAGTGGTGCTTCGCCGCGTCGAGGACCGCGTCGCTGCCGCCCAGGGCGTAGAACGCGGGCCAGTTGAAGAACGGCTCGTACAGGTCGTCCACGCCGTCGCGGTGCTCGAAGCCGCCCACGTGCAGGATGCGGCCGTCGGGCCCGGTGTACCGGGCGGAGAACAGCCGCCAGGCGTCCTCCGTCGCGTCGAACAGGCGGCGCTCCAGCACGGCCCAGGCGGGCACCTCGTGCAGGGGCGTCGTGGGGATGCGGGGGTCGGTCGTGCTGTCGGTCGTCTCGCTCATGGTCGGCGTGCTCAGCCCTTCGTGGCGCCGGCGACGAGGCCGCCGATGATGTGCCGCTGCATGAGGACGAAGAACAGGATCGCCGGGCTCACCGCCAGCAGCAGGGTCGGGAAGACGGTCGTGTAGTCGGTGGAGAACTCGCCCACCGCCGCGTACACGCCGGTCGTCACGGTGTAGATGCCGGAGCTCGGGCCCAGGATGATCTGCGGGCTGACGAAGTCGTTCCAGACGCTGATGGAGTTCAGCACGACGATCGTCGCGACCACCGGCTTCATGATCGGGAAGATGCACGACCAGAACGCGCGGATCTTGCCCGCGCCGTCCAGCGCGGCCGCCTCGTCGATGTCGCGCGGCACGGTGCGCAGGTAGGCCGCGAACAGGAAGATGGTCACGGGCAGCGTCGCCGCCGTCTCGAACAGGATGAAGCCGGGGATCGTGTTGATGAGTCCCAGCACCCGCAGCACGAAGACGACGGGGATCAGCGTCACCTGGCCGGGGATGAACAGGCCGGACACGAAGAGCAGCAGCAGGCCCAGGTGCCACTTCGAGCGGCCGCGCGCGATGACGTACGCGACCGGCGCGGCGAGCGCGATGCCGCACACGTTGACCAGCGCGACGAACAGCAGCGTGACGCCGTACGCGCGCACCACGTTGAACTTCTCGCTGGTGAGCGCGGCCTGCAGGTACTCCAGGCTGAACGTGTCCGGGCCGATGGCCAGCGGCGAGGAGATGATCGCGTCCTGCGGCTTGAAGGCGTTGATCACCATGATGTACAGCGGCACGACCATGACCAGCGCCACCAGGCCCAGCACCACCCACTTGAGGACGGTGCCCACGCCCGGCACGCGGCGACGGCGGGTGCGCGACGCCGGTCGCGTCGCGGGCGCCGGGGGAGCGGCCGTCGCGGTCACCGGGGTCGTCGGGTGCGTCGTCGTCGCCATCAGTCGGCCACCTTCTTCTCCGCGCCGCGCCGCGCGAACGTCACCGCGAGGCCGAGCACGGCCGTGACGATCAGCAGGATCACGGACTGCGCCGCGCCGAACCCGAGCTCGGACTGGCCGAACGAGTCCCGCAGGATCTGGTACACGATCGTCTGGGTCGAGCCGGCGGGGCCGCCGTCGGTGAGGGCCAGCACGACGTCGTACACCTTGAGCAGCCCCACCAGCGTGAGCACGAGGTTCACGGTGAACACCGGGGCGATGAGCGGCAGCGTCACGTTGCGGAACTGCTGCCACTTGGAGGCGCCGTCGACGGTGGCGGCCTCGTAGAACTCGGTGGGCACCGACTTGATGCCCGCGAGGAACAGGATCATGTTGAAGCCGAAGTGGGCCCACACGATCGTGAGGATCACGCTGGCCTTGGCGAACGTGACCTCCGTGAGGAACGGCAGCGGCGCGACGTCGAGGTGACCCAGCAGACCGTTGACCGCGCCCTCGGGGGACAGCATCGCCGACCAGAGGAACCCGATGATCAGCGAGCTGATGATGTACGGGTAGAAGAAGATCGTGCGCAGCAGGGTGTTCGCGCGGCTGTTGCCGGCGATGAGCGCGGCGATGAACAGCCCGACCGCGTTGCACAGCACCGTGCCGCAGAAGGCGACGACGGCCGTGAAGACCGCCGCGTCGACGGTGCGCGGGTTGCGGAACGCCTCCGCGTAGTTGTCGAAGCCGATGAACGTGAAGTTCAGGCTGTAGCCGTTCCAGTCGGTCAGGCTCAGCACGAACGCCAGGATCATCGGCACGATGAACATCGCCAGGAAGACCACGACGGCGGGGCCGCCCATGACGATGCCGGGCAGCCGGTCGCGCCACACGCGCGCCGCCGGGCGGCGGCGCGCGCGGGCGAGGGGGACGGTGGTCGCCATCGTCAGCCGATCGTGGCGGCGAACCAGTCGTCCATCGCGGAGTCGACCTTGTCGGCCGAGGTGCCACCGATGAGCGCCTGCGTCTGCGCGTTGATCTCGTCCGAGTAGCCCGCGGGCAGCGTGCGCTCGCCGTAGCCCTGACCGGTCGGGGTGTACGCCTCGGCGGGGGTGTCCGCCACGATCTGCAGCAGCTCCTTGCCCAGGTCGTCCATCTCGTACTCGTAGCCGTCGCGGAAGTTGCCGTCGACCTCGAGCTGGGACGCGACCGCGTCCTGGTCGGTCACCAGGAATTCGACGAGCTTGGCCGCCGCGTCCTGGTTCTCGCTGGCCTTGAGGATCGAGTACGGGCTGGCGATGTTCGCGCCCATGGCGGGGCTGGCGACGCCGTCCACGGCGGGGGCACGGAAGACGCCGATCTCGGCCTTCTCCTCCGCCTTCGCCTCGGTGCCGGCGAACCAGCTGCCCATCGGGTAGATCGCGCTCTTGCCGGAGAGGAACGCCTGCTCGGCGTCGGGGTACTTGATGCCCAGCGCGTCCTTGGGCACGTAGCCCTTCGCGACCCAGTCGGCGTAGGTGGCGACGGCGTCGCCGTAGGTCTCGGAGAAGGTGGCCTCGCCGGAGCTCATGTGCGCGAACCACTCCGGGTCCTGGCCGACGATCGACGGGAGCCCGAGGGCCTGGAGCGAGTGGCTGGTCATCCAGTCGCCGCCGGTCTGCAGCGGCGTCCAGCCCGCGTCCTTGAGCTTGCCGAGGGCCGCGGTGAGCTCCTCCACCGTGGTCGGGGTCTCGGCGATCCCGGCCTCCTCGAACGCCGTCTTGTTGTAGAAGAAGAGGCTCTGCAGCTGGAAGCCGATGCCGGCCATGTAGTACTTGCCGTCGATCGAGTACTGGTCGGCGAGCGGGCCGGAGGTCGCCCAGTCGTACTGGGACAGGTCGACCAGCTCGGGGGCGAGGTCGGTGGTCGGGGGCAGCGACTGCACGACGTCGGGCGCGTCGCCCGCGGTGAGCAGGCGGGGGAGCGCGGCGGCCACGCCCTCGGCGCCGGGGTTCTGGACGACGACGTCGATGCCGGGGTTGGCGTCCTCGAACGGCTTGACCAGCTCGTTCCAGTACTCCTCGGTGAGGTTCGGCGTCACGTTGACGAGCATGCTCACCTCGGTGGTGCCGCCGGAACCGCCCTCGTCGTCGGAGCCGGCGCAGCCGGTGAGCGCGAGGGCGGCGACCGTGAGCGTGCCCACGCTCGCCAGGGTGCGGTGCTTGATCATCGTTGATCCTCTCGGGTTGCCGCCCTGCCGGGGACGCTGCTTCGCGTGCCCGGGCGTTCGGCCTACGACTGTGGATGACGTCCGGTGGGGACGACTGGGACACTAATCGATAATCGTTGGATTGGGAAGGAGGTGCCCTGAGGCAGGTGATCTCACACCCGGGGCGTCCCGGGGTGCGGCGCGTCGCCCATAGGCTGGGCGGGTGATCTCCGCAGCCCCCGCCGTGCAGCGGCCGGGCGGTACTCCGAGCGTGCCGCCGCGGCCCTGGTGGCTCGTCGCCGCCGGGCCCGCAGCCGTCCTCGTCGCCGTCCTCGCCGTGCTGAGCGGGGGAGCGTACTCCGGCGCCTTCCAGGCGCTCAGCGGCTTCACCGACCCGGGCGCCATCGTGCGCTACGGCCTGCCCGTGACCACCGTGCTCACCGAGCTGAGCGTCTCCGTGACCCTCGGCGCGCTCCTCGTGGCGGCCTGCCTGGTGCCCCCCGGCCGCACCCAGACGCGCGTGCTCACGACGGCCGGCGCCGCCAGCGCCGTGTGGGCCGTGGCCGCCGTCCTGCAGCTCGTGCTGCGGTACGCGAACATCTCGGGGACCTCGCCGGCCTCGCCCGCGTTCGGTCAGGGGCTCGCCCAGTTCGTCACCGAGCTCGACCTCGGCAAGCTCTACCTCGCGATCATCGTGGTCGCCGCCCTCACGTCCGCGCTCGCGATGGCGGTGCGCGGGCCGGTGGGCGCCCTGTGGACGACGATCCTGCCGCTCGCGGCCCTCGCCATGCAGTCCACGACCGGCCACGCGTCGGGCGCCGCGAACCACGAGCTCGCCGTCGGCGCGATGCTGCTGCACCTCGTCGGCGCCGCCGTGTGGGTGGGCGGCCTGGGCGCGCTGCTCGTCACCGTCCTCACGCGGGAGGAGGGGCGCCACGACGGCCGCACGGCCGCGGCCGCCGTCGCCCGCTTCTCCCCGGTCGCGGGGTGGTGCTTCGCCGCGGTGGGCGTCTCCGGCATCCTCAACGCGTGGCTCCGCATGGAGTCGTGGGGCGACCTGCTCACCCCGTACGGCGTGCTGGTGCTGGTCAAGGCGCTGCTCATGGTGGCGCTGGGTGCGTTCGGCTTCGCGCACCGGATGTGGGTCGTGGACCGGCTGGGCCGGGCCGACTCCGCGGGCGCCGTCCGCCGCCTGTTCTGGCGGCTGCTGGCCGTCGAGCTGCTCGTCATCGGCGCCGTCTCGGGCATCGCCGTGGCGCTCGGCTCCACCGCTCCGCCCGTGCCGGACGAGGTGCCCGTCGACGTCACGCCCGCCTTCCAGCTCACCGGCCAGGCGCTGCCGCCCGAGCCGACCATGGCGCGCTGGTTCACCGAGTGGAGCCTCGACCCGCTGCTCGCGTTCGCCTGCGTGGCGGGTCTGGTGGTCTACCTGCGCTGGGTGCGGCGGCTCGCGCGTCGCGGGGACACGTGGCCGGTGGGGCGCACCGTGTCGTGGTGCCTGGGCATGGTCGTGATGTTCTGGGTGACCAGCGGCGGCCCGGCGGTGTACGGGCACGTGATCTTCAGCGGCCACATGGTGCAGCACATGATCCTGGCGATGCTGGTGCCGCTGTTCCTCGTGCTGGCGGCCCCCGTGACGCTGCTGCTGCGCGCCATCCCGGCCCGCAAGGACGGCAGCCGCGGCCCGCGCGAGTGGGTGCTCGGCCTGGTGCACTCCCGGTTCGGCCAGTTCATCGCCCGCCCGGTGGTGGCCGCGGTGCTCTTCGCCGGCGGCATGATCGCGTTCTACTACACGCCCGCGTTCGAGTTCGCGCTGCGCAACCACGCCGGGCACGTGTGGATGATCGTGCACTTCACGCTGGTGGGGTACCTGTTCGCCAACGCCCTCGTCGGCATCGACCCGGGCCCGAAGCGCCCGCCGTACCCGCAGCGGCTGCTGCTGCTCTTCGCGACGATGGCCTTCCACGCGTTCTTCGGCGTCGTGCTCACCTCCGGCACCTCGCTGCTCGTCGCCGACTGGTTCGGCAACATGGGCCGGCCCTGGGGCCTGCCCGCCATCGAGGACCAGCAGCGCGGCGGCGGCGTCGCGTGGGGCATCGGCGAGCTGCCGACGCTCGCGCTGGCCATCGCCGTCGCCGTGCAGTGGACGACGTCCGACGAGCGCGAGGCGCGCCGCCGCGACCGCAAGGCCGACCGCGACGGCGACGCCGAGCTCGAGGAGTACAACGCGATGCTCGCCAAGATGGCCGACCGCGACGAGCAGCAGCCGCCGAGGTAGTTCACCACCCCGCGAGGACTACCTTGGCAGGCGGGGGACTACCCCGCGGAGACTGGGACTACCTCGCGTGGGCGGGGCGACAGACCTCCCAGCGCGACGACGTGCGCGGGGACGGGCTCGCGGGTGTCGGCGTCGGGGACGGCGGCGCCCACGACGCGGCGCACCGGCACGTGACCGCCCCAGCCCCCCGCGGCGACGTCGGCCGGGTCGTCGACGGGCGCGCCGGCGCGGGCCTTCATCGACGCCTCCCGCAGCGGGACGGCGAGCACCGCCGTCGCGGCGAGCTCCTTGCGGGTGGCGGGCCGCAGGGTCGCGGACCGGCCCGGCGCCATGTGGTCGACGATGGCGTCCAAAGCCCGGGCGCGCTCGGCGTCGTCGGTGACGAACCGGGCCTTGCCGATCACCACCGCCGACCGGTAGTTCATCGAGTGGTGGAACCCGGACCGCGCCAGCACGAGCCCCTCGAGCTCGGTGACCGTGACGCAGACCGTCGCGTCCGTCGCCCCGACCAGCCAGCGCGCCGCCACCGAGCCGTGCACGTACAGCGTGCCGCCGTCGTCGGGGCCGTCGAGGTCGACGGCGTACGCGCACGGCAGCACGACCGGGTGCCGGTCCGCGCCGTCCCCGACGTCGACGCCGAGGTGGGCGACGAGCCCGTCGGCGAGCAAGGCGTGCAGCGCGGCGCGGTCGGCGACGGCGCGGTTCCGGCCGCGGCGGACGGTGGACCTCGGGGTGGGGGAGAGCGTGTCCATGGCGCTAGCGTGCTGCCTGGCTGGCCCGTCGTCACGAGCCATTTCCGGCGAGGTTCGGCAGGCCACTTCGGCGGGTCACCCCCCGCCCGTCCCGACGAGGAGTCCCGATGTCCGCACTGCCCGTCCGCCTCGACCGCGGTGCCCGCGACCCGCTCGGCGCGCAGCTGTCCGCCCAGGTGCGCGACCTGGTCTCCCGCGGCACGCTGCGCCGCGGCGACCGGCTGCCCAGCACACGCGCGCTCGCCGCGGACCTCGGCGTCGGGCCGGAGGCGATGGCGGCGGTCGGGGACGGGCCGAACGACCTGGGGATGTTCGCGCACGTCGGGACTGCGGTGGCGATGGCGAACGCCTCGGACGCGGTCAAGGCGGCGGCGACGTGGGTGACCGCGTCGAACCGTGAGGACGGCCTCGCGCTCGCGATCGATCGCCTCCTGGGCTAAGCCGCGCGCAGGACCTTGCGGGGTCTTGTCGCGTCCGACTATCGTGTGTCGCATGGTACCTGGCGACGACGCGATCCTGGCGCACCTCAGACGCGGCAGCGTCGAGCACTGGGCGCTCGCCCTCCTGCGCGACGGCGAGGCCTACGGCCTCGACATCGCCGCGCGCCTCGGCCACGACGGCGTGCTCCTCACCAGCGAAGGCACCCTCTACCCGCTGCTCTCCCGCCTCCGCAAGCAAGGCCTCGTCGAGACGAGCTGGCGCGAGTCCCCCGCCGGGCCGCCGCGCCGCTACTACGCGCTCACGCCCGAGGGCCACGACGCCCTCGACCGCTTCACCACCGTCTGGGCCCGCTTCCGCGACGCCGTCGACTCCACCCTCACCGGGAGCCCCTCATGAACGACACCTCAGCCCTCGTCGACCGCTACCTCGACGACCTCGCCCGCATGCTCACCGCACTCCCACCCGCCGAACGCGCCGACGCACTCGGCTCCGTGCGCGAGCACCTCGACGACGCGATCGGCGACCTCGGCCGCCC
>JACYYJ010039744.1_pt2 | contig 11067 bp, 10 predicted proteins | sample 8236861 | NCBI WGS metagenome assembly JACYYJ01 (sample SAMN14103086, study PRJNA606662) | landfill metagenome | isolation source: landfill solid waste | place: India:New Delhi, Okhla landfill site | collected 2017-11-05
TTCAAGGACGTCAACATCGAAGAGCTCGACAAGCCCGAACTGAGACTGCCCGACAAGCTGGGCTGACGTCCTCGGGGACGATCCTGCGCGCAGCGGCCGCATCCTAACCGGGGCGCCGAGACCGAGCCCTTCGCCGCGGCTCGTCGCCCTCGGTTGTGCACAGGCACCGCACTCATCCACAGATCCCCCGATCTCCGTGCTCGGACCCCGATTCCACGTGCCTCGGTCCTCCACAGTGGGCGCATGCAGGGGACGAATCGGACATCACACAATCGGGATCTGGGCGCGCTAGGCGAAGACCTCGCCGCGGACTACCTCGAGTCGACCGGCATGGTCGTGCTCGCCCGGAACTGGCGCAGTCGATACGGCGAACTCGATCTCATCGCACAGGACGGCGCGGCCGTCGTCTTCGTCGAGGTCAAGACCCGCACAGGCACCGGATACGGCACCCCCGCCGAAGCGGTGACGCCCGCGAAGGCCGAACGCATCCGTCGCCTCGCCGGGCAGTGGTTGTCCGAACAGACGCGCCGCTGGTCGCACATCCGCGTCGATGTGGTCACCGTCCTGCTCGCGCGGGGGCACGCTCCGGAGATCACCCACCGCAAGCAGGTCCTCTGATGGCGCTCGGACGCGCGTGGTCGGTCGCGGTCTCCGGGATCGACGGGCAGGTCGTCGAGATCGAAGCCGACATCGGGCGAGGTCTGCCGGGTGTGACGATGGTCGGGCTGCCCGACACCGCGCTCCAGGAGTCGCGCGATCGGGTGCGCGCCGCCGTGTCGAATTCCGGTGCCAAGTGGCCGGATTCGAAGGTCGTGCTCGCACTGTCTCCGGCCACGCTGCCGAAGGTCGGCAGTGTCTACGACCTCGGGTTGGCGTGCGCGGTCCTCGACGCGGCGGATGTCGTGCCGACCGAGGCAGTCTCCCGGACGGTGCTGCTCGGCGAACTCGCGCTCGACGGGCGCGTCCGTCCGGTGCGCGGTGTGCTGCCCGCCGTGCTCACGGCGAAGAAGCACGGCTGGTCGCGCGTGGTGGTGCCCACCGCGACGATGACCGAGGCGGCGCTCGTCGACGGCATCGACGTCTACGGCGCCGAAACGCTGCGCGAGTTGGTGATCTGGCTGCAGGGCGACGGTCCGCTCGAACGGCCCGATCCGCGTGCGCTGCCACCACGGGCGGTGCGGGGTGATCTCAGCGAAGTGGTCGGTCAGCACGAAGCGCGTCGCGCGATCGAGGTCGCTGCGGCCGGCGCGCACCACCTGATGCTGACCGGTCCGCCGGGGATCGGGAAAACGATGCTTGCACAGCGACTTCCGGGGATTCTGCCGGACCTGAGCGAGAATCATGCCCTCGAGGTGACGGCCATCCACTCGGTGGCGGGCACCCTCACCAGCGACCGGCCGCTCGTGACGGAACCACCTTTCATCGCGCCCCATCACACGGCGTCGGTGAGTTCGCTGATCGGAGGCGGCACCGGCATGGCGAAACCCGGCGCGGTGAGCCGGGCGCACCGCGGCGTGCTGTTCCTCGACGAGGTCGCCGAGATGGGGACGAAGACACTCGAAGCGCTGCGTACACCGCTCGAGGACGGGGAGGTACGCATCGCCCGGCGCGACGGTGTCGCGCGATATCCGGCTCGGTTCCAGCTGATCCTCGCCGCCAACCCCTGCCCGTGCGCACCGCCACGCGACGCCGACTGCGTGTGCGCGCCGACCGCACGTCGCCGTTATCTGGGGCGACTGTCGGGCCCGCTCCTCGATCGCGTCGACCTGCGGGTCCGGATGCAGGCCGTCGCGACGAGCGCATTGATGGGGGAGACGGGCGAGAGCACCGACGACGTGCGGGCGCGTGTCGCCCGGGCGAGAGCCGCGGCACGCGAGCGGTGGGCCGATCACGGCTGGGCTACCAACGCCGAGGTGCCCGGACCGGCCCTCCGGCAGAAGTTCCGGCTTCCGCGGGCCGCGCTCGAACCCGTCGAATGGGCGCTGCGTAAGGGCGCTATCACCGCGCGAGGAGCGGATCGCGCACTTCGGGTCGCGTGGACGCTGAGCGACCTCGACGGTTCCGATTCGCCGTCGGCGACGCACGTCGCTGCCGCCCTCGACTTCCGGGATCGGGGTGTCGCATGAGCGGACACGACGATGAACGGCGCCTGGCCTGGGCCTATCTGTCGACCGTCACGCAGGGCGCGTCGCGATCGTTGTCGGCGGCGGTCGAGGCCGCGGGTGTGCTCGAGGTGGCGGCCGCCATCCGGTCGGGCTCGGGCCTCGGCGAACTCTCGTCGCGGTACTCGGTGCGGGCGCACCTCGACACCGCGGCACGGGATCTCGACCGTCTGGGTCGGGCCGGAGGTCGACTGGTGACGCCCGACGACGACGAATGGCCCGCATGGCAGATGCTCGGCTTCGGCACCCTCGACACCGCGACCGACGCCGAGGGGCCGCCCCTCGCACTGTGGGTGTGGGGGAGCCGGCGGATCGACGACCTCGCCGAACGCGCGATCGGCATCGTCGGGACCCGTGCCGCGAGCGGTTACGGAGAGCACGTCACCGCCGAGATCGCCGGGGATCTCGCCGCCGACGGGTGGACGGTCGTGTCCGGTGCGGCCTTCGGCGTCGACGCTGCCGCACACCGCGCGGCGCTCGGGGTGGGCGGCACCACGGTCGCGATCCTGGCCTGTGGGGTCGATCGGGCGTACCCGGCGGCGCACACGACCATGCTGCGCCGGATCTCCGAGTCGGGCCTGGTGGTCAGCGAATATCCGCCGGGTACGACCCCTGCGCGGTACCGGTTCCTCGCCCGCAATCGGCTGATCGCGGCGTTGTCCGCCGGCACGGTCGTCGTCGAGGCGGGTTGGCGCAGCGGGGCGCGCAACACCGCGGCTTGGGCGCGACGACTCGGCCGGCCGGTCATGGCGGTCCCCGGACCGGTGACCTCGGCGGCATCGCAGGGCTGTCACCGCATGATCAGGGAAGGCGAGGCCCGTCTGGTGGGTGCGGCGCGCGACATCGTCGAGGAGTGCGGTCCGCTCCTGGCCTGCGGGGACGACGACCGTGACGGCCTGTTCCGCCGCGACCTGGACGGACTGTCGGGTGACATGGCTCTGGTCTACGAGGCACTTCCGGCATCGGAGGTCTGCGATCCGGCGACGGTGGCCGAGTCGGCGGGACTGCCGATCGAGCGGGTGCGGGCTGCGCTTCCCCTGCTCGAACTCGACGGCCTGGTGGTGGCGACGGACGGAGGGTGGCAGCGGACATGACCCTGGATCGATGCCAGGGTCTACGCGCGGTCGGGAGGGGCGCCGAACATGCGGTTGCGCAGGCTGTCGTAGATGGGCGGGACCCGCGTGGAGGATGCCACGACGACGGCGCAGATCGTCGCGGCGAGCATCGGGACCGTCACCCCCGTCACCGCGGTCATCTCCACGACGAGGATGACTCCGGTGATCGGCGCCCGCACCGACGCGCCGAAGAGGGCGGCCATCCCTGCGATCGCCATCGGTACGGCGAGGGACGACCCGATCCCGGGGACGATCACGGCGCAGATCCCGGCGCACAACAGTCCCCAGAGAGCACCCAGTGCCAGGAGGGGCGCGAACAATCCGCCCGGTGTCCCGGCCGCATACGACAGCGGTCCCGCGACGAACCGCAGCAGGACGTACCAGGCGACCACCGGCAGTGCGAGGGCGCCACCGCCCACCACGTGCTGGACGAGGGAGTCGCCGCCACCGCCGGCCCACGGTGCGACCACCGACAACAACCCGACGAGTCCGCCGATGATCGCGGCCTTCGTCACCGGCGAGAGCGAGCGGATCGACTCCACCACGCTCAGCGATCCCAGGACCATCCGGTTGTAGGCCGCGCCGAGCAATCCGGTGAGCAGACCGAACACCACGAAGACGGGCAGCAGGACGATGGACGGGGGAGCGATGGGGTCCACGGTGAAGTCTGGGGTGTCGCCGACGATCGTCCGCGAACACGCCACCGCGGCGGCCACCGACAGGACGACGGGCACGACGGTGCGGAAACGGAAGCTGCCGGTGACCTCCTCGAAGACGAACAGCGCACCACCGATCGGGGCGTTGAACGCGACCGCAAGTCCGGCACCGGAGACCGAGGTCTGCAGCAGACGTTCGTGTTCGGGGTGCCGGGAGCGGCGTGCGGTCTCGGCGCCCACCGCGGCACCCATGTGCACGATCGGACCCTCCCGCCCCAGGACGAGGCCCGACCCGATCGACAGGAGTGCCCCGACGAATCTGGAGGGCAGCACCGACAGGGGTGGTGGCGCGGCCTGCCCGCGGTCGACGGCCTCGACGTGCTGGATCCCGCTACCCGAGGCGAGGGGGACCACCCGGACGACCAGCGCCGCGAGCAGTGCGCCGAGGATCGTGATCCCCACCGGCACGAGCCATCCCGGACCGGGGAGTTCGTGCGCCCACTCCACGGTGTGGATCCGCCATCGTTCGAGCCGTTCCAGGCACCAGCGGAAGGCTCCGCCGACGACACCGATGACGGTGCCGGCCACGATCGCCAGCACACAGATCGTCGCGAGTTCGCGGGCGGGTACGGAAGGTTCCCGCTCGTTCTCGATGTCCACCCGGCGCCCTCCGACCTGCTGCCGACGCGCCGATCGGCTCGGCAGTGCCGGAGACGGTCGCGCGAAGGAGTCGTGACCGTATGCTCACAGACTTCGCGCCGTTCCGCCGGACACGCGAGGGGTGAATTCGGAGGATTACCGTGCTCGCCTGCGAAATCGGTGTCTTGCGAAGGGGCCCGAGTGTCGACTACTCGTCGGAGGGCTCGGCCGTCGGCGCGTCCTCGACGTACCAGGCGCGGTCCTCGCGGTCCCACTTCACGGTACCGCGGTGGGCCTTGCGGAACTCCTTGAGGACAGCGCGGTCGATGGACGGGTGGCCGTTGTCGTTCACGTAGATCCACTCGGAGCCGAACTTGGCCTCGATCGCGTCGACCATGTCGGTCTGGGTGACCCTGCGTTCGGTGGTGATGATGTCGGTCATCCAGGTGGCGATGTCGGCCGCGGTGGTGCTCATGTTCTCGAGCCTAGAGCCTCGCCGATCGTGACCTCCCCGCCGCACCCCGCGACAGAGTACGGTGACGCGAGAATAGGTAACCCTAATAGGAGGTTCGGTGGCACGGAAAGCGCCCATGGGGACGACACTCACGGTCCTGCGGACCGAGACGATCGGCGAGCACTTCGTCCGCGTCGTACTCGGCGGAGACGGCTTCGGCGGGTTCCAGGCCCGCGCGGAGACCGACAGCTACGTGAAGATCGAGCTGCCTGCGGGGAACGACACGGTCGTCCGCACCTATACGGTCCGGCGCGTGGACGCGGACGCCCGGGAGATCTGGATCGACTTCGTCGTGCACGGCGACGAGGGTGTCGCGGGGCCGTGGGCTCGCTCGGTACAGCCGGGCACGCAGGTCGTGGTGCGGGGACCCGGGGCGGGATACCGGCCCGATCGCTCCGCCGACTTCCATCTGCTCGCCGGCGACGAGACCGCGATCCCCGCAATCGCGGCCGCGCTCGAGGACTTGCCCGCCGACGCGCGGGGCGCGGTCTTCCTGGAGGTCATCGGGCCCGGCGACGAGCTGAAGCTCGACGCCCCGGCGGGTGTGGACGTCACCTGGCTCCATCGCGGTGTCGCGGCCGGAGACGCCGGTGCCGACCTGATCGACGGCAACTCACCCCTCGTCGCTGCGGTGAAGGCCCTGCCCTGGCCGGACGGTGACGTGCAAGTCTTCGTGCACGGAGAGGCCGAGGCCGTCATGAAGCACATCCGGCCGTACCTGCGGAAGGAGCGGGCCGTACCGCCGGCGCGCGCGTCGATCTCGGGTTACTGGCGTCGTGGACGCACCGAGGAGGACTTCCGCGTGTGGAAGAGCGAACTGGCGGCCGTCGAGAGCAATTGACGGCCGGTCGTTCACGTCAGCTCGCGGACTCGCGCGCCGGCACCGCGGCGGAGTCACGTGCCAGCACCGCGGCGGAGGTGAGCGCCAGTCCCGAGCAGACCACGATGGCGACGGCCATCGGGATACCGGTGCCTTCGCCGCCGAGCCCGACGAGCGGGGAGACCACGGCAGCGAGACCGAACTGGGAGGCGCCGATCACGGCGGAGCCCGTACCGGCCGCCTTCGGGACCTGCGACTGGGCCAACGCGGTGGCGTTGCCCAATGTCAGACCCATCATGCTGATCGCGACGAACAGCAGCGGCAGGATCAGCGCCGCGACGTAGCCGACGACGACCATCGTCAGCAACAGCAGCGCACCTGCCGTGAACATGGTGGTCACACCGAAGAGCAGCAGTGTCCGCACCTCGAACCGGCCGATGAGGCGGGTGTTGACGGCGTTTGCCAGCACGAGACCGGCCGAGTTCACGGCGAAGACCAGAGAGAACTGTCCGGGGCTCAGGCCGAGGATGTTCTGGGTGACGAAGGGTGAGGCCGAGATGTACGAGAACATCGCGCCGAATCCCAGGGCCATGGCGGCGGCGTAACCGACGAAGCGTCGTTGCCGGAGGACGTATCCGAAGTTGCCGGCCATCGTCTTCAGACCGCCGGCGTGTCGCTTCTCCGGCGGCAGGGTCTCCGGGACGAACGCGAAGGCGCCGACGGCCATCAGGACGGCCAGGCCGGTGAGCACCCAGAAGATGCCGCGCCATCCGATCGGTCCCAGCAGCACGCCACCGAGCAGAGGAGCGGCGACGGGCGCGATGCCACCGATGATCATCATCAGGCTGAACAGCTTGGCGGCCTGATTGCCTCGCGCCCGGTCGGCGATGACCGCCCGGGCGAGGACGATGCCGGTGCCGCCGCTGAAGCCCTGGATCAGACGCGCAGCGATCAGGATCTCGACGGTGGGCGCCATCGCGCAGATCGCGCTGCTCACCGCCAGGACGATCGTGCCGGCGAGGATCAGCCGTCGCCGGCCCCAGCCGTCCGACAGGGGACCCACGAGCAGCTGGCCGAGCCCGAGACCCGCCATGAACGTCGTGAGCGTGAGCTGGACGCCGACGGTCGAACTGTCCAGGCTCTCCGCCATGACGGGAAGTCCCGGGAGGTACATGTCCGTGGCGAGCGGCGCGATCGCCGACAGCAACGCCAGTGCGCACAACATCGGTACCGGGATCGTCTTGTTCACGAAAGCACCTTAGTCGGCGCGGGTCGTTGCACCCGAGCCGGTCGTGCCGCACGGTAGACCCATGCGAGGCAACGAATCCGACATGCTTCCGGCGACGCTGGACGTACACCTGGGGGACTTCGTCGATCACCTCCGCCTCGAAGACAACCGCTCGGAGCACACGATCCGCGCGTATCGCACCGACATCCGCTCGCTGTTGCAGCACCTCGCCGACCGGAATCCCGATGCGCGCATCACCGACCTCGATCTCGATGTGCTGAGGTCCTGGCTCGCCGGGATGGTGGCGGCGGGGGCGGCCCGCACCACGCTCGCGCGGCGTACCTCGTCGGCACGCGTCTTCACGGCATGGCTCGTGCGCACCCGGCGACTCGACGCCGATCCGGCGACGCGTCTCGTCTCACCGCGTCCGCACCGCTCACTGCCCGCGGTGCTCCGCGACGACCAGGCGCTGGAGATCATGGAGGCCGCGAAATCCGGTGCGCGCGAACTCGATCCCATCGCCCTCCGTGATCGGGTGATCGTCGAGCTGCTGTATGCGACCGGAATTCGGGTCGGGGAGCTGTGCGCGGTCGACATCGACGACGTCGACGCCGAGCGGCGGGTCGTCCGGGTCCTCGGCAAGGGCGACAAAGAACGGATCGTCCCCTACGGGACCCCCGCGGCCGAGGCGCTCGACGCGTGGTTGCGTCACGGACGCCCGCATCTCGCACGCCCGTCGTCGGGTGCGGCGTTGCTGCTGGGCAAGCGCGGTGGTCGGATCGACCAGCGGCAGGTCCGGTCGGTGGTGCACGAGGCGGTCTCGTCGGTGCCGGGCGCACCCGACCTCGCGCCGCACGGTCTGCGGCACAGTGCGGCGACGCACCTGCTCGAAGGGGGAGCGGACCTGCGCGTGGTCCAGGAGGTGCTGGGCCATACGAGTCTGGCCACCACGCAGCTCTACACCCACGTCTCGGTGGCGCGCCTGCGTGCCGCGCACGATCAGGCCCATCCTCGCGCCTGATCGGCCTGCCCGAGAAGCCGTCCCGGTTTGATAGCGTGCGCCGGCACCATCGAATCGGGGGAACAGATGAGACGCAACGACCCGGGTCCTGCCGTGCCCGCCTGGCTGCAGGATCCACCGGAATCCGGAACCGAACACGCGAGACGCGGTCTCCGCCGCGCGGCCAGGGGTACCGAGACGCCCGGCCCATCCACTTCGTCCGGCGACGGTGCGACTCCACCCGCCCCCTCCGCTCCGCTCGGGATGACGGCCTCCGTGCCTCTCGGCATGGCGTTGCGGCCCCGGATGAGTACGGACGACGACCCGGAGCCGCAGGCGACCGTGCCGGTAGTGCCGGAGGCGACGGTGCCGGTAGTGCCGCAGGCGACGGTGCCGGAAGTGCCGCCCGAGCCCGAGCCTGCCTCCGCCACCGCGGATCCGGTGCCCGCAGTCGCGGAGGCGAAGCCCGACACGGTGGCACCTGCACCCGAGCCGGAGGTGGCGAGCCCGGAGGTTTCGGAGGTCGCGCCCGGTCCGGGCGATCCCGAGTCCGCAGCGGTCCCGGCCCCGCTGCCGGCGCGAACGGACGCTGTGGTCGACGATCTGCCGGTCGACGATCTGCNNCTGCAGCACGAGGCACAGCGGTTCGACGATCGGCCGTCCAACGTCGACCTCGCGTCGGGAGTGCTCGTCCGCAGGTCACGACGTTCGACGCGGCGATGGCGAGAACGGGTCGACCGGCTGACCGGTGGCAGGCTCGAGGGCGGAGGCAGTGAACGCCGCGAGGATCTCGTCGCCCGGATCCGCCAGCCGATCCCGGGCGACTACCGCATCGCGGTGCTGTCCCTGAAGGGCGGGGTGGGCAAGACCACCACGACCGTCGGACTGGGGTCGACGTTCGCGTCGCTGCGCGGCGACTGCGTCATCGCCGTCGACGCGAATCCGGACTTCGGCACCCTCGGGCAGAGGATCCCGCAGCAGACCACCTCGACCGTGCGGGACCTGCTCGCGAAGGCGTCGGGCATCCGCCGGTACTCGGACGTGCGCGCCCACACCTCGCAGGCGCCGAGCCGACTCGAAGTGCTTGCGAGCGAACGCGATCCCGCTGCCTCGGAAGCGTTCAGCGAGGAGGACTACCGCCGCGTCGTCGCAATCCTGCAGGTCTACTACAACGTGATCCTCACCGACTGCGGGACCGGGATCATGCACTCGGTCATGCGTGGCGTACTGGACCTGGCGAACACCCTCGTGCTCGTCGCGTCGCCGGCGGTCGATGCGGCGCGCAGTGCGGCGGCGACCCTCGACTGGCTGCAGGCTCACGGTTACTCCGACCTGGTCGAACGTACGGTCGTGGTGATCAGCTCGCCGCGCCCGGGTGCGGCGAGTATCGACATGGACGCGCTGACCGCGCACTTCCTGGCGCGGTGCCGCGCGGTGAAGGTGCTGCCCTTCGACGAGCATCTCGCCGAGGGAGCCGAGATCGATCTCGAACGGCTCCGCCCCGCGACCCGCACGGCGTTCGTCGAACTCGCCGCGATGGTCGCCGACGACTTCCCCGCACTGTCGGGTCGGCACGCGGTGCACTAGCCGGGGCGCCGGGCGTCACACCGGCAGCAGGCGGATCACCGGGCGCTCCACGAGGGGGAGGGGATCGAGATAGTCGTCGCGGCCGCGGCGCAGTCCCCAGTGCAGACATGCGGAGGACGCGCAGCCTTCGTGGCCCGCGACGACGGTGCCGATGGGATCACCTCTCGTCACCCGGCGGCCCGCGGCGACCGACGCCTCGACCGGTTCGTAGGTGGTGCGCAGCCCGCCCTCGTGATCGACGGAGACCACGGGTTTCCCGGCCACGACACCGGCGAACGCGATGACGCCGTCACCGGCGGCCACGACGGTCTGTCCTGCTCGTGCGTCGAGATCGACTCCGCGGTGACCGGGGAGCCAGTTCTGCTCGGGTGGGTCGAACTGCCGGCTCACGGCCGGCCGGGGATCGAGTGGCCATACGAACCGTCCGGTGTCGGCCGATCCGGTTCCCGGGACGACGGCGAGCACGACGAACGCGGCGATCACAACGGCGATCGTCCGGAAGGGCGCGGCGAGAAGCATGCCCGTCAGCCTCGTGAGTCGGACTCCCGCGCACCAGGCGTCGACGCGATCTGTGGACTAGCCCGGATCCATCCACAGGACCGGTGACTCCCGGTTAGGGATCCGCGCCCGCTCCGCGTACACTTGTCGGGCGGTCTGTATACGCAGATCGACTTCGCGCGTCCGCGCATCGATGCCGACCCGTTTCTCCGGGCCGCATCGGAAATGGCCGTCGGCCGGTCCCGCAAGGGTTCGACGGGCATGTGGACGCCAGGGCGGGGATCGGAAGATCCACCGCGGAAACCGACACGAAAGAGAGAAACAGGCATGCCTGTTGTGACTATGCGGCAGCTGCTCGACAGCGGCGCCCACTTCGGACACCAGACCCGTCGCTGGAACCCGAAGATGAAGCGGTTCATCTTCACCGACCGCAACGGCATCTACATCATCGACCTGCAGCAGACCCTGACGTACATCGACAAGGCGTACGAGTTCGTCAAGGAGACCGTCGCTCACGGTGGAACCGTGCTGTTCGTCGGCACCAAGAAGCAGGCTCAGGAATCCATCGCCGAAGAGGCCACCCGCGTGGGCATGCCCTACGTGAACCAGCGCTGGCTCGGCGGCATGCTCACCAACTTCTCGACCGTCCACAAGCGCCTGCAGCGCCTGAAGGAGCTCGAGTCGATGGAGCAGACCGGCGGCTTCGAGGGACGCACCAAGAAGGAAATCCTCATGCTCACGCGTGAGAAGAACAAGCTGGAGCGCACCCTCGGCGGCATCCGCGACATGGCGAAGGTTCCGTCGGCGATCTGGGTCGTCGACACCAACAAGGAGCACATCGCCGTCGG
>JACYYJ010004950.1_pt1 | contig 11047 bp, 10 predicted proteins | sample 8236861 | NCBI WGS metagenome assembly JACYYJ01 (sample SAMN14103086, study PRJNA606662) | landfill metagenome | isolation source: landfill solid waste | place: India:New Delhi, Okhla landfill site | collected 2017-11-05
GGCGTCGTCGTCGGTCTCGTCGTAGTCCGCGCAGCTGAGAACGAGGGTCTCCCACAACGAGCGCCCCAGAGGCAGCACCAGCAGCGGCTTGGAGCCCGGCGAGTCGGTGCGGTTGAACGGCTTGGCGACCCCTCCGCCCGGCTGATGGAGCAGCGTGGTGAGCAGCGCCCGAGCGGCTTCGCCCGGCGTCAGGGCCGGCGGAGCTCCGTCGTGGTGGTGGTCGAAGAGCGTCGCGTTGTTCCCCGACGCCCAATCGAGCCGCAGCGCCGCGACCGTGGTGTCCCGCGCGTCGTCACCCACGGGACGCTGCATGAACGGCCGCTCGTCGTCGAACAGGTCGAACCGTGCCCGCCACGTCCCGAGGTACGCCTCGAGATCCGCGAGTACGGGAGCCGGATCCTCCAGCCAGTCGATCCGATCGGCGCGGTCGTTCGGTCCGCGGGTCGCCGCCTGCAGCACCGCGACGAGCACGCGCGTCACCGCCACGCGCTCGGGAGCGAACGGGATCGCCACGTCGGTCAGCTGCGTGGCCGACGCGAACAGCTCACGAAGCCCGACCTCGTGCTCGGCGCCGTCGGGACCNNGGGTCGCGCGCGACGACGCCGTCGAGCCAGTCGGTGCGCGGCGCCGCGCCGATGAAGACGAAGCAGGCGTCGACCGGCTCGACGTGCTCGGCGCCGTCGGGACCGCGGACGGGAATCCACGGCTGCTCGGTCAGGTCGAAGCGCACGCCTGCTCCTCGTTCGGTCGTTGGATCATCACGCCGTCGATCGGCGTCCAGTGCAGCGGCAGCGCCCGGCCATCCGGTACTCCGTCGGGCGGCAGCGCCTGGCCGTGCTCGTCGGTCCGGACGAGCAGGTGGAGGCGCAGCAGCGGATGCTTGCGCCAACCGTCCGGCTGCCAGGCGAGGCCGAGACCCGGTTCGCGCCGTCCGCGGTCAAGCCGGATCCCGAGCTGGTGGACGCGCAGGCTGACCGCTCGCCGCAGCAACTCGCGGGCGTCGGCGTCGGACGGGTCAGTCTCGACCCGCGGCAGCTCGCCGTCACCGAGGACGACGACCCCGACTGTCGGTTCCGTGATCCACCGCGTCGCGGCGGCGTTGCGGACCGTCGCGCCGGGGTCCTCCGCGTCCGCGAGCGGCGCCTCGGCCTGCTCCCACGGTGGGTCCGCCGCTCCCGGATCGGCGATCAGGTTGCGCGTGGCCTCGTCGTTCCGCTTCCGCGTCTCGCTTCGCAGCTGCTCGTCGGCGCGGACGAGCGCAGCAGCGTCCTCAGCCGGGAGCCCGAGCGCCTCGTCCTGCGGTTTCGCGGGGTAGACCACGCCGATCATGCGGTCCAGGTCGCGCGGCTCGGTGATTTCCTGACAACCACCGAGCAGATGACGTGTCCTGTGCAGGACCGGCGCCGCGTAGACCCGATCGTTGCCGCGAACGTACGGGCGCGCGATCGACCGCCCCGCCGTGTCGAGCACGATCAGCCGCGGCACGCGGTGCGCCGCCGGGCGCTCCGCGGTCCCGTGCTCGTCACGTCGATCGTGGCGGTGGAGGCGACCCGCCCGCTGGATCAGCAGGTCGATCGGCGCGACGTCGCTCCACATCAGGTCGAAATCGACGTCGAGCGACTGCTCGATCACCTGCGTGGCGACGACGACCAACCGTTCGGGCCGACCGGCGCCGGTCCGAGTCGCGGGCCCGAGCATCGTCATCAGGCGCTGCTCCAGCGGCTCCCGCTCGGCTGGTCGCAGCTTGGCGTGGAGCAGCAGCACCTCGGTGCATGCATCGACACCGCGACGGATCGCGGCGAAGCGCCGCTGGGCCAGCGCCACCGTGTTGCAGACCACCGCGACGCAGCCGCCGTCGGCGACCGCGTCCGCAACGCGATCCGCGACGAGGGCTCCGTCGTCCTGCTCCGGCACGTCGAGCGCGTCGACGGCGAAGATCCGGGGCTCACGTGGATCGTCCACGGCGATCACCTCGACCCCGTCGCCGTCGGCCACGGTCAACCGCGGGTACGGCGCGTCCTCGAACGTGGCCGCGTCGAGGCGCAGGCGCCGGCCGCGCCGGCGGTCGCGGGCGGCGAGTCGCCCGCGGCGGTACGCGGTGACGAGCTCCGCCCGGCGGCGCGGCGGCAGCGTCGCCGACAGCAGCACGATCGGGCAGTCGAGCGCGGCGAGCCACTCGACCGCGCGGTCGAGCAGCGCCGACATGTAGGCGTCGTAGGCATGGACCTCGTCCGCGATCACCACCTTGCCCTGGAGTCCCCAGAGCCGGACGGCGAAGTGCCGAGCCGTCAGGACGGCAAGCAGCGCCTGGTCGATCGTTCCGACGCCGAACCGCTCCAGCAGCCCGCGTCGGCGGTCGAGGAACCACGCGCGGGCGTCGGCCTCCTCGCGAGCGATCGCCTCCGCATCGTCGCCGGAAACCGCAACCGCGGACGGGGTCGGGTTGTCCCCGGTAGCCGGATCGGTGGCTTCGATGCCGCTGTGCAGCAGGCGAGCCCGCGCCGTGTCGTCGTCGAGCGCACGAGCCAGGAACCGCTCGGTGCGCTGGTGCAGCTGGTTCGCGGTGGCCCGGGTCGGCATGCCGACGTAGACGCCGCGAGCGCCGTTCTCGAGGCCACGGTACGCCGCCCACAGCGCGGCCTCGGTCTTGCCCGAGCCGGTGCGGTCCTCGACCAGCACGAGGCACGGATCGCTCCGGCCCTCCAGTGCGTCGATCACCGCGCGTTGACTGGCGCGCGGCATGCACGGGACGGGGGCCTCGGTCGGATCGGCACTCGCCACCACGAAGAGGTCGCCGAACGCGCGGCCGCGCGTGACGCGCGGTGCCGCCCACGCACCGGTCGCCACCGCGTCTGCCGCCAGCGACGTCGATCCGGTGCGCCGCGCGGTGGCGGTCACGGGGAACCGCTCCTGGTCCGATCCGATCCAGTCGGAGACCGTCATCAGGCCGGCAAGGGCGAGCACCACCGCGCTCGACGTCAGGGTCGGTACCCGGTCCGGCCGGAGCCCGAGCCGCTCCGCGCGGACGTCGAGCAACGCTCGCTGGTGCGGGATCCACGCGGGGAACGGCTCGAGCGCGCGGAAGTTCGCATCGCGCAGCTCGCGGTCGCTGCGGAGCACGCCGTGATGACCGGAGATCGTCGCCGCAAGCGCGTGCCAGGTCGCCGCGCTCGTGTCGGGTGCCCAGGCCGATCCCCACGCGTGGACGAGGATCGCGCCGCTGACCTGATCGTGGCGGATCGCCTTCCCGACGATCGGTCCGACCGGAAGATCCGGAGCGACGACCCGGCCCGCGAGATCCGGCACCAGCCCCTGAAACCCCGGGCTCGCCTTTCCGGCGTCGTGGATGCCGGCGAGGAAGACCCACCACGCGCGCATCGTCGGCTCGTCGATGCCGCACGACGCCGCAACCCACGCGCGTTGCCGGGCCGTGAGCGCCACGTCCCATAGTCGCTCCGCGACGGCGGCGACATCGTCGAGATGCCGGTCGAGCGACAGCCACTCGCCGCCGTCGCCGGTCTTTGCCCAGAAGTCGTACACGCGAGGCACCGATTAGACACCGTCTACCGGACGGAGCGAACGCGATCACCCAGCCGCCCGCACGCTGGCCAGCGCCGACTCGAACTGGAACCTGACGGTCCGCTGCAGCTCGAGTATGCGTCGCTCCGCATCGTGCAGCTGTCGCCGGAGGGCAACGTGATCCTCGCGCTCTTCAGCCAGCTGCCCTCGGCACTGAACGCACTCCGGCCGCGGTGCCCCCTCGGAGTCACGGTACAGGCGCGCCGCGTCGTTCTGCTGATCGCTGGTGAGCGCATCGGCAAGCCCCCGCCGAACCGCAGGATCAAGATTCAGAAGCCACCCGTCCCCACTCTGCAAACGTGCCCTGGCCATCGCTCTCCCTGCGTAGAGTTCTTACCCGCGACTGCGGTACGACGCGAACGCAGCCTAGCAGTTACGCCGTCTACGACGTAGGAAATTCTGCTAGGTGTCCACTACGACACTTTAGCCTCCTAGCTGTTCAAAACGACACTTTCAGTCTCACCCCCGCGCCGCGCGGGGACAACCGCGACAGTCGCCAAGCTGGCCACATCGACACGGTTCACCGCCCCTCAGCAGGGCGAAGCCCGATTCCGGGCCTCTAACGCTACCTCAGGCCCACCGGCTCCAGGTCGAACGCCTCGTGGATCGCCCGCACGAGGGCGGCTTCCTCCGCATCGCGCAGGACACCGATGGCCTCCAGGACGTCGGTCGCGTCCACGGTGGTGATGTTGTCGCAGCTGATCACGCCGTCGCGATCCAGTCCGTTGACCCGTCCCACCGGCACCTCGGTCGCGATGCCGTAGACGGTCGTCGTGATCGGCGCGACGGTGATGCCGTTGAGGAACGTCGTCGCGACCTCGCGGGTGAGCACGACCGCGGGACGCACCTTGTCCATGCGCACGCGGTGAATCGGCCGCATCGCGCTAGTCCAGGTCGATCGAACGCGGACGCGCCGAGCGGCGCGCCCGGTCGAGCTCGGGATAGCCGGCCGCCCCCGCCTGCCGCATCCGCTCAATGTCTGCGAGCGCCCGCTGTCGCCGCTCCTCGCGAGCGAGCACCCGAGCGATCAGATCCGCCCGGCTCGATGCCGCACCGTCAGCGACCTGCGCGTCGACGTACCGCACCAGCTCGTCGGGCAGCCGAACCGCGATCTGCGTGGTCATACCAGAACGGTACCGCCCTGGGATCGAACCGGCAAGCGCGCCGCGATCGGCCGCTCGACGCGACGGGCGGCGCAGGCCGGGGCGTCCCCTCACCCCGCCCCGCCCGCGGTAGACCACGGCGGCTCGCGGACGAGCATCCGGCGGTGGGTGATCGCGCTGTAGTCCAGGTGGTGGATCCGGCCGGCGTGCTTGACCACCTCGAAGTCGCGCAGGTGAAATCCGTAGAGGGCCTCTCGCGCCCGCTCGTGCCAGTGCCGCGAGTCCGATCCCTGGATCTCGAAGCCGTCGTAGTCCTGCCCGTCCGGCACGCCGCTGGTATCGGTGACGATCATCCCGTAGCGCTTCATCGTCGTCGCGATGATCCGCGCCTGCCGCGGCAGGTGGTCGATCGGCACCGACGCCCTGAGGCGGATCCGGGCGCCCATCGGCAGGTATCCGGGGTCCTCGATCCGTCCGTCGGTGTGCGACGCCGGATAGACCCAGGCGCGCTGGATGTGCGGCAACGTGACGTTCAACGCGTGCTTGATCTCGTTGCGTCGCGCATCCCGGACGTTGAGCAGCCCGGCCGCCATCGGCGTGCCGGCCGCCACCGCCGACACGACGTTCGACGGCAACACCTGGTTCTTCGTGGTGTCCCAGATCGTGGCCTGCTTCGCGCGCCACCGTCCTCCGACCCGATGCGCGCCGTACAGCTCGAACAGGCGGCACGTGCCGCGCTGCAGGATCAGCATGTGCGAATCCGACGGCCGCTGGACCCGGGGGGACCGCGGGATCGGGTAGCGACCCCGCGCGACCCAGTCGTGCGTGCGCGGGATCCGGACCTTCTTCTGGGTGCGGCCGACGACGTTGATCGGGATCCCCCATCCACGCTGCCGCCGGAAGGCGGTCGAGAGGTTCCGGTCGGGGCCGGAGTTGCGGATGTACTCGTCGGACCGGGGATCCACGGGCGCCCCGTCGACGCGGGTGTTCCACGGTGAGTCGGCCGGGAACATCTGGCATCCGGCCAGGCGGTTCGCCGACGCCCCGACCGCCGGAACGACGGCGCCCGCGACGCCCGCCAGCGTCAACGCCACGCTCACCAGCATTCGCTTGCGCATTCCAACCTGACCTTCCGGCGATCATCCTACCGGGCCCGCTCTGCGGGCCCGACGCCGCGCCGCCGATCCGGACCCGTGGGTCCGGGGCTACCGGCCCGTCCAACGCGGCTCGCGCTTCGCGAAGAACGCCTGCACGCCCTCCTGGATGTCCTCGGTCGAGAACGCCAGGGCCAGCTGGCCCCGCAGGAAGTCGAGGGCGTCGTCGAGCGCCAGGTCCATCTGGCGGGCCATCGCGTCCTTGCCCATCCGCAGCAGCAGCGGCGACGAGCGGGCGAGCTTGGTCGCCCACGCATCGACCGCGGCGTCCAGCTCGTCCTGCGGCACCACGCGGTTGACGATCCCGATCCGCTCCGCCTCGCGCGCGTCGATCCGCTCGCCGAGCAGCAGCAGCTCGCTGGCCTTCTTGCGTCCGACGTCGCGGTAGATCAGCGCCATGACCATGAACGGGAAGACCCCGACGTTGATCTCGGGGGTGCCGAAGCTGGCGTCCTCCGACGCGACGACCAGGTCGCAGGCCAGAGCCAACCCCAGCGCCCCCGCGAGCACGTGCCCGCTGGCGCGGCAGATCGTCGGCTTGCCGAGGCCCAGGATCAGCCGGAACAGCCGCGGGAAGCGGTCGATCGAACGGTACTTGTGGACCAGCGGCAGGTCGGCCGCGAAGCCCGCCAGGTTGCCGCCCGCCGAGAACGTCCGGTCACTGGTCGATGCGAGCACGACGCAGCGGACCGCGTCGTCGTCGCGACAACGCTCGAACGCGGCGATCAACGCGTCGAGCATCTCGTCCGACAGCGCGTTGCGGGTCTGCGGGTCGTCGAGCGCGATCGTCGCGACCCCGTCGGCGACCTCGACCCGAACCGGCGTCGCTTCGGTCGTCTCCCCCACGGTGCCCTCCTCGTCGCTCACGCGTGCAGCGTAGCCGGCCCCCGGCCGAGCCCGCGCCCGCGAGCTCCGCGCCCGGCACGCTCCGACCACCGAAGCGCGACGATCCCGTCACGGTTCGGGCCTGGATCCGTCACTCGCGCGACGACCACGATGCGTCACGTGCCCGTCGCAACACCCCCGCCTACGCCGTCGACGAGTGCTAGCAGATCCGCTAGCATCGAGACCATGGCGACCCTGCACCTGCGCAACGTCCCGGACTCCGTCAACGACGCCCTCACGCAGAGCGCCAAGGATCGCGGGATCTCGAAGAACCAACGAGCGATCGAGGTTCTCGAGCGGGGCCTGGGCCTGGACCACGCCGCGCGCATCGAACTGATCGAGCGCATCCGGCGCAATCGAGACGCGATGGGCGACCTCAGCCACATCGATATCGCAGCGATGATCCGAGAAGGACGCCCGGGCGGAGATGACTAGCGCGCGCCACACATCCGCCTCCCAGAGCGGAGCTGCCGAACCCGCGTACCTGCTGCTCGATGCGTCCGTGCTCGTCGAGATGCTGATCAACGGCGCCTGGCGCGACGCGGCGAACCGCCTCCAGGACCAACTCCGCCAGGCCACCGCCCCCACGCCGCTGACCGCCGGCCACGCGCTCGCGGAGGCCGCCAACGTCGTCAGACGACTTGCCCGTCGCGGCGCACTTCCCGGAGCCACCGCCGACGTCGCGATTGGGGGCCTCCTCGACCTCGACCTCGTACTCGACCCACCCGGCGACCGGATCCCCCGCGCCTGGGAGCTGCGCCACACGATGACCACCTACGACGCCGTGTACGCGGCCGCTGCCGAGGCCCTCGGCCTCCCCCTGATCACCACCGACGAACGCCTGCTGCGCGCCTGCGACGCCGCCGCGATCCCGGCAATCCACCTGCAGGACGCGTTCCCCGCCTGACCACCGGTCGGCGCGCCCGCCGACCGACCCCACCGAACCCGGCCGACCCAACCACCGCCGAACGCGCCAGACCGGTAACCGTCGGCCCCACCCACGCCGGCCTCACCGGAACGCCAAAACAGCACAAGTAAGACGTGCCACCTGCTACTTTGGCCAGATGGCCAGCGACTCGGTTCTCAAGCCCGACCACGACGCCGTCGGGCGCCATCCGATCTTCACCGACGAGCACGATGAGCTACGCGCGTCGATCCGCTCGTTCGTCGAGAAGGAGCTGGCTCCGCACGCCGACGAGTGGGAGGAGACGACCTTCCCCGACTCGGTCTTCACCCGCATGGGCGAGCTCGGCTACCTCGGACTGCACTACCCCGAGGAGTACGGCGGCCAGGGCGGCGACTACGCGACCCAGATCGTGCTCGCCGAGGAGATGTCGCGCAGCCACTCGGGCGGCCTCGTGATGGGCGTCGCCGTCCACACCGACATGGCCAACCCGGTGCTCAAGCTGCTCGGGACCGAGGAGCAGAAGCAGCGGTACCTGGTCCCCGCGCTGCAGGGCGAGAAGATCGCCTGCCTGGGGATCACCGAGCCCGGCGCCGGCTCCGACGTCGCCGGGATCCAGACCACAGCGACCCGAGATCCCGCCCACCCCGACGAGTGGGTCGTCAACGGCTCCAAGCTCTACATCACCAACGGCCACCGCGCCGACTACATCGTCCTGGTCGTGAAGACCGACCCCGAGGCCGGCTACGGCGGGTTCAGCCTGCTGCTCGTCGACATGGACGCGCCGGGCGTGATCCGCGAGAAGCGCCTCGAGAAGCTCGGGATGCACGCGTCGGACACGGCGCTGCTCGCGTTCCAGGACGTCCGCGTCCCGGCGGCGAACCTGCTGGGCGAGGAGGGCAAGGGCTTCTACCACATCATGTGGGAGCTCCAGGGCGAGCGGTTGATCGCCGCCGCGGGCGCCGTCGCGGCCGCCGAGCGGCTGGTCGAGCGGACGCTGGAGTTCGCCCGCGACCGCCAGGCGTTCGGCCGCTCGATCGGCACGTTCCAGGGGATCCGCTGGAAGTTCGCCGAGATGGCGACCAAGATCGAAGCCGGCAAGCAGATGACCTACAACACCGCCTGGCGCGTGATGCAGGGCGACTACCCCGTCCGCGAGATCTCGATGGCCAAGCTCTACACCAGCCGGATGGCCTGCGAGGTCGCCGACGAGTGCCTGCAGATCCACGGCGGCGCCGGCTACATGAAGGAGTACGGGATCGAGCGCGCGTGGCGCGACCTGCGCCTGAACCGGATCGGCGCCGGCACCGACGAGACGCTGCTCGAGGTCATCGGCCGCTCGTACGGGCTCTGAGCCCACCGGGACGTCGAGCATGAGCACGACCGACGCCGCGTCCGGCGGCCTCGACCGCACCGCGCAGGCGGGCGCCGACCAGGCCTGGGGCTACCTCTTCGCCCCCGAGCACGAGGAGCTGCGACAGACGATCCGCCGCTGGGTCGCGACCGAGGTCCGGCCCCACCTGATGGACTGGGAGGACGCCGGCTGGATCCCCTCGTCGGTGCTCCGCCGCGCCGGCGAGCTGGGGTTCCTCGGCCTCGCCTACCCGACGGAGCTCGGCGGCCAGGGTGGCACGCCCGTCCACGAGGCCGTGCTGCAGCAGGAGCTGGCGCGCTCCGGATCGGCCGGCTTCGCCGCCGGCCTCGGCGCACCCACCACGATCGCGACCCCGCCGATCCTCAAGTTCGGCACGCCCGAGCAACGGGAGCGCTGGGTTCCGCCGGCGATCCGCGGCGAGCGGTTCGTCGCGCTGGCGATCACCGAGCCCGGCACCGGCAGCGACGTCGCCGGGATCCAGACCACCGCGAGCAAGGTCGCGGGGGGCTTCGTCGTCAACGGCGAGAAGTGCTACATCACCGGCGGGCTGCGCGCCCAGCACCTCGTGATCGCCGTCAAGACGACAGAGGACGGCGGGCACAGCGGCATCTCGTTCCTGGTGATCGAGCGCCCACCGGTCCCCGAGGGCCGCGAGGACGACATCGCCTACCTCGGCGGCGACCGCGGCGACGGCATCACGTCGAGCCTGCTCGAGAAGCTCGGCTGGCACGCGTCCGACACCGCGCTGATGTCGTTCCGGGACGTCTTCGTGCCCGACGACCATCTGCTCGGCGAGCTGCACGGCGGCTTCAAGCTGATCATGGCCAACTTCGCCTGGGAGCGGCTGTCGATGGCGCTCGGCGCCGTCGCCGGGATGGACGCGATCCTCGAGCGGACCGAGGCGTTCGTGCGCGAGCGCGAGGCGTTCGGCCGTCCGATCGCGACGTTCCAGGGCACGCGCTGGGCGATCGCCGAGATGCGGACGAAGGCCGAGGCCTGCCGCGCGCTGACCTACGAGACGCTGCGCAAGCACGTCGCCGGGGTCCCCGCCCTGCAGGAGGTCGCGATGGCCAAGCTGCTGACCCAGCGCGCGATGGTCGAGATCGCCGACGGCTGCCTGCAGCTGCACGGCGGCGCCGGCTACATGAAGGAGTACGAGGTCGAGCGGGCGTTGCGCGACGCGCGACTCGGCCCGATCGGCGGCGGGACGGACGAGATCATGAAGGACGTGATCGGGCGCCTGATGGGCGTCTGATGCCGCCGATCCGTGCCGAGCGCCGTCGATAGGCTCCCGGCACGGCGGCCCCGCCGGGGCCCGGCAGCGACGGGAGAGCAGCATGGGAGTACTCGACGGCAAGGTCGCGATCGTCACCGGATCGGCGCGCGGGATCGGACGGGCGACGGCCGCGCTGCTGCTCGAGCAGGGCGCCCGGGTGGTGATCAACGACCTCGACGCCGACCTGGCCCGCCAGACCGCCGACGAGCTCGACGGCGAGACCACCGTCTTCGCCGGGGACCTGACCGACGACGACGCGCCCGAGAAGCTGATCCGCCACGCGATCGACCAGTGGGGCCGGCTCGACATCCTCGTCAACAACGCCGGCTACACGCTCGACGCGCCGGTCCACAAGCTCGGCGACGACTGGTTCCAGCGGATGCTGGACATCCACGTCACGGTGCCGTTCCGGACGATCCGCGCCGCTGCGCCGTACCTCCGCGAGCCGGCCAAGCGCGAGCGCGCCGAAGGCATCGAGGTCTTCCGCAAGATCGTCAACGTCAGCTCGATCTCCGGGGTCTTCGGCAACGCCGGACAGGCCAACTACGCGGCCGGCAAGTCCGCCGTCGTCGGCCTGACGCGCACGGTCGCCAAGGAGTGGGGGCAGTTCAAGGTCAACGTCAACGCCGTCGCGTTCGGGTGGATCGAGACCCGCTTGACCGACAGCAAGGACCCGAGCAACGTCGCCGAGATCGGCGGCGAGCGGGTCCAGCTGGGAATCCCCGAGGATCTGCACGCGATGGCGCCGCTGCTCGTGCCGCTCGGCCGGCC
>JACYYJ010028694.1_pt4 | contig 11039 bp, 12 predicted proteins | sample 8236861 | NCBI WGS metagenome assembly JACYYJ01 (sample SAMN14103086, study PRJNA606662) | landfill metagenome | isolation source: landfill solid waste | place: India:New Delhi, Okhla landfill site | collected 2017-11-05
GTGCTGCGAGGCGGGAAGGAAGTCCGGATTCCCGTCGAGCAACTGGCGGTGGGTGACCACTTCGTGGTCCGGCCGGGTGAGAAGGTCGCCACCGACGGCGTGGTGTCCGAGGGTAGTTCCGCTGTCGACGAGAGCATGCTCACCGGCGAGTCGGTGCCCGTCGAGGTCGGCCCGGGCGACAAGGTCGTCGGCGCGACGGTCAACTCGGGTGGCCGGTTGGTGGTGCGGGCCACGCGGGTGGGTTCGGATACCCAGTTGGCGCAGATGGCCAAGCTGGTGGAGGACGCGCAGACGGGCAAGGCGGCCGTGCAGCGACTGGCGGACCGGATCTCGGGCGTGTTCGTGCCGATCGTGATCGCGCTGGCCGTGGGAACGCTCGCGTTCTGGCTCGGTACCGGTGGCTCGGTGTCGGCGGCGTTCACGGCCGCGGTCGCGGTGTTGATCATCGCGTGCCCGTGCGCGCTGGGGCTGGCCACGCCGACCGCGTTGCTGGTGGGTACCGGGCGGGGTGCGCAGCTCGGCATCCTGATCAAGGGGCCGGAGGTGCTGGAGTCCACCCGCCGCGTGGACACGGTGGTGCTGGACAAGACCGGCACCGTCACCACCGGCAAGATGGCGCTGATCGACGTCCACGTGGCCGACGGGGTGGACCCCGACGAGCTGTTGCGGTTGGCGGGGGCGCTGGAGAACGCCTCCGAGCACCCGATCGCCCAGGCCATCGCCAAGGGCGCGGCCGAGCAGGTCGGGCAGTTGCCTGCCGCCACGGACTTCACCAACCTCGAGGGCTTGGGTGTGCAGGGCGTCGTCGACGGGCACGCGGTTCTGGTCGGTCGCCCCGCGTTGCTGGCCGACTGGAGCCAGCACCTCACACCTGAGCTGGTCGAGGCCAAGGCCGCCGCGGAGGCGCAGGGCAAGACCGCCGTCGCCGTCGGTTGGGATGGCCAGGCACGCGGGGTGCTGGTGGTGGCCGACACCGTGAAACCGACCTCTGCCGAGGCGATCACGCAACTGCGTGGGCTCGGGCTGACGCCGGTGTTGTTGACTGGTGACAACGAGGCGGTCGCCAAGACGGTCGCGGCCGAGGTCGGCATCGACGAGGTGATCGCCGAGGTGTTGCCGAAGGACAAGGTCGACGTGGTGAAGCGGCTGCAGTCCCAAGGCCGGATCGTGGCGATGGTTGGCGACGGCGTGAACGACGCGGCGGCGCTGGCGCAGGCGGACCTGGGCCTGGCGATGGGTACGGGCACCGACGTCGCGATCGAGGCGAGTGACCTCACCCTGGTGCGCGGTGACCTGCGGGTGGCGGCGGACGCGATCCGCCTGTCGCGCCGCACGCTGGCCACGATCAAGGGCAACCTGTTCTGGGCGTTCGCCTACAACGTGGCGGCATTGCCGCTGGCGGCGGCGGGCCTGCTCAACCCGATGATCGCGGGTGCGGCGATGGCGTTCAGCTCGGTGTTCGTGGTGAGCAACAGCCTGCGCCTGAAGAGCTTCCGCAGCGGCATCACGGACACCCCACCGTCGGTGAAGTCGGAGGACAAGCCAGTGAAGGAGCCGGTCGCAGCTTGACCGGCGCTAGAGCTGGCACAACCTGCACAGCCGACGGTGACCGCCACAGTCATGCGGTCACCGTCGGCTGTCGCGCGTCCCATGGTGTGCAGCTAGTCAATCCCGGTCCCTCCACCGGTTCGGGCTGGATTCTGAGCCAGGTGAGACCGCGTTACCAGACAGCAGCAGCGCAGCACCCTCGATGACGATGCTGCGCTGGTTAGCTCGCTTCCGTCAGGAGTCCCATCAGGTCAGCGGATGGGCAGCTGATCTCGTCCAGGGCGGCGAAGGAGGGCTTGTTGGGTGGATCTTCGGGGTGTCGCCAGCAATGAGAGTGTGACTGCCGAATCTGGGCCGATGCCAGGAACCTGCAACGGTGCTCGCCTTCCTCGCAGGCACGATGGGCAAGCACATGAAGTCCCTGAAGAAGATGATCTTTGGCGAGACTTCTTCTCCAGGGACTTCACATCCACCTTCAGGACAGGCTTTACCCAACCCTCGATAACCTCAACGGCCTCGACTGATCTTGCTGAGATCGCCCTTTTGTTTGCTCAGCCAGCGATGCGGCGCGCGCCGATCAGGTGTCCGTCACCCTTCATCGACCGCACGTCGACCAGTTGGCCTTCGGTGGGCGCGTCCACCATCTTGCCCTGGCCGACGTACATACCGACGTGATGGATCTTGCTGGGGTCACCGGTTCCGTCGTCGTAGAAAAGGAGGTCGCCAGGAAGTAGGGAGTCGAGTGACACGGGCCTGCCTGCCGTCCATTGCTGTCGGCTCGTCCGAGGAATGTTGATTCCAGCTTGATTATAGGCCCACGAGGTCAGTCCGGAGCAGTCGAACTCGCTCGGTCCTGTTGCCCCCCACTCGTACTGAGAACCGCGGCGGGACAACGCGGCTTGCAGTGCATCGTTGGCGGCACCCGGTGGGCCGAGATAGCTACCGTTGTCCTGGACGGTTTGGAGCTCAGTTCGCTCGGCCGGGCTCAGTTCGTTCAGAGCTGTTCGAACCGCTTCGATTTCCTCGTCAAGGTCGGCCTTGCGTTGCTGAAGTTTTTGGACCGTGCGTTCCGCGGCCGCTGTTGATTCCCGTGCCTGCTTCTCCGCTTCGGCTGCTTCTTTCCGGGCAGCGTCGGCTTTCGCTCGTACGTCGTTCAGGGCATCGAGGGTTTCAGTGTTCTTGGTTGCGATGTATTCGAGTGCTGACGCTTTTTGTAGAAGCTCTTTGCTCGAATCGCTGACCAGTACGGCTGACCATGTGGTGACGGGGCCGTTACGGAAACTCGCGGAGATGAGAGTGTCTGCTTTGCCTTGGGAGGCCTCTTCCGAACGCTGCGCTTTTTCGAGTTCTCGGTTTGCCTTATTGAGCGCAGTTTTGGCCTGTTTCTCCTTCTCGCGCATTCGTGCGAGTTCTTGTTCGGCTTCTGCCAGGTCCTCTTCGGTGCCTGCGGCCTTCGCGCCAAGTTCCTGATAGCGCTCCATGGCGTCTGACGTGTCGTCTTGCGGCTGCGCAGCGGCAGGCGCTGCAGGTAGCATGAGTGTCGCCGCAATGGCAGCGATGGCCGCCTTGCGAGGAGTGAAGCGGCGTGAGTGCGCTGTCACGATTGTTGGGTCTCCCTTTGGGTGTTGACAGAGAACCGCCCCGTTCGGTCCGCAATCACATTAAGGGATCTTGGCGATCTTGTCTACTATCTGTCTTAGTAGTCGGTCAAACCGGGCAATAGTGACAAGTTGCTGAGAGGGGAGCGGCATGTCGAGGGACGCTTTGGCGCGGCTGATAGATAGTGGCCTTGTGGGAGCTTGCTGAATCAGGCCCGTCCGTGCCCTGTCCGACCTGCGGTAGTGAGATGCCCGTTCAGGTTGCCGATCGAGCACGGCCTTTATCCATTGGGCAGCGCAGGCATGGCGCCCAGCCTCGAGCTATCGTCCACGTCATCGGGCTTCAGAGGTTCGATAACCGCATTCCCGCCCAATAATCAGATCGGTGTGGTGAACCCTGCGATGGGGCCACGAAGCCAGGCCACCATTTCACCCCACAGTCCCGTCACCAACAGCAAGCCCACAATCAACAGCATCACGCCGCCAACGATCTGGACCGCTCGTGTGTGGCGACGTAACCAGCCTGCTGTGCGGAGTGCCCATTGCGCACCGATTGCGAGCAGGATGAAGGGCAAGCCAAGTCCCAGGCAGTATGCAAGTACTAACAGGATCCCTCTGGCCGTGGTGGAGCCCACTTGTGTCCCGCTGGCCAGAGCGATGACGCCAGTTAGCGTCGGGCCGAGGCAGGGTGTCCAGCCGAGGCCGTAGACAGCACCCATGAGGGGCGCGCTCGCGATACCGCCTCGTGGTACGTGGTGCAGTTGCACACTGCGCTGCAGGATCGGCACCATCCCCAGGAAGACCAGACCCATGGCGATCGTGATCACGCCGCCGATGCGTTGCAGCAGCGCCTCATTGCCCAGTAGGAAATCGGCCGCGCCCAGTACCGCTACCACAGCGGCGAGGAAAACAGCGGTGAAGCCGAGCACGAACAGCAACGCAGCTCCAGCGACCCGCCATCGCCCCTTCCAGGCACGGGAATCGTCCGCATCAACGGGTGGAGCATCGGCGCCTGTCAGACTCGCCAGGTAGGCCAAGTAGCCTGGCACCAAAGGGATAGCGCATGGCGAGGCGAAGGAGACGACCCCTGCGGCTACCGCGAGCAGGGTGGCGAGCACGATCGGGCCCGAAATGACAAAGTCGGTAAGGTTGTTCACCTGGGTTCCACAACGCTGTCTCGTATGGTGCCGAATTTACTAACCGCCGTAGTAGCGTAGTTGATGGACGGCGGTGGGAGTGAGGCCCCTGCCCGGTAACCAGGTCTTCGTGCAGACGATGAACAAACAGCACCTGGGTGTGATCACCATGGCTGGGACAGAGTCGGAGAAGGACAGCAACGTCGAGGCGAAGGCACTGGTCCAGCTAATCGTCGATGCTCAGGAAGCGGAGATCTGCAAGATACAGACCTGTGCTTCCGCACCGAACTGAGGAGAGCGGCGGGGGAGCGGTCTGTAGCTACTCGTCCACAGCCCTGGCCTTGACAGGCGATATCGCTCGTAAAGGGGGGTCTGGGTGAGTTCGAAGCCAACAGTGATGAATGTCCAGAACCCGCGCCTCCAGGGCCAGCATGGAAAGTCGTCTCGTGTGGTGTGGCTGGGCTGGCAGCGGCGACGTTGCCGTTCCTCGCCGGGACCGGTTTGCTACTGGGGATCGCGATCGTGAGCTGCCTGCTGGTCGGTTGAGTCAACCGTAGGATGCAATCCAGCCAGCACTACCTCCACGAGCCTGCGGGCCGCGGCCTCGGACAGTAGGCCGCTGGCCGCTGCCAGTGCATGGAGGCAATAGCGTGCGAGCTCCTCCAGAGGCACATCGTCGCGGACATCGCCGGCCTCGGAAGCTTCGGCCAGAAGGCCTTGGATCATGTCGAGCACCTGTTGCTCGGCCTGGGAGACGTGCTCGTCCCGGTGCACGAATGTCGCGAGCTCGGCGCCATGGCGGTGGTGCCTTTGGTGCTGTCCGCGCCGTTGATGAATGAGGGCGTAGGCCTCCAGCACTGCTTCCAGGCGCTCTCCGGCCTCCCTCGCTCGGTCCCGGACTTCGGCGAGATGGTGGAGGTGGTGGCCGACCTGGCGTTCGTGCCACGCGCGCACAATCGACTCGACATCGGGAAAGTACTTATACAGCGTCGCGCGCCCGATTCCGGTCTGCTCAGCGATCTGCGACATCGTCACGGACAGCAGCCCGTACTCAGCAGCCAACGCCGCGGTGGTGTCCAGGATCGCCTCGCGTACCCCGCGACGATGGGCCTCGATCGTCTCGCTCCACAACTTCGGCACGCCAGCAGTATACGAGGTGTTGACATGGAGACAGTTTGATTTGTTGTAGACAGACTGTCTCGATAAACTGGCGGCTATGGACAAGCTCCGTAAAAACAGCGGTGACCGCACCAGCGGCGATAACCAGCCGGTCGCCGGCCCTCCGCGCTGGGTGAAGGTGTTCGGGCTCATCGCTCTGCTCGTGGTCGTGCTCCTGGCCGTTCTGCTGATCTTCGGCGGTGAGCACGGCCCAAGCCGTCACTTCTCACTCGGCGACCCTGCCGACCATGCGGTGAGCGAGACCGTCCTCGGATGAACATGAGGCCCGGCGTGCGGAAACTCGCCCTCACGGTGCATATCGCAACCACGGTGGGCTGGCTCGGCGCGGTCGTCGCTTTCCTGGGTCTCGCCATCGTCGGCTTGACCAGTGGGGACGCGCAAACGGTTCGTGGTGCCTATCTGGTGATGGAGCCGATCACCTGGTTCGTCCTGGTCCCGCTGGCCCTTGCGTCACTGCTGACCGGACTTGTCTCGGCCCTGGGCACACCATGGGGTGTGTTCCGCCACTATTGGGTGCTGTTCAAACTCGTGCTGAACGTCCTCGCGACGGTCCTCTTGCTGGTCTACACGCAGTCTGTGGGTTACTTCGCTGACGTCGCAGCCGACCCCACCGCCGATCTCGACGTTGTGCGGAACCCGTCGCCTGCCCTGCATGCGATCCTCGCTCTAGCGCTCCTGGTCGTGGCTCTGGTGCTGGCGGTGTACAAGCCGCGTGGGATGACCTCGTACGGACAACGCAGGCAAACCGAGCAACGCCGGGGACAACACGAGCACGTACACAATTCATAGCTGTAGGGCACTCCAGGACGCAGCGATGGCCGCATCCACGCGGGACGAATACGGGAAGAGGTGGAGTGTTCCCGCTGTCGAATCAGCAGGAACACTTGTGGTCGACAACGGGCGGGGCCAGGACAAACGGCCGAGAGCACGGCGAGCAGGTGATGGTTTCGTGCGGGTCAACTCCTGGAGACAGTGATGAGATTGAGACTCACTTGGTGAGCCGGTCGAACACGAAGGAGCCTTCTCGCCGGTAAGGCTCCCCGAGCGCCAGGCCGTTGTGGCTGGCGAGTCGTTGGCCAGGGCGAGTGTGAGGAAAATCTGGCGCGCGCCGACCACGCACAGCAAGAGAACGAGATGCCGTGGGCGCATCGATCCTCCGTCCCGCCACGGTGCGTGCTCAAGCTGTTACCAGCGGCATACTAGGCAATCTAGTAGTAGCTGTGAAGATTGATAGGGAAGGGTCCGCTGTTGCTGGTGCTGCCCCGTACCCGGGTCTTGTCCGGACCCAGATGCGAGGCAGCAATGTGGCCCCGCTCGTGGCTACTGAACGTAGGACAGCACCGTCATCATCGAAGATTCGCCGTGGTACGCGTTGTGACAGTGGGTCAGCCACTGGCCCGGGTTGTTGGCGTCGAAGTCCACCTCCAGCGCTTCTCCGGGAAGCACGATCGCGGTGTCCTTGCGGGGCCCTCGGCCGTTCCGCCCCAGGATCTGAAAGGTGTGGCCGTGGATATGCATGGGGTGGAACATGCTCGACTTGTTCTCGAATCGAACCCGCACCCGCTGGCCGTCCCGGATGGGCAATCCGTCATCGGGGTTGTACGGCTTGCCGTTGATAGTCCAGTCGTACTTGGCGCCCGGTCCGTCGAGTACCAATGTGTGCGAGACATCCGGTGCCCGGTCAGCCAGAGTCACCTCTTCCGTGGCTTTGAGATCGTTGATGGCAAGTACGGGTAGTTGTTCGAGCTGCTTGGCGGCGGAGTCGCTTGCCGCCGGATTGCTTTCCCGCCCACTTCGGATGATCACCTGTGCGTAGGAGTCACGCCCCTCCGCCAGCGCCAGCACCGGGACCGTGTCATCCGGAACTGTGATGACGGCATCGACCCGCTCACCCATGCCCAGGAGCACCGTATCCGCCTCACGGGGTTGCACAGGGAAGCCGTCCGTATGCGTAACCCGCATCGGCACGCCCGGGACCCCGACCCGGAAAGCGGTGTCCGCGGCGGCGTTGACCAGCCGCAGCCGGATTCGTTGCCCGGGCTTCGCGGTGACGGAGCGTGGTGCGGAGGCGATACGCCCGTTGGCGAGGATGTGCGGGTAAATGACGTCGCCGGCATCGCCACCGAGCAGCGTTGACTGCGGCATCCCCCCGTGGTCCATGCCCGGCATCCCCCCGTGATCCATGCCACCCATGTTCATCCCGTTTTTTATGAGGTCGGCCAGCACGGTGTCCGGGATGCGTCCGGTGCCGTCCAGCCAGTCGTCGAGGACGACGACGAGCTCAGTGTCATAATCGGCACCGTCCGCCGGGTCTTCCACGATGATAGGTGCGTACAACCCACGGTCCAGCTGCACACCAACGTGGGAATGGAACCAGTGGGTACCAGCGTCGGGAACCGTGAACTCGTAGGTGAAGTTGGCGCCTGCCGGTACCTCCGGCTGGGTCAGACCCGGGACCCCGTCCATGTCGTTGCGCAGGGCGAGTCCGTGCCAGTGGATGGTCGTCGGTTGGGGGAGGTTGTTGGTCAGGTGAGCCCGAAGGACGTCGCCGCGCTGGATCCGGACTTCCTTCCCCGGTAGCTCACCGCCGTAGGTCCACGTTGTGACCTGGACACCGCCGAGATCCACCTCGCCCACGGTGGCATCGAGGCGAACGGAAGTGGTGCGAGCCCCAGCTTTCCGGCGATCGCGCTCGGCGGCCGCCACTAGTGGCGAGTTCGGCGCGACGCGAACCGGTGAACTCGGTGCCGCAGCGTTGGAAGTACATGCGGCAAGGCCTGCGACAGCCGCGCTGGTACTGAGGATGAGAAAGCTGCGGCGGCTCAGGTGCGACACGGTGTGCGGGCGGCCGGGTCGAGCAGGTGTCATGACTCCCTCAGAAGTGGTGATCAGGCCTACCTCACTCCAGGCGGGGGCCGAGCATGGCAAGGCGTTCGGAGAACTGTCGTTATCTACTAGACACAATAGTAGATCGTCTGACTCTCGAAGTACGAGGTGACTTACGCCTCGCGTTTCCCATTCTGCAAGGAAGTGTGACCGGCCGTGACCCTCGAAGCTTATGGAACCAACGATGGTGAGGGTCTGGAACGTGATGATTGCGTACCGACGTGGCTCCAGATGGGTTGACGGGTTCCTTGCGTGTGCGCTCCTGGCCGCGGCGGGCGGTCCGCGCTCACGAGCCGTGATTCGTCAACTGATGAAGCTCGATCTTGGCCGGGTTGCGCCCTCCGCGTTAGCGGCTCAGCTGACCGGGGGGCAACTGATCAGCGCGATGCCCGCGAGAAGTCCGGCTCCTGCGAGGAACGGCAGCACGCCGGCAGCCAGTCCCGCCATCGCACAGGAGACCAAGCGACGAGTTCCGGTTGGAGAAGTAGCGCCTACTTGTAGTCGAGCGATGCGCGTGTCCACCGCACACCGGGCCATCGCGAGCGACGTGCTGGGAGCGTCGTGACCGGACACGTCCCGCAGGGCGGATCGGACCGCTGCTGTTCCGCAGCGACGTACGGCAACGGCGTCAGCAGAGAGTTCGACCAACTCGCGCAAAGCGCGCGGCGCATCCCGGAAGAGAGGGAGGAAAGGAATAGCTACACGGAGTGCTTCGGCCCCGGCGATCAGCAGGTGGTGACGGCCCGCGAGGTGGGCACGTTCGTGCGCGAAGACAGCTTCCACAGCTTTCTGGTCCAAATGGCGAACAAGTCCTTCGGTGGCGACGACAACGCCGGGACGCCCCGCCATGCTGAACGCGAGTGGTCGGTCGTGGGCGAGCCACAGCGTGTCCGGTGAGTTCGGGTCCGCGCGTGCAACCAGACGAAGGACCGACAGGTGTGCTTCACGGGCGCGGGCTCGTCGCCGGAGCCCGCGGACGAACACAACGGCAAGCCGGACCACGAACGCGATGAGCAGGGCGAGCCCGAGCAGGCCTGCTAGTTTCTCGGTCTCGGGTGGTGTGCCGTGCTGGATGGCGGCCCAGCATTCGTGGACGGCCGTCAGTACCGCCGTGCCGGGGCCGTGGCTGGGAAGTAGCAGAAAGACCACGCCCACGGCGGCGCTGACAAGGACCCCGATCATCGACAGCAGCCAGACCACGACCAGCAGTACCGGGTCGTGCCGCCGCAGGTCAGTGCGGTGCAGGAGTCCTGGAACGAGCCAGCCTGCGGCGAGCGCGCCTACCAGCAGCGTGAGGGCTGCTGTCATCGCCTGCGGATCCGCTTCTTGCGCAGGGCGCTCCGTAGTAGGTCGGTCTCCTCGTCGGAGACCGAGGCGATGAAGTGCATCAGGACGGCTTCCCGGTCAGCCGAAGCGCCGAGCACATCGCGCAGAGCCTGTACGGCGGCCTCCTCGCGGCTGAACGCCGGTTCGTAGTAGTAAGCCTTGCCGTGCAGTTCCCGATCAACCCACTTCTTGCGATACAGGTTGTCCAGCACCGTCATAACGGTGGTGTAGGCAAGTTTTTTGCCGGTGTCCAGCTGCTCCAGCACCTCTCGGACCTTGATCGGTTCCTCGGCTTGCCAGAGCACGTCCATCACGGCGGCCTCGAGGTCACCCAGCCCGCGCATCACGTCTCCTCATGGCTGGACATCCTACGTCAGGTGTCGGCTTGCGCATGTGTTTGCTGTCGGATTCATGTACCAAAGATGATACCTACTATCTCGGATAGTGATAAAGTCCTGCTTCCGCTTCGAGGTGCGGGAGGTTCTGCTTGTTGAGATTCGTCGATTTTCGCAACCAGGCCAGCCTGGAGCCGTACCTGGCACCCCGCTCCAGCACCCTCCCGGTCGAGCCAGCGAAGAAGCTGCAGCCAGAAGGAATAGGCTGCAAGTTCGCGCAGGCTGTCGCAGAGTTCCTGATCACCTCGGGTCGTGTTGCTCTTTGTAGTGTACGAGCTGTGCGTGACGAGCTGAAGCTCGGCGCGATTGCGACGCTAGGCCCAGCGCATAACCGGAAGAGCGGTGGTCGCAGGATTGGCAGGTGCGAATCCAGCCGGTCAGCGGAAGGCTTTCGCTCGGACCTACATCTCGCCTTTCGGACAGACTACGGGTACACCATTCAGGAAAGGATCCATCCCGCGACCCTGGAGATCGGACCCGGTCACTACTCAAGTCCTGCGATGCGGTCGTCAGCGAGGGTGAGAGAGCTTCTTCGTCTACCGAGTCCTGCCGCTGGAGGGCGAGTTGGCAAGCTGGACGTGCGGCAGGAGACGCAAAGCCCGCCGTACGCAAGTGAACCGCTGGCGGACGCGTACGGCGCCACCTTCGACTGGGTGATCGTGATGCGGACCGTTGCGATGCGGTGGCGCCAATCCCGTACCGGGCGGCGAATGTCTTGACACCGGAATCGAGGGCTTCCCCACTGACGCTGACGACTTGCCATCCGAAGCTCTCGGCACGCCTGCGGATGATCATCCACGCGGTCCTGACGGATCGGTACGAGAACGCTCCCGGAGCTGGATGCGCGAACCTGCCCCAGAAGAGGAACTGACACGAGTCTGGGTGCAGGGGAACACAGCGTCGCTTGCCTGGTTTTGTTATCCCTCTCGCTCTAGATGGCGCCGCACAGCCTCCTCGACCTCATCCGGGCT
>JACYYJ010070799.1_pt2 | contig 11039 bp, 18 predicted proteins | sample 8236861 | NCBI WGS metagenome assembly JACYYJ01 (sample SAMN14103086, study PRJNA606662) | landfill metagenome | isolation source: landfill solid waste | place: India:New Delhi, Okhla landfill site | collected 2017-11-05
GAATCCTACTTCCTCCCAGGCTTCCCGGACCGCCGCTTGTCTGATGGTTTCGCCCTCATCAACCCCACCTCCAGGGAATGCCCATAGTCCAGCGGCATCCCCTTCGTTAGAGCGTTTCACCCAAAGGACACGCTTGGTGTCCCGGGCGATGAACATGATTCCGGCACCGTGTCCTGTAGTACGGTCGGCCAACAGCCGCAAGACTGCGCTCATAACTTACCCCTTATTTACGCTTCTACTTTTTCCAGGAACGTGGGAGGACGCATCCCCAACTGTTCGAAAAACGAGACTGACACTCTGGAATCGATGTAAGAGTTGATGGCTGTCATGCCAGTCACCTTGGTTCCAGAAGCCCCACGCCTCACGTGATTCAGTAGCTTGCCTACCTGCTCTGCCAGCTTCTTGAAGATGTCGGTAGCCTGTTTCTCAGACAGACCCCTCTTCTCCTGAACAGCTAACAGCTTTGGCATTTCCTTCTTCATCAGTTCCTTGAACAGCTCGGTACCTCGGTACGTGCGGATCTTGTGAACAGTGATCTCCGACATGCCTGACAGGTTCTTGAACAGAGCGTTGGCTGCGGCAGGTCCTACGAGCTTGCGATTAGACATGAACACCCGTTCCTTGGGATCCCGACCGTCGATCAACTGTAGTAAGCACTTGATCAACAACTTCTGCTCTACGTCATTGCCCTTCAGTAGATGCCTGTGCGGTACTCCGTCTTTACCCTTGTAGGCAATGACGATGTCGCCGTTGTCCATCACCTTCAGATGGCGAATCTGCAGTGTACCGATGCCGAACGTGGCATTGCCTGGAGTACCGACACGAGCACTGAACAGATACAGGAGCTCCAGAACCAGTGCTGCGACCGTTGCGGGATTGTTCGGTTCGAAGTTCTTGATGAGCGACCACCACTTCTTACGGATACTCGGCATCTTGGCACTGAGGCGCTCGACATTGGCGAACTTCTTAGCTGCCTGCGCCTTGCGGAACTTCTCGGTGTAGAAGTACTGTCCCGGTTCACCGTTCGGTCGAACCGTCTGGAATACCCATTGAGTCTTCGGGTATTCTGGGTTCATGATCACCGTCGGGAAGTTCGCAGCACTAGGTACACCGCTGATGGCTTCACCCTTGGACGTGTAGAGCCGGCCCTGATCGTCGACTAGACCAGTAAATCCTTTGCTGAGGCTGTACTTCACTCCGGCAGCATCTAGTCCGTCGAGCAGGTCCTGATACGGGATCTTCGATTTGCCGGTACTGCGAACGAAGCCTGTGAGTGCGTTCTTCCATGCTTGGTTGAACACACGACGGAGCGCCAGATACTCTTTGTATTCTTCAGGATACGTGGATCGAGCGAGCGCCGCTTCCTCCAGAGTCAGTACCGTACCGGCACGGCCCACCATCTTCTGGACGAGCTTCTTCAGCTCTGGCTCGACCGAGCTCTGACTGATGGCCTTGGGTCGCATCTTCTGCGTTACCCATGGGTTCTCGGACAGTGCTGCGTTCTTCATCAGGGTGGCATACGCAGACTCACTGTCGGTGCGAAGATACTGACCCAACGCACGTAGCGTCTGTAATTCATCAGAGGTGAACTGACGATCACTGCGGAACTGCTGGAACGATTCTTGGATCTCAACGCCAAGGCTAACGAGTGCTTCAACTTTGTTGCGACCTGTACCTGCGGCCTTGATGGTCGCGGGGAGACTCGGCAGCAAGTTGGTCCACTGTTCAGCGGCAGGGAGTATGGACTTGAGCTGACCTGCGGCTTCAGGTTTAGCCTTCTTGTCGGCACTCTCTCGGTAGTCAACGACGAGTACGTATAGAATGTTGAGAAGGGAACGAAGCTGACTTGCGGTTAGAAACATATGACGACTCCTACAAAATCAAAAGGGCCACCGAAGTGACCCTTTTTGGTGTGACATAAAATTGCAGGATTAGCTAGCGTAGCGATGCAGCAACGTGAGGATCTCGTGGGCCTTCGGGTGCTCCGTCCTACGAAGACCCTGAAGGGCTGCGCTGACCAGTGCTTTCGTCACGCCAAGATGTTCGCCCAAGATTCGGGCAGTTTCCCTGTCACGCTCCAGCTGGAGTTCGTGGTCTTCAGCTTGTCTACGGCTACGAAAGAATTGTCCGTCGCTGGTCTGGTAGCCGGTAATCTCTTTAATCTGGGGTTTAGTCTCCGGATCAGGCTCAGGTTCTTGACTGCTGTACGACAGGTGGGTCCATTCCATAGATCCACCCTGCTTGGTAAGATGGGCGACCAGCTGACCGTCCCCTGCGTTGGTAAGACGTTCCACTGTTATCTCGATTTCGGCGCCCGGATGCTTGTTGCTCAACCTCTTCAGTAGCTTAGGGCTCGTTACACGGAACGTGCCATAGACTTCCGCCTGAGATGGATTATTCTTAAAGTTCAGACGGAGACCCTGCGCTGCCGTCTGGTAGTATTCATCGTCGTGGAAGAAGCCGCACGACTCGTAGTTGGCGATCAGGCGATTTACCATAACGTCCGAACACGGAGTGTCCGACGGCAAGTTCTCCAAGGCGTTGCCACTGGGAATGACCTTCAACATACTACACGCGGCATTCACATCCGACTGTCCGGCACCCGGAGTGCGAAATGGGCACGGCGATGGGAACAGTTTCCGTACGACGGCCATAGGGTCTTCAAAGGTCAGTACCCTGATTCCGGGGAACATCCAACGAAGAACACTCCAATCTGCTTTGATTGTGGTTTTGTACATCACATGGCTCCAGGATAAAAAGAAGGATCGAAGTTGGCGGAGGGAACCAACTTCGACCCTAAAACCCAGATTCCCCGGGGATCAGAATGGAATCTGGGGCACCACACTAATCAGTCAACAGGTCTGGGCACTTGCCATTATATACACGCTCCCAGAACTCAGAGCCCCGCCTAGATTTAGACCAGTCGAACGCCCCGAACAGAGGCTTGTTTGCTACGTCCAGACCCTGCTCTTGTTGCAGCTCCTCGACAAGCTGGACGATGCGCTGGCGACTGGCTCTTGGATTGCGCAAGTGGATATCGTCGATCAGCCGATCCATTACTCGTCCTCTTCTTCGCCCTTATCTGCGTCCGGCTCATACGCCGCCACGAACGTGCGACGGTCTGACCAGCCCTTCGACTGCTCCTCTTGTTCGAGGTCCTCAGCGACAAGCTCCTCCAGATCTTTCAGGAATTCAAGACGCTGAATCAGCGCATCGACGAACGGAACGTGATCGTTCACCCGCATATTGCTGAGCCAGCGATGTACCTGTTCGTCTCCAGGTCGGTACTCGAACTCCATGTAGGATTTGCCGGAAGCGAACAGGTACGTGACTCCGGTAGCGCCCTCTTCACGAACTATAAGACCACGGGCGATCCCGCGCTGAAGCGATTCTTTGATCAGTTCGGCATTGAGGCCTTCCTTCTTCAGCTTGGCTGTCAGGTCGTCGATACCGATTCGGCCGCTGTCATAAACCAGCGACCATACTAGGGAGTCATCGAACGACTGAAGCTCAGCTTCCGTTATGACTGGCAGTGCCATACTGTCCTCCTAGGATTTGACGATCGACAGGCCCGGAGCTGCGGCCTGACTTGGAGTAGCAATCTCGATGCCGGAGGTCATCTGGAGCCACGCCTTCTTCAGCTCGTCGCTCGCCGTGAGCGGACTGACTGCCATGGTGGTGCGATAGAATTTAATGCGAGAGGTCGTGCGCGGGTCTGTCCGAATCAGTGGAAAGCCGAACGGAACCATGGTAAGCTGAGCGCCGCCCTGACCGTTACCTTGCATGGGAACAATGTGAGCTTCCAACGGGGTTTCCACGCTGAGAACCTCTGTTTCTGAATCCACAAAGCGCTGGAGTGCAGCTTCGTCAACCTTTCCAATGATATGCTGCCCGCCTACGGTGATGATATGAATGATCATTGCTGTCCTTTAGAGAGTTGTTGCCATTCAGCGTTAGCTTCGTCCAACGCTTCCTTGGTGAGAAATTCGAATACCATGCGATGACTACCTGTTTCAGCGTCGTACTCGGTAGTCCGCAATGCCTTATGCATCTTGGGAAGATGTTGAGATGTCGGTTCGCGGCTCCATCGCTGGGGCCTTATATACTTCAGCATTTCTGCGTTCCTTGTTCACGATATCGTACATAGACCGCACGAGTGGGGACACGAGGTCCAGCTCCTCGGGCTTTAGGGTCTGAGCTACTTTGCCCACTTCATCCTCGATCAGCCGCCAAATAAACAGCGCGTCGGGGTTACGCTTGGTCGGCACTTCCATGTCCTGAGGTTTGTTCATCCTCCGCTCCTAGTTGGCCTGTCATTTTCCTATAGTGATAACTGGCAGCGTCGCGACTGATGCCCAACTCCATGCCGATCTCAGAATAAGTTCTGCCTTGATGACGCAGGTCTACGATCTTCTGCTTCATGTCGGGAGTCACCCGCGTTATCACAGTGCGGATGCTAACCATCCCATTGTGAATAGCTGACCTTAACAGTGGATCATTTACGTTTTTCAGAACTGCGATCCGATCGTGCCGGCGCGTACGCTCGGCGCCTCGCTTAACTGCTTGATGATATCCGGGACGATCGAACGGAGTTCGGCGCGCCCGTTCACGATACGTCCGCACCCGAGTACTGTTATCTTTCGGGAGCGGCTTAGGTTTGTCGCCACCGATCTGCCATAGGCCGAAGAGTGGTCGCCATTCGCTCGTAGAGCCGAAGCCCTTACCGTAATACCAGTCGGCGACCCGGAGTCGGTTCGTTTCCCGTAGGTGGTTGACGTACCGCCGGATCAGCCGCTGTCCGACACCTAACTTGTTGGCGAGGTACGGGTACGACCGAGGACGTACCCGTACCAGATCGAGAATCAACTCGATTCGAGCCACCGCAATCCGGCTACTGAAGTTCATTTCCTTCATCTTCTGCTGCATGTTTGTCAGACGAGACGTAGGGCCTCACGATGAGACGGTCGGAATGTCGGGGTCGCTGGTTTTGTACAGAGCATGCTTCACCGGCTCGGCGGGTTGTGCATCCCGATGACCTTGGACAGGGCAACTGTTCACGCGCTCACAGTATTTACAGTTCCACTTGTCGACTTCCGGGCAATCTTGGATTGAATGATTAACCGACTCGGTGGGTTGCGGCTTTGCAAACCGACCCAACGCGCATCGTTGCGCAGCGGTCAGGCCGGGCCATGTTGCGGGGTCAACGGACTCCATAACCGCTTCCATCGCTTCCATTTCGTCGGACGGCTCAGTGGGTTGTGGGGACCGGCCAGCGGGGCAGTCACACTCTCTGCTACCTATACCAAGCCCGTTATGTGAGCGCTCGCAATCGCAGAGATTCACCGGCTCAGCGGGTTGTCGTCCGTAGCGGGCGAGTAGGGCGCGGGCGAATTCAATTACCTCGTATTCTCTGGGACCAGCGGCCGACGCGTACCACACCTCAAGTATTTCCTCCTCGCTCAGCACCGAGGTTTTAGCATCTACCTTCGCCGGCTCGTCAGGAAACAGCGCATCCACAATCAGCCTGGAAACAATCAGCCTGGAAACGTAGTCATCCAAATGGTCATCCGCCCGAGGGTGATTATCACCGCAGATGATTTTGTAGACCTGTTGGACGCGAGGGTCATCAAACTCGGTTCGGGGCTTCACCGGCCCGTGGGCTTGGAGCATCTTCTGTAACTTCTCCATAGCTAGTGCCCTATTCCTGTGGACGCTTCTGTCTTTGTGACATGCCGCACTGAGTCCTGTGGGAACATGCGTAACTCGAACGCCTATCTCAGGGCTGACTACCCATGCGCTGTATGGCTCGGGACGGTAGGTATCTATGCGTAAATCGCTGGGTTCAATGACAGGCACCTTCACCGGCTCGGCAGACTGCGCTTCACCTTTGAAGTGACAGTTCATGAGTTCGCCTGCACATGGTACCTTGGAACGATCAGCATCACATTTCGGGCACTCAAGCTTCACCGGCTCGGCGGGTTGTGTGGCTTTCGGAGCGGGTGGTGGCGGAAGCGAACCGCTCTGAATGGGCTGGTATCCTTGATGTGTCCCCGGCTCGGCTGGCGTGCAACCGTCCACCCCATAAGTGCCGATGATTCCAAGCATGTGTCGCCCCTTGGGGAGCGCCGCCAACTGCTCGTCAGTCAGATCGGTGCCTACGTCCATGTATCCGCCCACGCCGAGATCGAGATAGGCCACCGGCTCGCCCCTGAGCTGGCGGTTGGCTTCCATAGCTAGACGTTCTTCGTCCTGATCGGCGGGTTGTGGGGCGGCCTTTATCATGGCGTCCCATATTGAAAAACAAGGTAGCGCTTCTCCATCTAGGAATGACTTCTTCCTTGCCGCTTCCCCCGCGTGAATTTGGTCAAGCGTTGGGTGCGTAGGGACCGTTTGCCACCGGCCATACACCCTGCGCTGGCGGTCGGCTTCGATGGCGGCTATAGCTCGCTCTATTCGGCCAAGGTAGTAACTGTCCCCTCTTGGCAAGGATTTGCAAAGTTTCAGGTACGAACGAAGTAAGTTGGCCGCATCTTGCAGCGGCTCAATGTCGTGAACGTTCATATGTCCTCCGATGTGTGCCCCGACATAACCGAGATGACTAACAGGAGCGCCGCTCGAATGTCTGCGTATCGGTCAGTCATGGCATAGCCCTCCCGATCTCTGCCTGCGCTACACCCGTAGGCTCATTCAAAATCTGATCGGCGAACCCCACGATTGCATCCAGCAAGTAGCAAAAAGGCTCGTTCGCCTTACCGCCTTCCACTTCAACGCCAACAGAATGGCAAATATCGAACACGATATGCGCCGCCTCATGGGCCAGCGTCGACGATCTGCCGTCGAAAATGCCGAGCAAATACACGTCCTGCCCGCCGGATAGGTGGCGAAAAGTATTTGCTGCACCGGCCCGACCCATCATTTTAGGCTCGGCGCCCAGCGCCTCATGTGCTTGAGTCCACTGCTCAACCGTCCTGCAGATGTAAACCGCGCCAGACCGAAAAAGCGGTACCTCAAGCTTGGGCAACTGATCCAGGGTCTGTGCAACATGGCGCGGCAGACTATCCCTAGTAGGTTCAGCGGGTTGTGGGTGCGACGCGCATACGTCCTCAATCATCTTTGCGACGCGATTGCCGTCGTGCTCGTCCAAGGTTGATGCGTAGCAGACGATAGAGTCGATGTACGGGCGCACGGCATGGCAAGCGGCTACCGCGTCAGGCTCACCATCGCTCCTGCGGTCCACACCGTCGGTCAGTCGCCGTATGTCTTTAGCTATCCATTCGTCGGCGGCGAGCATAGCGTTTTGCCACGGGTTGTTTCCGCTACCGTGTTCTCCGATCTCCTGGTCTGTGATTGCAGCTATTTGTTCTGCTAGTCGGTCAGCCATGTCGTGGTAGTCGTCGCGCTCAGTCAACGCCTTTTCAAGTTGCGCTTCAAGATCGTCCCGGCGCTTGCGGTCGGCTTCATAAGCCTCTTTCATCTGCCGTAGAGAAAACCACTCCGCATCAAGTTGTGCGCGTTCTTTCAAGCGGCGTCGCTTGCGGTCGGCTTCGATGCCTCGTTTTGCGAAATCTTGCATAAGCCGCCATATCGCTTCAGCAGTACCCGCTCCGCCTACCATGTCGATTAGGACGGCAAACATAGGCGTAATCGGGTTGGACGGCAGTTCAATATCAATGTCGTGAGTTGTCACTTTCGTTCCTGTGTTCATTTGGTTTCCTTTGGCGCGTTCTTCATTTGCGACCTATAGATGGCGTGGTATAGAGCGAAGACCCCGCATACGAACGCTGTCGGAACAAGGGTGATGATCCAGATCATTCCCCATCCCCCTCAATGCGACGCACGGTGACTTTCGAGGCAAGAAACTCAAACTCGTCTCTCAGAGCTTCGCGGACAGATCGCTCGATCATGGCGGGCGTCACTTGCTCGCCGTTCTCCAGCCATGAGCCAGAAATGGTGACGAGCATCTTTGTGGTGGTGTTCTTAGGCTGCGTCATGTTTTCCCCCAATGCGGCGCGTTGTTGTTCAATGTCGTGAACGTTCATGTGTCCTCCGATGCGAACCCCGCCATAGCCGCGATGACTAATAGGAGCACCCCTATACCGGCCTTGTCGATTCCAGCGCCGTCCACTGACAGCCCTGTCGCGTAACCGGCGAGCATGGTCATGGCTGTGATAGCTGCGGTTCTCATTCCCCATCCTCCTCAATGCGTGAGTCACCAACATGGAATCCATCATTCACCGGCTCGGAGGGTTGTCGTCCGTAGCGGGCGAGTAGGGCTCGTGCGTTCTGTATCAAGTACTTGGAAATATCGGTGTCTTCGCGCCAGAAGCACAACACATCCCCCGCGCTGTCCCGGTAGGCGACCTCGGATTCGATTGCCACGCTCAATATCGCATCGTCACTCAGCTCCTTCACTGGTTCACCTCTGCGCTTGCGGTCGGCAATCAGGTCTTCAAAGAACTGTTCAGAATCCAGCCAGTCCTGGCCGCTCATTGCGAGCGAGCAAAAGAACCGAAGTCTTTCGATGGGGTCTTGTTCTTCATCTGCTCCACATTCTTTATACCGTTTGAGTGCTTCTCCGTTTTCAAAACGCTGCTTGCGGTCGGCTTCGATCCGCGCTTCGAGTTCAGCAATGCGCTTCGCGTATGGCTCGACGGCGGAGCGGACGTAGGCTTCTAAAGATTTTTCTCCCCAATAAGGTATATCTATACTCGCCTTCATCCTGTGGCTATCAAACTCGAAATACCTGTCCGCAGGTGGCAGCGGCGGCAGTTCAATCTCGTCATGTGTGTTCATGTCAATCTTTCCTCGCAAAGCTTACGCAGAGCACTAAGGGTTTCTTCGCATGAGCGTCCCCGCGACAGCTCGATCAGTTCGATCGGTTCGCCATCCTCGTCCGTCTGCCCGATATCGGCGTAGACCGCGAACATGCCGCCCACATCTTCCATGCTGATATCAATGTGATTCCGAGTGAAGTACGCTTCGTCGTCAGGAAGGACATTCCTTATGTCGATTTCCTTCGACCTCCCGTCTGGCTGTTCGTAGAATGTGACTATCATTCCCTCTTCCCCTCAATGCGATTATGTTGGAACGCGATGCCGGTTGAGCTGAGGATCTCTTTTCCGTGATCGACCAGCGCCCTTAAAGGTAGGCGCATTTCATCGCGTTCACCGTGGCAGTAGGCCCAGATAGACAGAGTAAAGTCCTGCTTGTTTTCAGCAACCACAATTCTGTCTACCGACTTATTGCACACGGCGCACCGTATTGATGGTTGTGTCACTTCTCTTCCTCCTCAATGCGGCGGTGATCGGATAACACCTATTCGTAATCTGCAACTGTAGGTGTTTCTGGCTTGGCAGGTTGTGATGCAACATTCAAAGGGTCAAACCAGTGAGTTATTCTCTCTATCTTTCTGCCGTTGGCGTCAAATGCAACCCAAAACTTTTGGGCAGCGTCCCAAATTGGGATCGTGAACCAAACATGGGACATTCGCCCGGTTCGGTCTTTGCTGTGTATGTTGTTGGTCACCAAGACCCGACGGCCGACCCTAATTTCGTCCCCCGGAATTTTATCAACCGGGGGCAGAATTTCGGTTATGTCGTTCCAAGCCACCGGCTCTAGCGTTTCTTTATCAATTGGGTGATCATCCTTACCTTTGCAGCAGCACGGGAGCGATTCCGCACCTCGATGTACGTGGTGAGTACTCACCGGATCGGCAGGTTGCTCAAGTTCGGCGATGCGTTTAGCGTAGGCTTCGATGGCACTGACCAGGATTTCTTCCATGCGCGAGCGCGTGATCGTGGCTCTCTCAACCGAGATGCCGTTCCCGCTGCGAAACTCGGCGGGTAGTTCAATATCATGTGTGTTCATTTGGTTTCCTTATCGTTAGTTAAGCCAAGCCACCCACGCCATGAGCGCGAAGAACCCTAGAAGGCCGATTGTTTCGCTATCAATCATTTCCCATCCCCTTCAATCTTGCGTTGTGCGTAGTCGATGGCTTCGCGAGGGCTCTCCTTCCACATATCAGCTTCTACCCATGAAACAATGCTTACGTCTCCCGTGAATCCCCCTTCCGGCGGAACAGGCGCTACACCACAGTCACTAAATGCCCACCTACCGTCATCATCGGACACCAACGAGCAGCCCATAATATCTGCGCGGCTGAGGAAATCCAACCTCTCCGCATCCTCCCGATCCTGCGATTGCAGACCATGCTTTGCACTGACCGCCGCAAACGCTTCTTCCCACACCACATTGAGTTGCTTTCCCATGTCAATGACACGGTCTAGCAGAGCTATGTATTCATCACGGTTGGTTGGCGCTGGTATCTGAGCCTGCGATTGCAGGGCTTTCTCTGCTGCCACTCGCATGGCTCGTTCTGATATAGCGGCTGCTTTCCACATCTTCTGCTCACGGTCGGATGACCTATGCTTGGCACGTAGGCGGTGTAACTCTGCCCAATGTTCAGCGTCCATGGGTTGCGATTGCAGGGCTTCAAGCTCTTTCTTATATTCGACACAGCGGTGATATGCCATCGCTACATCGTTCTGGATGGCTTGAGAAATCACGCCGGTTTCGTACCCTCTTCCAGAAAGAAAGAATGCAGCCTTTTCCTCGTCTGTTTTCAGGTCACAAAATAGTTTGTCCATTACCCTTCCTTAACGATTTGGATGATTCTGCGGTTCTCTGGCTTAGCTTGGTCGTAGTCGTATTGATCCGCCTCGTCCCAAGACCAAAACTCCATGCAAGAGTCTGTTGAGCGCCACACCTGGAATTGGATTTCATACTGCGATTGCAGGGCGGCTCGTCCTGCTTGGTAGCCACGCCAGGCTTGTTCCATTACCGGATACTCGTATTCCCCTGTGATGGGGTCTCTCCTCCACACACCGTCAAGGCACATCAATGTAGGCTGTTCCACGACCCACTCCTCGAAATCGGCGCGTTGTTGTTCAATGTCGTGAACGTTCATGCTGGTTCCTTTGGTATAAGGGTGAGGATTGCACCTGCACATTCTTCCGGGTGCATATTGCGTTCAGCGAAGC
>JACYYJ010101866.1_pt2 | contig 11032 bp, 10 predicted proteins | sample 8236861 | NCBI WGS metagenome assembly JACYYJ01 (sample SAMN14103086, study PRJNA606662) | landfill metagenome | isolation source: landfill solid waste | place: India:New Delhi, Okhla landfill site | collected 2017-11-05
CGTTCCCGGCCGACAAGCGGGCATGGGTCGACGGACTGCTCGCCGGGATGTACGCGCACTCGGCTCCCGTTCCCGGCGCGACACCCACCGAGGCCGTGCCGGACGGACCGGCCGTCGTGGTGGCCTGGGCGTCGCAGACGGGCAACGCCGAGTCCTTCGCGGCGAGTTGCGCGCAACGACTCCGCGACGCCGGGCGAGCCGTGAAACTGACGGGGCTGAACGAACTCGACGTCGCCGCACTGGCCCGGATCGACGACCTCGTGGTCGTCACGAGCACCTTCGGCGACGGCGACCCGCCCGACAACGGCGGGTCGTTCTGGCGGGGACTCGAGGCGGACAGTGCACCCGAACTGACCGGAACACGGTATGCGGTCCTGGCCTTCGGCGACTCGAGTTACGACGATTTCTGCGGATTCGGACGTCGTGTCGACGACCGTCTGAGTGCTCTCGGCGCGACCCGCCTGACCGAGCGTGTCGACTGCGAACCCGGAGAGGACGAACGCGCACAGAACTGGCTCGAGTCGCTCGTACCGATGCTGGGAGGCTCGACGACCCCGGCTGCCCCGGTCGCGCCGGCTCCGGCCTCTCCCGCCTACACCCGCAACTCGCCGCTCGTCACGCGGATCACCCGCAATGTCGCACTCAGCGGCGCGGGTTCGGCGAAGGATGTGCGCCAGTTCGGATTCGAGATCTTCGATCCCGCATTCGAATACGAGGCCGGCGACGCCCTCGGGGTGATGCCGACGAACGGCCCGGAGGCCGTCGACGAATGGCTCCAGGTCACCGCCCTCGATGCGGAGACCGCCGTCGAACTCGGCGACCGTCCCACCGTGCCGCTGCGGGAGGCCGCGACCCGTCATCTCGATATCACGCGGGTGACACCGGAACTGCTCCGGTTCGTGCAGAAGCAGAGCGGCAGTGCCGAACTCGCGAAGCTGCTGCGACCGGGCAACAAGATCGAGCTGCAGCAGTGGCTGTACGGACGGCAGGCGATGGACGTCATCGCCGAGTACCCGTTCAAGGCGCCCTGGGACGAATGGAAGTACCTTCTCGGCCGTCTGCGTCCGCGCCTGTACTCGATCTCGTCGAGCCCGAAGACGAATCCGCGCGAGGTGCAGCTGACGGTGTCGGTGGTGCGTTACGAATTCGAGGGTCGCTCCCGGGCAGGTGTGTGCTCGTCGTTCCTCGCCGACCACAGCAAGGGTGTGGACATCCCGATCTTCGTGCAGCGCAACGAACACTTCCGGCCACCGGCACCCGAGACCGACATGATCATGATCGGCCCCGGTACGGGCATCGCACCGTTCCGCGGTTTCCTCCACGACCGGCGCGAGGCGGGGCATACGGGCCGCAACTGGTTGTTCTTCGGAGACCAGCGATCCGAGACCGACTATCTCTACCGCGACGAGATCGAGTCGATGCACGCCGACGGTTTCCTCACCGAGCTGGGTCTGGCCTTCTCCCGCGACCAGCGGCAGAAGATCTACGTGCAGGACCGGATGCGCGAGCACGGCGCGCAGGTGTGGAAGTGGCTGCAGGACGGCGCCCACTTCTACGTGTGCGGCGATGCCGGACGTATGGCGAAGGACGTCGACGCGGCCCTGCGCGAGGTGGTGCAGGCGCACGGGCGGCTCGACCGCGACGCCGCCGCGGCGTACGTCGAGCAGATGGCCGCCGACAAGCGGTACGTCCGCGACGTCTACTGATCTGCTTGTCGGTCCGCACATGCGGATATAACGTGTCATTCATGACGCATCTGCGGAGACACGCGTGACATCGCTCCGGATCCGCGACGCCGCCTCGTTGCTGGGGGTCAGCGACGACACGGTCCGTCGCTGGATCGACCAGGGGCTGCTGCACGCCGGCAAGGACTCCGTCGGCCGCAAGACCGTCGACGGCCGCGAGCTGGCGGAATTCGCCCGCGCTCAGGCCGATGCCGGTCCCGATCCGCTCGGGGTGGGCAGTTCCGCCCGCAACCGCTTCGTCGGGCTGGTCACGCGCGTGGTCTCCGACACCGTCATGTCGCAGGTGGAGATGCAGTGCGGTCCGCACCGGATCGTCTCGCTCATGAGTACCGAGGCCGTGGACGAGCTCGGTCTCGAGCCGGGCAGCATCGGTGTGGCCGTCGTCAAGGCGACCACCGTCATCGTCGAGACACCCGGAGGGGCCGAATGAGGTGCCGGGCGCTCGCCGCGCTCGCTGCCGCTCTCACCGCTGCGGCACTGACGTCGTGCGGCACCGGCGGCGGTTCGGATGTGCTCACCGTCTATGCAGCGGCCTCGCTCCGGGCACCGTTCACCGAGATCGCCGAACGATTCGAGGAGGCGAACCCCGGAGTGACGGTGGAATTCTCGTTCGCCGGCTCGTCCGATCTCGGGACCCAACTCGAGCAGGGTGCACCGGCCGACGTCTTCGCCTCCGCCGACACCCGGACGATGGACGCCGCCGTCGCGTCCGGACTCGTTGCCGGTGAACCGATCCCGTTCGCAACCAACACGCTCGCGATCGTCACCGAACCGGGGAATCCGGAGAACATCACCTCGCTCGACGACCTCACCGGCGACGGTCTCTCGGTGGTCGTGTGCGCACCCCGGGTGCCGTGCGGGGCGGCCACCGAGCGGCTCGAGGAGGCTTCCGGTGTCGAACTCGCGCCGGTGTCCGAGGAGTCGTCGGTGACCGACGTGCTCGGCAAGGTCACCTCCGGCCAGGCCGACGCCGGTCTGGTCTACGTCACGGATGCAATGGGCGCCGGGGAGAAGGTCACCGTCGTCCCCGCCCCGGAAGCCGCGGAGATCGTCAACGTCTATCCCGTTGCGACACTGAAGGATTCCCGATATCACGATCGTGCCGACGCCTTCGTGCGCTTCGTCACCGGCACCGACGGCCGAACCGTCCTGGCCGACGCGGGATTCGGTGCACCGTGACCGCGACGGGACTGCCCCGGTGGTTGTTCGTCCCCGCGACGCTGGGGTTGCTGTTCGTCGTCGTGCCCCTGGTGGCGATGCTGCTCACCGTCGACTGGGCGACCTTCCCTTCACTCGTGACGTCCCCGGCGTCCCTCGACGCGCTCTTCCTGAGCCTGCGTACCTCCGCGGCTGCCACGATCCTGTGCATCCTGCTCGGTGTTCCCCTTGCAGTGGTACTGGCGCGCAGCAGCTTCCGGTGGATATCGGTGGTCCGCGGGTTCGTCCTGCTGCCCCTCGTTCTGCCCCCGGTCGTCGGTGGCGTCGCCCTGCTCTACACCTTCGGTCGTCGCGGGCTGATCGGTGAGCATCTCGACGCGCTCGGGATCCACATCGCCTTCACCACCACGGCAGTCGTGCTCGCACAGACCTTCGTCGCACTGCCCTTCCTCGTCACGAGTCTCGAAGGTGCGCTGCGCAGCGCGGGATCACGCTACGAGGACGTCGCGGCGACACTCGGGGCACGTCCCACGACGGTCTTCCGGCGCATCACCCTGCCCCTCGTGCTGCCGGGCCTGGTCTCCGGATCGGTACTCGCTTTCGCCCGCGCTCTGGGCGAATTCGGCGCGACCCTCACCTTCGCCGGCAGCCTGCAGGGTGTGACACGCACGTTGCCCCTCGAGATCTACCTGCAGCGGGAGACCGATCCCGACGCCGCCGTCGCGCTGTCGCTCGTGCTGATCCTGGTGGCCGTCGTGATCGTCGTGGCCGTGTACTCGCGGCGGAAGGACCGTCCGCTGTGAGCCTGACGGTGCGGGCCCGGGTCACCGCACGCGACGTCGACATCGATCTCGAGGTCGCGCAGGGGGAGATCGTCGCGGTGCTGGGCCCCAACGGAGCCGGCAAATCGACGCTGCTGGGTGTGGTGTCCGGCCTGTTGCGTCCCGATGCGGGTCGTGTGGAACTCGACGGTCGCGTGCTCACCGACACCGCGACCGGCGTCACCGTCGCACCGCACGACCGGTCGGTGGTGCTGCTCGCCCAGCAGGCCCTGCTCTTCCCGCACCTGACGGTCGCGGGCAATGTCGAGTTCGCACCGCGCAGTGCGGGTGCGGGTCGGCGTGAGGCCCGTGTCCGCGCCGTGAGATGGCTGCGGGAGGTCGATGCCGCAGGACTCGCCGATCGCCGTCCATACGAACTGTCGGGTGGACAGGCCCAGCGGGTCGCGCTCGCGCGTGCCCTCGCGGCCGAACCGCACCTGTTGCTGCTCGACGAGCCGATGGCCGCCCTCGACGTCACGGCGACACCGGTGCTGCGGTCGTTGCTGCGACGCGTCCTGCGCGACAGTGGACGCACCGCGCTGCTCGTCACCCACGATCCGCTCGACGTGCTCGCCCTCGCCGATCGGGTGATCGTGATCGAGGCGGGGCGGATCGTCGAGGACGGGCCGGTGCGCCGTGTGCTCACGCGACCGCGCAGCGCCTTCGCCGCCCGCATCGCAGGGACCAACCTCGTCACCGGAACCGTGCGAGGTGAGGCGCTGGAATCCGCGAACGGTCTCGTCCACGGTCGGGTCCACGACGACTGCGTCCCGGGCACTGCTGCCGTCGCCGTCTTCGCGCCGTCGGCGGTCGCCGTCTACACCGACGCACCGCACGGGAGCCCCCGCAACGCGCTGCGCGTGAGGATCGCGGAACTCGAGGCGCAGGGGTCGACGGTGCTCGTGCGCTCGGATACGGGTATCGCCGCGGAGATCACGACGGCGGCGCTCGCCGACCTCGACGTCCATCCGGGCGACTCCGTGTGGTTCGTCGTCAAGGCCACGGAGGTGGGAATCCACCCGGCCGCGCTGCGCGCGTGATCGCTACTGCCGCGCTGCGCGCGTGATCGCTGCCGCGCTGCGCGCGTGATCGCTACTGCCGCGTGCGGCGCACGGCGAGCACGGCGACGAGCCCGATCAGGTAGACGACCCCACCTGCGACGGCCAGTTCGGGCGTGCGGCCGTCGGGATCGATGACGAAGGCCGCCACGACGATCGCGCCGAGGAAGGCGATGTTGAAGACGGTGTCCTGCAACGCGAAGACCCGTCCTCGGCGCGCGTCGTCGATGTCGATCTGCATCGCTGCGTCGCCGGTGAGTTTGATGGTCTGACCGGCGAGACCGAGCAGGAAGGCCGCGACGAGCAGCGGCCCGGCCGACACGGTGGTGACGAAGGCGAACTGCACGATCGCGGCGGCGGTCAACCCGACGGTGACGGTGCGCGGCCGGCCCAGTCGAGGGATCAGGATCGGTGCGAGCACCGCTGCCAAGAGCATGCCGGCGGCGGTGCAGGCGACCGCGACACCGAATCCGGAGAATCCGCCGAGCAGGTCGGAGTCGTTCTCCCCGGCCGGAGCGCCGGAGTCGTCACCCGCAGCACGCAGGACGAGCACCATGATGAGCGTGTCGATGCCGAACACGATGCGGTGCGCGCCGATTCCGAGCATCGCGATCGTCACGCCCGGCGCTTCGAGGACGGCTCCCGCGCCGGTCCGCAGGCCCGACAGGACGGTGCGGACCACGGCCCGGGGACGTATTCCCTCGGGGCCGAGTGCATTCGCGGCGAATCCGGCTGCGGCGATCGCGCCGACGAGCGAACCGCTCACTCCGAGAAGGACGGCAGTGCCGGAGCCGGTGTCGCCTGCGCCCACGAATCCGATGGTCGCGACCGCCGTGGCGGCCCCGACCGCCGAGACACCGGAACCGACCGTCGCCATAACGGAATTGACCGGGACGAGCCATGATTGGGCCACGACGTGCGGGAACGAGGCCGAGACGCCCGCCAGGACGAATCTGCTCACGCCGACGGCGGCGAGCGCGAACAGCATGAGCGGGGTCTGCGGTCCCCCGAGGAGCAACACGGCCGCGGCCGCCGCGATGAACACTCCGCGGAGCAGGTTGGCCCACACGAGGACGAGACGCCGGTCCCACCGGTCGAGCAGGGCGCCGGCGAACGGACCGATCACCGAGTACGGCAACAGCAGCACGGCGAAGCCTGCCGCGATCGTCACGGGGTCGGTGTGACGTTCGGGGTTGAACAGGATCGCCCCGCCGAGTGCGGCCTGGAACAGTCCGTCGCCGAACTGGCTCGCGAACCGCACCCCGGTCAGTCGTACGAGACCCCGCGAGTTCCGCAGGGCGGTCGCGGTCGATCGCCACGCCCGCTGCCTGGACTGCTGCCTGGAGTCTCGCACAACTCCCGACACTATCCGTTGTGACCGGTCGGGTCCGGTCGGGCGCTCGACCACGGCCGTGACCTGGGCCGTTACGGCCGGCGCGGTGCCGCGCGACTCACCCGCGGGCGCGCCACCACGCGACGGTTGCTGCCGCCGCTTCGTCGAGCGGGGTGGGTGACAGGCCGAGTACCTGTTCGGTGCGGGTCGAGTCCATGACGAACGGAGCGGTGAACTGGTAGAGCATCTCCGCGAGTTCCTTCATGTCCCGGTTCACGACGCCCCCGGCCCGCAGCAGCCAGGACGGGATCGTCCCCACCGCGGGCGCGGGCAGGCCGGCGGCCCGGGCGAAGGCGGTGGCGATCTCACGCTGTGTTACGGCCTGTCCGGTGGGTGTGTGGATCACGGTGTTCCACACCGCCGGCTCCCCCGCAGCTGCGATCATCGCCGCGGCCAGGTCGGGCACGTAGGTGAACGAGTGCGGGAGGTCGGCCGAACCGAGCACCCGCACCTTCCTGCCGGCGAGCACGGTGGGCACCATGCGTTCTCCGGCCATCGCGCTCCGTGCCCGCGGACCGAAGAAGTCCGATGCCACGACGCTCACCGTCGGTGCGCGATGGGCGGCGCGGGCCGCGAGGAGCTGCCGCCGGACGCCGCGCTTGCCGGTGTCGGCCTCACGGGGTGAGTCCTCGGTCATGACGCGGTCGGGTTCGCTGTACGAGTAGAGGCTCTCGGGGAAGACGACGACCGTCTTCTCCGACAGGTTCGCGGCGGCGTCGAGGACGACGCGCTCGGCGACGGGGAGTTCGCGTGCCCACACGTCGGCGCGGTAGGCCGAGCCGTGGACGCACATGTACACGGCGTCGGTGGGAAGTCCGTCCTCGTCGACGAGGGCTGCGGCGACGGCCTCGGGGTCGGTGGCATCGACGCGCAGGCGTTCGATACCCGGATCTTCCGGCCCGCTGCCCGATCGGGTGAGAACACGCACTCGATGTCCTTGTGCGGCAAGTTTTTCGGCGACGGTCCAGCCGACGGGTCCGGCTCCTGCGACCACCTGGAGATGCGACATGATTCCTCGATTCCGAAAAGTGTGAGCAGTGCTCTCTGATGGCTTCGACGATCCTCCATGTAGACGCGCTTGTCAAGAGCAGCGCTCTCGTTTGTTGACGGTGCTCTCTGTTCGACGGCAGAATGGCCGGGTGACGACACCACGGGCGCGCGCACGCGCACAGACGATGGCCGACATCCTCCGGATCGGCCGCGAACATCTCGGCACCCACGGAGCGGCGGCGCTGTCGCTGCGTGCCGTCGCCCGCGACCTGGGTGTCGTCTCCTCCGCCGTCTACCGCTACGTCTCGAGCCGCGACGAGCTGCTCACCCTCCTCGTCGTCGACGCCTACGACGAACTCGGCGACAGTGTCGACCGAGCCGTCGACGCGGTCGACCCCTCCGACCACCGCGAACGGTTCCTCACCCTCGGCCGTGCCGTGCGCTCGTGGGCGTTGGCCGAACCCGCCCGCTACGGGTTGCTGTACGGCAGCCCGGTGCCCGGCTACGCCGCCCCCGCCGAACGCACCACCGCACCCGGTATCCGCGTGGTCCTGCGACTGGCCCGGATCGTGGACGAGGCCCACGCCGCGGGTGTACTGGACGACACGGCCGGTACCCCACCGCCGGAGAACCTGGGGGAACCGCTGGGCCGGATCAGGGAGGAATTCTCCCTCACCGCCCCGGATTCCGTACTGGCACGCGGTCTCTGGGCATGGCCGTCACTGTTCGGGTCCGTGAGCTTCGAGGTCTTCGGGCAGTACGGCCCCGACACATTTCCGGACCGTGAGGTCCTGTTCGAACATCATCTCACCTTGTTGGCACAGACCGTCGGGTTCCACCCCACGCGCCGGTGACGGCGGTGACAGAATGGCTGACGTGGCGCAGCATCAGGACGAACCCGAGGACCGCACCGCACCCTCGACACCCAGGGTGCGGGCCGGCAGCCTGCTCGTCTCCGCCACCGATCTCACCGAGCCGACCTTCCGCCGCACCGTCGTCTACATCATCGAGCACACCGACGCGGGCAGCTTCGGTGTCGTCCTGAACCGCATCAGCGACACCTCCGTCGACGCCATGCTGCCGCAGTGGTCGTGGCTCGCCGCCGAACCGAAGACCCTGTTCGTGGGCGGCCCCGTCCACCGCAGTTCGGCACTGTGCCTCGGCACGCTGCGGGTGGGGGCCGACATCACCGACGTCCCCGGCATCCGCCACGTCGACGGCCGAGTGGTGATGATCGACCTCGACGCCGATCCCGGGCACATCGCCCACTATGTCGAGGGTGTGCGGATCTTCGCGGGATACGCGGGGTGGAGCGCAGGTCAGCTCGACGGCGAACTGCGCAACGACGACTGGATGGTGGTCTCGGCACTGCCCGCGGACGTGCTCGCCCCCGTGCACCTCGACCTGTGGGCGAGGGTGCTGCGCCGGCAGCCGCTGCCGATGGCGTTGCTCGCGACCCACCCGATCGAGGTCGAACGCAACTGAGTCCCGGCGGACGACCGGGACCGGTCAGCGGGCGTCGGCGAGAGTGTTGATCGCGCCGGCCATCTCCTCGGCCCTCGTTGCGGTCACGGTGAATTCGTGTCCCGACGCCGTGGTCACCACGACCGCCGGTCCGGTGCGCGTGACCAGGCCGTACCGTTTGCCACCCTTGGCCCGCAGCCCCCAGCCGCCCCAGTCCTGGAACGGGCGGGTCTCGGTGACCTTCGCGCCGACGATCTCGTCGAGGTCGTATCCGAGCGCGTCGGTGGCCAGATTCGACACCCGGATCCCGTCCGCGTCGACCACCACCGTGTAGCGCAGCAGACCCAGCACGAGCAGACCGACGGGTGCGATCAGGCCCAGCGGCCACCAGCTCTGCGTCGCACCGCACACGACGAGTGCAGGGATCAGGACGAGCAGCGACAGTCCCGCCGTGGTGCCCGCACCGGTGCCCACCTGCTCGACGATCGGCAGCTCGGCGCGACCACGCGGCAGTGACGGATCCGGAGCGGCGGTCGCCGCCTTCCGCTCCCGGCCGTCGCGCAGGAGCCGTCCCCCGAACCAGCCCACCGCGACACCCGCCCACATGCCGAGCACCGCCGGCCGACCCTCCAACGCGGCCTGCGTGGCGTCGGTCGTGTCGAGCTGCCCGGCGAGACCGGCCAGGAACAGCGCGGTGATCGTCCCGGTGACCCCGAGACCGATCGCGAGCATGTAGCGGCGCATGAGCAGTTGCGCCTGTGCGAGCGCGGCGATCGCACAGCACCCACCCCCGACGAGCACGATCAGCAGGGCGGCGGTCCACGCCGAGGTCATGGGCGGGCCGAACGAATCGGGGGCCGTGCCCGACCAGTGCGTGGCAATTTCACCGGGCAACCGTGGAAGCCACGAACGGGTGAGCACGAGTACGGCCACGGCACACAGCAACGGAACGACCAGCCCGAGCAGCACACCCACGGGGTCGACCTGACGCGTCGTCATGGGCTCAGCCTAGGGTGCGGGCCTCCACCGGGCCGTCCTCGTTCCGCTCTCGCCGAACCGTCAGGCGGTCGGCTCGCACGCCCCGCGCAGGCTGCACGCGCCGCACGAGGTACCGCAGCCGGCCGTCTCCTCCGGCTTGGTCGCCGCAGCGACCCGCGCTGCGACGGATCCGCCGGCTCCGGCGGTGATCAGGGCGGCCACCACGGTGACGACGACCGCGATGATCCCGGCGACGGTGGGCAGGGTCAGCGACGCGACTCCACCGAGGGCGAGGAGCACCGCGGACCCGAGCATGCTGGGCGCGGCGACCTTGTTGGCCAGCGTGAAGGCGTCGTCGTCACGCAGCGCGTCGGGGGTGCGCACACCGGCCCAGCGGTTGCGCGGGAGCTTGCCGGTCAGTGCCGCGACACCCACCGCGCCGACGACGAGAGCGAGCACGAAGAGCAGGACAGCGACGATGAGCACCCGACCAGGATACGCGGCCGGTGGTGCCACCGGTCTGCGCGGGTGCGGGCACGTTCTACCCTGGTAGGAGCACTCACACGCCCGGCCGAGTAGATAGTGATCACCGTGACCCGTCCCGAACAGACCTCCCAGCACGAACCCGGCAGCACTCCGCAGCATCGGTACACCGCCGAGCTTGCGGGGCGGATCGAGCAGCGCTGGCAGGAGCTCTGGCGCGAGCGCGGCACCTTCCACGCCCCCAATCCGGTGGGCGATCTCGCCGGCGAGGTGCCCTCCGACAAGCTCTTCGTGCAGGACATGTTCCCGTACCCCTCGGGCTCGGGCCTGCACGTGGGGCACCCGCTCGGGTACATCGCCACCGACGTGTACGCGCGCTTCAACCGCATGCAGGGCCGCAACGTGCTGCACACCCTCGGTTACGACGCCTTCGGCCTGCCGGCCGAGCAGTACGCCGTGCAGACGGGCACGCACCCGCGCACGACCACCGAGGCCAACATCACGAACATGAAGCGGCAGCTCTCCCGGCTCGGTCTCGGGCACGACGAGCGTCGCTCGGTCGCGACGACCGACGTCGACTTCTACCGGTGGACGCAGTGGATCTTCCTGACGATCTACAACGCCTGGTACGACCGCGAGGCCGGCCGGGCGCGCCGCATCTCCGAACTCGAGGCCGAGTTCGCCGACGGCACGCGTCGTCCCGAGGACGGACGTGACTGGGCGTCGCTGTCGGAGGGTGAGCGCGCCGACGTCATCGACTCGTACCGCCTGGTGTACCGGTCGGATTCGCTCGTCAACTGGTGCCCGGGCCTGGGCACGGTGCTCGCGAACGAGGAGGTCACGGCCGACGGCCGCTCCGAGCGCGGCAACTTACCCGTGTTCCAGCGCCGCCTGCGCCAGTGGAAGATGCGCATCACCGCGTACGCGGACCGCCTCGCCGAC
>JACYYJ010134081.1_pt1 | contig 11017 bp, 9 predicted proteins | sample 8236861 | NCBI WGS metagenome assembly JACYYJ01 (sample SAMN14103086, study PRJNA606662) | landfill metagenome | isolation source: landfill solid waste | place: India:New Delhi, Okhla landfill site | collected 2017-11-05
GAGGCCGGTGGCAACATCGGTCCCAGATAGATGACCGTCAGGCGAGAAGGGCGACCGACTCGTCGACAGAACCCGGCTTATCGGTGGCCTGTCCTCACTCTCAGCTTCCGTCGGCGTGCCTTCGTCGGCGGCATCTGCTGCCCCTTCGTCGATTCCCGACGAGGTTCTTCACAGCGTCAGGACGGACTGCGTCGGACCTTCGCTTTGCCGTCGTTGACCGCGATCATCGCAGCTCCCACGATTCCGGCGTTGTTGTACAGCTTCGCCGGCTTGAGCTTCGCTCGCGTCTTGATCAGCGGCAGGAACTCGTCATGGGACTTCGAGACTCCGCCGCCGACGATGATGATGTCGGGGGCGACGAGGAGTTCGATCTGCGAATAGTACTGCTGCAGCCGAGCCGCCCAATCGGGATAGGTCAGTCCCAGTCGGGTTCTCACCGATTCTGCGGCCTGCGTCTCAGCATCGGCGCCGTTCATCTCGATATGGCCGAGTTCGGTGTAGGGGACCAGCCGGCCCTGAGTGAACAGGGCGGTTCCGATTCCCGTGCCCAGCGTCGTCAGCAGAACGGTCTTCTTGCGGTGCTTGCGACCGGCGCCGAAGGCCATCTCCGCCAGTCCGGCGGCATCAGCGTCGTTGAGGAAGTACACGGTGCGGCCCGTGCTCTGTCCGATGATCTCGGCGATGGGCGAACCGATCCAGCTCTGATCGAGATTCGCCGTGTACTCGACACGCCCTTCGCGGATGACACCGGGGAAGCCGCAGCCGACAGGCAGGGAGTCGAGGGTAGCGCGGTCGCTGACGAGTTCGAGTTCGACGGCGCGCTCGCTCAGTGCATCCAGCAGGTTGGCGATCGTGGCGGCCACGGCATCCGGTGTGCTCGGTTTCGGGGTGAGTTCGCGCAGTCGTTTGAACGGCAGCTTGCCCGTCGCCGTGTCGACGAGTGCCGCTTTGATTCCGGTGCCGCCGATATCGATTCCGATCGCGAAGCGCGGGGAGGTCTCGCCGTTCATCTCATCACTCCTCGTGTGCGGGTCCCGCGGCGATCGCGGTGTCGGCATCGGGCAGGGTCAGGATATCGGCACCGGACTCGGTCACCACCATTGTGTGCTCGAACTGTGCGGAGCGTCGGCGATCCTTCGTCACCACGGTCCAGGAATCGTCCCAGACGTCCCAGTCGATCGTGCCGAGGTTGAGCATCGGCTCGATCGTGAAGATCATGCCCGGCTCCATCGTCTCGGCGTGGGCGGGAGCGGCGTCGTAGTGCGGGATGATGAGGCCAGAGTGGAACTCACGTCCGACCCCGTGGCCGCTGTAGTCGCGCACGACACCGTAGTCGAAGCGCTTCGCATACTTCTCGATCACTCGTCCGATCACGTTGATCTGCCGCCCCGGTTTGACGGCTTTGATTCCGCGCATCATCGACTCGTAGGTGCGTTCGATGAGCAGGCGGGACTCCTCGTCGACGTCTCCGACGGTGAACGTGTAGTTCGTGTCCCCGTGCATGCCCTGGTAGTAGGCGGTGATATCGACGTTGACGATGTCGCCGTCTTCGATGACGGTCGAATCGGGGATGCCGTGGCAGATCACCTCGTTGACGGAGGTGCACACGGATTTCGGGAACCCGCGGTAGCTCAACGTCGACGGGTAGGCTCCGTGATCGCACATGAACTCATGCGCCACCTTGTCGATGTCATCGGTCGTGATGCCCGGGACGATCATCTCGCCGACGGCGGCCAGGGCGTTGGCCGCGATCCGACCGGCCGCACGGACCGTCTCGACCTCCTCGGCGCTGTAGAAATTGTTTCCGCGGCCCTCATCGGCGTCGGCGCGGCCGACGTACTCGGGGCGGGGGATGTCCTTCGGCACACCGCGTTCGGGCGAGATGGTGCCGGGCGTGAGCAGGCGAGTGTGAACAGTCATGATGGTGTCGATCCTATGCTGGAAACGCGGCTTTGTCCCGCCGCCTGCGCGCCTGTCGGTGCCGCAGCGAGGGCCGAGTGGAGTCTAGAATCGGTACCAGCCGTGCCAAGGGAACGGGAGGCAGATTGAGCGACGACACGACATCGGCGGGCCACGAGTTCGCCGGCCTGGGCGAAGTGGTGAGCCTGACGAGCGCACCGCAGCAGATCGCCGATCACATCCTCTCCGGAATCGCTGTAGGAGCGCTGCCCGAAGGCACCCTGCTGCCGGGAGAACGCACCTTGGCCGCGGATCTGCAGGTGTCCCGCTCGAGCGTGCGGGCAGCCCTGCTGCGGCTCGAGCGCCTCGGTGTCGTAGAACGCCGTCGCGGCCGTGGGGGAGGGACGTTCGTCAAGACCGCCCGCCCCGAGGCGCTGGCGCCCATGGCCGGCCGAATCGACGAATTCCACGCCGAACGACGCAACCTCCTCGATGCCCGTGCCGTCTTCCAGAATTCCCTGGCCGCGACCGCGGCGCGCAGACGCACCGAGGATGAGCTGAGCGAGCTCCGGGAGCTGGCCGAAGTCTATTCCCAGCGCGCCGAGGCGGCCGCCGCCCGCACCGCGGATGCGCAGTTCCATTTCGCCATCGCCCGTGCCGGGCACAACCCGGAGCTCGTGCGCATGGCCATCGACCTCGATACGAAGATCAACGCCGGTTTCCGTCACGACCCGTTCTCCGCTGAGCTCTTCGACCATGCCGTCGACGACCATGCCGCGATCGTCGAAGCGATCGCCGCCGGCGACGCCGCAGAAGCCGGCCGACTGTGCGAAGAGCACTTCAGGTACACGACCATCGTCACCCGCCCCTGACACCTCCCCTTATTACTACCTGACGGCGGCCCAGATACCTCGCGCGAGGTTGCTGAGCCGCCGTCAGGTAGTAATTGGGTCAGTTGGCTAGGGCGTGGGCCACGGATACAGCCTCGAAGCCGAACGCCTCAGCGACGTTGTCGTTCGTCACATGACCGTTGTGGATGTTGAGGCCGCGGGCCAGAGCCGCATCGTTCGACAGCGCCTGATGCCATCCCTGATCGGCGATCTTCACAGCAAACGGCAGAGTCGCGTTCGTCAGAGCCGCCGTCGCCGTGTTCGGCACCGCACCGGGCATGTTCGCCACGCAGTAGTAGACCGAGTTATGGACGGTGAACGTCGGATCGTCGTGAGTCGTGGGACGAGAGTTCTCGAAGCAGCCGCCCTGGTCGATGGCGATATCGACGAGAACCGAACCCGGCTTCATCCCGGCGACCATCTCGTCGGTCACAAGCTTCGGAGCCTTCTTGCCCGGAATGAGCACCGAACCGATGACAAGGTCGGCAGAGGCCAGAGACTTCGTGATCTCATACGTGTTCGACACCTTCGTGCCGATGGCACCGGCGAAGGTCTCATCGATCTGCCGCAGACGCGGAATGTTGATGTCGATGACCTCGACAGTCGCCCCGAGACCCAGAGCCATCCGGGCGGCGTTCGTTCCGGCCACACCGGCACCGATGACGACGACATTCGCCCGCTCGACACCGGGAACACCGGACAGCAGGATGCCGCGACCGCCACCCGCCTTGAGCAGACTATGGGCACCGACCTGAGTCGACAGGCGTCCGGCGATCTCGCTCATCGGAGCCAGCAGCGGCAGTCCGCCGCCGTCGGGCTGGACGGTCTCATATGCGATGGCCGTAGTGCCGGCCTCCATCAGAGCGTTGGTGAGTGCCTCGTCGGCGGCGAGGTGGAGGTAGGTGAACAGAACGAGGTCCTTGCGCAGGAACCCGTATTCCTGAGTGATGGGTTCCTTGACCTTGAGCACGAGATCGCCGGCAGCCCACGTGGCGGCGGCGTCGGGGGCGATCGTCGCTCCGGCTGCTTCGTATTCGGCATCGGTGATGAAGGAGCCCTCGCCGGCTCCTGCCTGCACGGTGACCTCGTGGCCGTGGGCGACGAGTTCGTGGACGCCGGCAGCGGTGATGGCGACTCTGAATTCGTTGTTCTTGACCTCTGTGGGCACTGAAATGCGCATGATGTGTCCTTCTCTCCTGATGGTGTGCCGCAGGGGCGGCGGCGACCGACTTCTCCGTCTGCCGTCGATGGTGTCAACTCTATTCCTTTGAAGGTTTGGAGAGCAAACCTTTAAACCTGTTTTCGTCATCAGAATTGCGGAATCAGTGTGTCTGAGTACCAGATATCGCGGAAATCATGATTCCAGTCGCGCTCAGACGGCACCAAAGGCGCAGATGAGGCCGCTTCCGGTGCGTCTGCGACAGGTGCCGTCAGTTCGTCTCCTGAAACGGTAAGCTGAAAGGGTCAATGCAGAACCCCGCTGAGGAGAGAAGGCTCGCCATGGGACTCTACGAAGATATCGACGACCCGAACTCGAAGTACTACTTCAATCTCGAGACGAACACCGTCGAAAAGGGTCTGGTCAGCGATTGGACCCACCGCATGGGGCCATACGAGACCGAGGAAGTCGCCCGCGCCGCCCTGGACAAGGCACGTGAGCGCAATCAGAAGTGGGACGAAGACGACGAGAAGTGGAACGGCTGAACTGATGTCGCGTCAGGAGGAATTCGTTCTCAGGACCGTCGAGGATCGTGAAGTGCGATTCATCCGACTCTGGTTCACCGATGTCCTCGGACAGTTGAAGTCCGTGGCCATCGTCCCCGCCGAGCTCGAAGGTGCCTTCTCCGAAGGCATCGGGTTCGACGGTTCGGCAGTCGAGGGACTGTCGCGAGTGTTCGAGGCCGATATGGTCCTCAAACCCGACCCCTCGACATTCTCTCTGTTGCCCTGGCGTGGGGAGACCGAACCGACCGGGAGGATGTTCTGCGACATCCACGTTCCCGGTGGAGAACCGGCACCGGCTGACCCGCGCAACGTCCTCAAACGCACTCTGGCGAAAGCCGCCGAACGCGGCTTCACCTTCTATGTGCATCCTGAGATCGAGTTCTACCTGTTCAAGACCGACAATCTCGATCCGGTCTCCGGGATCAGCGACGGCACCGCGCCGATGCCCGTCGACACGGCCGGCTACTTCGACCATGTCAACGGCGGAACGGCCAATGACTTCCGCCGCGAAGCCGTCACCATGCTCGAAGCCATGGGACTGTCGGTGGAGTTCTCCCACCACGAGGCCGGACCCGGTCAGAACGAGATCGATCTGCGCTATGCCGACGCCCTGACGATGGCCGACAACGTCATGACGTTCCGGTCGGTCATCAAAGAGGTCGCGATCTCCCAAGGTGTCTACGCCTCATTCATGCCCAAGCCGATGGCCGAGCACCCGGGCAACGGGATGCACACACACGTCTCCCTGTTCGAGGGCGAGAATAATGCTTTCTTCGAGCCCGGTGCCGAATATCAACTGTCGAGGACCGGTCGCCAGTTCATTGCCGGGCTGCTCACCCACGCCGCCGAGATCTCCGCGGTGACCAACCAGCACGTGAACTCGTATAAGCGGCTGTGGACGGGCCACGAAGCCCCGTCCTACATCTCGTGGGGCCACCGCAACCGTTCCGCTCTCGTGCGGGTCCCGCAGTACAACTCCGGCAAGTCCTCATCCGCCCGTGTCGAATACCGTGCACTGGACTCCGCTGCGAACCCCTACCTGTCCTATGCGCTCATGCTCGCGGCGGGACTCAAAGGGATCGAAGAGGGCTACGAACTGCCCGAGGAAGCCGAGGACAACGTCTGGCTGCTCTCGTCCACCGAACGTCGGGCGATGGGCATCGAAGCGCTGCCGCGCAGCCTGTCCCATGCCCTTGAGCTGATGGAAGGCTCGGACCTCGTCGCAGAGACCCTGGGCGAGGAGGTGTTCGACTTCTTCCTGCGCAATAAGCGACAGGAATGGACCGACTACCGTGCCCAGGTGACTCCGTACGAACTCGCCAAGCATTTCACCTCGATGTGATGGCAGCGATCACCTCTCGCACCACCAGCATCCCGGATGCGACGGCTCGATTCCTTCATGAGGTCGACGAGCTTCTCGGACAGCCATTGGCCACCGACTCGCGGTTCGTCGACCTGCTCATGGCCGTGCCTGACCCGCACGGGGCGGCGCTGGGTCTGCTGCGCGTGGTCGAGGCAGCAGAGGAGGAATCAGCTGCGCTGCTGGACGCGGTGAGGTCGGGAAACAACGGCGACCTCGCCGAGGATGAACTCAACCGTCCGCTCCTGGCGCGCCTGCTCGCGGTGGTCGGCAGCTCGGAGGCGATGGTCGACCACCTTGTCCGGCACCCCGATTCCCTCTCTCTGCTGCTCGCCCCGGACCCGTTCCTGCTGATCTCCACACCAGCCGCCTCGGCGGTGTCACTGCGTGCTGAGATGCTCACGGTCCTCGGTGCGGACCCCGACGACCCGGCTCCGCGTGCCACCGTGACCGGAGATGAAGGGGTCAAGACGCTGCGACGGAACTACCGAGACGCTGTGCTTCGCCTCGTCGCCGACGACCTGTCGGCGGAATCCCCGGACGAGATCGTCGACCATGTCATGGCCGTCCTGTCCGACCTGGCCGCAGCCGCGCTCGATGCGGCCCTGGCCATTGCGCGGGCGGAGATCGACGAGGCGGCCGACATCCGTCTTGCGGTCATCGCCCTGGGCAAGACCGGAGCACGCGAACTCAACTATGTCTCCGACGTCGACGTCGTCTTCGTCCTCGACTCCGCCGAGACCGATGGAGCCAGGAATCTGGCGACCGACCTTGCCCAACGCATGCGCAGCATCCTCTCCGATGCCGGCGGCGAGCCCGCGCTGTGGGAGGTCGACACGGCGCTGCGTCCCGAGGGCAAAGCCGGAGCGCTCGTGCGCACGCTCTCGGAGTTCGAACACTATTACGCCGATATCGCCGAGAACTGGGAGTTCCAGGCCCTCCTCAAAGCCCGACCCGTCGCCGGTGACGTCGAGGTGGGGGAGGCGTTCTCCGAATCCCTTCTGCCCTTGGTCTGGAAGGCGGCCAGCCGGCCGGGCTTCATCGACGGGATCCGGGCGATGCGCCGACGCGTCGTCGACCTCATCCCGGCTGTGGAGGCCCCACGACAGATCAAACTGGGGCGCGGCGGACTGCGGGACGTCGAATTCTCCGCACAGATGCTCCAGCTCGTCCATGGACGCAATGATGAGGACATCCGGACTCCGAACACCCTCGTCGCTCTCGGTGAGTTGGGAGAACACGGCTATATCGGCCAACAGGATGCCGCTGTCTTCTCCGCCGCATACCGCTTCATGCGCGTCGTCGAACACCGAGTGCAGATCCCGAGAATGATGCGCAACGCGCTCATCCCCGACGATGAGGCAAAGCTGAGGATTCTGGCGCGTTCCGTCTTCCGCTCCGGTTCCCGGACCGGCGACCGCCTCGAAGAGGCGCGCCGTGACTATGCGAAACAGGTCACCCGCCTTCACGAGCAGATCTTCTATCGTCCCATCCTCGAGGCGGCCGTCGGCATCCATGGTGCCGTCGTGGATGCGCAGAAACGGGGAACGAGTCTCCAGGCGGCCGCCGACCGTCTCCAGGCCTTCGGATATGTGGACCCGCAAGGAGCATTGGGCCATATCAAGGCCCTGACCACGGGGATGTCGCGCACGGCCATGGTCATCAAGCAGGTGCTTCCTGCCCTGCTCGACTGGTTCTCCGATGGTGTCGAACCCGACCGAGCGCTGCTGGCCTTCCGACGGCTGAGCGAATCGCTGTCATCGTCCGGGTGGTTCCTCAAGATGCTCCGGGACTCCGGTCTGGCCGCGAAGTCGGTCGCCGAAGTGCTCTCCCTGTCCGGGTACGCGACGGAGCTTCTGCTGCGTCAGCCCGCGGCCGTCGCCTGGCTGGATCGCTATGAGAACCTCGAGGCCCGTGACCTGGAGATCCTCAACGCCGAGGTGGACGGACTGCTCCGTCGCCACGGGGCCGACGCGGTCACTCCGATCCGTGAGACCTACAGCCGTGAGCTGCTGCGCATCGCTCTGCGCGACGTCCTCGATGTCGGAGATCGGGCCGAGATACCCGGCGATCTCTCCGATCTCATGGACCTGGCGGTCCGCGGTGCCCTGGAGGCGGTCCGAACCGACTTGGACGGGCCAGAGACTCCGGACTACGAATTCGGGATCATCTCGATGGGCCGCTGGGGCGGACGGGAGATCGGCTACTTCTCCGACGCCGATGCGATGTTCGTCTACCGTCCCATTGCCGACGACCTCGACGCCGAAACGCGTGGGAAGCTGAGCAAACATGTGACGAAGGTGGCCCTCCAACTGTCAACGCGCCTCAAGGCGAGCGAAGGTGCTCAGGGCGTCGACCTCGACGCGGATCTGCGTCCGGAGGGCAAGAACGGACCGTTGGTGCGCAGCTTCTCGTCCTACCAGGCCTACTATGCGAAATGGTCCCAACCGTGGGAGGCCCAGGCACTCCTCCGGGCACGTCCGGTGGCCGGCGACGAGGGACTCATCGCCGATTATCTGGCACTCATCGATCCGCTGCGCTATCCCGTGGAGATGCCGCAGAAGGCGCTGACGCAGGTGCGCACGCTCAAGGCCCGGATGGAAGATGAACGTCTGCCGCGCAGTGCCGATAAGCGTCGACATCTCAAACTCGGTCGAGGTAGCCTCTCCGATGTCGAATGGACCGTCCAGCTCCTCCAGCTCCAACACGGGCATCGCCTGGAAGGTCTGCGTACGACTTCGACTCTGCCGGCGCTTGAGGTCGCCACGGACGAAGATCTGCTGCCCGCCGAGGATGCCGAACAGCTGGCGGCGGCATGGCAGCTGGCCACGGACGTGCGTTCGGCCGTGATGCTCTTTCGCGGTCGCACCGCCGAATCGCTGCCGGCCGATCACACCGAACTCGAGGCCACGGCCCGTCTGCTCGGCTATCCGGCAGGGGCGGGCCATGACCTCGAAGACGATTACCTGCGCCCCACCAGGCACGCACGGTCCGTGATGGAGCACCGCTTCTACGATTTCTGAGGCACTGGCTGCGGCAGATCGCCGAGGTGAGAATTCCCCCGGGCGCCGGCTGAGTCAGATTTCGGTCGACGGGTCAGTCGGCGAATTCGAGCCCGAGCAGGGCATTCTCGATCACCTCGGGCAGAGCCGGGTGGATCCAATACTGCCCGGTGGCCACCTCGTCGGCCTTCTGGCCGAAGGCCATGGCCTGGATGAGAGGTTGGATGAGCATCGAGGCTTCGTGGCCGACGATATGCGCGCCGAGGATGTGCCTGGAGCGGCGATCGGCGATGATCTTCACGATTCCCGGATCATCGGCCATCGCCCAGCCGTAGGCGACGTTCCCGTAGTCCTGGATCTTGACGGAGATGTCGTATCCCGCCTGCCGGGCCTCGGCCTCGGTGAGACCGACCGACGCGATCTGCGGATCGGTGAACACCGCGGACGGGACGTAGCGGTGATCCGTCCGCTGCAGACCCGCGGTGCCGCCGCTCCACGCGTCGTGCAGCAGGTTGTGCTGGACGACCCGCGCCTCGTGGTTGGCCACGTGCTTGAGTTGGTAGGGCGACGACACGTCGCCGAGCGCGAACACGCCCGCAGCGGACGTGCGCTGGAACTCGTCGACCACGATCCGGCCCTTCGTATCGAGTTCGATGCCGGCCGCCGCGGCGTCGAGCAGGTCTCCGTTGGGCTGCCGGCCCGTCGCGACGAGCAGGGCGTCGCCGCTCACGACGGTGCCGTCGGCGAGTTCGACCTCCACTCCGTCACCGACCGGACGGAACGCCCGGGCCGGGTTGGCGAGGTGGACGTCCCACTTGGCCGCGGCGAGCGCCGTGAACCGCTCGGAGACGTCGGCGTCGAGGTGCCGCAGCAACCGGTCGGTCCGCGCGACCACCGACACCCGCGTGCCGAGCGCCGAGAAGACGTGGGCGAACTCCATCGCGATGAAGCCCGTCCCGAGGATCACGAGGGACTCGGGCAGTTTCGGTAGCCGCATGACGTCGTCGCTCGTGTGATATCTCACACCGGAATCGAGTACGTCCTGCGGGATCGCGGGCCGCGAACCGGCGGCGACGACCACCTGATCCGCGGTGATGACCTCTCCGTTTCCGGTATCGATGCGGCGTTCGCCGACAAACCGCGCGTGACCGTCGAAGACGGTGACGTTCGCGCAGTCCTCGCGGCGGTAGCGCTCACCGCCCGCAGCGATGGGATCGATGCGGCCGAAGACCCGGTCGACGATGTCGTTCCACCGCACCCCGTCGATCGACGCGTCGATGCCGTACTTCGAAGCGGTGCGGACCGTGTGGGCGACCTCCGCGGCGTAGACGTACATCTTCGTGGGGATGCAGCCCACGTTGAGGCAGGTGCCCCCGAAGGTGCCTTCTTCGAGGAGGGCGACGCGCTTCCCGTCGTACCGCTCGTCGAGGATCGAGTTCCCCGATCCTGTGCCGATGATCGCGAGGTCGTAGTGGGTCACGCGTGCTCTCCCATGGGTCGGTGCAGTACGGAAACGGTGGCGGAGCCGGCGGAGTCGTCCGCGGGATCGGGTGCGGAGGTGTCCGCCTTGCCCGCTCCGTCCAACCATTCCAGCCACAGGTCCAATTCCCGGAAGGCCTCCGCCAGGGGACCGGGTGTGGACAGGAACACGTCGTGCCGGGCACCGTCGATCGGCACGATCGTCGTGCGGTTGCCCAGGCATCCCGCCCATCGGGCTATCTGGCGGACGTCGAGAACCGCGTCGACGGTGTCGACGCTCGCGTCGTACTTCGGAGCGGAACGCGAGGCACCGGACCGCAGGATCAGCGACGGCACCCCGATGTCGAGCCCGCGGTGCAGGACGGCCTGGCCCCGCCGCACGGCACGCAACCAGCCGAACCGGACGGGGAAGCCGGTCAGGGGCTTCCAGTCGAGGTCGTAGCGCCAGCCGTCGGTCTGCAGGCTGCGGCCGTAGGCCTCGGTCTTCGGCAGCGGGATGAGCGCGCGGGGCCGCAGGCGGCCGACGACGTCGATGGCCGCCGTGCCGACATTGCGCAGGTAGGACGGCCCCTGCAGGTCGAACCACGGACTGTTCAGGACGAGACCCACGATGCCCGTCGCGGCCACCCCGCCGGGCCGGCGACGGAGCCGGTCGAGCCACA
>JACYYJ010086055.1_pt1 | contig 11013 bp, 19 predicted proteins | sample 8236861 | NCBI WGS metagenome assembly JACYYJ01 (sample SAMN14103086, study PRJNA606662) | landfill metagenome | isolation source: landfill solid waste | place: India:New Delhi, Okhla landfill site | collected 2017-11-05
AGTCGCTCCGCGGGGGCGCGCAGTAAAATCCCACGGGATGCGCGAGGAAGTCAGCAGGGCAGACACCCTCGCGCGCCTGATTGAGCGAGTGCGCTCCAATCCAGATGCGCCCATCAACCGCGCCGCTTAACCCCATCTTGCCAACCAAAGGAGGCCGCAAAATGACCACGATTAGCGAACGGCTGCGACTAGACAGTAAGGGTGACGACGCTTTCGTGGCGATCGTTCCGCTGCACGGGATTCGGCATGAAGCTGCCGACACCATCGACGCGCTCGTGGCGGCGTTGGAGGAGGCCCTGCCATACGTTGCCAGCTACGAAAGCGAGCACATGAGCAACGTCGCGCTTGCTGTCATGACGAAGGCAGAAGCCGCGCTTGCGCTGGCGCGCAAGGGAGGGTGAGGGGATGAAGTTATTCGAAGGCCAATACTGCGCACTTGCAAAGCTTGCTGAAGGCGGCGGCACCGCGCATCACCTCGGCTTGTCAATGCGTACACTTAATTCGCTCGTTCGAATTGGATTCGCATCAAAGTCAAGTGGCGACACGGGGATGATCTCCAGATACACGGTGGCTTACCGCATTACTGACGATGGCACCCGATACTTGACGGGACTGCGGGCGGGATAGCGGTTTCATGGCTACAATCAGATCCAGAAGCCCGCCCCTCAACAGGCGGGCTTTTCTTTTTAGTAACCATTTTGCAACGCTTCTGTTCACACTTCGTAACAGGCGCAATCATTGCTTGCGCTCGCATTCCTAGCGGCTAACGTCAGGTTGGGCTTGAACACCCACTATTTCGGCGCGAAGCCGACCTTGATGCGATTGTTCGGCGGCAACGCATGTCCTGGCCACGGATACGGCCGGGGGCGATGCGTGCTGTCCAGGCATAGCAGCCTTTCCTGCGCAAGCGGGCAGACTGTGAAGCTAAAAGCCATCGGCCTACCGCCGAGTAGGTGTTCAACCCCCGGCTCCGCGCCACACGTAGCAGCGGCGCCGCCTGACTCTGTGTGTATTACTGAGCAGAAGGGACTAGGGCACAAAAGGGCTTGCCATGTATAATGCGGCAGTAGCGGTGGAGGCCACCGCGGAAACAAGCAGTGCATACCAGTTTGAAATAGGGCAGTGCGTAACCCACACCGACCAGCCTTTACCATCGCTGGTCATGTGGCGCGGCAAGGGCGGTGGAGCCGAACTTTACGGGATCCGCTCTTACCTTGAAGGCGACACCAACCGCGACAGGCTCATCATGGGCGACAAGCTGCGGAGGGCAGTGCCGCACAGCGCCGATTGCGGCGCGTGTACGCTGTACGGCAGCGGGCGGTGTCCCGGCCTGCTAGAGACCGATGCGGACGAAAGCTTGCTGGCGGCTGAATAGCGCGGTATAGGGCGGTCTTTCGATAGAGGGACCGCCCATGCCTACAGCCTCGACCAGTACGACAGTCGCAGAGATCGACGCCCAAATCGCCGAGCTACAGAAACAGCGTGCCGCGCTAGAAGAAGCCGAGCGCAAGGCTGCTATGGCTGGCGACGCCAAGCGCGCTACGGCGCTTCTGTCCGCCATGCGGGCTTGCATGAAGGAAATCGAGGCGCTGTTTCCGGGCAGCTTTGGCGGCGACAAATGGGAAGCCATTACGCCGCAATCCTGGCCAAGAGACACGTCGTTTAAGCGCGCTGCGGATCTATCGGAGACCGAAGTGTCAAATGCCCGCGAGCGCGGCAAGGAAGCGATCGCTAAGCTGAAATAGGAAAAGCCCCTACTGCGTGAGCAATAGGGGCTTTACGGTTAGGCCAGTCGCCTTGCGGCCGCAGAAGCCGACGCTTCGCTTGAGTACTTCTCGGACGACTTGAACCATCGACGTCCGATGCGCACCGCCACTCTCCAGCATTCCGACCGCTCGTAGCCAAGATGGTATCCGCTCAATGCCTGGCGGACCTGCCTATAGTCGCCGTCCTTAATTGCCTTGGCCTCGACTACGACCATCACGCATCCTCCAACTGCGAAGTCTTAAGCAGGTGAATGCCNNGCCCGCTCCATCCGCAAGCACGAGATAGTGCAGCTGCTTGCCTATATCGCCAGCCAGCCGCTCCAGCGACGCGCCAAGACGCGTCATACCATCCATTGGCACCCTGCCCGGCATCGTAATAACGATGACGTCGCCGTCCTCTGGCACAAGCTTGCGGACTTCGATTTCAAGTTGCTCGTCCATCACGCCGCCACCCTCTCGTCACCAGCCATCTCCTGCCGCACTAGACGAAGCAACTGGTCGACATCATGCGCCGCAATCGTGACATCCGCCTCAATAGCGGCCTGCACGCTGTCGCTAGCGACGCCCGCCGGTCCTTCATGGTCAGGACGCTCAAGCCGCCATATCTGCCCGCCGGCGCGCTTGAACCACGGAGCCTCATAGACGACCGACTCCACCACGATCGGCGCGCGTGGCGCCCTGCGTCGCGCGGCGGCAACCTCCATGGCGAGGGTCCATTCCACCCCCATCTCCGCGCCCATGAAGTGACCGAACCGCTCGAGGAAATAGCGCGGGCTGGCGTTGCCGGGAAGGTCTGCGCAAGGCTTGTCCTTAAGCGGGCCGAACACCATTTCGCGCCCCGGCAAGCCCATGGCATTGAACCATGCTGCGGCCGCAATCTTTCCGGCATCGAACGCGTGGATCCTTTCAAAGCCGTAATGGCTCTCCAGATACTCTGCGACCGTCGACTTGCCGACGTTTCGCTTGCCGGTAAGGCCGATCATCATCGGGCCGCGATTGTCGTTGACTGGCGCGGGCGATCGGTCGGCAAGAGGCTGCGGGCCGAATGGCGAATATGCGTGGGTGGTCATTGTGAGAACTCCGAAAGTGCGGTGCGGCCGGCTGCGGTAAGCGCCCAGATCGTGTCGCGGCCATTGCGCACGAACGAAATCCACCCTTTGCGCCGCCACTTCTGAATTGTGCGGTCGGCCATGCGATAGCCCTCTTCTGGAAGATTGGTGTGCAGCGAGGCGAACGTGAACGGCTTTCCAGACTTCATTCTCTTTTCGATTTCATGTTGGACGTCCATCACACCTCCTCCTTTTCTTTCACGCGACGAACCGGCCCCTCCGGCGCATCCACCTTGAACTCCGGGTCGGTCGCAACCCGCCTCGCCCACGCCAACGGGTCTTTCACCAACGGCCGGAAGCGCCGGGCCGCATAGGGCGCATCCGGCACGCCCCAAGGTTCGCCAAAGCCGCTATCAACGCCCTCCAGCTTCACGCCGAGATAGTCGCCCAGCGTATAGAGGTGCGCCATGCCAACCCACCTTACGCGGTAGACCGCGCCCTCCGTGATGTTGGCGTCCTTGACGAAGCCACCGCCGGCTAGCGGCACCTGGTCGTCGATGCAAACGACTTCGACGCCGACGTAGAGGTCCGTTCGGGATTCGGTCATGGCAACTCCCCACGAAGCTCGCAAATCAGGTCATACCTGTCAGCACGCGACAGATGCCGCCAATCTTCCATGGTCTCCTCGAACCTCCCGAGGCACGCAGATGGGTACATCTTCTGCAGTATCCACCGCGCTGCGCCACGCTTCGGCATCCATTTATGCATCCACTCGGCCGCTCGTATTACATCGGCGGCAGTCGCTCTTGTTCGGGCACTCACCCCACACTCCTATCCATCCGATCGCTCAGGTTCCAAAACTCCAGCAAGAACTCCTCACAGGCCCGCTCCGGATCCCAGAACTGCAGCGTGACGCCGAGGGGCGTAGCGTGTTCCTCGTGCCACGCCATCTTGACCATGGCCTGCCGGATTTCGTCAGCAAGGATGCACTCGTCGGCATACTTGACGCGCTCCGGCATTTCGCGCGGCAGGCCGAACCTGTCGCATATGGCGGCCATGACCTTGTTTTCCGCCTCCTTGTAACCGGGCAAGAAGCGCTTGAGTGGTCGCGGCACGTCGGCGACGTAAGCCTCCGCTGCGTCGTGCAACAAGGCCCAGAGCGCCAGGTCGAGATTGGCGAAGGTGCGCGCCATCAATACCGAATGCTCCGCCACGCTGTAGAAACGAAGCGCATGGCCTCCATACCTGCACTGCATCGACAGCGCGTGGGCGATGTCCTCGATGTGGACTTCATCGGCGCGCGGGTCCAGGGGCCAAAACTTGCGGCCGCTGAAAGTCTGCATGAACGAGCCTGGACGGGGCGCAAAAGCAGGGTCACCGATGTTCGGCTCCTCGCCTAAGTAGGCAAGCGCCGCTTCCTGCGCCGCAGGAGACAGCGACGCGAAGAATCCGGTCATTGGTCGGTTGTCGTTTGCCGGCGGAGACCAGTAACCAGTCCTGTCGCCTTCCGGCGCGCCAATATCCAGGCCGGCGAAGCCCCCAACGAACCGCTGTGCGGCTTGGTCAAAACCGCCGTCGCTACGGTTTGCATATTGTGCATTTCTCACGCCGCCTTCTCCTCTGGCTTGCGGTTATCATTCGCCGCCTGCATCCGCGAGGCTCCGGCAACCATTGCGGGGCGAAGCGTGATGCGGCCCACTTCGCCGTAGTCCTTCGAATAGGTGATGACCTTGGCGCTGCGCCCGGAAAGCCACCCGCCACCCGCTGCGTATGCGTCTGGCGCGGCAAGCGTTTCGTGGCGCTCAATGTGCATCAACTGCGTCGTGACAACCGCGTCCGAATGCAGGTGTCCGCCGTGCCCGTAATTGTATTCGCAGCGGCCGAACATCTCTCGGAACATGCCGGCGAACACGCGGTCGATGTCCTTCACGCCCCGCTTGTGGAAGTGGTGGTAGTAAAGGCCAGTCTTGCCCCACTCGTAGGCGTAATACAGCGCCGGACTGCGATCGACGGTAATGCGCGGCTCGTTCTCGTACAGCGTCGCGAGAAGCTCGCGCACCCACACCGACGAGGCCGGGTCGTGGTTGCCGGAAGCCATGACGACATGAACGTGCTGATGCTTCTGGAGTAGCATGTCGATGACGCGCCGGAAGCTGCGCACCACCACTCGGATCACCTTGTGAAGGCGGCTGTCCGCATCAAGCACGTGCCGGTGCGCTGGCGTGACGCTCTCCAGACTATCGTGGTGCAGCAGGTCGCCCAACTGCGCCAGAACTGCAGTATGGGAAAGCGGCGCGCAATCAACTGCGGCGGAGAACCAATCCAGGATTAGCTGCTCGGCGATTTTCAGATCGTAGTCCGCGCCCGTCTCTTCGGCGTGCGCAAGCATGCCGAAGTGGTTGTCGGTGACGGTGAACTGATTCAGCAGCCGTTCATCCGAGCAGCGAGGCGCGGGCATAATCGTGACGCGCGGCAGGTCTTCTTTCAGCGCCTCGACTGCGGCGTCAAAGGCTATGGCCTGATTCGCCGCGTCAACCGAAGTCTTCTGCCACGACTGAATTACCCGGCCTTCCGCGTCGACAAGTGCCGACACGCCCTTGACGACATGGCCGGCCGGAACCTCGAAGACCTCGCCGTGCTCCTTGGTCTGTTTGACCCAGGCGCCGTCGTCGGTCTTGCTGGCAATGCTCTTGATGGCATATCCCGGCAGCACCGGCTTAGTGCCAAGCAGCCCCCGCTCCGCGGCCTGCCGCAAGTGCCGCTGGACTGACTCGCGGCTAATGCCTAGCGCGCGTGCCGTGGCCGACTGGTTTTCGCCGTTGGCGATGTACGCCGCGTGCGTCGCAAGCAGCGTTTCGTTTGGTGTGGGAGGAGTCAATGGGCGGCTCCGATGAGTGAACGAAGAAGGTTGTCGACGGCGCCAGACGAAGTGCCAGCCACAAGGAGGACGGCGATGGCAAAGAAGCCGAGGCGCGGAAACAAGGTTCCGGCAACCAGTGCCATAACCAGCGCAAGTGCGTATGGATTCGTTATCACGCCGTCTCCTTCTCGTTCTCTTCCAGCGCCTCGGCGATCTGATTGAGGATGTGCGCGGCCTCGCGGAGCGTGTCCGCCGTAGGATCGCCCTCGTCGAATTTCACGCTAAGCCAGCCGTCCGTCGCGATGTCCACCGCACCATAAATACCCGGCACAATCTCGCGGCGCGTGACGGTGCGTACGGGGGATTCGGCGACGTGTTCGATGTCGTCAGAGCGAATGAGCCACCCTGCGGCTGGGTCAGCGTCCACTACCGAGAATACTTCAAACAAGTCGGATTCTAGGTCGCGATGCTTCTTCCCAAGGGTGATGATTTCCCCTACGAGGCCGCTGGCGCCACTCGCGTCGTTGCCCGAGAATGCGCGATGCCTTACCNNCATGCTCATTGGATCAAGCACCCGTCGTCGCGGCCGCAAGAGCTATGCGGTGCCGCTCGAGCGAGATGGTCATGGCGTAGCGAATGCATGCCCCCCTCGTCCTGAACAAGGCCGACGATCGCGCGGTCCTGCAGAACAACCACGAGCATGCCGACAGGCTCAACGCCGTCCGGGAGTTCGATGCCGAGCGCCTTGTGGTAAAGGCTGATCTCGGTCGGCTCGGTGGTGGTCAGGAAGTTCTCCGCCGTAATGCCTGCGGCACGCATTTCTGCGCCAATTACGGGAAGCGGGACACATGCAGGCTGAGCAAAAACCGGCGACGAGAATGCAATGGCGGCTGCGGCCGCAAGGATGAGTTTGCGCATCGGTGCGCTCCTTCTGTGGTGGTGGCTGTTTGTGGTGACGGCCACACAGCGGCGGCTCTTCTATTGGAATCACACTTTATGCGTTTTCGCCTATCGTGTCAAGCGCAAAGGCGAAAACGCATAGCCGAAAAGCAAAAAAGCCCCGCTGCCGGTCAGGGCAACGGGGCTTGATACTAGGACTGCCGGCGCGTGGGCGGCTTCTGCTGCTGTAGAATGATGTTGTCGATGCGCTCGCCGATATGGTCGATGCGTCCGCCGATAGATTCGATGGNNCAAGAGCTGCGCGGTCTGCTCCTGCATGCCGGCCTTAGTGGCAAATGTTTTGGCCGCCTCTAGCTGAAAAGCCGAAAGGTCCGATCGTGCCAGTGCGGCAAGGTTGACCGCAGCGTCAGCCTTCTTGTCGCAGTCGTCGCGGACCTCTTTCACCTTGCCCTCAATGCGCCACCAGACGGCCCACAGCGCGCCGGAGATTGTAATAAACAGGATGATCGCGCCATAGATGCCTGCCGGTATCTCGACGCCCATCAACCTACAAGTCCCCGCATGCCGACCGCGAAGGACAGCGCCTGGATAAAGAGGCCGGCGCAGTTAAATTTGCGACTGTTCACGGTCGCACTCCACATAGTTTGGCGAGTTTTTCGTTCTCGCGCAGTATTTGCTGTTTTGTCCCTTCGGACAGTTGGTCCGCAACGGAAGGCCGCACGGCCCGCGCGATGTCGCAGTAGCCGCCGCCGCTAGTCGCGCATCCACTTAGAAATGCGGCGATCAAGATCGTCGCCGCCAAGCCGATCGACTTCATCCTCGACCTCCCGTGCTTTAGAGATGGATTTCAGCCGCTGCTCGGTCGTGCGCGCCGCAGCGTCCTTGCCCCCCTTGCGGTAGGCCGCAAGCAGGATGGCCGCCACAGCAGCGATTGCCGCCACGTAGCGCCCGACGCGGCTGGTGACTGCGGTCCATGCGGTTGCCAGCAGGCTAAACATTCGCCCGCTCCCGCTTAATCAGCCGCCACAGCCCATACCCAACGCCGACCACAACAGCGGCCGCAAGCGCCCACTGGATAGGTCCGGCACCCGCCGCAAACGAGCCAAGCGCCGTAAGCAGCGACACAAGCAGCGACGGCTCCTGCTTCACTATGTCGACCACGCTGCGGTCGGCAGGGTTAGCCTTGCCTGCTGGCTCGACCTTCGCGGTTTCGACTGGCTGCTGGCTGGCGGCCAGTCGCAGCGCATTGCCTACGACGCCAAGCTCCGGCTTCCACTCGCCCTTCGGATCCTTGCCGGTAACGCGGATGGTCCAGCCACGGCCAAACGAACCCCACGTCTTAAGCCCGCGAAGGAACCGCATGCGCTCGTCGCAATAGTCCCGCACCAAGGCAGGAACGCCACCGGGGTATCGCTCGACGGCCGCGACGGTCTGCCCGCCAACGATGCCGTCCTGCGCCACGCCGACAACCTTCTGGAGCGACTTCACGGCACGCGACGGGCCGCTATTCACGCCGTAGTCGAACACGGCATAGTCAAGGCCAGCCGGCAGCATGTCGCCACCGCTCTGCGTCCAGTACGACTTGCGGTAAATCTGTTCCGCTTCCGCCAGTGTTAGGGCCTTGACTTGCGACGCCGTTACCGACTTCACGCCACGGTGCGCCGCAAGCGTCCGATGCGTGATGCCGTATTTCGTCGGGCCGCCGGGGTCTTTCGGGTTGTTCGCATACCCGCCCTCATGCCCAAACATCAGCGCAAGCGCCGTGGGCAGCGTTTCTCGGGCCATGGCGCCCTCCTACTTCTTTATCGTGGTGGTGAGTTTGCCGACGAGTTCGCGCCAGCAGTGGTCGCGTTCCGTCAGGCGGTCAACGACGCGGCAGAACAAGCAGTCGTGCCCGTATTTATGCGCCACGCGAGCGCACAGCGTTTCGCCCGGCGTGCCGCCGGACATACGGTTGAGCGCACGCGAAACGCGCGCGAGAATGCGGCGGAGAATGCGCGGCATGGGTGGGCCTGTGGTGGTGGGTGCAAGAAAAAGGCCCGCCTAAGCGAGCCTTGATTGACGTTTGGTAGAGATAAAGGCGGCGCTATAGCTTATGCGGATTGATCGGGATAAGGGCCAAGTCAGGCGCGAAGTGCCGCAAAGCTTCCATGAATAGAGTCTTGCGCACGCGATGATCATCGCTGACCGAAAGCATGGTCTCAAGGATGTGGCGTGTGTTGAAAACGATGTTAGTCTCGAATGCAGTATCAAGGCCTAGAAGGATGGGGCCGTGCCATGTGGCGAGCCGATGCTCAAGGTAATACAGGTCCATTCTGTCGTAACCTCTAAGGGTTCGATCTGAACTGTACCCGAGTGCCCCAATAAGCGCCTCAAACTCTCCAGTCGCGAAATCCCTGGCATTCTCGTGACCGTCTTCGCCGGCCATGGTCTTATTGCGGATCAGGTTAGAGCCAACACGCGGCGACAGACTGCGGACACCGTTGGTCAGCCAAAACCGCATGCCGACCTCCGGCAAGACGGAGCGTACATAGATAAAATCCGAGGCGTTTAGCTGCCTGGCGTAGGTTCTCCAGACCGCATTGTTGTGCTTGTAGTCAACAAGCCTGCCGTCTAGGGGGTGCGGCGTATGTTCGAGCTGTATTACCTCATGTTCGACGCCGCTGACTCGACAGACCTCGGCTGCGACACTGACATCAACCTTCGTTTCGTTGACTTTTGCGGAATGGCTGAAAAACCGGGCACCTTGGACGCCCCTTAAAAGAGCAACCGAAAGGCGGCTATCCAGACCAGCCGTAACCCCAATTATGGGCTTTTTTGACCGGGTGATTGCCTTCGCTGCAAGAGCCAAGTTGTCATTGAATGTGCGCTGGGCTTCATCTATCGCAGCCTCGACACGATCGACGCGCGGCCAATGCCTTACCAATTCGCCGGTCTCAGGTCGGACATAGCAGTTTGCGGGGAGAAGCCTTATGCCGGGGAACGGAGACCTGTTTCCTGGAAGCCCGCCACGGAAGTGCCTGAAAATGGCCTCCTCTCTGATTGCCCTCGTCTGGTCTGCAATCAGTATCGAGTGCGAGGAGAGAAACCACTGCGCGCCACACGCATAATAGATCGTCCGAAGCGCACCCGCGTCATGGAATGCAAACCACCTATCATCGATGCGACCAATGACAGCGAATCGCCCCAAGACATCTCGTGTCTCGTCTGCCATTTCTTCGACAGATCGACATGAGACAAGTCGCTCAACAATGGTCTGCTCGCCAGCCTCTTGGTGGTGAATATCGACGGCATGGCCGATCAAAATGACAGCAATGCCGTCGCGTTCTGCGGTGTAGACCTGTGTAAGCTCGTGAGTGGCCAAATATGCCCCGCCGAACTCTATGGAGCCGGCGAAGGCAGAGTTTGAGACAAGGAACCCGCGCGGAAGATCGATCTTGAGTTTCATTCGATACGCGCTAGCATAGGTCCACACGCATGGTCTATAGCGAGCTTCCGTCAATATTTAGCCAAGCCGATCCGCTCCACCCGATCCACTTGCCAAGAGTGGTGTCGTGGTAGACATACCCCGCATCGGCTGCGGTTAGGGATGGCCGACTTGCTGTGGTGTTGGCAATAACCGGCTGCATCGCTGCCCAACCGGTATTCGTGGCTGTCCCAGATCGCTTGTGATAGATCGGAGCGAACGAGGCATTGCGCAACCACAGATCACCCGGGGAACCAACGACAGCCCCCTCGGGCGAACCCGTCCCCGCCCTGATCTCGGGCGAGTGAGAGCCGGAAGTAGGCTTCATCTTGACCTTGGCCGCAAGGAACTCGGTGATCGCCTGCGCAGACTCGTTATTGTCCGCTTTAAACAGTACCGTCGAACCTCGCCCGATCTCGACAATAAGATCGGTTAGGCGAAAGTAGCGAGATGAGAACGTTACATCGTCAGTGCCGCCGATGGAGAACCGGCTCTGGATTACACCGCCTGACTGAAGTTGCGCGCCCGCGACGACGTTTGCTTCGAAATAGCAACCGATGAGCGTGGCGTATTGTGAACTCGGTGCGTACACGCCAACGGTGCAGCTTTCGCAGAAGACCTGCTCTAGCTGTTGATAGGAGAGCGAGCCGTCTGCCTCGATGCCATATCGGCAACCGGACGCGTAGACGTTCTTGATCTTGTTGCCGGTCGTCGCAGTGGAAGACGAGAAGGTGATGTTATTGAGCAAGAGGCCGCGACCACGTATTCCGGGCTGGCCACAGCGTCGAAACCGCATGTCTTCAAAGGCGCAGTTGAACGTATCGGATGCCTCTATTCCCGAAAGCGAGAAGTCTTCGATCCATAGTCGCCGGAACACAGTATTTCGGTTCGACCCGGTCTTGCGAAGTACGATACCCTTCTGCTCAGTTGAAGAATCGCGACCAAGGGTGGCAACCAGCATAAAGTCTTCGA